>Ga0209682_10000570_pt1 | contig 12719 bp, 10 predicted proteins | sample DOMMetBare2Fresh_2_FD_187471 | JGI IMG/M metagenome (GOLD analysis project Ga0209682, IMG submission 187471) | Wetland sediment microbial communities from St. Louis River estuary, USA, under dissolved organic matter induced mercury methylation -... | ecosystem: Environmental > Aquatic >...
GGCGGGGAGGTCCACCTCCGGGCGCTGGTGGCCTCGCTCGACGGCAGCCGCATCATCCGCGGCGAGCGGCGCGGGCCGGTGGCGAACGCGCGGGCGCTCGGCGTCGCGCTGGCCGAGGAGCTGCTCGGCAAGGGCGCCGACGTCATCCTGAAGGAGGCCGAGGGGCACGCCGTCGGCCTGGGCGCGCCCAAGAAGGGGTGAGCTCATGGCCCGGCTCGACGGGCGGACCGTGGCGGTGACCCGGGGGGCCGGCGGCGAGGACGCCCTGGCCGCCCGGCTCCTGGCCCTCGGGGCCCGGGTCGAGTCCTTCCCGTCGATCGCCATCGGGCCGCCCGCGGGCGACGAGGCCAGGGCGCTCGACCTGGCGCTGCGCGACCTGGCGCGCTTCGCCTGGGTCGCCTTCGCCTCCGCCAACGCCGTGGAGCGGACGGTGGCGCGGCTCGACGCGCTCGGCCTCGACCGGCGCGCGCTGGAGGCGCCCCGGCTGGCCTGCGTCGGCCCGGCCACCGCGGAGCGGCTGGAGGCGCTCCTGCGGGCCCCGGATCTGGTGCCGATGGAGGCGACCGGCGCCGCCCTGGCCGCCGCCCTGGCCCGCCACGTGGTGGGGCAGGCGGTGCTGGTGCCGCGCGCCGCCGAGGGGCGGCCGGAGCTGGTGGACGGCCTCCGCGCGGCCGGGGCAGAGGTGGTCGCCCCGGTCGCCTACCGGACCGTGTCGGCGCCGCCGGAGGCCCTGGCGCCGCTCGGCGACCTCCTCGAGCGGCGGGCGGTGGATGCCGTGGCCTTCGCCTCGCCGTCGGCGGTGCGGAGCGTGGTGGCCGCGCTCGGGGCGCGGGCCGGGCTCCTCCGGGGGGTCCTGCTCGGCGCCATCGGCCCGACCACTGCGGCGGCGTTGCGCGAGGCCGGGCTGGAGGCGACGGCCGTGCCGGCCGAGCACACCGCGGCGGCGCTGGCCGACGAGCTGGCCGCGCACCTCGGCTCCTGACCCAGAGCACCGTTTCGCGGACCATGGTCCGTCGCGCGGACCGCCCCGATGGGGCGCACACCGGCTGACCCGGAGCGCGCCTCGAGGCACCCAACGTGATCGGGTCGCGAACCCTGGTTCAGGACTTCTTCACCGCCGCGCGCGCCGCCCTCTTCTTCTCCTTCATCGCCTTCTTGGTCGCCAGGAAGCCGGTCGCCTTGCGCTGGCGGTGGACCTCGTCCGGCGTCGAGACCGGGCGCCGCGGCACGGCGCGGGCGGCGGCCTCGGCCTTCTTGCGGGCCCCCGGCTCGAGCGTCCAGTAGAAGAGCCGCTTCACCACCAGGGTGGCGTAGGCGCCGGGCGGCAGGGTGAAGGCCACGTTGAGCTTCTGGCGCCCCTCGTTGAGCTCGTCCGGGCGCGCCTGGCCGACCGTGAGGCGGCCCGGGTGGACCAGGAGCGGTCGCTCCTCGTGGTCGAAGTGGATCTCCGGAGTGCCCGGCACCGCCAGCGAGGCGAGGGTCATCTTCTCGCGCTCCAGCACGCTCATGGCGGCCTTCCTGACCCTGGGGTCGGTGAAGGTCGAGTCCGGGCCGAGCAGCGGGAAGGTCATGCCGGAGAGGGCCCGGGACTCGTCGCCGGTCAGCTCGTGCGGGAAGAGGAGCGACCCGGCCTGGTAGCGGATGCCGACCAGCCGCTGGATCCCCACCACGTCGCGGAGGTACTGGCGCACCCCCTCGTTCCAGAGCCAGCTCTGGTAGGTGAAGACCTGCAGGCCCCGCCAGCGCGGCTCGGTGCGGAGGAAGGCGCCGCGGAAGTCGCTCGGGTGCTTCTTGAGCCACTTCAGCACCGCCTCGTACCGCTCGGCCCCCGGGTGCGGGTTGCGGACCGTCCAGTCGCCCCAGTGGGCCTTCCAGAAGGCCTTCACCTTGGCGTCGCCCGACTCGTCGAGCTCGCTCGGGTGGGCGATGACGTTCTTGAGCGCGGTCTCGAAGTCGCCGCGCATGAGCTCCTTCACCACGAAGCCCTGGCCGTGCTTGAGCGGGCCGAACCGCTGCGAGTCGAAGTAGTTGACCACCCCGAGCCGCTGCACCTCCGCCAGCGAGGTCGACAGCCTGGCCACGTCGTCCTGCGAGAGGTCGCGCACCGTCACCGCGAAGCGGTTGGAGGTGGTGTTGCGGGCCGAGAGCGGCTCGCGGGAGCGGCCCAGCGGCTTGAGCCGGAGGTCGGCGTCCTGGACCCGGACGTCGCGCCCCTTGACCGCCACGAGCTGGGTGGTGCGCCCCTGCTTGTCCTTCAGGCCGCAGTAGGTCACCTCGGCGCGGGGGATCTTGAAGGTCCGGCAGAGCCGGTCCACCGCCTCGAAGGTGGTGAGCTTCTGCTTGTCCATGAGGTAGACCCGCCAGGCGCCCGCCGGGTCGTCCTCGAACCGCCAGGACTCGGTGACCGAGAAGTCTTCGGGGCGCTGCTTGAGCCGCATGGTCCACTCCGGGCCACGGGCGGGGCCCAGGGGCGCCGCTCAGGCCTTCTGCCGGTAGAAGAAGACGATGGAGAGGCAGTGGAACTCGTCGTCCGAGGACTGCGACACCACCCGATCCACCATCTCCAGGTCGGGGTTGGCGCGGAGCCACCGGGTGATGGTCTCACCCAGCTCCTCGCGCTCCTTGGCCTTGGTGGCGGAGAACACCTTGACGCCGGTGAACGTCACGGAGCGAGTATCGTAGCGGTCCCGGGGTGTGTCAAACTAGGTGCCCGCATGCTCATCGACCTCCACGTCCACGGTCCCCAGACCCGCGGCTGCACCCTCCAGCCGGCCCAGGCGCTGGCCGCCGCCAAGGCCCTCGGCCTGGACGGCGTCCTCTTCGCCGACCTCCACAGCATGGAGGGGCTGGAGGCCTACCGGGCGGCCGGCCGCGAGGCCGGGCTGCTCGCCTTGGTGGGCCTGGAGGTGGCGGCCGACCATGGCCACTACCTCTGCATCTTCCCGGTCCCGGCCCAGGTGCCGGCCCCGGCGCAGCTCTTCGGGTCAGCCACCCCCTGGAAGGCCCAGGAGGTGGTCTCCCGGGTCCTGTCCCTGGGCGGCGCGGTGGTGGCGGCCCACCCCTACGACCGCGCCATCGAGCGGCCCGCCGGTGACCTGCTCTTCACGCTGGAGGGGCTGTCGGCCGTCCAGGCCCGCCACGCGCGCCACGCCGGCTCGCACGATGACCTGGCCGTCGAGGCGGCCGACCACCTCAACCTGCCCTGCGTGGGCGGCTCCGGCGCGCTCGGTGGCCCGGCCGAGGTGGGGCGGGCGGCCACGCTCTTCCGCGACCCGGTGCGGAGCGAGGCCGACGTGGTGGCCCAGCTCAGGGCCGGTACGGCCTGGTGCGTCGAGGTGGGCGTGACGCCGCCGCCGCCGGAGGCGCGGAGCAGCCGGTCGGCCGGGCCGCGGCGCGACGGGCGCGAGGGTCGCGACGGGCGGGGCGGGCGCGGCGGATCAGTCCAGCGTCAGCGCTCCGAGCGGACCAGCTTCTCGTCGCGGAAGTAGGCGCGCCGCTTCCCGCCGGGCCAGCTCCAGGCCTCGGTGGACTCCGGGCGGTCGATGTGGCGCCGCTCCGGGACGCCCCAGGCCATCTCCACCGCGGACGGCGCCATCCCCTCGACCAGCTCCTGGCGCAGCACCGCGTCCCGCTGCTCGGCCGACAGGGCCTTCAGGGCCGGGGTCGGGTCGTCCGTGGTGAGCACCCGGCCGGCCTCGGCCAGCGCCGCCTCGGCGCTGTCGATGGTCTGGGAGAGGACCAGCACGCACGGCCGGGGCTCGCCGGCCAGCGAGACCAGGACCCAGGGGTGGTAGCGCGGCGTCATGACCACCCGCCGGGCGATGAGGGCGCCGTTGAAGAGGCCGCCGAGGGTGCCGTAGGCCCAGGTGTCGGTGGGGAACTCGACCTCGTGGATGCGCAGCGGGGTGCCGGGCGGCAGCACCCGCTCGGCCGGCGGTGGCGGGACCACCTCGTCGCGGGCGCCGCGGATGAGGTCCACCTCGCCCGGGGGCGCGTCGAGCAGCAGGCACTTCGACCGGTCGCCGTAGAGCGGGTGGATGGTGACCGCCACCCGCAGGTAGCGGGCCTGCCCGTCGAGCGCGGCGTGGGCCCGCTCCCGCTCCGCGTCCGGCACGACCATGGTGGGCACGCAGGCGGTGGTGAGGGCCAGGAGGGCGCCGAGCTGGAGGGTGCGCATGGCACCTCATTCGCACGGGAGGGGCCCTGGCACAAGCCGGCGGCCGCCGCGCCGCGCCCCGCCGGGGTGCGCGCCCTGGCCGCGCTGCGCCTCTCGCCGGCCCAGGCTAGGATCCGGCCGTGCCCCGGCTCTCAGAGAATGCGCGCCAGGTGCTGGAGCGGCGCTACCTCCTCAGGGACGAGGCCGGCGCGCCGCTGGAGACGCCGGAGGGGCTCTTCCGGCGGGTGGCCGTGGCGGTGGCTGCGGCCGAGGCCCCCGCCGAGCGCGCCCGCTGGGCCGCGGCTTTCGAGGGGCGCATGGCCCGCCTCGAGCTCCTGCCCAACTCGCCCACCCTCATGAACGCCGGCCGGCCCCACGGCCAGCTCGCCGCCTGCTTCGTGCTGCCGGTGGAGGACGACCTCTCGGCCATCTTCGACGCGCTCAAGTGGGCGGCCCTCATCCACCAGTCGGGCGGCGGCACCGGCTTCGCCTTCTCGCGCCTCAGGCCACGCGGCGATCTGGTGCGGACCACCCACGGCGTGGCGAGCGGGCCGCTCTCCTTCATCCGCGTCTACGACGCCGCCACCGAGATCATCAAGCAGGGCGGGGTGCGGCGCGGCGCCAACATGGCGGTGCTCCACGCCGCCCACCCGGACGTCCTGGAGTTCGTGGACGCCAAGCGCGGGCCGGGGCTCTCCAACTTCAACCTCTCGGTGGCGGCGCCGGACGCCCTCTTCCGGGCCGCCGCCGCCGGGGCCGAGTGGCCGCTCCTCCACCCGAAGACCGGCGTGGTGGTGCGGCGGCTCGGGGCGCGCGAGCTCCTCGACCGGATCGCCGAGGCGGCCTGGGCCGGCGGCGAGCCGGGGCTGGTCCTCCTCGACCGCGTCGAGGCGGCCAACCCGACGCCGGATCTCGGCCGCTTCGAGGCGGTCAACCCGTGCGGCGAGCAGCCGCTGCTCCCCTTCGAGGCCTGCACGCTCGGCTCGGTCAACCTGGCCGCCTTCGTCGCGGCGGGCCGGCTCGACCGGGCCGGGCTGCTGGCCTGCGTCCGCGACGGGGTGCGGCTCCTCGACGACGTGCTCGACGTCACCGCCTGGCCGCTGCCGCAGATCGCCGCCGTCTCCTCGCGCAACCGGAAGATCGGCCTCGGCGTCATGGGCTGGGCCGACGCGCTCATCGCGCTGGGGCTCCCCTACGACGCCCCGGAGGCCCTGGCCCTGGCGGAGGAGCTCATGTCGGCCATCCAGTCCGAGGCCCGGGCCGAGAGCGAGCGGCTGGCCGGGGAGCGCGGCCCCTTCCCCGGGTGGCCCACCAGCGCCCCGTGCGCCGCCGGGGCGCGCCCCCGCCGCAACGCCACCGTGACCACCATCGCGCCGACCGGGACGCTGGCGCTCATCGCCGGCTGCTCCTCCGGCATCGAGCCGCTCTTCGCCGCGGCCTACGTCCGCCACGCCCTGGACGGCGTGGAGCTCCACGAGGAGCACCGGCTGCTCGGGCCGGCGCTGGCGGCGGCCGGCGCGCCCGGGGCGCTCGAGGCGGTGCGGCGCACCGGGCGGGTCCGCGGCACGCCCGGGGTGCCGGCCCCGGTGGCCCGCCTCTTCGCCACCGCCCACGACGTGGCCCCCGAGGACCACGTCCGCATGCAGGCCGCCTTCCAGCGCCACGTCGACAACGGGGTCTCCAAGACCGTCAACCTGCCGCGCGGGGCCGCGGTGGCCGAGGTGCGCCGGGCCTTCGAGCTGGCCGTCGAGCTCGGCTGCAAGGGGATCACCGTCTACCGCGACGGCTCGCGCGACCAGCAGGTGCTGGTGGGCGGGGCCGCCGGCGAGCGCTGTCCCGCCTGCGAGGGGCCGGTGGCCCGCTCCGGCGGCTGTTCCACCTGCGCCCGCTGCGGCTGGGCGAGCTGCGAGACCACCCAATGAGCCTGCCCCACCGCCCCGTCCCCCGGGCCCGACTCCCGGCCCTGCTCCTCCTCGCGCTCGCCGCGTGCGGCGGCGGCGCCACGCCCCCGCCCACGCCGCCCGGCGTGGACGTGACCCCGGTGGCGGCGGCCGACCCGGGCAGCGCGCTCCCGGCCGACTGGTCGCTCGGCCCGTTCATGGAGATCTACGTGCGTGGCTACCAGGACTCCGACGGCGACGGCATCGGCGACCTGGCCGGCCTCACCCAGCGGCTCGACCACCTCCAGGCGCTCGGGGTCACCGGCCTCTGGCTCATGCCGGTGAACGCAAGCCAGGACCACGACCACGGCTACGCGGTGGCCGACTACCGGGCCATCGAGCCGAAGTACGGCGGCCAGGCAGCCCTCCAGGCGCTGCTCGAGGCGGCCCACGCCCGCGGCATGGGCGTCATCATCGACTACGTCATGAACCACAGCGCCTGGCAGAACCCGCTCTTCCAGGCCTCGCTGGCCAGCGCGCCGGGCGGCTGGCGCGACTGGTACGTCTGGGCCGACGGCCACCCCACCGGCTGGAGCACCTGGGGCCACGACCCCTGGCGGACCGCCGGCGCCGCCTCCTACTACGCCCCCTTCTCCACCCAGATGCCCGACTTCAACCTGAGGAACCCGGCGGTGGTCGGCTACCACCACGACAACCTCCGGTACTGGCTCAACCGCGGCGTGGACGGCTTCCGCTTCGACGCGGTGGGGGTGATGGTGGAGAACGGGCCGACCGGCTGGGCGGGGCAGCCCGAGAGCTACGCCCTCATGGCCGGGAACCGCTCGCTCCTCGACGGTTACGCGGGCCGGTTCATGGTCTGCGAGGACCCGGACGGCAGCCGGGCCTTCGAGGCCTGCGGCGCCGCCTTCGACTTCCGGCTGGCCGGCTTCATCCTCCAGGCGGTGAACGGCGCGGCCGGGGCGCCCGGCTTCATCGCCAACCAGCTCTCCGGGCTCGACGCCGCCGCGCTCCGCCGGCGCGCCACCTTCCTGGCCAACCACGACAGCTTCACCGGCGGCCGGGTGCTCGACCAGGTGGGCGGCGACGAGCAGAAGGCCCGCCTGGCGGCGGCGACCCTGCTGACCCTCCCCGGGACCCCCTTCCTCTACTACGGCGAGGAGGTGGGGATGCGCGGCGCCGCCAACCTGACCGGCGACTGGAGGATCCGCACGCCCATGAGCTGGAGCGACGCCGCCGGCAACGCCGGCTTCACCACCGGCACGCCCTTCCGCGCGCTGGCGGCCAACGCCGCCACCCACAACGCCGCGGCCGAGGCCGGCCAGCCCGGCGCGCTCCTGGAGTGGTACCGGTCGCTGGTGCAGCTCCGGCGCGCCGTGCCGGCGCTGGCCGCCGGCTCGCTGGAGGCGACCGCCACGCCGGGGGGGACGGCGCTCGCCTTCCAGCGCGCTCAGGGGTCCGGCCGGGCCCAGGTGGTGCTCAACTTCGCGGCGGCGGACGCCAGTGTGACGCTGGCCGGCCTGCCGGCCGGCGCGACGCTGACCGGCCGCTTCCCTCCCGGCACGTCCGACGCCACGGTGGCGGTCGACGGCACCCTGGTCGTCACCGTCCCGGCCCGCAGCCCGCTCGTCTACACCTGGACCCAGTGAGCCGACCCCCGGTCTAGTCGTCGCCCCCGCCCAGGAGCTTCTTCCCCAGCTCGCGGGAGCGGTGGGTGGCCGCCTCGACGGCGTTCATGAGGGTGGTGCGCAGGCCGCCCGCCTCGAGCGTGTGGAGGCCGGCGATGGCGGTTCCGCCCGGGCTGGTGACCTGGTCCTTCAGGCGCCCCGGATGCTCGCCGGTCTCGATGAGGAGCTTGGCCGAGCCGAAGACCGTCTGCGCCGCCAGGTCCTGGGCCTGGGCGCGGGCCAGGCCGGCCTTCACCCCGCCGTCGGCCAGCGCCTCGATGATGAGGAAGATGTAGGCCGGGCCGCTGCCGGAGAGGCCGGTCACCGCGTCGAGGAGCGGCTCGTCCACGATCACGGTCATGCCGATGGCGTCGAAGAGCGCCTGGGCCTGCGTGAGATCGGCCTCGGTGGCGTGCTCGCCGGCCGAGAGGGCGGTGGCGCCGGCGCCGACCAGGGCCGGGGTGTTGGGCATGGTGCGGATGATGCGCACCCCGTGGCCCACCTTGCGCTCGATGGCCGCCAGCGGCACGCCGGCGGCGATGGAGATGACCAGCTTGGAGCCGTCCAGCGAGGGGCCGATCTCCTCCAGCAGCTTGTCCATGACCTGGGGCTTCACCGAGAGCACCACGATGCCGGCGGCCTGGACCGCCTCCACGTTGCTCGTCGAGAAGCGCACGCCGTAGCGCTTCTGGAGCTCCGGCCCCCGCTCGTGGCGCCGGTCGGTGCAGATGATCTCGTCGGGGGTGGCGACGCCGGCGCGGAGGAGCCCCTTGACGAGGGCCTCCGCCATGTTGCCGGCGCCGAGGAAGGCGATGGTCTGTCCGAGTGCCATGGCGGCACTCTATACGCGCTCTACCCGATGATGAAGTCCTCCCGCACCGCGTCCCCGCGGGAGAAGCGCCCCAGGTCGAAGGCGGCCACCAGCTCGGAGCGGGCCCGGCCGGCGATCTCGTCGGCCACCACCTCGGCCAGCGCCGGGGCCATCATGAAGCCGTGCCCCACCAGGCCGTGGACCTGGAAGAAGTTGCCGAAGCCGGCCGGGCCGAGGATGGGGTTGTTGTCGGGCGTCACGTCGTAGCAGCCGGCCCACTGGCGGAGCACCTTGACGCCGGCCAGCCGCGGGACCACCCGGGTGGCGGCGCGGGCGAAGCGGGCCAGGAAGCGGATGGTCGAGCCCTGGACGATCCCCTCCGGCTCGGCCGGGTCGCCCATGCCGCCCACCAGCTCGCCGCGCTGCGACTGCGAGAAGTAGAGGCCGCTCCCCAGCAGCGAGACCAGCGGGTCGAGCCAGGGGTCGAGCGGCTCGCCCACCAGGATCTCGTGGCGGGTGGGGCGGTTCGGGGTGGCCACCCCGGCCAGCGCCGCCACCGCCTTGGACCAGGCGCCGGCCGCGTTGATCACCAGGCCGCAGGCCACCGGGCCCCGATCGGTCTCGACGTGGGTGATGGCCGCGCCGGCGGTGCGGAAGCCGGTGACCCGCGTGAAGGTCCGCACCTGGACGCCGAGCGCCTCGGCCCTGGTGGCGTAGCCCCACAGGAAGGGCCACGGGAAGACCACGCCGTCGTCCGGGTTGTGAGAGGCCGCCAGGAAGGTGGAGGGGTCGAGCTCCGGGACCACCTCCAGGGCCTGGGCCGGCGTCAGGATGCGGGTCCGCAGCCCCTCCCGGGCGTGGAGCTGCTGGTTCCGCTCGATGCGCCCGACGTGCTCCGGCGTGGGGGCCAGGAACAGGTAGCCGCCGCGGCGGAACCAGACGTTGATCCCCATGTCCTCGGCGAAGGTCCGGCAGCGCTCCAGGGAGCGGCGCGCCAGCCGGATCATGGCCGGGGTGGTCCACTGGGCGCGCACCCCGCCGCCGTTGCGGCCGGAGGCGCCGGCGTTCAGGTAGCCCCGCTCCAGCACCAGCACGTCGGTGACGCCGCGCACCGCCAGCTCGTAGGCGATGGAGAGGCCGACGATGCCTCCGCCGACGATCACCACGTCGGCGCGGGCGGGGAGGGGCGGCACCTGGGCGGAGGAGGGCCCGGCCGGCGCCGGCGGCTCGGGCGGCACCCCCTCGTGGCCGATGGGCAGCGCCTCCGGGTCGAGGGCGGCCAGGGCGGAGAGCGCGGTCGGCTCCCGCGGCGGGCGGGCCGTGAAGGGCAGGACCTCGGCCGGCGTGGCGCCGAGCCGCAGGAGCTCGCGGGTGACGGCCGCCACGCAGCTCTTCCCCTGGCAGGGGCCGGTGCCGAGGCCGGTGTACCGCTTCACCGACTCGAGGTCGCGGTGGCCGGCCGCGAAGGCCCGGCGCACGTCGGCCAGGTCGACGTCCTCGCAGGCGCAGATCAGCGTCTTAGCCACGGGCCGCCTCCCCGGCGCGCCGGCCGGCCTCGGCCGCCCGCTGCGCCCCCATGGCCCCGGTCACCTCGCCGGCCGCCCAGAGGCCGGGCACGCCGGTGGCGCCGTCGGTGTCCACCGCCAGGGCGAAGGCGCCGGCCGCCTCGTCGAAGCGGACCGGCGCGCCGAGGTGGCGGGCCAGATCGGTGGCCGGGGTCGGCGGCGCCACCACCGCCACCGTGTCGCACTCCAGCCGCGTGCCGTCGAGCCGCTCCAGCCCGGTCACCCGCCCGCGCCCGAGCGCCCGCCGGGCCGCCGCCAGCCGCTCCACCTCGAGGCCGATGCCGGAGAGCCTGGCCGAGAGCGCCTCCGCCTCGGCCCCCTGGCCCAACACCGCGGCCGCCCGGCCCGGCACCAGCCCGTGCTCGGCCACGGCCACCGCCAGGCCGCGCCCCCACAGGACGCCCGGACGGTCGCCGTCGGCGAGGAGCGGCGGCACCGCCATGCCGCCGGCGCAGACCACCACGGCGCGCGGGCGGACCAGGCGCAGGCGCGGCCCGCCCGGCTGCCAGAGGAGCGCCGCCACCGCGCCGTCGTCGAGCCAGAGCCCGAGCACCGAGGTGGCGAGGGCCACCTCGCAGCCGGCGTCGGCGAGCCGGATGACCTGCGCCCCCGCCCAGCCCTGCTCCAGGTCGTCCGGCAGGTCGTAGCGGCAGCGCAGCCGGCCGCCGGCCCTGGGCTCGCCGTCGGCCAGGAGGACCCGGCGCCCGCCGGTGGCGAGCCGCTCGGCGGCGGAGAGGCCGGCCGGCCCGGCCCCCACCACGAGGGCGTCGCAGGCCTCCGGCACGACCGGCGGCGGCGCGGGCGGCGCCCCGTCCGGCAGGCGCCCCAGCCCGGCCAGCCGCCGCGAGATGGCCACCACCGCCCGGTCGAGCGGGCCGAAGCTGGTGCCCATGTGGTGGTGGTCGAGGCCGTGCGGCGTGGCGAGGTCGATGACGCCCAGGAGGTCGTGGGCCGCCGTGGGGAAGGCGTGCTGCGTCTGGACGGTCAGCCCGTCCCGGCACGGCGTCCGGCAGGCGCGGACGTCGGGCTGGCCATCCACCCGGACCAGGCAGCCGTGGCAGGTGCCGGAGAGGCAGAAGGGGCCGCGGGGCCGGTGGTACTTGTGGCTGCGGGCCAGGAGCGGCCGGCCGGCGGCCAGCAGCGCCACGGTGAGCGGCTCGCCGGCCCGGGCCGGGATGGGCGTGCCATCCAGGTGGATGGTGCAGTCGGGGGCGAAGGAGGGGTCTGGGAGCCGGCCCATGGATGGTGTCCCGCCTGGGCGGAGCCGCGGGAGGTCCGGGCGCCGTGCGGCAGTGGCGCGTAGTCTGCCACCTGCACCGGGCGCGGGGCCAGCCGGGAACCAGGCTCCGAAGGGAGCGCGACGAAAAGCCCGATGCCGCGGCGCCGCGGCGGCTAGGCTGCCGCCTCGGGCCAGGCCGCCCCGCCGCCCGGCCCGGCCGCGCGACACCAGGAGGACCAGATGCGCTTCCCCGAGTACGACCGGCTCGACGCCGTGGCGCTGGCCAGCCTGGTGGCGCGCCGCGAGGTGCCGGCGTCCGAGCTCCTCGAGGCCGCCATCGAGCGGGCCGCGGCGCGGAACCCCGCCATCAACGCCATCGTGGCGCGCTACGACGCGGAGGCCCGCGCCCGCGCCGCGGGCCCGCTCCCGCCCGGCCCGCTCTCCGGGGTCCCCTTCCTCTTCAAGGACCACCTGGCGGCCTGGCGGGGCCACCCGCTCACCAGCTCCTCGCGCCTCCTCGAGGGCTGGGCGCCCGGCTACGACGCGGAGGTGGTTCGGCGGATCCTCTCGGCCGGGCTGGTCCCCTTCGGCCAGACCAACACGCCCGAGCTCGGCATCATGGGGACCACCGAGCCGTCGCTGCGCGGCCCGACCCGCAACCCGTGGGATCGGACGCGCTCCTCGGGCGGCTCGTCGGGCGGCTCGGCCGCCGCGGTGGCGGCCCGCATCGTCCCGGCCGCCCACGCCAGCGACGGCGGCGGCTCGATCCGCATCCCGGCCTCCGCCTGTGGCCTCTTCGGCCTGAAACCCTCGCGGGGCCGGGTGAGCCACGCTCCGGCGCTCGGCGAGTCCTGGTCGGGGCTCGACACCAACGGCTTCCTCTCCCGCAGCGTCCGCGACTCGGCGGCGCTCCTCGACGCGGTGGCCGGCCTGGTCCCGGGCGACCCCTACGCCGCCCCGCCCCAGGCCCGCGCCTTCCTGGAGGAGGTCGGGGCCCCCCCGGGCCGGCTGCGGGTGGCCTTCACCCGGGAGGCGCTCTTCGCGCGCACCACCGCGCCGGAGTGCGCCGCCGCGGTGGACGACGCGGCCCGTCTCCTGGAGTCGCTGGGCCACGAGGTGGTGGAGGCGCGGCCGGTCTTCGACCGCGACGCGCTGGTGCGGGCCTACCTGATCATCGTCTCGGCCGGCGTGGCGGCCGAGGTGGCGGACGCGGCGCGGCTCACCGGCCGCCGGCCCGGCCCAGGGACGCTCGAGGTGGAGACCTGGGCCCTGGCCTGCGCCGGCCGGGCCCTCTCCGCGGAGGACCTGGCCCTCGCCGAGCTCGAGATCCACCGCGGGGCGCGCCAGGTGGCCTCGCTCTTCGAGGGGCACGACCTCCTCCTGACCGCCACCACCGCGCTCCC
>Ga0209682_10000571_pt1 | contig 12715 bp, 10 predicted proteins | sample DOMMetBare2Fresh_2_FD_187471 | JGI IMG/M metagenome (GOLD analysis project Ga0209682, IMG submission 187471) | Wetland sediment microbial communities from St. Louis River estuary, USA, under dissolved organic matter induced mercury methylation -... | ecosystem: Environmental > Aquatic >...
CCGCTGGGTGCCCTGGCCACCCGGCCGCTCGAGCGGGTGGCCATGCGCGCGGTGGCCCGGCTCGGCTCGCGGAAGATCATGGAGGCGCTCCTGGCGGCCATCGGCGCCCGCTCCTTCGATGCCACCGGGAACACCATGCTCTTCAACCAGACCGGGCAGCCGGCCATGAGCGTGCCACTCCACTGGACCGCCGCCGGGCTCCCGGTGGGGGTCCAGCTGGCGGGGCGCTGGGGTGACGAGGCGACGCTGTTCCGGGTGGCGGCGCAGCTCGAGGCGGCCCGGCCGTGGGCCGAGAGAGCGCCGCCGCTCACCTAGCGAGCCGTGAGCGCGCCGAGCTGCCGGTCGTGAGCCCGCGCCAGCGTGAGCTGCGCCAGCACGGCGCCGCAGAGCGCCAGGAACATGTCCCACTGGGTGTCCCAGGGATCGCCCTGGGTGCCCAGGAAGGCGTCGGCTCCCTGGCCGAGCGCCAGCGCGGTCCACCACTCGATGAGCTCGTAGCAGGCGGAGACGCCCAGGATGGAGAGGCTGACCAGCGCGAAGAGCCAGCGGCCGGGGCGCAGCGGCGAGGTGCGCAGGAGCAGCTCGCGGGCCAGCAGCGCCGGGACGAAGCCCTGGGTCAGGTGGCCGAGCCGGTCGTAGTGGTTGCGGGCCAGGCCGAGGGCGTCGCGCACCCAGAAGCCGAGCGGCACCTCGGCGTAGGTGTAGTGGCCGCCCAGCGCCAGGACGCAGGCGTGGAAGGCGAGCGCCACGCAGAGGAGCGGGGTGAGGGGGAAGCGGCGCCAGGCCCAGGCGGCCAGCGGCAGCCCGAGGAGCGTGGGGGCCACCTCCATCCACCAGGTGCTCCGATCGGTGGGGGCGATCCCGGAGAGGGCGGTGGCGCCGGCCGCCACCAGGGCGCAGGCGAGGGGCAGGCGGGAGGCGGCGCGCACGGGGTGGCAGGCTATCATTTCCCGCCTATCATCCCCGGGTGACGGCCTACTTCGTCTTCGTGGACGGCGTCGGCGCCGGCCAGCCCGACCCGGCGGTCAACCCGCTGGCGCGCGGCGACTTCCTGCTCTCTCGCTTCGCCGGGGGGGCGGGGGCGCCGCTGCCGGCCAGCGGCCGGGCCGCGCTGCTCGACGCCCGGCTCGGGGTCGAGGGGCGCCCGCAGTCGGCCACCGGCCAGACGACCATCCTGACCGGCGAGAACGCGCCGGCGCTGCTCGGCCGCCACCTCCTCGGCTTCCCGAACCCGGCGCTGCGCGAGCTGCTGGGCCGCCGCTCCCTCTACCGCCGGCTCGCCGAGGCGGGGCGCCGGGCGGTCTTCCTGAACGCCTACCCGGCCTTCTACCTGCGGGCGCTCGGCTTCGACGCGCCGGGCGAGGCCGAGCCGCTGCTCCCGGAGCTGGCGCCGCTGCCGACCCGCCGGAGGGTGCGCCCCTCGGCCACCACGGTGGCCTTCGCCGCCGGCGGCGGCCCGTTTCGCACCTTCGAGGACGCCCGGGCCGGCCGCGGCCTGACCCACGACCTCACCGGCGCGCGGGCCGAGGCGCTGGGGTTCCGGCTGCCGCGCCGCACGGGCGCCGAGGCGGCCGGGCTGTTCCTGGCGGCCGGGCGCGGCCACGACCTGGCGGCCTTCGAGTTCTTCGAGACCGACGAGGCGGGCCACGCCCGCTCCATGGACCAGGCCGCGGAGGCGCTCGCGAAGCTCGACGCCTTCCTGCGGGGGGTGGTGGCGGGGCTGGGAGCGGAGGACGCGCTCCTCGTCACCAGCGACCACGGCAACCTGGAGGACCTCTCCACCCGCAACCACACCCTGGCGCCGGTGCCGCTGCTCGGCTTCGGCCGGGCGGCGGAGCGGGTGGGGGAGGCGCGGGACCTCACCGGGGTGGCGCCGCTGCTCCTCTCGCTGGCGGGGGCGCCGCCGGTGGGCTAGTGGCCGCGCCGCGGCTCGCCGTTCACCCAGGCGAAGACGTCGCGGTCCATCCCCTGGACGTGCTCGGTGAGCCAGGCGCGCAGCCGCGGCACCGCGGCCAGGGCCGCCTCGCGGGCGGAGGCGCGGGCCTCGGCCTCCATGCCCTTGATCTGGTCGAGCAGCCGGGCGTGGGCGATCCGGTGCGGCTCGGCGGCCGGGTAGCCCAGCCGCCGCATGTACCGCTCCTCCTCGGTGAAGTGGGCGGCGGTGAAGTCCACCAGGTGGCCGAGGGTGTCGGCCGCCAGCCCCTGGGCCGTGCCGTCCAGCAGCGCCGCCTCGTAGGCGTCGATGAGCGCCCCCTGGAGCTGGTGGTGGGCGTCGAACGACTCCTCGTCGCTCCGCGCCTCGCCCGTCTTGCCGGCCTCCGCCATGCCTGCCTCCCGCGGCCGAGCCCGGCCGCCCCCACCTCTCTTAGGCCGGGCGGGCCGCCGGGGCCACTCGACCTGCCATGCCCTGCCGCTAGCCCTGGGCGGCCGCCGGGGCGAGCGCCGGCAGGGCGTCGGGGTTGGGGGTCGGGGCGCCGCCCTCCCGGGCGCGCCGGAAGCGCTGGTGGACCTCGAAGGCGAAGTTGTCGAGCGTCTCGGGGTCGATGGGGTCGCCGTTCAGGTTGAGGGTGAGCGAGAGGAGCCCCTCCACCTCGGCCACGTGGCAGAACTGGGCCTCGGCGATCTTGTTGGGCATGCACTCCAGCGGCCCGACGCTCACCACCGCGTCGATCTCCTGGCGCCGCCAGGCGCGCACCGGCACGCCGATGGTGAGCAGGGTCTCCACCTCGAGCTGGTGGCGCACGTAGGGCTGGCCGGCCTCCACCGCCTCGTCGATGGTCGGCGGCTCGGAGAGGCCGAGCGGCCCGGCGGCGGCGTGGTGGGTGGCCGAGGCGATGCGCTGGCGCACCAGCCGGTCGATCCGGTCGGCCAGCCCCCTCTTCCAGCCCCGCTTCCAGGCGATGTAGTCGGAGTACTGGATGAACTCGGAGACCGGCGCCAGGCGCACCCGCAGCCCGCGCCGCTCCAGCTGCCGCCCGATCTCGTCGTTGGCGAACGGGTCGCAGCGCACGTAGATCTCGCCGACCACCTGCACGGTCGGGACCTCCCGCCGCCCCTTGACGGCGGCCAGGGCCCGCGCCGCCTCGTCGAGCACCGCCGGGATGCCCCAGAGCCGGCCGGTGGCCGCCTCCAGGAGCGCCCGCGGCGTGGAGAGGTCGCCGCTGGCCACCCCGGCCTCCACGAGCTCGGTGACCCGCCGCGAGGCCCGCTGGTGGATCGCCTCGGCGGCCCCGTCGCGGACCTCGAGCGGCCGCACGTCGTGGAGCGCCTCCTCGAGCGCGCCCAGGGCGCAGATGCCGGTGTAGGTCAGCGCCGCGAAGCCCGGCGGCAGGCCGTTGAAGTAGTCGCCGAAGGAGGGCGACCAGATGGCGACCCGCTCCCTCCAGCCGAGCCGATCCAGGATGAGCTTGTGGAGCTGTCGGTAGGCGCCGAAGCGGCAGGGGCCGTCGGAGCCGGGCATGAAGAAGACGAACTTCTCGTCGCCCGGGGGCGCCTGCTCGACCCGCTCCAGCACGCTCCCCAGCGTCACCGTGAGAGGCAGGCACTCCTTGCCGGAGGTGTGGCGGCGGCCGATGCGCAGGGTCTCGCGGGTGGGGCGCTGCATGACCTCGGCGGGCACCTTCAGGCCGCGGAGCGCGGCGGCCAGGGCCTCCGACTCCGGCCCCATGGGCGGGATGAGGACCCGCGGGCGGGTCCGGGCGATCTCGCCGATGCCGAGGGGCGGCACCACCAGGCCGGCCGGATCCGGCGCCGGGCCGGCCCGGCTGGCCCGCTGGTCCTCCTGCACGCAGTGGAGGAAGGCCTCGGCGCGGGTCTTGGTCCCGGCGTCGCCGGCGTGGCCGTCGGTCTCGATGATGGCGAAGGGGCGCCCCTCCATGAGCCAGGCGAAGGTGTGGACGGTGAAGCTGTCCGGCCCGCAGGAGTAGTTGGAGCAGAAGATCGAGTAGAGCCCCGGGGTGCGCCGCACGTGCCAGGCCGCCCGCAGGATGCGCTGGCTGTAGCCCCAGAACATGTCCTCGAAGATCGGCGCGTCGTCCGGGATGGGCAGGGCGTCCACCGGGATGGCGATGGCCCCCTGCTCGCGCAGGATGGAGGGGACGTTGGAGTTGAGCACGTCGTTGTGGATGGTGTAGGCGCGCCCCATGACCACCACCGGCGTGACCCCGGCCTCGCGGCAGAAGTCGAGGGCGCGCTGGCCGGAGCGGAGCAGGGCCCCGTCGAAGTCGGCCTGGGCCTGCCGCGCCGCCGCCCAGGCCTCGCGCCAGGCCGGCGCGCCGAGCCGCTCGGCCAGCGCCTGGCAGCCCGCCTGGAAGGCCTGGGAGTCGAGGAAGCCCTGGCCCATCTCGATGACCGGCGAGAGGACCCGATCGGCCTGCTCGGGGGGCAGGTCCCACCGCAGCAGGTCCGGCGCCGCCTGGACGATGGGGCAGACCGAGGAGGTCCGCTCGGCGCCCACCCGCGGGATCTCGCGGAGCATGGGGAGGAAGATCCAGTCGGGCTTCCGGTCGGCCATGGCCGCCACCACGCCGTGGTACTGCTGCATGGGGGCGCAGAAGGGGACGTTCCCCTCCTCGATGCCGCGCTTCAGGTCCTTGCGGTCGGCCTCCGGGGCCACCGCCAGGTCGAAGCCGAGCCGGTGGAGGAAGGTGGCGTAGAAGGGGAAGAGCCCCTTGAGCTGGAACTCGTCGGAGAGGGCGATGAGCGGGTGGCCCCGCCGCGCCGAGACCGTCTCCACGATGGCGCGCACCCGCTCGGCCCGCTCGCGGAAGGGGTCGGGGGCCAGGTCCGGCAGCTTCCTCTTGCGCGTCCCCTTGTCGTAGAGCGAGCAGTTGCCGCCCCAGGTGAAGCGCTGCTTCTCGCCCTCCACCAGGGTGGTGAGCCGGTCGATGCGGCACTTGTTGCCGGCCCCGCCGCAGCCCTGGGTCGAGGCGCAGACGAAGGCGTCCTTCTTCTCGATGCGGGCCGAGAGGAAGCGCCGCCCGTCGGCCGGGGCGGTGGCGGTCACCGGCAGGTCGGCGGCCGCCAGGAGCGCGATGCCGATGGCCCCCATGAGCCCGGGGGCGGGCGGCACGATCACCTCGGCGCCGGTCTGGCGCGCCACCGCGGCGGCCAGCGCGTCGGAGGCGAAGGGCATGCCCTGGCAGAAGATCACGCTGCCGACCGAGCGGCTCCCCTTCACCCGGTTCAGGTAGTTGGAGATGACCGAGTCGTAGATGCCGGCCACGATCCGGTCGCGCGGCACGCCGCCGGCCACCGCCTCGTCGATGATCTCGGCCATGAAGATGGAGCAGTGCTGGCCCAGCGCCACCCCCTCCGACGAGGCGAGCGCCTCGGCGCCGAGCTGGGCCACGCTCTCGATGCCGGCGAAGCGCTTGCCCTGCTCCTCGATGAAGGAGCCGGTGCCGGCCGAGCAGGCCTCGTTCATGGCCGCGTCGACCACCCGGCCCTCGGCGAGCCGGATGTACTTGGCGTCCTGCCCGCCGATCTCGAAGATGGTGTCCACCCGCGGCTCGAGGTGGAGCGCGCCGGCGGCGTGGGCGGCGATCTCGTTCAGGACGTAGACGCCGTCCTTGCCGTAGCAGGTGGAGAGGAGCGAGCCGACGATCTCGCGGCCCGAGCCGGTGGCCCCGAAGCCGCGGATGCGGTGGAGCCCGGCCGGGCCGTCGAGCAGCTGGCGCATGAGCGCCTGGGCGGCGCCGACGGGGTCGCCGTTGGTCCGGAGGTACCCCTCCCAGAGCGGCTCCCGCCACTCGAGGTCGAGGGCCACCGCCTTGGAGCCGGTCGACCCGATGTCGAAGCCGACCACCACGTCGCGCGCACCCTCCCACTCGCGGGGTGGGGTGGCCGGCATGCGCCGCACCCGCGACAGGGCCGAGGCGAGCGCTGGGAGCCGCTCCAGCTCGTGCTCCCGCGCCGGCTCGACCAGCGCGGCCAGGGCCGGCCTGCGGAAGCCGTGCTCCGAGGCGGCCGCCGCGCAGCCGAGCGCCTCGAGGTAGAGACCGTCGTCGGCGGCGAGATCCACCAGCACCAGGCCCTGGCGGGCGGCGAAGCGCCGGAAGTGGTCCACCAGACGGACCGAGCGGGCCACCCCGCCCACCACCAGCAGGCGATCCGGGCAGACCCGCGGCTTCACCAGGACCTGCACGTTCTCGGCGATGGCGTCGAGCAGCCCCGCCAGGATGCGGTCCTTCCCCTCGCCCTTGTTGGCGAGGTGGGTCATGTCGGTCTTCAGGATGACCGGGCAGCGCCCGGAGAGGGGAGCCGGCTCGGCCACCCCGGCGGCCAGCTCGGCCGCCTCCTCGACGGTCAGGTCGAACCGCTCCACCAGCTGGCGCAGGAAGTTGCCGGTCCCCTGGGCGCAGCGCGAGTTCTCGCGGAAGACCTCCACCCCGCCGTCGCGCAGCTCCAGCACCGAGAAGCCGTGGCTGCCGATGGAGACCACCGTGGCGGGGGCCGCCCCCTGGAGGTAGCGGTAGCCAGCGGCCAGCGCCTGCTTGGCCGGAACCCGCATGAGCGCGACCTGCCGCCCCAGCCGCCCCGTCACCGCCGCGCCGTCCACCCCGTCCCAGTCCCAGGCGGAGAGGAGGGTGGTCAGGGCCCGGCCGGGCTCCTTCTGGTGCTCCAGCACCGCGCGCCGGGTCCAGTGTGCCCCTGTGGCGTCCGTGGTGAGCTCGACCGCCTTGACCGACTCCGCGCCGACGTCGACGCCGATGTACCGTCCCATGGAACCTCCCGACCCACCCCGAGGAGACCGCCGACTGCCGGCTCGCCTTCGAGCCGGCGCTGCCGAGGTGACAGGCCAGCAACCTTGAACTGGGACCGCCCAGCCGGGACGGTCCGGCCGCATGGTAGGCGCTGGGGCGCCCGAGGTGCGGCAAAACGTCCGGGTATGGGTCCGATCGGACCCCCGGCAAAAGAGCGATCCCGCTATTCCTGGTCGTCGTCGGCGGAGCGGCGGACCAGCGACGCCACCAGCCAGAGCCGGTCGCCGTAGGCCTGCTCGGCGCAGATCCAGATCCGGACCGGCTCGCCGGCCACCTGCACGGAGGCGCCCGACTCCGGGCCCCAGATCCACTCCCGCGCCGCGGCGCCGCCGCCCATCCGCGGCTCGCCGGCGCCCGCCGGCAGGAGCGCGCCCGCGATGCGGCCCGGCTCGGCCGGGTCGGTCGCCACGATCTCGAGGTGGGTGACCAGACCGTCCTGGCCCACCTCGATGCTGGCCACCGCGCGCAGGCCGTCCGCCCCGGTGAGCGAGACCTCCGGCTCGGTGAGGTCCACGTTCAAGGTGCGGCGCCGCTCGGCGTCGAGGGCCGTGCTCGGCGACCAGGGGCGCCAGCCGAACGGGGCGAAGGCGCCCAGCGCCTCGCTGCGGGGGTGGCCGAGCACCGCCGCGAGCGGCGGGAGGGGGAGCAGGTCGTGGAGCACGGGCACCATGTAGCACGAGGGCGTGGTGGGGACGATGGCGGGGGCGGGCGCTGGCCTGGGCCCGCGGGCCTGCCCGGATCCTGGGCGGGACCCGGGCGCGGGCTCGGGACGGGCGTTCAGGGGGCCGGGCGGCTCACCCGCCGGCCCGGGCGCCGGGTAGAATCGACGCACCGTGCGATCGTTCGGTCGGTACGAGCTCGTGGAGCCCATCGCCTCCGGCGGGATGGCGGAGGTCTGGCGCGCCCGCGCCGCCGGGCCGGCCGGCGTCGTGAAGGAGGTGGCGCTCAAGCTGGTGCGGGGCGAGCACGGGGCGCGGAGCGACTTCGCCCGCATGTTCGTGGCCGAGGCCCGGCTGGCGGCCAGGCTCAACCACGCCAACGTGGTGCAGGTCTACGAGCTCGTCGAGGAGGGCGACCGGCACGCCATCGCGATGGAGCTGGTCCGGGGCCACGACCTGGCGCGGGTGGTGGAGCGCTGCCGCGAGGCCGGGCTGCGGCTCGGGCTGCCCCGCGCCCTCCAGATCGGCGTCGAGGTGGCGCGGGCGCTCGACTACGCCCACCGGCTCGAGGAGGACGGGCGCCCGCTCGGCGTGGTCCACCGCGACGTCTCCCCGCACAACGTCCTCCTCTCCATGGAGGGCGAGGTCAAGCTGGCCGACTTCGGCATCGCCCGCGCCATGGGCCAGGCCGGCCTCACCGACCCGGGGCACGTCAAGGGGAAGCTGGCCTACATGGCGCCCGAGCAGGCCCGCGGCGCCGAGGTGGACCCGCGGACCGACGTCTTCGCGCTCGGGGTGGTGCTCTGGGAGCTCTGCGCCGGGCGGCGGCTCTTCGCCCGCGACTCCGAGGCGGCCACGCTGGCGGCCGTGCTCGGCGGCGCGCCGCCGTCGCCGCCCTCGGCCTGGAACGAGGCGGTGCCGCCCGCGCTCGATGCGCTCCTCCTCTCCGCCCTGGCCGCAGACCCCGGGGCCCGCCCCGCCAGCGCCGGCGCGTTCGGCGCGGGGCTCTCCGCCATCCAGCACGCCCTGGTCCGCGCGCCCGGCGAGGCCGACCTGGGCGGCTTCATGCGTCGGCTCTGGCCGGAGCCGGCGCCCGCCCCCGGGCGGCCCGAGGCGACGGCGGTGCGCACGGCGGCGGCGACCGGCCCCGGCGGCACCGCCACCCGCACGCTGGCGCACCGCCCGGGCCACTCCGGCCGCTGGGCGGCGGGGCTCCTGGCGGCCCTCCTCCTGGCGGGCGGGTCCTGGATCTGGCTGCGGCCAGGGGTGCCGGCCGAGCCGACCACGCCTGCCGCCAGCGCGGCGGCCGGAGCGGCACCAGCGACCGCGGACCCCGAGCCGATGGTGCTCGATCCGAGGATCGATCCGGCCGCCGCGGCGAGAGGGGAGGGGAGGCTCAGCGTCTCCGTCCACCCCTGGGCCGTGCTCCAGGTTGACGGCCGCGCCGTCGGCGAGACCCCGCAGGAGCTGGCGCTGCCGTCCGGGGCGCACCGCCTCCGCGCCGTGCACCCGACCTTCGGCGCCGCCGAGGTCGAGGTGGTGCTGCAGCCCGGCCGCCACCTGTCCTGGCGCCCGGCCCTGTCGCGCGAACACGCGACGCCCGCGCCGGCCGGGGACGCCCGGCGCGACGCCTTGCGTGGTGACGGTGCCGGGGGCGTGCGCTAGCATCCGAGGCTCTGGTGGCGCGCTCCCTTGGGGCGCCACCAGCGCTTGAGGGGGGGGCCGTATTCGCGAGGGGAGGAGACCTGGGGGCGGCCAGCCGGCCGCGGCCGCCGAGGCGCGCGCCGCCGCGCTGCCCGGGGTGAGCGCCCTGACGGTGGACGTCGAGGACTACTATCACCTCCTCGACACGCCCTACGCCGACCCGGCCACCTGGGCGGCCATCGAAGGGCGGACCCACGTCGGCATGGGGCGGATCCGGGCCATCGCCGACCGGCTCGGGATCCGGGCCACGCTGTTCGTCCTCGGCGCCGAGGCCAGGCGCCACCCCGCGCTCGTCCGCTCCCTCGCCGCCGACGGCCACGAGATCGCCAGCCACGGCATGTGGCACCGGCGGGTCACCGGGCTGTCGCCGGCCCAGTTCCGCGAGGAGCTCGCCGAGAGCCGGGCCGTCCTGGAGGACCTGGCCGGACAGGCGGTGGTCGGCTTCCGCGCCCCGGGCTACAGCCTGACGCCCGCCACGCCCTGGGCCTTCGAGATCCTCGCCGAGCTCGGCTTCCTCTACGACTCCAGCCTGCTGCCGGTGGCGGTCCGCGACGGGGGCTGGCCGGGCACGCCGGGCGGTCCGCACCTGCGCGGCGGCGTGGTGGAGCTCCCGCTCGCGGCCTCCACCCTGGCCGGCGTGACCATCGCCTGGGGCGCCGGCGCGCGCCTGCGGGTGACGCCGCCCTGGCTGGTGAGGGCCATGTGGCGCCGCCTCCACCGGCGCGGCCTGCCGGCGGTGGTGCTGGTCCACCCCCGCGAGCTGGACGACGCCCGGCCCAGCCTCCCGGGGCTCACGGTGAGGCGGCGCCTCGCCTCCACCGTGGGCGTCCGATCGTACCCGAAGCGGCTGGCCGGCCTGCTGGAGGGGTTCCGCTTCCAGACCTGCAGGGCCATCGCCGAGGACTGGTTGCGCCGGGACGGCGCGCCCTCGCGGCCGGCGTCCTAGGCCGGCGCGCCGCCGGGCGGCGGCCGCCGTGAGCGCCGCCCGAGCCTGCGGCCCAGGGCCTCCCACAGGGCCAGGAGCAGCGTCGGCGGATCCTCGAGCAGGTAGCGCCGGGCGTAGCGCCGCGGCTCCACCAGGAGCTGGAAGAGCGACTCGAGCCCGGCGACCTGCATCCACCGCGGCGCGCGCGGGAGCTCGCCCGCCAGGGTGTCGACCACCCCGCCCACGCCCACCGCCACCACCGGCGGCAGCCCAGCCAGCGAGCGGGCCAGCCAGCGCTCCTGCTTGGGTGCGCCCAGCGCCACGAAGAGCAGCTGCGGCTCGAAGGAGCGGAGCCGCGCCAGCACCTCGTCCTGGGTCCCGCAGCCGCCGTCCTCGTCGAACCGATCGCCGCCCCGGCCGTCGACCAGCAACGCCGGGAAGCGCTGGCGCAGCCGGGCCACCGCGGCCTGGTTGGACCGGGCGCTCCCGCCCAGCAGGAAGACCCGGTAGCCCCGCGCCACCGCGAGCGCCAGGCCCCGCTCCACCAGGTCGTGGCCGGTGATCTGCTCGGGCACCGGGGCCCCGGCCAGCGCCGCCACCCACATCAGGATGCGGCCGTCGGCCACCGAGAGCCCGCAGCCGTTGACGGCCTCGCGGAAGGCCCGGTCCCGGCGGGCCCGGGTCAGGAAGTGGAGGTTGACGGTCGCCACCTGGAGCGGGCGGCGCTCCCGGCAGGCCGCGTCGAGGAGCTCCAGGGCGGCCGCCAGGCTCGGCCGATCGAGGCGGAGCCCCAGGACCTCGGCGGGCGCGCGCTCCGGCGAGGGGGCCTTCGGGCTGTCCTGCGGTGCCGGCATCCGACCTCCAGTGGCGACGCTTCGCCCGCGGACCGGGCCAGCCCCGGGGGCCGCCATTTGCCCGTTGACGAGATCCACTCAATGCCATACCTTGGACATCAAGTTTTTTGACGCTACTTTTGAAGCGATGGATCGAATGGATTTTCTGACCGAGCACGAGATCCACCAGGTCGAGCGAAACCGCGCCGCCGGCATCACCAGCGGCGAGGTGGTCAGCCTGTTCGTGCTCAAGGGGGCGCGGCTGTCGCCCTCGACGTTCAGGAAGTACGTGCAGCTCGGGCTGCTGCCGCGGAGCCGGCGGGTGGGGCGCAAGGGCAAGCACACCGGCTCGACCGGGCTCTACCCGGTGGCGGTGGTGCGCCGCATCGCGCTCATCAAGCGGATGATGGCAGAGGGCTACACCGTGGAGGACATCCGCGGGAGCTTCGTCACGGTCCGCAACCGGCTCGAGGACGTCGAGCAGGGGCTGGCGGAGCTGGTGGCGGCCATCGCCAAGAAGGCGTCGTCGCACCCGAGGCGGCGGCGCTTCGAGGTGGAGCTGGGGCGGGCCGAGCGGCAGGTGCGCACGGCGCTGCGGCGGCTGGAGCGGGTCGGAGGAGCGGTCGCGACCGTGGGCGCGGTGCAGGCCGGGCACGGGAGCGACGCGGGCGCGGGTGGCGCGCTCGTCGGACGGTGACGGTGGTGAACGTGGCGCCGCTCGCGGCGCAGGGGTCGGGGAAGGGGTCGGGGATGAGCGAGGCGAAGCGGGACGAGGGGCTGCCGGCGGACGGCGTGGCCGGCGAGGCGGTCGAGGCGGTCGAGGGGGACGGGGTGGGGGGCCGGCGGCGCAGCAGGACGATGTCGCGCAAGGAGATCGCGCGCGACCTGCGGCGGCAGCGCCAGTCCGGCGTCATCGACCCGGAGCTCGAGGAGGTCATGCGGGAGATGGAGGCCCAGCGCCCACGCTCGCGCGCGGAGTGCGCCACCGGGCCGCGCCCCTGCATGTTCATCTCCTGCAAGCACCACCTCTACCTGGACGTCAACCCGTCCACCGGGTCGATCAAGCTCAACTTCCCCGACCGCGAGGTCTGGGAGCTCGAGAACACCTGCGCGCTCGACGTGGCCGACCGGGGCGGCATCACGCTGGAGGAGGTGGGGGCCATCATGAACCTCACCCGCGAGCGGATCCGCCAGGTGGAGACCCGCGGGCTGCTCAAGCTGCGCGCCATCGCCGAGGACGAGCCGCGCAGCGGCGGCCCGGCGCTGGACCGCCCGGGCGACGGGTTCTAGGCCGGGGGCCAGGCCGGCCTTGAAACGGCCGTTCGCGGCTGCTAAACGGGGCACCCTCCTGGAGGTGCCCACCATGGTCCGCCGCGCCCTCGTCTCGGTCTCCGACAAGACCGGTCTCGTCCCCTTCGCCAGGCGGCTGGTCGCGCTCGGCGTGGAGCTCCTCTCCACCGGCGGCACCCACAAGGCGCTCGCCGAGGCCGGTCTCCCGGTCGTCCAGGTCGGCGACTTCACCCAGGCGCCCGAGATCCTCGGCGGCCGGGTGAAGACCCTCCACCCCCGGGTCCACGGCGGCATCCTCTACCGGCGCGGGCTCGCCTCCGACGAGGCCGACGTGAAGGCCCGCGACATCCCGCCCATCGATCTGGTGGTGGTCAACCTCTACCCGTTCCGCCAGGCGGTGGCGGCCGGCAAGCCCTTCGCCGAGTGCGTCGAGGAGATCGACATCGGCGGGCCGACCATGGTCCGCAGCGCGGCCAAGAACTCGGCCCACGTGGGCGTGGTGGTCGACCCGGCCGACTACGAGCGGGTGGCCTCGGAGCT
>Ga0209682_10000574_pt1 | contig 12675 bp, 12 predicted proteins | sample DOMMetBare2Fresh_2_FD_187471 | JGI IMG/M metagenome (GOLD analysis project Ga0209682, IMG submission 187471) | Wetland sediment microbial communities from St. Louis River estuary, USA, under dissolved organic matter induced mercury methylation -... | ecosystem: Environmental > Aquatic >...
CGCTGCCCGCGTTTCGTGCGCTGGCGGCAGACCTGGGGCCACGCGGTCGAAACGCGGCGGCCGGTCGACGACGAGGCGCTCGTGCCGTGCCTTCTGCTGGCTGACCGTAGCCTGGCGGTCGAGGTGCTGGACAAGGAGCACTGGCGCGGTCGCGTGATGTCCGCCGACGCCAGGATCTCCGTGCTGCTCAACGACTTTGATGCTTTGGCGCAACGCACCGAGCCCACTTTTGGGGCGACAACGCTCGGTCTATAGGGGAAGCCCCTAGCCGGCCTATAATCGAAGGCTGGGTGGAGAAGCGCGCGCTTGTCCGTCCGGGTTGGGTCTCTGCGATGTCTCGTTAGAGTGCCCTCATCCATTCGAAAGCTTTCAGACTAAACGATCCGAGGACACACATGAAGAAGTCGCTCCTGCTTGCCCTGGTTGCCGCTGCTGCGCTGGCCGCTTGCGGCAAGAAGCCCGAAGAAGTTCCCGCAGCTCCCGCTGCGCCCGCTGCCGTGACGGCGCCTGCCGCCGCTGCCGCGTCGGCTGCTGCGACCGTTGCTGACGCTGCCGCGTCTGCTGCCGGTACCGCTGCATCCGCCGCCGTTGGCGCCGCCACCGACGCAGCCTCCGCAGCCGCCGGCAAGGCCGTCGAAGCGGCCAAGGACGCCGCCGGCAAGGCTGTCGAAGCTGCCAAGGACGTGGCCAAGGACGCCGCTGGCAAGGCTGCCGACGCTGCCAAGGACGCCGTCAAGAAGTAATCTGCCCGAATCGGCAGTTGCCTCAAGACAAGAAGCCGCCCTCGGGCGGCTTCTTCGTTTTGCGCGTGCCCGCAACGGGGCACGTTTCAGCGCAGGTCGTTGGCCAGCATCGCGACAATCTTCTGCGCGGCATCACCGGTCTCGGGCGCGCCCAACGTGTTCTGCACCGAGATCTGGGTCTTGCTGCCGGCCGTCTTGACCAGCACGCGGTAGCGCGCCGGCCCCTGGACATTGGTCTTGCCGAAGAGCTTGGAGAAGAAGCCCGGCTCCTCGACCGAACCCGGCGCGACATAGCGGACGAAGTAGAGCCCGGCCGCGCGGTCGCGATCCTCGACCGTGAAGCCCGAGCGGTCGAGCGCCAGGCCGACCCGGCGCCAGGCGCGGTCGAAGCCGTCCTCGATCTCGAGCGAGGTGGCGCCGCTGGCAGCCACTGGCTTGGCCAGACCCGGTTTCTCGGCGGCATTGGCCACCACCGTTCGCGCGCTGTCTTCCTTGCCGCCACTGAGTTTGACCATCAGGCGCGACAGCATCTCGGCTTCGAGCTGCGGGTCGCCGGCGCGCGGGCGCCACACGGTATTGTTGCGGTCGCGCTCGGCAAAGACCTCTTCCATCGACCGGTGGCTGATGAAGATCTCGGTACCGTTGGGGCCCCGCTCGATGCGGGTGCGAAACCGGTCGCGCTCGCCGGTGGAGTACAGGTTCTCGAAGACCGTGCCCAAGGTGCGGCGGATCAGGTCCTGCGGCAGCTTGGCGCGGTTCTCGGCCCAGCTGGTCTCCATGACGCCGGCCTCCATGTTCTGGACTTCGAGCGCAAACCCGCGTTCCTGCCAGAAGGCCTGCAACTGCGGCCACAACTGCTCGGGGCTCATCGGCACGACGAGCCAGCGCTGGTTGCCCTGGCGTTCGACGCGGATATCGCCGGCGGCCTGCAGCGCGACACGCGGCGTGCCCGCGGTGACCACTGTGGCGGCGCTGGCAGCGCTGTCGCTTGCGCTGACGACGCCGCCCTGCGGGCGATAACGGCCGTCGCGCGCCAGCTGCGTCAGGTCGGGCGGGACCTCCAGCGGCGCGGTCTTGCCGGACTGGCTGCGGTAATCGAGGCGGTCACCCCCGAAAAGGCCCTCGGTGGAACTGCAGCCGCCCAGCAGGACGGCCACGCCGGCCGCCAGGGCCAGCGTCGAGCGGGGCATCAGGGTGCACGAAGACTTGGATTTCACGTTCAGGCTCTCCCGGGGCGCGCTCGGCGCTCCGTGTTGGATCTTGCGGGGCGGGTGCGGATTCAGAGCACGCCGCTGTCGCGCAGGGCGGCGCCGACGGCTGCCTGGCCCGCTTCGGTCAGGCCGATGATCGGCAGACGCACGGTCGCGCCGCAGCGGCCCATCCGGGACAGCGCCCATTTGGTCGGTGCCGGGCTCGGTTCGCAGAACAGCTGCCGGTGCAGCGACAGCAGCTTCATATGGATCGCGCTGGCGCGCTTGACGTCGCCCTCGATCGCCGCCATGCACAACTCGTGCATCGCGCGCGGTGCCACGTTGGCCGTCACGCTGACGTTGCCGTGGCCGCCGAGCAGCATCAGCGCGATCGCGGTGCCATCGTCGCCGGAGTAGATCGAGAACCCCTTGGGGGCATGCTTGATCAGCCAGGCGGCGCGCTCGATGTTGCCGGTGGCCTCCTTGATGCCGACGATGCCTGGCACCTGGGACAGGCGGATCACGGTGTCGTGCTGCATGTCGGCGACCGTCCGGCCGGGCACGTTGTACAGCACGACCGGCAGGTCGACGGCCTCGGCCACCGCCTTGAAATGGCGGTAGATGCCTTCCTGCGACGGCTTGTTGTAGTAGGGCACGACCTGGAGCGAGCAGTCGGCGCCGACCTTCTTGGCAAAGCGCGTCAGCTCGATCGCCTCGGCGGTGGAATTGCCGCCTGCGCCGGCCATGATCGGGACGCGGCCACGCGCGTGCTCGACCGCGACCTTGATGATCTCGCAGTGCTCGTCGACCGTGACGGTCGGCGACTCGCCGGTCGTGCCGACGACACCGACGCAGTCGGTGCCTTCGGCGATGTGCCAGTCGATCAGGCGGCGCAGGCCGTCGTAATCGACGCTGCCGTCTTCTTGCATCGGCGTGACGAGCGCGACGATGCTGCCAACGATGGGTTTCATGGGAGCTTCCTTGCCAGGGGGCGGAGTTTACCGGGCCGCCGGCTGATCCAACGTAAAGCGCGCCGGTCCGGCTGACGCGCAGGGCGGGCGGACCGCGGCAATGCGCTGGACGTAGCGGGGCGGCTCGTCCAGAAAGCCGTCTTCGTAGGCGACGACGCGCAGGCCGGCGGCGGCGCGAAGCAATTCGCCCGGCTGGAGCAGGAAGTCGGGCCGCGAGGGCTTGCCGACCGTCTCGTTGCCGACGGCAAAGGTCTCGTACAGCAGAACGCCACCGGGCGCGACCGCGCCGACGATGTCGGGCAGCCGGGCGCGCCATAGGTAATTCGTGACGACGACGGCGTCGAAGGCTCGCCCGGGCAGGGGCCACGGGCCGCCTTCGATGTCGGCTACGACGATCTCGGCGAGCGCGCGCAGCGGCTCGACCAGGGACGCATCGCGGTCGACGCCGGTGACGGCAAAGCCGCGCGCCGCCAGCCACCGAAGATGGCGGCCGCTGCCGCACGCCACGTCGAGCACCCGCGCCCCAGGCCGCAGCAGCGCCGACCAGCGCACGACCCAGGGCGATGCAGCCAGGCCGGCGTGCATCAGAAACAGGCCCAGAGGCGGCTGGCCAGGTCCACCACCAGGTGCGGGTTCAGGTAGGCCGCGAAGACGGCTGCCAGCGCCACTGCGGCTGCCGCCAGCAGCGCGGCCTTGCGCCAGCGTGAAGCCTGCGGCATGTCCATGCTCAGGCGGGCACCGCCCGCGGCCGTGCGATCGCGTTCTCGCGCACCGGCAGGTTGACGATCGCCGCGAAGACGCCGAGTGCGATCGCGATCCACCAGACGCGGTCGTAGTTGCCGTATAGGTCGTACAGCCGCCCGCCCAGCCAGACGCCGAGGAACGATCCGACCTGGTGGCTGAGAAAGACGAAGCCACCCAGCATCGACATGTATTGCACGCCGAAGATCTGCGCGATGACCGCATTGGTCGGCGGCACGGTGGACAGCCACAGCAGGCCCATCACCGCACTGAAGACGTAGACGCTCCAGGGCGTCAGCGGCGCCCACAGGAACGCCACGATGGCCAGCGAGCGCAGGATGTAGATCGCGCTCAGGATGATGCGCTTGGGAAAGCGCTGCCCCAGCGTGCCGGCGGCGTAGGTACCGAAGACGTTGAACAGGCCGATCAGAGCCAGCGCGGTGGTCGCAACGTCGGGCGTCATGCCGTGGTCCTTGAGGTAGCTCGGCATGTGCACGCCGATGAAGACGACCTGGAAGCCGCACACGAAGTAGCCTGCCATCAGCAACTGGAAGCTGCGGTAGCCGAAGGCCTCGCGCAGCGCGCTGGCTATGCTCTGGCGGTGACCGGCGGGCGCGACGGCCCCTGCGGGTTCCTTCAGGCCGAAGGCCAGCGGCACGATCGCCAGCGCGGCGCAGCCGAGCAGGAACAGCGCGTTCTGCCAGCCGAAGCTGCCGATCAGCCAGCTTTCCACCGGCACCATCAGGAACTGCCCGAACGAGCCAGCCGCCGCCGCCACCCCCATCGCCCATGAACGTTTCTCGGGTGCGACGTTGCGCGCGATGACGCCGTAGATCACGGCATAGGTCGTGCCCGATTGCGCCATGCCCAGCAGCACGCCGGCGCTGCCGGTGAAGGCCAGCCCCGAGGTCGACAGCGCCATCAGCACCAGCCCGGCCGCGTACAGCAGGGCGCCGACCGCGAGCACGCGGAAGGCGCCGAAGCGATCGGCCAGCATGCCGGCGAACGGCCCCGCCGCGCCCCAGGCCAGGTTCTGGATCGCGAGCGCGAAGGCGAAGGTCTCGCGGGTCCAGCCGCGCTCCATCGTGATCGGTTGCAGCCACAGGCCGAAACCGTGGCGGATGCCCATCGAGAGCGTGACGACGATGGCCCCGCAGAGCAGGACCTGGGTCATCGACAGCCGCGGCGCGGCGGAGGCGGTATTCATGGCCTCGATTGTCGGCGAGTTCGCACGGGCACGCAGGCGCCGCGGCGCCCGCGACGGGCACCCACGATTGAAGTCTTGCGGCGGCGCGAGCCGTTGCCCAGAATGCGCCTCGGTCAACGGATCGAGACAGATCCGCCTGCCGCGTTGGGCAGTTCGGCGTCAACCACAATCCGGAGGATTCCATGGCAGCTCAAGACATCTCGGCTTCGGTCGGCCGCGGCGGCAGCAATCGGCCCGATGACGTCACGATCGTGCAGAACCTGCTGATCGCGCGCGGCTACACCACGCTCGGCACTGCCAACGGCGTCTGCGGCGATGGCACGGTGGCGGCGATCGTGGCCTACCAGGCCGGCTTCCTGCGCAGTCCCGACGGCAAGATCGATCCTGGTGGCACGACCTGGCGGCACCTCTCGGCCAGTTACAGCGGGACGACCGTCACGCCGCCGGCGGACAGCGGCTCGCTGACCCGGCCGGTCCCGCGGCCGGCAGCCGGGTCCATCAACCAGGGCCTGACCGCGGTGAGCAACAGCTACATGCTGGACAAGCTCGGCGCGCCGCTCGTCGGCGGCGGCTACAACACGCAATGCCAGCAACCGACCCAGCCGCGCCTGCGGCGCAACCTGGTGCTCGACACGGTCGGGCCCTTCCGCGTCACCGGGCTGGTGCCGGCGGTGCTGAGCCTCAAGGCCGTGATGGCGGACATCCAGCGTGAACAGCCGGCGGTGTACCGGGTGCTCGGGACCGCCGGCATGCTGTGCTGCCGCCTGGTGCGCGGCTCCACGACGGCGATCTCCAACCATTCGTGGGGGACCGCGATCGACCTCACGCTCGACGGCGTGCTGGACGCCTACGGCGACGACAAGGTCCAGGTCGGCCTGACGCTGATCGCGCCGATCTTCAACCGTCATGGCTGGTACTGGGGAGCGGCCTTCCGCAAGGAGGACGGCATGCACTTCGAAGGCAGCCAGGCGCTCGTCGACCGTTGGGCCGGGCAACTCACATGATGCGTGGCCGCGGCTGGCGTGGCCTGGTGGTGATCGCCGCGTTGGCGGCGGCGATCGGCCCGACGACGCTGCAGGCCGCGGACGCGCCGGCTCTGACCGGGCCTGCGCGCTGCCGCTACGCCATCCCCGACGGCATGCCGGGGCTCGACCTGCGCTGGTCCGGCAGCTGCCGTGCCGGCCTGGCCCAGGGCCGCGGCACGCTGCGCGCCTACGAGGGCGGCAAGGTGGTCCAGGTGTTCTACGGCCGGATCGAGGCCGGCCAGCCGGTACTCGGTGTCATCGATCTGGACGGCGGCTTCAGGGCCGGGCGCTTCGAGGGCGGCAAGGTCGTGAACGACGGCGACCGGGACACGCTGATCAAGGCCTTCGACGAGGCGGCCGCGGCGGCGCGGCAGATGGCGGCCGGCTACCGCAAGGCCGGCAATGCGGCGTCGTTCCGCTTCTACCGCGACAAGGCCACGCAGTTGTCCCGGCAGATGGACTGACCGGCCTGGCGTGGCCCGGCGAACGGACGGGTGCCTGGGGCGGCTCCCTACAATCCGCCGCCATGCCGACCAAGACCAGCAAGGATTACGCCGAATCCTCGATCCGCGTGCTCAAGGGGCTCGAGCCCGTGAAGCAGCGGCCGGGCATGTACACCCGCACCGACAACCCGCTGCACATCGTGCAGGAGGTGATCGACAACGCCGCCGACGAGGCGCTGGCCGGCTTCTGCAAGCGCATCGGCGTCATCCTGCACGCCGACGGCTCGGTCACGGTCGACGACGACGGCCGCGGCATCCCCTACGGCCTGCACCCGCAGGAGCAGGTGCCGGTGCTCGAGATCGTCTTCACCCGGCTGCATGCCGGCGGCAAGTTCGACAAGGGCGCAGGCGGCGCCTACAGCTTCTCCGGCGGGCTGCACGGCGTAGGGGTCAGCGTGACCAATGCGCTTGCCAGACGCATGCAGGTGACCGTGTGGCGCGACGGCCAGGCGGCCTCGCTCACCTTCAGCGGCGGCGACGTGATCGAGCCGCTGAAGATCCGCGAGCGTGCCGCCGCCGAGCGCAAGCAGGGCACCTCGGTGCGGGTCTGGCCCGACGGCAAGTACTTCGAGAGCCCCGAGCTGCCCAAGGGCGATCTCGTCCACCTGCTGCGCAGCAAGGCCGTCCTGATGCCGGGCGTGACGGTCACGCTGACCCAGGAGAAGACCGGCCAGAAGGAGCCGGAGGTCCAGACCTGGCTCTACAAGGCCGGCCTGCGCGACTACCTGTCGCAGGGCCTCAGCGCCGACCCGCTGATCCCGTTGTTCGAAGGCGAGCAGTACGCCGGCGACAACGAGGCCGAGAACGTGGCCGAAGGCGAGGGCGCCGCCTGGTGCGTGGCCTTCACCGACGACGGCCAGGTGCTGCGCGAGAGTTACGTCAATCTGATCCCGACCGTGGCCGGCGGCACGCACGAGTCCGGCCTGAAGGACGGCCTGTTCAGCGCGATCAAGGGTTTCATCGACCTGCACTCGCTGCTGCCCAAGGGGGTCAAGCTGATGCCCGAGGACGTGTTCTCGCGTGCCAGCTTCGTGCTGAGCGCCAAGGTGCTGGACCCCCAGTTCCAGGGCCAGATCAAGGAGCGCCTGAACAGCCGCGACGCGCTGCGCCTGGTCTCCAGCTACGTGCGCCCCGCGCTCGAACTCTGGCTCAACCAGCATGTCGACTACGGCAAGAAGCTCGCCGAACTGGTGATCCGCCAGGCACAGACGCGCCAGCGCGCGAGCCAGAAGGTCGAGAAGCGCAAGGGCTCGGGCGTGGCCGTGCTGCCGGGCAAGTTGACCGACTGCGAAAGCCGCGACACCACGCTCAACGAGGTCTTCCTGGTCGAGGGCGATTCCGCCGGCGGCAGCGCCAAGATGGGCCGCGACAAGGAGACCCAGGCGATCCTGCCGCTGCGTGGCAAGGTGCTCAATGCCTGGGAGGTCGAGCGCGACCGGCTGTTCGCCAACAACGAGATCCACGATATCTCGGTGGCCATCGGCATCGACCCGCACGGCCCCGACGATGCACCCGATTTCGGCGGCCTGCGCTACGGCAAGATCTGCATCCTCAGCGACGCCGATGTCGACGGCTCGCACATCCAGGTGCTGCTGCTGACGCTGTTCTTCCGCCACTTCCCGAAACTGATCGAGCGCGGGCACGTGTATGTCGCCAAGCCGCCGCTGTTCCGCGTCGATGCGCCGGCGCGCGGCAAGAAGCCGGCGGCCAAGATCTACGCCCTGGACGACGGCGAACTGCAGGCCTCGCTCGACAAGCTGCGCAAGGAAGGCGCGCGCGAGGCCAGCTGGAGCATCAGCCGCTTCAAGGGCCTGGGCGAGATGAGCGCCGAGCAGCTGTGGGAGACCACGCTGAATCCCGAGACACGCCGTCTGCTGCAGGTGGGCTTCGGCGCGGCCGGCTTCCAGGCCGCGGTGCAGTCGCTGACCAAGCTGATGGGCAAGGGCGAGGCGGCGGCGCGGCGCGAGCTGATGGAGCTGCACGGCGATTCGGTCGAGATCGATGTCTGACGCCTCGATCCCGTCGCGGCCCGAAGCCCTGCGCCTGCGCATGCGGCCGACACTGCTGTCGGACCTGGACTTCGTCATCACGGTCGAGACCGACAGCCACAACCTGCCGTTCATCACGCCCTGGGAGCGCACCCAGCACGAGGGCGCGGTGCGCTTCCCTGACTTCCGCCATTTCATCGTCGAGGCCGGTCCCGCCTACGAACCGGCCGGCTTCGTGATCCTGCAGGGTTGCCGCAACCCGCACCGCAGCGTCGAGATGAAGCGCATCGTGCTGCAGCCCAAGGGCCTGGGCTATGGCCGGGCCTGCGTGCGGCTGCTCAAGAAGATGGCCTTCAAGGACCTGCACGCGCACCGCTTCTGGCTCGACGTCAAGGGACTGAACACCCGTGCCCAGCACCTGTATGCGGAAGAGGGGTTTGTCGAGGAAGGCCGCCTGCGCGAGAGCGTGCGCGTGACGATCGATGGCGCCGACGGTTACGACTCGCTGATTGTCATGAGCATGCTCGACCGCGAATACCACGCGCGTGTCGCGCTCGGTCTCGAGAACCCCGCGTAGGACCGCCACGCCCATGTACGCGCAGTTCTTCGGCCTCAGCCGCGAACCCTTCTCGATCGCGCCGGATCCGCGCTATCTGTACATGAGCGAGCGTCACCGCGAGGCGCTGGCGCACCTGCTGTACGGCGTCAACGGCGGCGGCGGCGGCTTCGTGCTGCTGACCGGCGAGATCGGCGCCGGCAAGACGACGGTCTGCCGCTGCCTGCTCGAGCAGATCCCGCGCCGCTGCAACGTCGCCTACATATTCAACCCCAAGCTGACGGTCGAGGAACTGCTGCTGTCGGTGTGCGCCGAGTTCCACATCCCGATCGCGCGCCTGAAGGGCCCGCACAGCCTGAAGGATCTGGTCGACGCACTGAACGAATACCTGCTGCGCACGCATGCGATCAGCCACAACAACGTGCTGATCGTCGACGAGGCGCAGAACCTCTCGGCCGACGTGCTGGAGCAGTTGCGCCTGCTGACGAACCTGGAGACGAACGAGCGCAAGCTGCTGCAGATCATCCTGATCGGCCAGCCCGAGCTGCGCGACATGCTCGAGCAGCCCGAGCTCGAGCAGCTGGCGCAGCGCGTGGTCGCGCGCTACCACCTGAAAGCGCTGTCGGCCGACGAGACCCGGCGCTACATCCGGCATCGCCTGGAAGTCGCCGGCCTGACAACGGCGGTGCCGTTCACCGAGATCGCACTGCGCCGCATCCATGAGATTTCGCGCGGTGTACCGCGACGCGTGAACCTGCTGTGCGACCGTGCGCTGCTCGGTGCCTATGCACGCGGCCGGCCGGCTGCGGACGAGCGCATGATCGAGAAGGCTGCGGCCGAGGTCTTCGGTACCTCGCCGCGCAAGCGGGACGGTCTGGCGCTGGAGTGGCGTCGCTGGGCGGTACTGGGCGGCGTGCTGTTCGCAGGGCTGCTGCTCGGCGGTGCCATCGTCGGTGGACTGGCCTGGTACGGTGGCGGCGCGCCCGCGCCCGCGGCCTCGGCGCCCGCATCGACGGCCCAACCGGCAGCCCCCGCATCCGCCACGCCCTCAGCACCCTCCCGCAGGTAAGGCCATGTCCTACATCCTCGACGCCCTTCGCCGTGCCGAAGCGGAACGTGAACGCGGCAATGTGCCCGGCCTGCACACGCAGGCGCGGCCTGTGCCGAGCATCGATGACGAGGACGAGCGCCGGGCCGACGCGCGGCGCGGCGTGCCGCGCGTGGCCTGGATCGCAGGTGGACTGGTGCTGGCCGCGATCGCCGTCGTCGTGTGGCGGCCCTGGTCCGGCGCCACCGTGTCTGCCACGGCGCCCGGCGGCGTCGTGGTGGCGACCGCGCCGGCCGATGCCACACCCGCGCAGCCTGCGCCGTCCGCGGTGGCGGCCGCGGTGCCGGTGCAGGCACCGCTCCCGCCCGCTGCCGCCGCGCGGCCTGCGCCGCCCGCATCCCTGCCGCCCCGACCGGCCCCGGCGCATGTGGAGCCGACGCCGCCACGTGCCGCGCAGGCGCCGCGCCCCGCGCCGCCAGTCGCCACGCCCGCCGCCGCAGGCCCGATGCCGCTGCGGCTGGATCCGCGTGCGGCGGCGCCGGCCCGGGAGCCCGGCCGCCCCGCATCGGCCGCCGCGCCCGAGCGCATCCTGCGCATCGCGGAGTTGCCCGACGCGCTGCGGCGCGAACTGCCGCAGCTCGCCTTCGGCGGCTCGATCCACTCGCCCGACCCGTTCTCGCGCATGGTCATCATCAACGGGCAGGTACGGCGTGAGGGCGAGACGGTCGCGCCGGGCCTGACCTTGACCCGGATCCGGGCCAGCTCGGCCGTGTTCGAATACAAGGGGCAGCTCTTCGAGACCAGCTTCTGAGCCGGCGCCCCGCCTTGCCGCACCCGCCGCGCGTGCACCGCCAGTTCCGATCGGCACTGGCGCCTGACTCTCCACACCGATGAACGACCTCTTCGATCCCCCGCCGGCGCCACCGGCCGAACCCTCCGATGCGGTCGCGCTCAGCGACTACGCCGAGCGCGCCTACCTCGAATATGCGCTCAGCGTCGTCAAGGGCCGTGCGCTGCCCGATGTCTGCGACGGCCAGAAGCCGGTCCAGCGCCGCATCCTGTACTCGATGCAGCGCATGGGCCTGGCCTTCGGCACCTCCGGCGCCAAGCCGGTGAAGAGTGCGCGCGTGGTCGGCGACGTCATCGGCAAGTTCCACCCGCACGGCGACACCGCCGCGTACGACGCGATGGTGCGCATGGCACAGGATTTCAGCCAGCGTTACCCGCTGGTCGACGGCCAGGGCAATTTCGGCTCGCGCGACGGCGACGGCGCGGCGGCGATGCGGTACACCGAGGCGCGGCTGTCGTCGATCGCACGGCTGCTGCTGGACGAGCTCGACGAAGGCACGGTCGACTTCGTGCCCAACTACGAAGGGTCGTTCGACGAGCCGCGCCAGCTGCCGGCGCGCCTGCCGTTCGTGCTGCTCAACGGCGCGAGCGGCATCGCGGTCGGCCTCGCCACCGAGATCCCGAGCCACAACCTGCGCGAAGTCGCGGCGGCGGCGGTGGCGCTGATCCGCAACGAGAAACTGGCCGACGACGAATTGTTCGCCCTGCTGCCGGCGCCCGACTATCCCGGTGGCGGCCAGATCATCAGCAGCATGGCCGAGATCCGCGCCGCCTACGCCGGCGGACGCGGCAGCCTGAAGGTCCGCGCACGCTGGAAGGTCGAGGACCTCGCGCGTGGCCAGTGGCAACTGGTCGTGACCGAACTGCCACCCGGCACCAGCGCGCAAAAGGTGCTCGAGGAAATCGAGGAGCTGACCAACCCCAAGGTCAAGGCCGGCAAGAAGGCGCTGTCGGGCGACCAGGTGCAGTCCAAGGCCGGCATGCTGGCGGTGCTGGACGCGGTGCGCGACGAGTCGGGCAAGGAGGCTGCGGTGCGCCTGGTCTTCGAGCCCAAGAGCCGCACCATCGATCAGCAGGAACTCATCACAACGCTGCTCGCGCAGACCTCGCTCGAGACGACGGCGCCGATCAACCTGACGATGGTCGGCCTGGACGGCCGCCCGGTGCAGAAGAGCCTGCGCCAGATGCTGCAGGAGTGGATCGCCTTCCGCCAGGCCACGGTGCAGCGGCGCTCGCAGCACCGCCTGGACAAGGTGCTCGACCGCATTCACGTGCTCGAAGGCCGGCAGCTCGTGCTGCTGAATATCGACGAGGTGATCCGCATCATCCGCAATGCCGACGAGCCCAAGCCGGCGCTGATCGAGCGATTCAGGCTGAGCGATCGCCAGGCGGAAGACATCCTCGAGATCCGGCTGCGCCAGCTGGCGCGTCTCGAGGCGATCAAGATCGAGCAGGAGCTGGCGGGCCTGCGCGACGAGCAGAAGAAACTGGAAGAGATCCTTGGCAGCCCCGCGGCCCTGAAGCGCCTGCTGATCAAGGAGATCGAATCCGATGCCAAAGCGCATGGCGACGAGCGCCGCACCCTGATCCAGGAGGAGCGCAAGGCGGTTGCCGAACTGCGCATCGTCGACGAGCCGGTCACGGTGGTCGTCAGCCTCAAGGGCTGGGTGCGCGCGCTGAAGGGTCATGAGGTCGACCCGGCGGCGCTGCAGTTCAAGCCGGGCGATGCGCTCTATGGCAGCTTCCCCTGCCGCAGTGTCGATACGCTGGTGGTCCTGGGCAGCAACGGCCGGGTCTACAGTGTCGCGGCCTCGCTGCTGCCGGGCGGGCGTGGCGACGGCACGCCAATCACGA
>Ga0209682_10000575_pt1 | contig 12645 bp, 12 predicted proteins | sample DOMMetBare2Fresh_2_FD_187471 | JGI IMG/M metagenome (GOLD analysis project Ga0209682, IMG submission 187471) | Wetland sediment microbial communities from St. Louis River estuary, USA, under dissolved organic matter induced mercury methylation -... | ecosystem: Environmental > Aquatic >...
GGCGGTGAACAGCAGATGTGCGCGATCGGCCGCGCGCTGATGGCCAACCCGAAGATGGTGCTGCTCGACGAACCCTCGATGGGCCTGGCGCCGCAGATCGTGGAGGAGGTGTTCGAGATCGTGAAGGACCTTAACACCAAGGAGCGCGTCACGTTCCTGCTTGCCGAGCAGAACACCAACATCGCGCTGCGCTACTCCGACTACGGCTACATCCTCGAGAACGGCCGCGTCGTGATGGACGGCCAGGCCAAGGCCCTGCGCGAGAACGAGGACGTCAAGGAGTTCTACCTCGGCATGGGCGGCGGCGACCGCAAGAGCTTCAAGGACGTCAAGTCCTACAAGCGCCGCAAGCGCTGGCTGGCCTGACACGGAGGCGGCGATGAGCGACGAAGGCTGGGGCTTCGCCCCTCCCCCGTTCAAGCCGGACGATGCGCTGGCGCGCCTGAAGCGCGACCTGCGCGACGCCGGATTGACCGAGCGCGAAGGCACGTTCGAGCGCAACGGCAGCAAGATCGCGCGCCTGGCCGTCGACGGCGACACGATCAAGGCCGAGACGGTGAAGCGCCCTTCGCGCTCCAGCCCCGAGTTTCAGACGCGCACGCTGAAGTCCGGCGCCGACGTGCGCGATTACGTGGCCGAGTTGAGGAAGAAGCTCGCCACCTGGAGCGACAGCGATGACTGACTACTTCGACACCCTCGAGACCCGCAGCGCCGATGCACGCGAGACTGCGCTGATGGCGGCACTGCCGGCGCAGGTGGCCCGCGCCCAGTCGACCCCGGCGCTCGGCGACGTGCTGGCCGGCGTGGACGCGCGCACCGTGACCTCGCGCGACGCGCTCGCCGCGCTGCCGGTCACCCGCAAACATGAGTTGCTGGAGCGCCAGAAGGCCGGTCGAGCGACCGATCCCTTCGGCGGTTTTTCGGCCATCGGCTGGAGCGCCCTGCGCGGCCTGAAGGGCGCGAAGCGGGTCTTCCAGTCGCCGGGGCCGATCTACGAACCCGAAGGGGCGGCGCCCGACTACTGGCGCATCGCCCGCGCGATGTTCGCCGCCGGCTTCCGCGCCGGCGACCTGATCCACAACAGCTTCAGCTATCACCTCACGCCCGCCGGCTCGATGATGGAGACCGGCGCGCACGCGATCGGCTGCACGGTCTTCCCGGGCGGCGTCGGCAATACCGAGTTGCAGTTGCAGGCGATGGCCGAGCTCCGCCCCGACGGCTACGCCGGCACGCCGAGTTTCCTGCGCATCGCGCTCGAGAGGGCCGCCGAGACCGGCCTCTCGCTGCCCTCGCTGAGAAAGGCCCTCGTCAGCGGCGAGGCCTTCCCGCCATCGTTGCGCGATTGGCTGCGCGAACGCGGCGTCGAGGGCTACCAGGCCTACGCCACGGCCGACGCCGGCCTCGTCGCCTACGAGACGGCGGCGCGTGAGGGCCTGGTTCTGGACGAGGGCGTCATCGTCGAGATCGTGCGCCCCGGCACCGGCGACCCGGTGCCCACGGGCGAGGTCGGCGAGCTCGTCATCACGGTGTTGAACCCCGACTATCCGCTCGTGCGCTTCGGCACCGGCGACTTGTCCGCCGTGTTGAGCGGCGCGTGCCCGACCGGGCGGACCAACACGCGCATCAAGGGCTGGATGGGACGGGCCGACCAGACGGCCAAGGTGCGCGGCATGTTCGTGCATCCGAGCCAGGTCGCCGAAGTCGTGCGTCGCCACCCGGAAATCGCGCGGGCGCGCCTCGTCGTCGAGGGCGAGATGGCCAATGACCGCATGACCTTGCGTGTCGAGACCGCGGCGGCCGCCGATGGCCTGGCGCTGGCCGTTGCGCAGACGCTGCGCGACGTGACCAAGCTGCGCAGCGAGGTGCAGTTGTGTACACCCGGGTCGCTGCCCAACGACGGCAAGGTCATCGAGGACGCACGCAAGTACGACTAGCGCTTGTCCGTCAGGCCGCATCGGCGGCACGGCCAGGCTCGCCCAGCGGCAGCTCGATCGTCATCACCGTGCCGCGCGCCGGCGCCGGCGGCCGACTCCACTCGATGCGGGCGGACACCCGCTGTGCCCGCTGGCGCATGTTGCGCAGGCCACGGCCGGGCGTGAAGCCGTCGGCCATGCCCAAGCCATCGTCCGCCACGGTCACCTGCACATGCGTGCCCGAGTTGCACAGGCGCGTGCCGACCTGGACCCGCGACGCGGCCGCGTGGTGAACGATGTTGCTCAATGCCTCCTGCACGATGCGCACGAACTCGCGCCCGCCCGCGCCTCGCAGCGCCGGCACGTGGGGTGTGGCGTCGACACGCCAGTCCAGCGTCAGACCGCCGGCACGCAGGGCCGGCTCGAGCCGGCTGCGCAGCGTGGCCAGCAGCAGGCCGAGGTCGCCGTCGGTCACGCTCAGGGCGTCGACGGTCAGCCGCATCTCGCGCAGGCAGTCATCGAGGATGTTGACGATCTCGGCATTCGTGAGTTCGCCGCTGCTGGCCAGCATCTTGGCCGACGTCAACTGGCCGCCGACACCATCGTGCATCTCGGCCAGCAGCCGCTCGCGCTCGGCCGCGGTCGCGCGCGCGCGCTCGCTGTCCTGCAGCTCGGCGTACTGCACCCGCAGCTCTTCGCTGCGAGCGGCCAGCTGCTGCGCGAGCTCGTCGCGCAGGCGTTGTTCCCGGCGCCGGTTGTCGACCAGGCGCCGGTGCAGCAGCACGGCCACCCAGAGGGCCCAGCCGGCATAGGCGACGACATTCAGATCGCTCACCCGCACCACGCCGGGCAGCACGAGCGCGAACAGGCTGACATCGATCCAGATCCACAAGGCCAGCGCGGCGAGTGCGGCGGTGCCGAGCCGATCGGCCGAGGGCCGCTCGCGCAGCGCCATCAGCCCGACGACGACCGCAAGGCCGAGGATCGCCAGACGGCTGCTCAATGCCCACCAGGGCCAGGGATGTGCAAACTCGGTCCAGGGCACCAGGTGGTAGGCCGCCAGCGGATCGATCACGAGTGCTACCGCCATGTAGCCGAAGGCCAGCGTGCGCACCCACGCCGCACGCACCGGCGCCCAGGCCGCGATGACGATCGGCGCCAGGCCCTTGGCCAGCACGTCGGCCGCATCCAGCGCCATGCGCCACCACGGCGAGGGCAGCAGCGGCTCGCTCAGCACGTACGGCGACAGCAGCACCGCGATCATCAGCAGTTGCAGCGCCGACCACAAGTACAAGCGCTCGCGGCGCTCGACCAGCCAGGTGAACAGCAACAGCGTGCCGATGACCAGCGCGCTCAGCGCCGTCGTCAGTCGTGCGGCGAGGCCGAAGCGGCGCGGAACGTCTGCCGCCTCGACCGCTGCCGCCGGCCCGAGCGTCAGCGCCGACAAGGTCGCCCCGGCAGGCCCGGGCGCGCCGAGCCGGACCGCGATCACATGCCCGCCGGCCGTCAGCCAGTCGGCCGGCACACTCACATCCAGCAGGCGCTCGCCGATCTGCAGGTTGCGCGGCGGCAGGTCGGCCTCGACCAGCGGCACCGAATTGGCGAGCAGGCGACCGTCGAGGTAGACCACCACGGCCGTGCGATGGCCGAAGGACAGCGCCCAAGTCGTATCGGCCGGTCGGTCGAGCGTGAAACGCACGAGGGCCCACCACGGGTACGTCGACGATGGTTCTCTCGCAGGCTCGAAGAAGGGCAGCTGCACGGGCACACCTGCCGCCCCCGAGCCAGGCGGCGACAGCGAAGCGTCGTCGAGCCGCTGCGCCGTCGAAAGGACCAACGGGCCGCCTCCCGGCGCGGCCGCCGGCGCACGCAGCGACAGTGCATGCATCAGTGCCGTCAGCAACAGCGGCAGCAGCACCGCCAGGGCCATCAGCACGAACACGGCGCCACGCGGCCGGGCCGCAGGCTGCGCAGCCGCCGGCAACGGGTCTGTGCTCGGGGTCGGATCGGACATGGCTCGATGGTCGATCGCGCATTCTCGGGCCAGGCCCGCCGATACGTAATTCCCGTGACGCACGGGCACCGGCGGGCGATAGCATCCTTGCGGGCGCGAAGTTGCGCCGGTCTCGGAGACATTCGCCGTGAAGAAGACTTTGACCCTGCTGGGCACCGTGGTGCTCGCCGCCGCCGCACAAGCCTACCCGGACAAGCCGATCACGATCGTCGTGCCGTTTGCGGCCGGCGGTCCGACCGACAAGGTCGCCCGCGACCTCGCGGAGGCCCTGCGCAAACCCCTGGGCAACGCCACGATCGTGATCGAGAACGTCGGCGGTGCCGGCGGCACGCTCGGCGCTGCCAAGGTCGCCAAGGCCGCGCCCGACGGCTACACGCTGCTGTTGCACCACATCGGCATGTCCACCTCGCCGGCGCTGTACCGCAAGATGCCTTACGACACGCTGGGCGACTTCGAATACCTGGGCATGATCAACGACGTGCCGATGACGCTGATCGGCCGCTCCACCTTGCCGGCCAGCAATTTCGCCGAGCTGCGCAAGTGGATCGATGCCAACAAGGGCAAGATCAACCTCGCCAATGCCGGCCTGGGCGCTGCCTCGCACCTGTGCGGGCTGCTGTTCCAGCAGGCGGTGGCGGTGGACATGACGACCGTCCCGTACAAGGGCACGGCCCCAGCGATGACCGACCTGCTCGGCGGGCAGGTCGACCTGATGTGCGACCAGACCACCAACACGACCGGCCAGATCGAATCCGGCAAGGTCAAGGCTTTCGCCGTGACCACACCCAAGCGCCTGACGACACCGGCGCTGAAGAACCTGCCGACGCTCGACGAGTCGGGCCTGAAGGGCTTCAACGTCACGATCTGGCACGGCATGTATGCGCCCAAGGGCACGCCCAAGGCGATCCAGGACCAGATCAACGCCGCACTGCGCGCGGCGCTGAAGGACCCCGACTTCATCAAGCGCGAGGAGGCGCTCGGCGCGGTCGTCATGACCGACGCGCGCCTGGGCCAGGCCGAGCACAAGAAATTCGTCGAGGGCGAGATCGCCAAGTGGGGCCCGGCCATCAAGGCGGCCGGCCAGTACGCTGACTGAGCCTCCCGCAGCGCCCGCGCCGCAGAGCCGCCCCCCCGTGGGCGGCTTTTTCATCGCCGGGTCAATCGATCCGAAGCGGGATCGTCACCGGTCCGTCGTTGACAAGGTGCAGTTGCATGTCGGCGCCGAAGCGACCGCTTTCGACGCGCGGGTGGCGTTCCCGCGCCAGCCGCAGCACGGCCTCGTAGAGGGCTTCGCCCTGCGCAGCCGGCGCCGCGCCGGTGAAGCTGGGCCGATTGCCGCCGCGCGTGTCGGCGGCGAGCGTGAACTGCGAGACGATCAGCAGGCCACCGGCGATGTCCTGCACGCTGCGATTCATCTTGCCGGCCTCGTCGCCGAAGATGCGCAGCTTGAGCAGCTTGTCGACCAGCCGCCCGGCCTGTGCCTCGGTGTCGGCCGGCTCGGCGCAGACCAGCGCCAGCAGCCCGGGCCCGATACACCCGACCGTCCGGCCCGCGACGTCGACGCGGGCCTCGCGCACACGCTGAACCAGCGCGATCAAAGCGGATCCCGCTGGTCGTCGAAATGGGCCTCGACATCCATCGGCAACAGCTGGATCGTCGCCCGGAGGCCCGGCACGGCACTCATCAGCGCCTGCTCGACCGATGTGCGCACGGCCGCGGCGCGACCGAGCGTCCAGGCAGCCGGCATGTGCATGTGCATGTCGACGAAGCGCCGCTGACCGGCCCGGCGCGTGGTCACGTGGTCGAAGCGGATCGCCTGATGGCGGAATTCGTCGAGCGTCTTTTCGATGTCGGCCCGCACGTCGGGCTCGACGGCGCGGTCCATCAGGCCGTCGGCCGACCGCCAGACGAGCGAGCCGCCTTCGCGCAGGATGTTCAGCGCCACCAAGACGGCAATCACCGGATCGAGCCAGAGCCAACCGGTCAGCACGACGGCGATGATGCCCAGGACGACGCCGACGGACGTCCAGACATCGGTGAAGAGGTGGCGGGCATCGGCTTCGAGCGCCATCGAGCGGTGCTCGTGGGCCTTGCGCAGCATCGCCCAGGCGAGTGCGCCATTCATCGCCGAACTCACGACCGACAGTGCCAGCCCCAGGCCGACCTGCTCGATCGGCTGCGGCGCCATGAAGCGCTGCGCCGCGGCCCAGATGATGGCCAGCGCGGCGACGAAGATCAGCACGCCCTCGAAGCCGCTGGAAAAATACTCGGCCTTGTGGTGGCCGTAGGGGTGGTCCTCGTCGGGCGGTTGCGCGGCCAGCGTCACCATCGTGAGCGCGAACATCGCGCCGGCCAGGTTGACGAGCGATTCCAGCGCATCGGACAAGAGGCTGACCGAGCCGGTCAACCACCACGCGCCCGTCTTCAGCACGATGGTGGCCACGGCGACCGCGACCGAGAGCTTCAGGTAGGAACTGACCTGCATGGCGGGATTTTCGTCCGACGCCCGGCCCGGGCCGGGCGCGTCAGATCAAGTCAGGGTCACGCGTGCGAACTTGCGCTTGCCGACCTGGACGATGAAGCTGCCGGCGCCGACCTTCAGGCCGCGGTCGCTGACCGTGCCACCGTCGATACGCACGCCGCCCTGGTCGACCAGGCGCAGCGCCTCGCTCGTGGACGGAACGAGGCATGCCTGCTTGAGCAGTTGGCCAATCGACATTGGCGCCCCGGCCAGCGCAAGCTCGGGGATGTCATCGGGCACGCCGCCGGCGGCACGGTTGCGGAAGTCCTTCTCGGCGCCGTCGGCCTGTGCTGCACTGTGGAAGCGCGCGGTGACCTCCTTGGCGAGCATCACCTTGGCATCCATCGGATTGCGGCCGCCCTCGACCTCGGCTCTGAGCGCGGCGACATCCGCCTCGGGGCGGAAGCTCAGCAGCGTGTAGTACTTCCACATCAGCGTGTCGCTGATGGACATGAGCTTGGCGAAGATCGAATTCGCCGGCTCGGTGATCCCGATGTAGTTGTTCTTGCTCTTGCTCATCTTCTCGACGCCGTCGAGGCCCTCGAGCAAGGGCATGGTCAGGATGCACTGCGGCTCCTGGCCGTATTCGCTCTGCAGCGCCCGCCCGACGAGCAGGTTGAACTTCTGGTCGGTGCCGCCGAGTTCGAGGTCGCTCTTCAACGCGACCGAGTCGTAGCCCTGCATCAGCGGGTAGAGGAACTCGTGGACCGAGATCGGCGTGCCGGCCTTGAAGCGCTTGGCGAAGTCGTCACGCTCCATCATGCGCGCCACCGTGTAACGGGCCGCAAGCTGGATCATGCCGCGCGCGCCCAACGGGTCGCTCCACTCGCTGTTGTAGCGGATCTCGGTGCGGCTCGGATCGAGCACCAGGCTGGCCTGTGCGTAATAGGTCTGGGCGTTCGCCTCGATCTGTTCGCGCGACAGCGGCGGGCGGGTGGCGTTGCGGCCCGACGGGTCGCCGATCATCGAGGTGAAGTCGCCGACGAGGAAGATGACCTGGTGACCCAGTTCCTGCAACTGCCGCATCTTGTTGAGCACCACCGTGTGGCCCAGGTGCAGGTCGGGCGCCGTCGGGTCCAGGCCCAGCTTGATGCGCAGCGGCACCCCGGTCGCTTGCGACCGCGCCAGCTTCCTGACCCAATCGGCCTCTGGCAGCAGTTCATCACAACCCCGCTTCGAGACGGCCAAGGCTGCACGCACCTGGTCGTCCACCGGGTAGGACGCAAGCGCGCCGGTTGTAACGGTCTGTGACATGGCCGATCCTGGCAAGGTGACTTGTGGCGATTGGGCTGGGGTAGACCGGTATACTGCGGCCCTCCCCGTGGAGGTCTTGCCGTCGACGCCGGCGTCCTCGGGAGACCGCGGATTCTAGAGGAGCGGCCTGTCCGGCCCGCTTGTCGGATTCCTCCGAAGAACGCTGTTTCCGCCGTCGCGCCATGAGCGCGCAGCGAGGCTGCTTACCCAGGATGTTGCCGTTGGATCGTCACCAGCGTTGGGCTCTCGCCGCCACCGAATTCCGTCACCGTCATGCCAAGGGCGTGTTCGCTGCCGTGCTGACGCTGCTGGGCGGCTTTGGCGCGGTCGCCTTTGCCGTGGCGCCGCTCGCGCCCGATGCGGCCGCCCTGCCGCAGCGCATGATCGTCGAGACTGTCGCGACCGCGCCGCTGGCCGACCAGCTCGAAGCCCTGGCCGGCACCGATCTCGACCTGCGCCGCTCCGAGATCACGCGCCCCGGTGACTCGATCGCCTCGATATTGCGCCGGCTCGGCGTGATGGACGCGACTGCGGCTGCCGCCCTGGCGCGTGATCCCGCAATCCGCAATGCGCTCGGCGGTCGTGCCGGCCGGGTGGTCCAGGCGCGCAGCAATGGCCAGGGGAAACTGCTTGAACTGGTGGCGCGCTACCCGGCCGCCCAGTCCGAGCAGCTTCAGACCCACTATTCGCGGCTCGTCGCTGCCCCGTTCGAGGGCCGTTGGGTCAGCCGCGTCGAGTCAGCGCCACTGACGATCGAGACCCGCATGGGCAGCGGGACGATCCGCAGTTCGCTGTTCGCCGCGACCGACGAATCGCGCATCCCCGATGCGATAGCCACCCAGTTGGCCGAAGTCTTCGCCACCGAGATCGATTTCCACCGCGAGCTTCGCAAAGGCGACACCTTCTCCATCGTTTACGAGGCACTGACCGCCGACGGCGAGCCGGTGCCCTGGGCACAAGGCGCGGGGCGGCTGCTCGCGGCCGAGTTCGTCAACGGCGGCCGGACCCACCAGGCGATCTGGTTCGAGACCGGTCCGGCCGGCAAAGGCGCCTATTTCGATGGCCAGGGTCGCAGCAGCAAGCGTGTCTTCCTGGCCAGCCCGCTGGAGTTCTCGCGCGTGACGTCGGGCTTCGCGATGCGCATCCACCCGATCCTGCAGCGCATGCGCGCCCACAAGGGCGTCGACTATGGCGCGCCCACGGGTACGGCGGTGCGCGTGGTCGGTGACGGCGTCGTCGAATTCGCCGGCCAGCAGAATGGCTACGGCAACGTGATCGAGGTCCGGCACAGCGGCAATCGCTCGACGCTGTATGCACACCTGAGCCGCATCAACGTGCAAAAGGGCCAGCGCGTCGAGCAGGGCCAGACCATCGGTGCCGTCGGTGCCACGGGTTGGGCCACAGGCCCCCACCTGCACTTCGAATTCCGTGTCGCCGGGGAGCACCAGGACCCGCTGGAGATCGCGCGCGCTGCCGACCAAGCCACGCTCGATGCGAGCGCACGAGTGCGCTTCGCCGAGATTGCACGAACGGCCCAGGTCAAGCTGGACATGGCCGAGACGCTGGGCAGCGTCCGCGGCAAGTTCGAATAGCGCCATCCGATGCGCCCGCAGCCGGCGCTGTTCATCGGTTTGATGTCGGGCACTTCGCTCGACGGCACCGACGGCGTGCTGGTCCGCCATTCGCCAGAAGGGGCCACCCGCTGCCTCGCTCACGTCCATCGGGCCTTCGATGCTGACGTGCGCCAGGAACTGCTGGCACTCAACACCTCCGGCGCCGACGAACTGCACCGTGGCGCATTGGCCGCCAACGCCGTCGCACGCGCGTATGCGGCGGTGGTGAGCGCCCTGCTGGCTCAAGCAGGCATGGCGGCGGCACAGGTACGCGCCATCGGGGCCCATGGACAGACCGTTCGTCACCGCCCGGGCGAGTTCGACGGCACGGGCTACACGAGCCAGTTGCTCAACGGTGCGCTGCTGGCCGAACTGACCGGCATCGATGTCGTCTGCGACCTGCGCAGCCGCGATGTCGCGGCCGGCGGTCAAGGCGCGCCGCTGGTGCCAGCCGCTCACCGAGCACTCTTTGGGCGCAGCGACGAGGCGATTGCCGTCCTGAACATCGGCGGGATCGCCAATCTGACGCTGTTGCCGCCGCAGAAGGGCGGCGCACAGGAGATTCTGGGATTCGATTGCGGTCCTGGCAATGCCCTCATGGATGGTTGGTGCGAAGCACACACCGGCCGCAGCTACGACGACCAGGGTCGCTGGGCGGCCTCGGGGCAGGTCGACATGGCCCTGCTGCACCGCATGCTGGCCGACGCCTACTTCAGCCGTCCGCCACCCAAGAGCACCGGACGCGATCTGTTCCACCGGGCCTGGCTGGATCGGACGATCGCCGACTTGGGGACGAGCGCGAGCCCGCGGGACGTGCAGGCCACGCTCGCCGAACTCACCGCTGTGGCCGCGGCGGCCGCGTTGCGCAATAACGCCCCGGCGACGCGCCGCTTGCTCGTCTGTGGCGGCGGCGCTTTCAATGCGCACTTGATGTGCCGGATCGCCGCGCATCTGGCGGACGTGAAGGTGGAAAGCACGGCCAGCGCAGGCGTGCCACCGGATCAGGTCGAGGCGATCGCGTTCGCGTGGCTGGCGCACGCCTTCGTCGAGCGCCGGCCGGGCAATGTGCCTACGGTCACCGGGGCGCGCGGTCCACGTTTGCTCGGCGCGCTGTACCCCGCGGGCTGAGTCCCGCCACGGTTGCAGCCCGATCGGGATCGTCACGGCAGCAAGCGGTTCGGCCCCATGACGCGGTTGCGCCTCCAGCTTGGTGAGCGGCTACCGTTGCGCACTGCCAGCACCACGTTGGCGCCGATCCGGCGCACGGCGCCAGACATGGTCGTGCCGATAGGCCGCCGCCCGAGCTGCACGGCCCGCCGCCGGCGCCAACAGCAGGCAGAAGGCAGAAGGCAGAAGGCCGCCCGGAGGGCGGCCTTGCGGTCATCGGTGCTGGGAGCGCGAACTCAGGCCGAGAACGACGACCCGCAGCCGCACGTGGTCGTCGCGTTCGGGTTCTTGATCACGAACTGGGCGCCTTGCAGGTCGTCCTTGTAGTCGATCTCGGCACCGACCAGGTACTGCAGGCTCATGGCGTCGATCAGCAGCGTCACGCCGTTCTTGGCCATCTGCGTGTCGTCCTCGTTGACGGCCTCGTCGAACGTGAAACCGTACTGGAAGCCCGAGCAGCCGCCGCCCTGGACGAAGACCCGCAATTTCAGTTCGGGGTTGCCCTCTTCGTCGACCAGTTCCTTGACCTTGGCCGCCGCGCTGTCGGTGAAGATCAGCGGCGCCGGCATGTCGTCGACAGCGGGGGTGAGCGATTCGGCAACTGCGTTCATGTGGGTCTCGCGTGGTTCAGGTGGATCGGTTCAGGCTTCAGGATCAGGCGTCGTTCGATGCCGCCAGAATCAGCGCCGGCTTCTCGACATTCTTCAGCGGCCGCAACTCGCCGTCAATGACGGCACCTGGATGCATCTCCAGCAACTGGTAATGCACATCTCCAATGATGCGTGCGCTTGGCTGCAATTCAAGGAGGCCCGTGCAATGCACCGGGCCGATGACCTCACCGACGATGATCACATGCTCGGCATTGACCTTGCCCCGGACCGTGGCTTTCTCGCCGACGACCAGCAGGCTGTGCGCACCGGCGATGGCGACCAGGTCGCCGTGGACCTCGCCGTCGATGCGCATGCCATCGGCAAAGTCGACATTGCCGTGCAGGACGATCCCTTCGCCGATCAGACTGCGGATCGGTGGCTGGCGTTTGCGGTTCCAGATCATTTCGAGTTCCTTCACATTGTCGGACGCTACATGCGCAACACCTGGGTCGCACGCACGGCACCATGGGCATCGAGTACGCGGACCTGCAGTGTCTTGACGACCACGTCGGCCGGATGGGTGATCTCACCCTCGACCCGACTGTACTGGCGCAGCTTCATCGCGCCTCGGGACATGCCCTCGGGTGCCGTCGCCCAGTTCTTGCCGGCCACCGTGCCGGCCAGGCTGACCTCGAAGCGGCCGTTGAATTCGGGCGAATCCTTGCCACTTTGCATGACCAGCATCTGGTAACGCATCTGGCCCGGCGTGACCGGCTCGGCCTTGAGGCCGCGGATCGCCAGGCCGTCGGTCGGGGCCGGCAGCAGGCGCTCGAAGAATCCGAGGTCGGCCTTCAGCGACTGTGACTCGCCTTCGAGCTGGCGTACGGTCTGGGCCAGTTTTTCCTGCGCCGCGCGCTCGGTGCGCAACACGCTGTCGGCCGTATTGGCCACCGACACGGCGCGTTCGTTCTCGGCGCGCAGCCGTTCGACCTCGACCCGCAGGCCGGCGAGTTCCTGTTTGGCGTCGCGATCCAGGCCGGCGAGGTTCTTGCCGGTCTCGAAGGCCCAGAGCGCGAGCGCCGCCGAGAAGCCGAGCGCCAGCGCCGCCACAGCCCAGCGCAGCGGCCAGGGCAGATGGCTGCGCACGATCATTCTCGGCGCACTCACCGAGAAACGACGGCGCAGCAGCTTCCAACGCATGAGGCGAATGGCCCAACGGCCTGCGCTTGAGGTGTCCGCGGGACGGGCGGGGACTGCCGCGAACGGCCAAGCCCACCCGGGAGGTCAGCGCTTGCTGAACTGCTTCCGGCGCCGAGCGCCGTGCAGACCGACCTTCTTGCGCTCGACTTCGCGCGCATCACGCGTCACGAAACCGGCGTGGCTCAGGTCGGGCTTGAGCGCCATGTCGTAGTCGAGCAGGGCACGCGTGATGCCGTGGCGAACCGCACCAGCTTGTCCGCTCTCACCGCCACCGTGCACGTTGACCTTGATGTCGAAGACCTGCGCATTGTTCGTCAGCAGCAGCGGCTGCTGGACGATCATGATCGAGGTCTGACGGCCGAAATACTGGTCG
>Ga0209682_10000576_pt1 | contig 12641 bp, 11 predicted proteins | sample DOMMetBare2Fresh_2_FD_187471 | JGI IMG/M metagenome (GOLD analysis project Ga0209682, IMG submission 187471) | Wetland sediment microbial communities from St. Louis River estuary, USA, under dissolved organic matter induced mercury methylation -... | ecosystem: Environmental > Aquatic >...
GGCGGCCTCCGAGCAGGTCTTCGCCTTCGGCGAGCGGACCAAGGAGATCTCCAAGATCGTCGAGGCCATCACCTCGGTGGCCAACCAGACCAACCTGCTCGCCTTGAACGCCACCATCGAGGCGGCCCGCGCCGGCGAGTACGGCCGCGGCTTCGCCGTGGTGGCCGAGGAGGTGCGCAAGCTGGCCGAGAGCGCCGGCCGCTCCGCCGAGCAGATCTCCGGCCTGGCCACCGACATCTCGGGCCGCGCCGCCAAGGTGGTGGAGACCATGAAGGAGTCGGTCTCCGAGCTGGGCGAGGGGCGCGAGGACCTCAACACCATCATCCGCACCCTGGCCGACATCGCCCAGAACGTCCGGACCGGCGCCGACAAGGTGGGCGTCATCTCCGGCGCGGCGCGCGACCAGCTGCAGGGCTCGGCCGACATGGTCACCGCCATGGACCACATCTCGGAGGTGGCCAGCTCCAACGCCGGCGCCACCGAGCAGGTGCGCAAGGTCATGGCCGAGCAGACCGCCGCCGTGGCCCAGATGGCCAGCGCGGCGCAGGAGCTGACCAACCTCTCGGTGGAGCTGCAGTCGGTGGTCTCGCGGTTCCGGCTGGGCTAGGGGCGGAGCGTGTCCACCCGCCACGTCGTCTTCCGGGTGGCGCGCGAGCGCTATGGCCTGCCGCTCGAGTCGGTGCGCGAGGTGGTCCTGCCGCAGCCCCCGTTCGCCCGCGTCCCGCGCTGCGGGGGTGCCGTGCGGGGCGTCATGAACCTGCGCGGCCGGGTGGTGGCGGTGGTGGACCTGGCCGAGCTGATGGGGCTCACGCCGCAGCCGCTCCAGGCGGGGCTGGGTCAGGTGGTGATCCTGGAGCGGGACAAGCGCCAGCTCGGGCTCCTGGTGGGTGGCGTGATGGGCGTGGAGCCGCTCGCGCCGGGCGAGGAGGCGAGCGGGGTGGTGCGAGGCGTGGCGCCGGGGGCGGCCGGGGCGGTGACCCTGCTCCAGCCGGACGCCCTGGCCGAGGCGGCCGCGGCGCTCTTCGGGGCGCGCTGACGCCCGGTCGAATACCAGGCGAATCGCGGCCTTGTCGGCCGCTCGCCACCGGTGCTAGCTTGGCCGACTGGGAGGCTCGAAGGATCCATGGCGAAGCGAGTCCTGATCGTCGACGACGCGATCTTCATGCGCAACATGATCAAGGACATCTTCTCCGGCTCGGGGTTCGAGGTCGCCGGCGAGGCGGCCAATGGGCTGGAGGCGGTGGAGAAGTACCGCGAGCTCAAGCCGGACCTCACCACCATGGACATCGTCATGCCGTTCAAGAGCGGCATCGAGGCCACGCGTGAGATCATCAAGGCCGACCCCCGCGCCGTCATCGTCATGTGCAGCGCCCTCGGGCAGGAGTCCCTGGTGATGGAGGCCATCGAGGCCGGCGCCAGCGACTTCATCGTCAAGCCCTTCAAGTCCGAGGACGTCCTGTCGGTGGTGAAGAAGGTCCTCGGCGATTAGCCGCCGGGCCTCTCTGTGCCCATCGATCTCAACCGCTACCTGACGCTCTTCGTCGCCGAGGCGGGCGAGCACCTGGCCGGCTTCTCGCGCGAGCTGCTGGCGCTGGAGCAGGCGGTGCGTGCCGGCAGCGCCGGCGACGCCGTCAAGCCGGCGGTGGACGCGCTCTTCCGGCACGCCCACAGCGTCAAGGGCATGAGCGCCTCCATGCAGCAGGAGGCCATCACCGGCCTGGCCCACCAGGCCGAGGACCTCATCGATCTCTACCGGCGCGATCCGTCCCTGGTCGACGCGGCCGGCGTCGACCTGCTGCTCGACACCTCCGACGTGCTGGCGGAGCTGGTGGAGCGCGCCTCGCGCGGCGAGAAGCCGATCGGCGACGCGGCCCTCTCGAAGCGGCTCCAGGACTCCATCCGCCAGGTGAAGGACGGGCGGCCGGTCACGCCCTCCGCGTCGCCGTCCCCGCCCTCGATGGCCGCCGGGGCGCCGCCCGCTCCGCCCGCGCCATCCGTGCCATCCGTGCCACCCGCGCCGCCGGTGCGGGACCTGTATCCGACGCCGCTGCCCTCGGGCGTCCAGCGCGGCGGCCGCCGCGTCGTCGCCGAGGTGACCATCGGCGGTCCGGTGCCGGCGGTGCGCGCCTTCCTGGTGGTGAAGAAGCTCTCCGGCGTCGGCATCGTCACCGGCACGGCGCCCACCGTGGAGGAGCTCAAGGCCGGCCGCATCCCCGGCAAGAAGCTCACCGTCGAGCTGGAGACGGGCGAGTCGCTCGACCGGCTGGAGCGGGCCCTCTCGCAGATCTCGGACCTCACCGGCGTCTCGCTGCGCGAGACCGACCAGCCGGCCGCGCCCCCGGTGGCGCCGCCGCCGCGCGAGGCCGCGCCGCCTCCCGAGCCGGCCCGCACGGTGCGCGTCCGCACCGAGATCCTCGACGGCTTCGTGGACCTGGTGGGCGAGCTGCTCCTCGCCACGGCGCGCATCCGCGAGGTGGGGCGCGCCCTGCCCGACCTGCACCGCCCGGCCCTCGACGAGGGGGTCGACCGGCTCCACGGCATCGTCAAGGAGCTGCACGGCAAGGTCATGGCGGTGCGCATGACGCCGCTCGCCCTCGTGGTGGAGCAGCTGCCGCGCGCCGCCCGCGACGTGGCGCGCAAGCTGGGGCGCCAGGTGGAGGTGGAGCTGCGCGGCACCGAGATCGAGCTCGACCGGGCCATCCTGGAGGTGCTCTCCGACCCGCTGCTCCACGTGCTGCGCAACGCGGTGGACCACGGCATCGAGCCGCCCCACCTGCGGCTGCTGGCGGGCAAGGCGGCCACCGGCCACATCACCGTGACGGCGCGGCGCGAGCGGGACCGCGTCATCCTGGAGATCGCCGACGACGGCAAGGGCATGGACCCGGCCCGGCTGCGCGAGGCCGCGGTGGCGCGCGGGCAGCTCGAGGCGGCGGCGGCGGCGACCCTCTCCGACCGCGAGTCGCTCCTGCTGGCCTGCCTGCCCGGCCTCTCCACCGCCGAGCAGGTCACCGACGTCTCGGGACGCGGCGTGGGGCTCGACGCGGTGAAGCGCACGGTGGAGGCGGTGGGCGGGGCGCTGGAGATCGAGAGCGCCCCCGGCGTGGGCACGCGGCTCGTGCTCCGGCTGCCGCTCACCGTGGCGGTGCAGCCGGTGCTGCTGGTGGGCGTGGGCGCCGAGGTGGTCGGCCTGCCCATCTCCAAGGTCCACGGCGCCGCCACCGTCTCCTTCTCCTCGCTGGACCGCAGCCGCGGCGGCCCGCTCCTCGCCTACGACGGCGAGCTGGTGCCGGTGCACGACCTCGCCGCGCTGCTCGGCTTCGAGCCCTGCGGCCGCGACGAGCGCTCCGTGGTGGTGGCCGAGGGGATCGACGGCCGCATCGGCCTGTGCGTCGACGCGCTGCTGGGGCAGCAGGAGGCGGTCCTGAAGCCGCTCGGCGCCCCGCTCGGCGCGGTGGCCGGTCTCTCGGCGGTGACGGTGCTCGGCACCGGGCGTCCCGTCTTCATCCTCGACGTGACGAAGCTCCTGGCCGCATGAGCGACGTCTCCTTCTCCCCGCGCCAGCTCGACGCGCTCCAGGAGCTGACCTCCATCGGCTGCGGCGCCGCGCTCACGGCGCTCGCCACGCTGGCCCGCCTGCAGCTCGACATGGACGTGCCGGAGGCCTGGGTCGGCGCCGAGGCCGGCGCCATCGCCGGGTTCCTCGGCGGGATGGGCAGCGACCTGGTGGCCGTGGGCGTGCGGCTGGAGGGGCCGCTCACCGGCCACCTGGTGCTGGCGCTCCCCGAGCGCGACGCCGAGGCGCTGGCCCAGGCGCTCGGCACGCCGGTGGAGGCCGGCGCCTTCGGCCCGCTCGCCGAGAGCGCCATGATGGAGAGCGGCAACATCGTGGGCAGCGCCTTCGTCACGGCGGTGGCCCGGGTGGTGGGCGAGACCCTGCTCCTCTCGGTGCCCACCTTCGCGCGCGGCAGCGGCAAGGACTGCGTCGACCGGCTGGTCGACCACGCCGGGTCGGTGGCGCTGGTCGCCCGCTTCACCTCGGCGGCCGAGCCGAGGCTGGAAGGGCTCATCCTCGTCATGCCCGAGCCGTCGCGCATCGCCCGGCTCCTCTCCCACCTCGGGCTCCGGTAGGCCGCCGCCATGGACGAGAAGGCCCTGCGCCGGCTCCTCTCGCGCCTCGCCTCGGGCGAGGCCAGCCTCGACGAGGCGGTGCAGAAGCTGAAGCACGCTCCCTTCGAGCGGCTCGGCGACACCGCCACCGTCGACACCCACCGCGCCCTGCGCATCGGCATGCCGGAGGTGGTGCTGGCCGAGGCGAAGACGGCGGCGCAGGTGGCGGCCATCGCCAAGCGCATCGCCGCCCACGGCCCGCTCCTGGTGACGCGCCTCGCGCCCGAGAAGGCCGGGCCGGCGCGGCGGGCCGTCAAGGGCTCGGTCTACGACCCCGTCTCGCGCACGCTGCGGCGCGGGCGCATGGACCTGCCGGCCCGCGGGCCGGTGGCCATCTGCTGCGCCGGCACGAGCGACCTCCCCGTGTGCGAGGAGGCGGCCGTCACCCTCGACGTCATGGGGGTGGAGGTCACGCGGGTCTACGACGTCGGCGTGGCCGGCCTGCACCGGCTGCTGGCCCGCCGCGAGGAGCTCGACCGGGCCCGCGCCGTCATCGTGGTGGCCGGCATGGAAGGCGCGCTGCCGAGCGTGGTGGGCGGCCTGGTCGGCAGGCCGGTCATCGGCGTGCCCACCTCGGTCGGCTACGGCGCCTCGCTCGGCGGCATCGCCCCGCTCCTCACCATGCTCAACTCCTGCGCCCCCAACGTCACGGTGGTGAACGTGGACAACGGCTTCGGCGCCGCCTTCGTCGCCGGGCTGATCGCGCGGGGCTGAGGTGCACGCCCGCGCGCGGCGGAGCCCGGGATCGATCACCTCTCGGGACCGCCGGCAGGGGCTGGACGGCGCGCGAATGGCGGGGCTGGCCATCGCCTCGTGCTCGGCATCGGATGCGCCTGCCGGGCGGGATCGGTCGGGGCGGCTTCGAGGCGCGCGGCCCCTCGCGGCATCGCGCCGGTGCCGTTCGCCTGCGGCGAACGTCACGCGCAGCGACCGCTCGGCTGGCGTCCTGTCGACCGGCCGAGCACGCAGCGCACTCGCCTGCGCGCGAGGCGACGGCCTGCCCCGCCTGGGCGCGCCTTCGCGCTGCCGGGTGCCGCCCCGTGAACGCCCAGCGCCGAGAGGAATGGCGGGAGGGGCCCCACGCGGCAGGGTAGGGCCCCGGACGGCTCCGCCGGACGGGGCGGGGCGCAGCCCCGTGAAGTTGCTCGCACGGGGCTGACGTGGTCCGCTGCGGGTGATGATGGCGCCCCTCCTCCTCCTCGAGCCCATCGGCGGCATGGCGGGCGACATGTTCCTGGCCGCCGCGCTCGACGCCGGGGTGGATCGCGCCGCCCTCGTGGCCCAGCTCGAGACCCTCGGCCTCCCCGGCTGGCGGCTCGAGGTGACGCACCGCTCCGTCTCCGGCATCGCCGCCACGCACGTCGACGTGGTGGTGGACGGGCCGCAGCCGGCCTCGCGCCGGCTCACCGAGATCCTCGACCTGGTCGACCGCTCCGGCCTCGCCCCGCGCGCCAGGGCGGCGGCCCGCGCCCTCTTCGAGCGGATCGGCCGGGCCGAGGCCAAGGTCCACGGCATCCCCTACGCCGACGTCCACTTCCACGAGGTGGGCGCCGTCGACTCGCTGGTGGACGTCTGCGGCGCCGCGGTGGTGATGGACCTCCTCGGCTGGCCGCGCGCCATCTGTGCGCCGCCGGAGCTGGGGCGCGGCCTGGTCAAGACCGCCCACGGCCCCATGCCGGTGCCGCCGCCGGCGGTGCTCGAGCTGCTCACCGGCGTGCCGGTGCGCCCCGGCGGTCCGCCCGGCGAGGCCGTCACCCCCACGGGCGCGGCCCTCATGGTGGGGCTCTGCGAGGTCGGCCCGCTCCCGGCCTTCGTGCCCCGCCGCAGCGGGTATGGCGCCGGAACGGTGAGCTGGCCCGACCGGCCCAACGTGCTGCGGATCACCCTCGGCGAGCCGGTGGAGCCCGCCGCGCGCGGCGCGGACGCCGCGGGCGAGCCGGCCGGCGCGGGCACCGCGGCCGAGGCCGGCCTGTGGGTCCTCGAGACCAACCTCGACGACTGTCCGGGGCAGCTCGTGGCGCGCGCCATCGAGGCGGCGCTCGAGGCGGGCGCGCTCGACGCCTGGGCGGCGCCGCTCACCATGAAGAAGGGGCGGCCCGGCGTGCTCCTCGGGGTCCTCTGCGACGGCGCCCGGCGCGGTCCCTTGAGCGAGCTGCTCATGGCCGAGACCACCACGCTCGGCGTGCGGGCGCACCCGGTGGAGCGGCACGAGGCGGGGCGCGAGCTGCACGAGGTGGAGACGGCCCACGGGCGGGTGCGCGTCAAGGTCTCGCGGCTCGGCGACCGCGAGCTCGGAGCGCACCCGGAGTACGAAGACTGCCTGCAGCGAGCCCGCGAGCGCGGGGTGGCGGTGCGCGAGGTGATGGCCGCGGCGCTGGCCGCCTGGAGGGACCGGTGAAGGGCGCGGGGAGGAAGCCACCGAAGCGGCGGGCCGGGCGGGGCGCCGCCACGGCGCGGCCACCGGCGCGAGTCCAGGCGCGGCCGCGCGCCAGGTCGCCCCACCGCGTCCGCGTGCGGGCCTCGGCGCTCGGCCCCCTGCTGGCGCTCTCGCACGAGGTGGCGGCCGCTCGCAGCGAGGCCGACCTCTGCGCCGCCGTCTCGGCCGCGCTCGACCTGCTCTACCCCGGCTGCGAGCACGCCATCCGGCTGGTCGACCCCGTCACCCTCGCCCTCACGGCCGTGCGCGCCCGCGGTCCGCTCGAGGCCGGGGCCCGCCACCGGCTGGTGCTGCGCCGCGCCGCGCTGATCGCGGCCGGCCTGGCCGCCGAGCCGCTCGCGGCGGCCGGCGTGGCGCTGGTCGAGGAGGACGCGCCGATCTTCGAGGGGAGCGCGCGGGTGGTGGCCGAGCCGCTGGCGGTGGGCGGGGCGCTGCACGGCATCGTCCAGGTGGAGGCCGGCCAGGGCGTGCGGCTCGACCCCGGCGCCGACGGCGAGGTGCTGGCGCAGCTCGCCACCACCGCCGCGCTGGGCGTGCGCAACCTGCGCTCCATCGACGAGCTGGCCTCGCTGAAGGGCTACCTCGAGGACCTCATCGAGCACGCCAACGCCCTGCTCACGGTGGTGGACCGCCGGCGCCAGGTCACCGTCTGGAACCGGGCGCTGACGCAGCTCACCGGCGTGGCGCGCGAGGCGGCGGTGGGGCGCCCGGCCTCGGCCGTGGTGGCCGCCGACGACGCGCCGGCGCTCTGGGCGCTCCTGGACCGCTCGCTGGCGGGCGAGGCGGTCTTCGGGCAGGAGCTGCGGCTCGCCGTGGTGGGCGGCGCCGAGGCCCGCGCCGCCTTCAACACGGCCCCCATCCGCGGCCCCGGCGGGGAGGTGGTGGGGGTGGTGGCCATCGGGCAGGACCTGACGCGGGTGCGCACGCTCGAGGCGGCCGCGGAGCAGGCCGAGAAGATGGCCGGGCTGGGCCGGCTCGCCGCCGGCATCGTCCACGAGCTCAACAACCCGCTCACCGCCGTCACCATGTACACCGAGGCCCTCTACGAGAAGTGGGCCCTCGGCGGCGGCGACGCGGCCGACGTGGAGAAGCTCAAGGCCATCCGGGACGCCGGCCAGCGCATCCTCAAGCTGGCCCGCGACCTCACCACCTACGCGCGCTCCACGCCCGGCAAGGTGGAGGCGGTGGACCTGGCGGTGGTGCTGGAGCAGGCCGCCTCCATGTGCAAGCCGGCGCTCAAGGACGCCGACGCCAGGGTGGAGCGGGCCTTCGACAAGGTGCCGACCGTGCCCGGCGGGCGGGCCTCGCTGGTGCAGGCCTTCGTCAACCTCATCGCCAACGCGGCCCAGGCGCTGCGCCGCGGCGGCGCCATCAGGCTCGGCCTGGCCTCGGCCGGCGGCCGGGTGCTCGTGACCATCGCCGACGACGGCGTCGGCATGACGCCCGAGGTGCTGGCGCGCGCCTTCGAGCCCTTCTTCACCACCCGCTCCGGCAAGGGCATCGGCCTCGGCCTGCCCACCGCCCGCGGCATCGTGGAGCGCTACCAGGGCACCGTGACGCTCGAGAGCGCCGAGGGGCAGGGGACCACCGTGACGGTGAGCCTGCCGGTCTCGGACTGACGGGCCCGTCGCCCGGCCCGCCCGTCACGCCTGCAGCGACAGCACCGCGTACCCGGCGAAGGCCGGCAGGATGGTCGACACCGAGTAGCCGCTCGGGTTGAGCCGGATCTGCACGTCGGCCCCTTCCGAGGACTGGAAGCGCGCCTTGCGCGCCGCCCCCACCACGTGCAGCCCCAGGAAGAGGGTGCTCCCCTGGGCCCGCTCCGGCCCGAGGGTGGCGAGGTGCACGTCCACCTGGTCGCCCGCCTTCCAGATGACGGCGGCGAGCCGCGCCCGGCCGGTCACGCCGGCGGCGCGCCGCCCCTTGCCGAGCAGCGACGAGAGCGCCTTGTCGAGGAGCCCGTCGTCGGCCGGCACCTCGGGACCGCGCGGCGGCACGAGCGGGGGGAGCTGCGCCACCGTGCCGGCGTTCACCTTCACGCCGCCCGGCTTGCCGGTCGGCAGGAAGCCGCCCAGGCCTCGCCCCGCCTCGTCGACGCGGGAGGGATCGCCGAAGGCCAGCACGCCGCCGCCGTTCTCGAGCCGGCGCGACACCTCGCGCGCCTCGAGCGGCGTCAGCCCCTCGGCGTCGGCCAGCACCACCACCGCACCGGCCGGCGCGTCGCCGAGGTCGAGCACCACCGGCGCCTGGACGTGGTGGACCGCCAGCGCCTCGGCGGCCAGCTCCACGGCGCGGCGGTGGCGCCCGCCGGTCCACAGGTCGGCCTCGGGCGAGTAGAGCAGGGCGCACTCCACCACCGGCGTGGCCGTGCCCGGCATGCCGCCGCGCCCCGCCACCTCGGCCGTGAGCGCGCGCAGGCGCAGGAGCTGGGCCGCCTCGCCGCCACCGGCGCCACCGGCGGCCTCGAGCCCGGCCAGGCCCACCGCCCAGGTCGCGCCCGCGGTGGCGAGCTTCCAGCGCTGCGCCGGCGTGGCGTCCGGCGGCGGCATGAGGGCCACGTGGCGGCGCCCCATGGTGGCGCGCAGGAGCGCGAAGAGCCCCGGGCTCGGCTCACCCGAGGCCGGCGCCGGGAAGACCGCGGCGTCGAGGTGGCGCGCCGCCGCGAGCTGGGCCGGCCCGATCGCCTCCAGCCAGCCCGTCACCGCGAAGTCGCGCCCGGCGGCCCGGGCCGCGTCGCGGGCGGCGCGGGCCTGGGCGCGCACCGCCTTCTCCAGCGCGTCGTGCCGGAAGCGCCAGAAGTCGCGTCCGAAGGGGAGCTGGGCGAAGTCGAGCGCGCCCGGCGCCTGGGCCAGCGCCTGGCGCGTCATGGCCAGGTAGTCGATGGGCTGGAAGTGATCGCCGTACTCGCGCGCCAGCCGGCGCGAGAATTCGCGCTGGCAGTCGGCGCAGAAGCCGGCGCCGAGCAGCCCCTGCGCCAGCGAGGCGTCGGGCCGGTCGAGGGAGATGCCGGCGAAGCCGGCCGAGAGCGCCGCCCGGGCCGCCTCGGCGACGCGGCTGCGGTGGCGCTCCGAGGTGAGGCAGGCGCGCGGCGGGCCGCCCACGCCGGAGGGGGTGCCGTCGGCGGCGCGGCAGGCCTCGGCCTCCGAGGCGGCGCGGCCCACCGGGAGATCGGCGTAGGACCCGCTCAGCAGCGCGGCCGGGAGCGGGTCGCCCGCCGAGACCACCAGCGGCCCGGCCCCCTGCGCCGCCGCGGCGCGCGCGCCTTCCTCGGGGAGGACGACGGAGGCGAGGCGGTAGGGGGCGTAGGCGCGGGGGCGCGGCATGCTGGGGGTGCGAAGGTTACCCGACGCCCTGGGCCGGTGCGATCACCTCGACCCCCCGTCCGCCCCAGTCCCCCGCCCAGGCGATGTCACTGGATGTAGGCGCAAGTCGCCCAACCTCGCGTTGACTCAAGGGAATCCCCGTGCTACGCCTTCGGAACTATTGTGACGCCGCAGCGCGACCCCACGGGGGGCATTCGACGCGCGGACAACGTGACCGGAGGCATCCGCGATGGAGATGTTCGGGACGCTGGCGAAGGCCTACCACGACGGTGGATTCATGATGCACCCCATCCTCGTCTCCCTCATCTTCACCCTCTCGGTGATGATCGATCGGATCATCGTCCTCTACTTCAAGGCCAACGTGGACAAGGAGGCCTTCCTGCGGGGCCTGAAGCCGCTCGTCTACTCGGGCGACCTCGACAAGGCCATCGCCTTCTGCGCCGCGCAGAAGAAGGTGCCGCTCGTGCAGGTCATCAAGTCCGGCCTCATCTCCGTGCCCAAGGGCGAGGAGGACGTCCAGGCCGCCATGGACGAGGCCACCCTGCGCGAGTCGCCCAAGCTGGAGAAGCGCACCGGCTACCTCGCCATGCTCGGCAACGTGGCCACCCTGCTCGGCCTGCTCGGCACCATCGTCGGCCTCATCGGCGCCTTCGGCGCGGTGGCCAACGCCAACCCGGCCGACAAGGCCACCATCCTCGCCTCCTCCATCTCCGAGGCCATGAACTGCACCGCCTTCGGCCTCCTCACCGCCATCCCCGCGCTGGTGGCCTACTCGGTGCTGCAGGGGCGCACCCAGCACATGGTGGACGACATCAACGAGTCCTCGGTGGCGGTGCTCAACCTGGTGGTGGCCAACCGCGAGAAGATGAAGGTCCCGGCCACCCTGTCGGCGGCGGCGGACGAGGGCTAGCGGGTGGGCGGCGGCGGCGGAGTCCCCGAGCAAGGTGGTGGCGGCAAGCGCAAGAAGAAGGCGCTCGACGCGGTCATCAACGTCGTGCCCGCCATCGACCTGCTCTCCTGCTGCATCACCTTCCTGCTCTACACCGCGGTCTGGACCCAGATCTCCCGCCTGCAGGTGCAGCAGCTCGGCACCGGCGCGCCGGAGCCGACCGAGGCCCAGCCGCCGCAGAAGGCGCTGGCCGTCACCCTCGCCGTGGGCGAGCGCGGCATGGCCCTCTCGGTGGGCGACGCCGCCTACGAGATCCCCTCCCTCGGCCGCGGCGGCGACGGCGCCGTCACCCAGGATCTCAAGGGGCTCTCCACCCGCCTGCGCGCCGTGAAGAGCGAGTACCCCGACCAGGCCTCCATCATCGTCAGCGCCGAGGACACCGTGCCGTACGGTGACCTGGTGCACGTCATCGACGCCTGCCTGGCCGCCGGCCTGGTGCAGGTCTCGGTCACCGGGGTCTAGGGGGGCGCCATGGCCATCATCCAGCCAGGCAAGCGCCCCGCCAAGCGGTTCGAGAAGTCGAGGATCCTCGGCGGGAAGATCGGCCACGGCCGCAAGGCCACCAACGCCGAGCTGAACGTGGTGCCCATGGTGGACATGATGACGATGCTCGTCATCTTCCTCCTGCAGCAGTTCAGCGCCACCGGCGAGGTGCTGTACATGCAGAAGGACATCCGCCTGCCCGACGCGCGCCACGGCCAGATGATCGAGCAGGCGCCGGTGGTGGCCATCTCGTCCGACCAGGTGGTGGTGGCCGGGCAGAAGCTGGCCGACGTGGCCGACCTCGACCGCGACGCCGGCTACCTCAACATCCCCGCGCTGGAGGAGCGGCTGCGCGAGGAGAAGAAGCGCTGGGATTTCATCCACCAGTCCGACCCCGGCACCAAGTGGGACGGCATCGTCAACATCCAGGCCGACCAGAAGGTGCCGTTCCGCATCGTGAAGCGGGTCATGTACTCCTGCGGAGTTGCTGGGTACTTCAACCTCAACTTCGCGGCGCTCGACATCGGCTCGGGCGCGGCGGCGGCCAGCGCCGAGAAGTAGTCGGGCCCGGCGCCGCTGGCGCCCCCCACCGGTCCGCCCCCTCACCGGCGGTTCCAGATCGGGACCGCCGGCTGGCTCGCCGGCGCGCGGACTGGACAAGTCGCTTTGCCCCCTAGTAGATTCCGCCTTCCCGTAAGCCCTTCGGCCCGCGCACCTCGGGCGCAAGCCGCCGATTTTCCGCAGGGATTCCAGCAATCCTCCAGAGGGAACCGCCCACGCCATGAACCTGTCCTCGCTCCTCACCTCGCTCGTCGTCGCCTCAGGCGGCGAGGCCAACCTCAAGCTCCCCAACCTCGCCGACGAGCGGTTCCTCGGCGGGGCCATCAGCGGCTGGTCCCTGCTGGCCATCGGCATCGCCGTCTCCGCGGCCGGCCTGGTCTTCGGCCTCACCGTCTCGGCGCGGCTCAAGGCGCTGCCGGTCCACCGCTCGATGCTCGAGATCTCCGAGCTCATCTACGAGACGGCCAAGACCTACCTGATGACCCAGTTCAAGTTCATCGGGATCCTCTGGGCCTTCATCGCCGCCATCATCGTCCTCTACTTCGGCGTGCTCTCCGAGGGCTTCGGCCCCGGCAAGGTGGCCATCATCCTGGCCTTCTCGCTGGTCGGCATCCTCGGCTCCTCCGGCGTGGCCTGGTTCGGCATCCGCGTCAACACCTACGCCAACAGCCGCACCGCCTTCGCCTCCCTGCGCGGCAAGCCCTTCCCCACCTACGCCATC
>Ga0209682_10000577_pt1 | contig 12641 bp, 11 predicted proteins | sample DOMMetBare2Fresh_2_FD_187471 | JGI IMG/M metagenome (GOLD analysis project Ga0209682, IMG submission 187471) | Wetland sediment microbial communities from St. Louis River estuary, USA, under dissolved organic matter induced mercury methylation -... | ecosystem: Environmental > Aquatic >...
GTCGCCCCTCCTCGTCCTGGAAGGCGACGGTGATCGAGGCGTGCCGCCGCACCCGCACGAGCAGGTCCGGGAAGCACATGCAGTCGTCCCAGAGCGTGAAGGTCTCCTCGCTCCGCCACTCGATGCCCGGGTTGACGAGGACGCGGGTGCCGCGGCCGAGGTTGACGGCCACGAAGCGCCGGGCGATGCCGAGCTGGGGCGCGGCGATGCCGCGGCCGAAGCCGCGCTCGGCGCGGAAGGCGTCCAGGGCCGCCACCAGCCGCCGGCGCTCCTCCAGGAAGGCGGGGCTCCGCGGGTCCTCGACGGGCGCCGCCACCAGGCGGAGGCGGGGATCGCCGAGCGGCAGGACGCGATCGGTCACGGGCGGCCTACTGCAGCTCGAAGGCGACGTGGACGATGGCGACGATGTCCTTCTCCAGCGAGGAGGTGTCGTTGTTCCCCTGCCAGGAGGTCTCGGTCGAGTTGGCCGGGTTCACGTTGATGACGCCCATGTCGGCCGAGCGGAGCCGGCCGAGCGCGGCGCCGGTCTGGGCCACCACGCTCTCGGCGCGGGTGCGGGCGTCCTTGGCCGCCTGGGCCAGCATCTCCACCTTGAGCTCGCCGAGCCCGGTGTAGAGGTAGCGCGGCGGCGCCGAGCTCACCGGGACGCCCTTCTCCAGGAGCTGGGTGATCTCCCGGGAGAGCCGCTCGACCCGCGCCACGTCCCTGGACTGGACGGTGATCCCCTGGCGCGCCTCGAACCCCTTGGGGACCCGCCGCTGCACCCGCTGCTCGCCGGTGCCGACCAGCTCCTCCTCGACGAGCTCGTTGACGGTGGCCGCCTCGGCGCGCATCTCCTCGGCCTTCACCCCCTGGGCGGCGAGGTGGGCGGTGACGGCCTGGACGTGGCCGTTGAGCCGGCGGTAGGCGTCGGTCCGGTCGGTGGCGCGGACCTCGACGGTGGCGCGCCACTCGATGAGGTCGGAGACGATCCGCTTCTTGGCCGAGCCGGTGACGTCGATCTTGCGGACCGCCCTGGCCCGGAGCCGCTCCACCGTCGCCCCGGCCAGGACGGTGCTCAGCACCACCGCCGCCGCCATGGCGAACCAGCCCAGCTGCCCCCGCGCGCTGCCGTCGCTCATCGAGCCTCCCTGCGGCCAAGGTGGCACGGCCACCGCCGGGCCCGCAAGGGCAGCACGAGGGCCTCGGGGCCCGGGTCAACCGCGGGCCATGGCCGCCAGGATCTCGGGGTTCTCGACGAGGTGGACGCCCGGCGCCGCCTCGCTGGCCGCGGCGATCATGCACCTGGCCACGGCCTCGACGGGCGTCGGCCGGTACCGCCCCAGCAACGGCCCGAGCACCCGCGCCACCGCCAGCCCGAGGCGCTCGCCGATCCGGCGCTCGGATCTGGGGCCGTCCAGGAGCGACGGGCGCAGGGCGTAGGCGCTGGCGAACCCCAGCGCGGCCACGTCCCGCTCGGTCTCGCCCTTCACCGCGTTGTAGAAGACGCGCGAGCCCGGGTCCGCGCCCATGGCCGTCACGTGGACGAAGACCCGGGCGCCGCGCCGCCTGGCCGCCTCGGCGAAGGCCACCACCGCGTCGTGGTCCACCGCCCGGAAGGCCTGCCTGACGTGGCCGGCCTTCTCGATGGTCGTCCCGAGGCAGCAGAAGGCGACGTCGGGCGCCGGGGCCTCGCGGAGCCGGTCGAGCGAGGTGAGCTCGACCTGGATCTGGGCCAGCCTGGGGTGCTCCAGGGGCAGCCTCCGGCGGCCCGCCGAGACCACCCGCTCGAAGTGATCGTCGGCGAGGAGCAGGCGAAGGAGCTCACCGCCGACCAGCCCGCTTCCACCCGCCAGCCACGCCGTGGTCATGGCGCGAGCCTAGCGCTCGCGGGGCGGCCCCTCAAACGGGCATCCAGGTCGGCGGACGCCGACCGGGCTCAGGCCGCCACGAGCTCCCGCGCCACCCGGCGCGCCGCGGCCCTGGCGTGGCCCACCTGGCCGTTCATCGCCTGGTAGCTCTTGCCGAGGGCCGTGGCCGCCTCGTCGATCGGCTCGCCCATGAGGTCGATCCGCCGCAGCGCCTCGGCGTGGCCCGGGCAGAGCCGCAGCATGACCCGGCCCAGGTCGGCGCGCGCCTCGATCTGCCGGCGCGGCGCCTCGCCGTCGCCGGTGGTGCGCTCGCCGGCCAGCCGGAGCTCGAGCCGCTGGCGGGTGGAGCGGTCGCGCAGGTGCGACAGCGAGAGGTTGCGCGCGATGGTGGCGAGGTAGCCCTCCAGCGTGCCCAGGCTCGGGTCGAAGCGGGCCTCGCCCCCCGCCAGGAAGGCGAGCATGGCGTCCTGGGCCCGGTCCTCGACGTCAGGGTGACTGAGCGGCAGCCGCAGCACCCGGGAAGCGGCCAACCGGGCCTGCACGAGGAGCGCGGCCCAGCGCGCCTGCTCTTCACGGGGGGATGGTCCCGGAGCGGGTGCGGTGGATCGGGTCATCGGGGCTCGGCCGCTACGCATCGACACGCCTCCCGGGGCGGCGGCTGCCGCCCGTCACATGGGAAGCGTCGCCGAGGGGCCGATCGGCCAGCGGCAGACCCAAGAGGGACGGCGCGGGAACGGCGCAACCTCCCGGGATGAGCCAGGAATCCAGCGACAACCTCGTCAACCTGGTCCAGCCGCAGGGCCCCTAGCCCAGGGCCACCGCTGGCGGCGCGGGCAACGCCGAGAGGCGCCGCAGGTCCTCCACCAGCCGCTCCAGCTCCGCCTCGTCGGTGGCCGGGCTCATGAGCGCGAGCCGCAGCCAGCGCCGCCCGCCGAGCTCGGTCGAGGAGAGGTAGTGGCGCCCCTCCGCCAGCAGGGCGCGGCGCAGCTCGAGCTGGCGCGCGTCGTCGCCCGGCAGCCGGAAGCAGACGATGTTGCTCTCCGGCCGGACCGCCACCTCGAAGCCCGGCTCGCGCGCCAGCCGCGCCGCGGCGGCCGTGGCCAGCGCCGTCTGGCGCTCCACGTAGGCGGCCAGGGCCCCCTCGCCGCCCGCCGCCAGCACCATGAAGAGCCGCAGCCCGAGCCCGGCCTTGGTGCACTCCACCACCCGTGGCATGAAGTCGAAGCCCGGCTCGTCCTTGCGGTGGAAGAGGTAGCTCGCCTCCTGCTGGAAGGCGCCGTCGAGGCGGCGGTGGTCGCGCACCAGCACCGCCGCGCAGAGGGTGGGAGCGCGCAGCATCTTGTGGGCGTCCCAGACCACCGAGTCGGCCAGCTCGATCCCGTCGAGCCGCCCGCGCAGCGCCGGCGAGAGGAGCGCCGAGGCGCCGTGGGCGCCGTCCACGTGGAGCCAGAGGCCGCGCTCCCGGCAGCGCGCGCCGATCTCGCGGAGCGGGTCGTAGAGGCCGGCCGCGGTGGAGCAGGCGTCGGCCACCACCGCCATGACCACCTTCCCGGCGGCGCGCTGCGCGTCGAGGAGCGCCGCCAGCCGGTCCGGCTGGAGGCGCCCGTCGGCGTCGCAGGGGGCGGCCACCAGCGCCCGCTGCCCCAGCCCGAGGAGGCCGACGGCGCGGGCGATGGAGTAGTGGGCCACCGAGGGCGCCACCACCACGAGGTCGCGCCGCGGGCCGTCGCGCCAGGCGGCCGGGTCGGCGTGCGCGCGGGCCGCCGCCAGCGCCGTCAGGTTGGCGAGCGAGCCGCCGTGGGTCAGCGCCCCGCCGCCGCAGGCCCCCGGCGCGTGGTGGGCCGGCGGCAGCGGCGCCGGCGTCCAGCCCACCTTCCCGAGCATCCAGTTGACCAGCACGAACTCGATGGCCGCCGCGCCCGGCCCCATCTCGTAGATGGCCATGGCGTTGTTGGTGAGCCCGTCCACCAGCGCGCCGATGGCGCCGTGCGGCTCGGGGGCGGCCACCTGGTGGGCGTAGTAGCCGGGGTGGTGGAGCCGGGTGGCGCTCCGCAGGTAGCGCTCCAGGAAGGCCTCCAGCCGCGCGCCGGTGAGGCCGCCCTCGGCGATGAGCCGCTCGAGGTCGAGCTCCGCGGCCAGCTCGGCGAGGGGCGGCTGGCGGATCACCGGCCCTTCACCGCGGGTGGACTGGGCGAGGAAGCGGTCGAGCGCCCGCACCGCCGCGGTGGCGTCGCGCTCGAAGGTGGAGGCGGAGTCGGTGGACATGGCGCGCTCCCGCCGGCCGGGCCCGGCGCTACTCCTCCAGCAGGCCCTTCCTGGCCGCGGCCAGCGCCGCCTGGGCCTCCGGCCCGACCTTCGGGTAGGCGAGGCCGAGCGAGCCGAGGCAGTCCACCAGCGCCGCCGACACCACCATGCGGGTGAACCACTTGTTGTCGGCCGGCACCACGAACCAGGGGGCCTCCGGCGTGGAGGTCTCGCGGATGAGGTCCTGGTAGGCCGCCATGTAGTCCTTCCAGTGGGCCCGCTCCGCCACGTCGGCGGCCGAGAACTTCCAGTTCTTCTCCGGCTCGTCGATCCGCTCCAGGAAGCGCTTCTTCTGCTCCTTCCTGGAGACGTTCAGGAAGAACTTGCGGATGGCCACGCCGTTGCCGGTCAGGTAGCGCTCGAAGGCGCGGATGTCGCGGTGACGCCGCGCCCAGATCTCCTTGCCCGAGACCACCTCCGGGAGGCGCTGCTTCCCCAGGAACTCCGGGTGGACCCGGACCACCAGCACCTCCTCGTAGTAGGAGCGGTTGAAGATGCCGATGCGGCCGCGCTCCGGGAGGTGGCGCTGGCAGCGCCACAGGTAGTCGTGGTCCAGCTCCTCGGTCGAGGGGGCCTTGAAGGAGGCCACCTGGCAGCCCTGCGGGTTGACGCCCGACATGACGTGCTTGATGGCGCCGTCCTTGCCGGCCGCGTCCATGGCCTGGAAGATCAGCAGCACCGCCCACCGGTCCTGGGCGTAGAGCATGTCCTGGAGCGTGGCGAGCGCTCCCACGTCCTCCCGGAGGCGGGCCTCGGCCTTCGCCTTGTGGGTCGCCTTCAGGCCGGCGGTGTCCCCCGGGTCGAAGTCCTTCAGGCGGAAGGAGGCGCCGTCGTCGATGCGGTACCGGCCGGCCAGCTTGCGGGTGCGCTTGACGAGCGAGTCGAGGTCGGGCATCCGGCGATTGTGGATCAGCTCCGGGCCCGGCACCATGGCGAGATGCGGCTCACGGTGGACGGCACGCCCCTGACGGTGCGGGCCCTGGAGGGGAGCCGGTGGCTCCGGCTGGTCCCGGCCAGCGCCATCGCGGTCGGCTCCACGGTCTGGGTGCGGCGGGCGCTGCTCGACTCGCCTGAGCTCCCGGATCTGCTCCGCCACGAGGCCCAGCACGTGCGCGACTGGCGCCGCTTCGGCCTCCTCTTCTGGCTGACCTACCTCCTGGCCCTGCCGGCCGGCCCGTCGCTGCGGGCCTGGTGGGAGTGGCGCGCCTACAAGGTGAGCCTGCGGGCCGCCTTCGAGCGCCACGGCCGGGTGGACGAGGCGACCCGGGCCTGGGTGGTCGGCGCGTTCTGCGGGGCGGCGCCCTACTGGTGGATGTGGCCCTTCCGCGGCCAGGTGCGGCGCTGGGTGGACGCGGAGTGCGAGGCGCTGGCCGCGGCCCGCCCGCTGGGCAGGAACGGCCCACCGCCCGCGGCCTGAACCCGCTCCGCCGCCCCGTTCCATGACGGGCCGCGGCCGGTCCGGTAGGATGCGCCCCGGAGCGTCCCCGCATGGCCAACCGACCCGGCGTCGTGAACATCCCGCAGGACCTCGACCGGGCCATCCAGGAGGCGGTGGCGCGGGGCGAGCTCAGCATCCCGCCCTACCCGGCGGTGGCCATGCGCATCCAGGACCTGGTGGCCCGCCGCGAGTACGGCCTGGGCGACCTCTCCAAGGTGGTGGCCTCCGATCCGGTGCTGACGGCCGACGTGCTCCGCTGCGCCAACTCGATGATCTACCGGCGCGGGGGCTCGGTGGCCGGGCTGGGGCAGGCCATCACCCGCATCGGCGCCCAGGAGGTGGCCCGCCTGGCGCTCAGCTCCGGCCTGGCGGTCCACGCCCAGGCGCCCGGCTCGCTGGCGGCGCTCAAGCGCGCCACCTGGATCGACGGCGTGGCCAGCGCGGTGCTCTGCCAGGTGCTGGCGCGCCAGCGCGGGCTGCGCGCCGAGGAGGCCTTCGTCCTCGGCCTGCTCCACGACTTCGGCACGGTGGTCATCACCTCGGCGGTGGAGGGGCTCATCCAGGCCAAGGGCATCGGCCCGCGCCCCATCGAGGACTGGCGAGCGCTGGTGGAGCGCCACCACGTGGCGGCCGGCGCCGCGGTGGCGGAGCGCTGGGGCCTGCCCGGGCTGGTGCGCGAGATCATCCAGCTGCACCACGTGCCGGAGGGGGCGGGCTGCAGCGATCCGGCCCTCATGGCGCTGGTGCGCGGCTCCGACCAGGTGGTCGGCCTCATGGGCCAGCTGCCCACGGTGGAGGCCGCCGACCTGGCCGCGGCGCCCGACATCGCCCCCGCGGAGCGGGAGCTGGTGGTCAAGGTCATCGAGCGGATCCCCAGCTTCGTGGCCGCCTTCGAGGGCCCCTCGCCGCCGCCGCCGCAGGTCCCCTCGGCGGTGGCCCCGTCGCTCACCACGCTCGGCGCCGGCGAGCGGCAGGTCACCTTCGGCGTCCAGGTCACCCACGAGCGGCGCCCCCGCAGCTACGTGGCGGTGGCCGTCTCCCATGGCGGCCTGGTCCTGCTCGGCAGCGATCCGCTGCCGGAGCGGCAGCTCGTGGAGCTCGACCTCCAGTGCCAGCCGAGGCCCTTCAAGGTCTGGTCCACCATCCAGGCCTGCCGCCCCGAGGGCTCGGGCCTGCGGGTGGACGCCAAGCTCTTCGGCCTGGGCGGCGAGGCGCGCGCCGCCTGGACGCAGCTCTACGCCGCGGCGCAGCGGCCGGGCTGATTCACGGCCCGAGCGTGCCGAGCGCCGGGAGCCGCCGCGCGGGGCGGGGCCGCCTTGCCTGGCCGGGGGGGCCGGCGCAGGATGCCCGCCGCATGGCGGAGGCGCGCGAGGCGGCGGGGGGCCGCAAGTGGGCGGTGCTGGCGGCGGTCGGCGTCGGCACCTTCATGTCGGCGCTCGACGGCAGCATCGTCAACACGCTCCTGCCCACCCTCGGCGAGGCGCTCCGCGCCGAGGTGGACCAGATCCAGTGGGTGGTCACCGTCTACCTGCTGGTGGTGAGCGGCCTGCTCCTCGTCGTGGGCCGGCTCGGCGACCTGCGCGGCCACAAGGACGTCTACCTGGCCGGCTTCGCCGGCTTCGCCCTGAGCTCGACGCTCTGCGGCCTGGCCGGCTCGGTCCCGGCGCTGGTGGCCCTCCGGGCCCTCCAGGCGGTCTCGGCCGCCATGCTCTTCGCCAACGCCCCGGCCATCCTGACCGCCGCCTTCCCGCCGGCCGAGCGGGGCCGGGCGCTCGGCCTGCAGGCCACCATGACCTACCTCGGGCTGGCGGTCGGCCCGCCGCTCGGCGGCCTGCTCGCCACCACGCTCGGCTGGCGCTCCATCTTCTTCGTCAACCTGCCGGTCGGCGCCCTGGGGGTCTGGCTGTCGCACCGGGGCATCGCCCGCGACCGGCCGGCCGCCGCGCCGCCGCGCTTCGACGTGGCCGGCGCCGCGCTCTTCTTCACGGGGCTGCTCTCGCTCCTGCTGGCGCTCAACCAGGGGCACGCCTGGGGCTGGGGCTCGCCGGCGGTGGTGGGGCTGCTGGCGGTCGCGGCGGCGCTCCTGGCGCTCTTCCTGGGGGTGGAGCGGCGGAGGCCCCACCCCATGCTCGACCTCGGGCTCTTCGCCAGCCCGGTCTTCAGCGGCGCGGTCTTCTCCGCGAGCCTGAGCTACGTGGCGCAGTTCGCGGTGCTCTTCCTGCTCCCCTTCTCCCTGCGCCACCGCGGGCTCGGCCCGGGCCAGGCCGGCCTGGTCCTGACCGCCCAGCCGGTGGTCATGATGCTGACGGCGCCGGTGGCCGGCGCCCTCTCGGACCGGGTGGGGACCCGGCGGCTGGTGGTGGGCGGGCTGGTGCTGCTCTCGGCCGGGCTCACGGGGCTCTCGCTGGCCGGGCCCGAGGCGCCGCTCGCCGCGGTGGTGGCCGGCATGGCGGTCTGCGGGGCCGGGTTCGGCGCCTTCGTGGCGCCCAACAACAGCCGGCTCCTCGGGGCGGCCCCGCCGCAGCGGCGCGGCATCGCCTCGGGCGTCCTGGCGGCGGCGCGCAACGTCGGCATGGTGATCGGGGTCGGCCTGGCCGGTGCGGTCTACACCACCGTGCTGGAGCGGCAGGGGGCGGGGGCGGTGGCCGCCGGGGTCTCGGCGGCGCTCCGGGTGGTGGCCGGGACCACCCTCCTGGCGGCGGTGACCACGCTCCTGGAGCGGCAGCCACCAGGCGGGGCCTCCAGCCCGGCCCCGACCTCGCGTATCGTCCCGCCATGATCGAGCCGACCCGCGCCGAGGGCTGGAGGCTGCTCTGCGAGTTCACCCCGTCCGCCGCGCTGCGGCGCCACGGCCTCTCGGTGGAGGCCACCATGCGGGCGCTGGCCCGCCGCGCCGGGGCCGACGCCGCCGAGGTGGAGCTGTGGGGCGTGGTCGGCCTGATCCACGACTTCGACTACGAGCGCTTCCCGACCCCGGAGACCCACGTCTGGAAGGGCGTGGAGATCCTGCGGGAGCGCGGCTGGCCGGAGCGGGTGGTGCGCGGCGTGGCGGCCCACGCCAGCTACTACACGGCGGTGCCGCCGGTGGAGCCGCTGGAGCGGGCCATCGTGGCGGCCGACGAGCTCTCCGGCTTCGTGGGGGCCTGCGCCCTGGTCCGGCCGTCGCGGAGCGTGCGCGATCTGCCGGTCGAGTCGGTGGTGAAGAAGATGAAGGACAAGACCTTCGCCCGCGGGGTGGATCGCGGCGAGATCCGGCGCGGCGCCGAGCTCACCGGGATGGCGCTGCCGGACCTCGTCGGGCTGGCCATCGCCGCGCAGGTGCCCATCGCCGACCTGCTGGGCGTGGGGGGCGTGCCGGCGCCGGAGCTGCCGGACCTGCCCGTACCGCCGCCGCCGCCGGCGGGGTGAGGCGCCGCCGTCGTCGGAGTTGGGCCGCCGCCGCCGCCGGCGGGGTGAGGCGCCGCCGTCGGATTGGGCGCCATGCCAGGGCAGGCCCGCGTTGGTAGCGCCCCCGGCCGGTCGAAGCGGGCCGGCCCTTCGGCGCCGGACGAGGTGCCCGAGGGCGGAGGCGCGCCAAAGGTTCGACGTTCGCAAAAAGGCGGATCGGCTCGAGATCCCCGGGGCTGGCCGGCGGTACGGCCAGTCCGCCGGACCGGTGGCTCCACCGCGGAGCGGACCGGTCCTGTTCACCGCTCGTCACCAACCCTTGTCGGGTCAATTCGAACGTGTCACATTGCCGCCGCCGCACCGCCTCACCGCACTGGATGGAGCTCCGCGACGGCCGCCGCTCGGCCGTCTGAAGGGGTGCCAGCCATGCTCACGGCCAGCCCGCACGGGCGGTCAAGAGCGCCGAGACGACGATCCGGTTCGAGAAGCGAAGCGCCGCCGCGCCCAGGTCAGTCTTCGTCGCGACGACCGAGGGTCCCTGACATTCACCGGCACCCCGCCCGCGCGACCGCGCGCGCGCCGGGGCCCACCGACGGAGGGGTCGCCCCCATGAGCAGCGAGATGTACCTGAAGATGCGGCAGAACCCGAAGTTCCAGCAGCTGGTCAAGACCCGCGGGCGGTACGCCGCCTTCCTCTCCGCCATCGTGCTGGTGGCCTTCTTCGGCTACATCCTGACGGTGGCCTTCAGCCCGTCGACGCTGGCGGTGCGCTTCTCCGAGGGCGGGACCTTCACGGTGGGCATCGTCGCCGAGCTGTCGATGTTCATCGGCTTCTGGATCCTGGTGGCGCTCTACGTGCGCCGCGCCAACACCGAGTTCGACGCCCTCACCGCCGAGATCGTCGAGCAGGCCAAGACCGACATCGCCACCGGCAGCCGGGGGGCCGCGTGATGCGCCGCCTCGCCACCGCCGCCGCCACCTTCGCCCTGCTCCTCCTGCCCGCCCTGGCGCTGGCCGGCGGCCCGCTGGAGGGCCAGACGGAGAAGCAGCCGCTCAACCTGCACGCCATCGGCATGTTCCTGGTCTTCGTGGCCCTCACCATGGGGATCACCTACTGGGCGGCCAGCCGGACCAAGTCGGCCTCCGACTACTACACGGCCGGCGGCGGCATCACCGGCTTCCAGAACGGCCTGGCCATCGCCGGCGACTACATGTCGGCCGCCACGCTGCTCGGCCTCACCGCCATGGTCTACGGGCAGGGCTACGACGGCTACATCTACATGATCGCCTGGTTCGTCGGCTGGCCCATCATCCTCTTCCTGATGGCGGAGCGGCTGCGCAACCTCGGCAAGTTCACCTTCGCCGACATCACCTCGTACCGGCTCGACCAGGGCAAGGTCCGCACCCTGGCGGCGGTCTCCTCGCTCACCGTGGTGATCTTCTACCTGGTGGCCCAGATGGTCGGCGCCGGCCAGCTCATCAAGCTCCTCTTCGGCCTCCCCTACGAGGTCGCGGTGATCGCGGTCGGCTGCCTCATGATGGTCTACGTCATCTTCGGCGGCATGATCGCCACCACCTGGGTGCAGATCATCAAGGCCGGCATGCTGCTGTGCGGCGGCACGCTGGTGGCCGCGCTGGCCATGTCCTACTTCGACTTCTCCTTCACCCGGCTGGTCTCGGAGGCCACCGTCCGCTTCGCCGAGATCAACCTGGTCAAGGACGCCAGCGGCGCCCTGGTCGGCAAGGACCTGCTCAAGCCGGGCGGCTTCCTGAGCGATCCGGTCAACGCCATCTCGCTCGGCATCGGCCTCATGTTCGGCACCGCCGGCCTGCCCCACATCCTGATGCGCTTCTTCACGGTGGGGAACGCCAAGGAGGCCCGCAAGTCGGTGCTCTACGCCTCGGCCTTCGTCGGCTACTTCTTCAACGTCATCTTCATCATGGGGCTCTCGGCCATCATCCTGGTCGGCAAGGACCCGTCCTTCTTCGAGAAGGGTGCCATCTCCACGGCCGCCGCCGCCGGCAAGGTGGTGGGCGGCAACAACATGGTCGCCATGCACCTCGCCAAGTTCGTGGGCGGCAACCTGCTGCTCGGCTTCCTGGCGGCGGTGGCCTTCGCCACCATCCTGGCGGTGGTCTCGGGCCTGGCCCTGGCCGGCGCCTCGGCCGTCAGCCACGACCTCTACGCCCGCGTCATCAAGAAGGGGAAGGCCACCGAGGCCGAGGAGATGCGGGTCTCCAAGATGGCCACCATCGGGCTCGGCGTCATCGCCATCGGCCTGGGGATCCTCTTCGAGAAGCAGAACGTGGCCTTCATGGTGGGCGTGGCCTTCGGCATCGCCGCGGCGGCCAACTTCCCGGTGCTCATCCTCTCCATGTACTGGAAGGGGCTCACCACCCGCGGCGCCATCGCCGGCGGGATCACCGGCCTGGTCGCCTCCATCGTCCTGGTCTTCTTCTCCAAGCTGGTCTGGGGCGACATCCTCGGCCACACCGCGGTCAACGCCGCGGGCAAGACGGTCGCGATCGGCCTCTTCCCCTGGGAGCAGCCGGCCCTCTTCGCCATGCCGGCCGCCTTCCTGGCCGCCTACGTCTTCTCCAAGATGGACGTCAGCGCGCGGGCCAAGGCCGAGATCGAGGCCTTCGACGACCAGTGGGTCCGCGCCCAGACCGGGTTCGGCGCCTCCGGCGCCTCGAAGCACTAGCAGCCGGGTCGCCGCACCCCGCCCGAGGCCCCGACCGGCACGCCGCCGGGCGGGGCCTTCTTCGTCTCTGCGAGGCTGGGGCCGTCTCTGCGGGCCGCGCCCTCCCTGCGGGGCCAGGCCTTCCCTGCGGGGCTTGGGGCCGTCTCTGCTAGGCTGGGCCCGTGGCCCGCCCGCACCACGTGGTCCTGGTCCCAGGCTTCTTCGGCTTCGCCAACCTGGGCGACTTCACCTACTTCGGCCACGTGCGCGACCGGCTCCTCGAGATCGGGCCAGCGCTCGGCCTCGACGGCCGGATCGAGGTGGTGCCGACCGAGCCGACCGCCTCGCTCACCCGGCGGGCGGCGCTCCTCTGCGAGACCGTCTCCCGGCTCCTCGACGAGCGCCCCGGCCGCGTCGCCCTCATCGGCCACTCCAGCGGCGGCCTCGACGCGCGGCTGCTCTGCACGCCCGGCGTCTCGCTCCCCACCAGCGCCGATCCGGAGCGCTGCGCCCGCGCCGTCTCGGCGGTGGTCTCGGTCTCCACCCCGCACTTCGGCACGCCGCTGGCGCGCTCCTTCTCCGGGCCGCTCGGGCACCAGATCCTCCGGCTCCTCTCGCTCACCACCATCCACGCGCTGCGCACCGGCCGGCTGCCGCTCTGGGCGGTCATCCGGCTGGCCGGGCTGGCCCGGCTCGGCAAGGCGCCCCCCTCGGGCGTGCTGGAGCAGCTCTACAACCAGCTCCTGGCCGACTTCTCCGGGGAGCGGCGGCGCGCCGTGGAGGCCTTCCTGGCCGACGTGCAGGCCGACCAGGGGCTGGTGGGGCAGCTCGCGCCCGCCGGCATGGAGGTGTTCAACGCCTCGGCCGCCGATCGGCCCGACCTGCCCTACGGCTGCGTGGTGACGCGGGCCCGGCCGCCCGGCCTCGCCTCGCTCTGGTCGGCCGGCCTCTCGCCCTACGCCCAGTCGACCCACGCCC
>Ga0209682_10000578_pt1 | contig 12626 bp, 8 predicted proteins | sample DOMMetBare2Fresh_2_FD_187471 | JGI IMG/M metagenome (GOLD analysis project Ga0209682, IMG submission 187471) | Wetland sediment microbial communities from St. Louis River estuary, USA, under dissolved organic matter induced mercury methylation -... | ecosystem: Environmental > Aquatic >...
GCATGGGTCACCACCACGCCCTTGGGCGTTCCGGTCGAGCCCGAGGTGTACTGAAGAAAGGCAACGCCGCCGGCCTCTTCCGGCTCCGGCCCCTCGCCTTGCTGCAGGACGTCCGAAGCCAGCCAGCGCAGCTCCGCCAGCTCCGCATGAGCGGCCCGGACCCCCGAGGAACGGGCGATCACCGCGTCCACCGTGAGGACCACCCGCGGCCGGCAGTCGCGCGCGATCGCCGTGAGACGGGGATCCGGGCGGTTCAGCCGCGGCGGGTACGCCGGCACGGCGACGGCTCCCGCATACAGGCAGCCGAAGAAACCGGCGATGAAATCGAGCCCCTGCGGGTAGAGGAGCAGCACCCGCTCGCCCGCCGCACCGGCCGCGCGCAATCCGGCCGCGATCGCCCGCGACCGGCGGTCGAGCTCGGCGTACGTCATCTCCGCCGCCGGCTCGTCCCCCTCCGCCAGGAACGTGTACCCCCGGTCCGGGTGGGTCTCGGCCCGGTGGCGCAGCAGCGCGGTGAGGCTCGCAATCTCCGGCATCGCCGTCCCCTCCGCCTAGACCGCAATCCGCCTCGGCATCAAGGAGCGGCTGGCGACTCCCAGGAGGTTGAGCAGCTCGAGATGGTGGATCGGAGAGGCGCCGTACTTCCCGGCCCGTGCCTCGTCTTCATGGAAGGCAGTGACCTCATCCCGTTCGATGCCGTTCCACAGGGCGAACGGCACCGGATGGAGCGAATGGGAATCCACCCGCCGGGAGTCGTCCGTGAGCAGGTTCGTGTAATGGTCGGGCGCCAGCATCACGCCGCCGAGCTCCTCCGGGCGCTGGTCGAAATATTCGATCACCGGCCGCACGATGTGAAAATCGATCTGTTCCAGGCAGTAGATCTTGAGCGCCCGCTCCCGCATGTGAGCCGCCTCGTCGGGACCGTTGACGTGACAGTAGACGAAGGAATACCCCTGCTTCAGGAGCTCGAGCGTCTTCGCCCCCTTGCCGGCATAGTCGGTCTGCGGGCGGCCGTTGCCCGTGCGGAAGAAATCGATCCCCGCCGCCCGCGCAATTCCCTGCAAGAAATCGACGCAGCCGACGATCGCAGCGCGCCCGGTGAATCCGGTGTTCTCGCTGAAACGAGCCAGTGACAATGGCAGCGAGGGGCTCCAGGCGAACAGCGCATCGGCCCTCTCCCCCCGCAGCAGGTCGGCGGCATGCACCAGGTAGCGGTTCACCCGGTGTGCCAGAAGGCGGCTCGCCGGGTCGCGTCCGACGACGAGACGGGAGAGCTCGAATTCCACTCCCTCGTTTTCGTGCGGCTCCGGACAATCGAACAGTGCCGGCGACAACGCGGCGGCCCGCGCCACCAGACTGTTGCGGAAATCCGAGCTGTGAAAGAGCTCGAGCCCCGGAAAATGCGGGCCGGCCTCGCGCCGGATGCGGTCAACCAGCCGCCGCGCCTCCCCGCTCTCGATGAATCCCGCGTTGTAGCTGGTCAGCCGGCGGCCCTCCATACGCACCAGATTGGCGCGGAAGACGAGGTCCGACGGTGCAAGGTCGATGTCCTCCAGCGCCAGGAGCTCCCAGGCGGAGCGGCCGAGGCAGGAAAATTCATAGGGATCCCAGCCCAGCATCCCGAGCTGAGCAACGATGCTCCCCCGCGGCAGGTCCGGATAGAGGGTCTGCATCAGGCCGGAGACTCCTTGCGAGGCGATCCAGTCGGACCACGGGGTGTCGGCCTCCGCCATCGGCGTGAGCCCTTGATGGCGCTGGACGTCCCCCGCGCCATCGGGAATGATCAAGACGTATTTCTTCTCAACTGAAGAGCTCACTTGCGCCTCCAACGTGTTCGGTGGCCCGCGCGCCGGCCGGGTGCTCCACCGCGGATTCGATGTGGATTCGCAGGGACCGCAGTGTCTCCCCGGCCACAGCGGCGACTTGCCGGCGGTCGGTTCCACCGGCGATGACATACCCGAGGCGGTCCGCCGCCTCCTCGGCCGGACGCACCAGCGTCCCCGCGCTCTTGCCGATGAAGACCTCGCGGACGCCAGGGAGCCGCCGGGCTTGTGCGATCCCGTCGACCCCGGCGAGGTACCCGGAGCGGCCGGCGAGAAGAAAACGGATCGATGCAATCTCCGCCCGGCGGGGTACCAGGTCGATGGACCGTCCGAGCAATTGATCAAAAAAAGCCATCAGGAGGTCGATCCCGGTGGCATGCCGGACGAGCTCCGGGATCATGCCCCCGGCCATCCGCGGATTGATCTCGACGACCACGAGTCCCCCCGTGGTGCAGCGGACCTCGGTGTGCGCGGGTCCGAAATCGAAGCCCACCGCCACCAGGGCCGCCGCCACGGTGGCGGCCAGCCGCTCCCGCAGATCCTCCGGAATCGCGGCAGGAAAATCGTGACCGGTCTCGACGAACAGCGGCGGCGGAGACAAGTGCTTGGCCGTGACGCCGATCACCCGCGTCTCTCCGGGCGCGAGCGTCACAGTCTCGACGCTCACCTCCGGCCCCTCCAGGAGCGTTTCGATCAGCACTTCTCCGGAGAGCCTCTGGCCGCGGTCGTTGACCCGCTGTGCATGCAGGCGATCGAAATGCGCCAGCAGCTCTTCGGCATCGCGGACCAGACGCACGCCCTTGCTGGAGCTGTCCGCCGGCGGCTTGACCACGGCGGGATAGGTGATTGTCGCGGCGACCCGGACCGCCTCCGCCGCCGAGGCGACCACCCAGAATCCGGGCGTCTCCAGGCCGGCCGCGCGCAGTGCTTCGCGCATCGACGGCTTGTGGCGGCAGACGCGGGCCGCCGCGGGGGCGAGCTGGCGCAAGCCGAGCCGGGCTGCCACCTCGGCCGCGGCAGGAACGTAGAATTCGGAGAACGTAAGCGCCGCGTCCACCCTCTCCCGGCGATGGATCTCCTCCGCCCGGCGGAGCAGCGCCGGGAGGTCATTGGTGTCCTGCCGGACCACCGCGAGACGGGGCAGTGGCGTGGCCAGTACGGGATATTTCTCCGGCGACCGCGCGAGGAAGGTGACCCGGTCTCCCCTCTCCAACAGGCGGCGGACCGCCAGGACGCCGGTTCCCGTCGTGTTGCTTTCGATGAACAGGAAGTGATCGCTCATTGCGGATCACCCAACCCGAGGTCCCGCGAGATGTCTGCGGTGCATGACACGTCCGGCGCATGGTAGGGAACCGATCCGTCGTGCGGTAGAGCCGCCCAGCTCCAGCGTTCGGCCTGATCCACTCCGTAGCGGATGTGCGCGGGCACCGCAGCTGCTTCCACCCCCGCGAGGCCGTGCTCCCGGATGAACGTGTCATCATAAATCGTCTCGAAATACCGGTCACCCCGGTCAGGCAGGATCAGGACGACATCGCGATCCTGCCCGATCTGCTCGGCCAGCCAGGAGCCCACGACGTAGACGGCGCCCGACGAGCCGCCGCCGAAGATCCCCTCCCGGCGCGCCAGCTCGCGGCACGCCGCGAAGCTCTCGCCGTCGGCGACCCAGTGCACCTCGTCGAGGACGCGATAGTCCAGGTTTCCCGGGATGATGCTGTTACCATGGCCACTCTGCAGGCGCTTGCAGTCCTTCTGATGAAAGAGCGCCGAGCCCACGGCATCCACCGCGACGCTGCGCAGGGTGGGGAGCTTCCTGCGCAAGGCACGCGAGGTCCCGCAGAGCGAGCCACCGCTCCCCACCGCTCCCACCACGGCGGCGAGCGAGGGTCCGCAGGCCTCCCACAGCTCCGCGGCGAGACGCTCGTAGGCGCCAGCATTGGAGGCGCTGTCATATTGCCGCATCCAGACCGCCTCCGGATTCTGCGCGATCACCTGACGCAATCGTTCCAGCCGGGCGAGTTGCCAACCGCCACGGGCATGACAGGTGTCGACGATCTCCAGCCGTGCTCCCAACGCGCGGAGCTTGGCGACCATCATCGGGTCGATGCGCGGGTCGGTCACGATGATCACGCGATATCCGCGCAGCCCGCCGACGCGCGCCAATCCCTCGGCCATCGTCCCCGACGAGCTCTCGACGATAGTCCCTCCCGGGTGGAGAGCTCCCCCAGCCTCCGCGTCCTCGACCATCCGCAGTGCCACCCGGTCCTTGATCGCTCCCGGCATCGACAATTCGAGCTTTGCCCAGAGCCGCGCCCGCGGGCGCGACACTCTCCGGCCGCGCAGTGCGACGAGCGGCGTGCTCATGCACAGATCGAGGACCGAGGAGACCTTCACCGGGGCGCGCTCCACCCGCCTCTCGAAGGGTGCTCCGGCCACAAAATCGATCGCTTCCGCGAGCCCCCCGGCCGCCACCTCATCAACCCTGTTCGTGGCACTGCTCTGTGGCATCATGCCCTCCGGAAAAAGCCGGGGTTGATCGTTTCCGCCACCACTTCGACCCGGCGGAATCGGCTTACTGCAAGGGGTGAGCCAGGCAAAAACCCTTTATTTCTCCTGCTCTTTTCCTTCCAGCCCCCGCCGTTTGTGTAACGGGTTTCCCATCCCGAGTAAGCAGCTACCCGGCGCTTACCCCGGCTCGTCCGGCCTCAGCGGACGGCGCCGAGGCCGGCCTTCGCCGGTATCGCCCGGAAACCGCCCAGGCGATACCCGGCGGCGCGTTCTGTGGTAAAAGATCCGCCCATGACAAACCCGGTCACGAAGAAGGATGCCCGCACCAAGCTCCGGGGCTGGCTCAGCACGGACGACGAAGAGATCGAGCGCCGCCGGCAACGGGCGCAGGTGGAGCCGCTGACGGTCGAGGCGCTCGACGAGGCGGAGGACCCGGTGTTCGGAAGCTTCCGGGTCGGCTCCGCCGAGGGACTCTCCTATGAGGTGGAGATCCGCACGGTGGCCGCACGGGACAACTCCTGCGGCTGTCCCGATCACCAGGTCAACGGCCTCGGCACCTGCAAGCACATCGAAGCCGTTCTTGCCCGCCTCGGCCGGAAGGTGCACGAGCGGGGCACCAGCCCGCGGGTGGAGGTCTTCCTCCGCCGCTCCGCGGAGCCGCCGGAGGTACGCATCCAGTGGCCGGCCGGCTCGGCGCGATCAGCCGTCCGCTCCCTCGTGGGCCGGTTCTTCACCGCCGACGGCCGCCTGCGCGGAGCTCCCGCCACGGCCCTTCCCGCGCTCGGGCGGGCGGTCGGCGAGGCACCGCTCCGGCTCCGCCGGCAGATCCGCCTCTCGCGCCAGCTCCTCCCCTGGGCGGACGAGGAGCGGCGGCGGGCGGCGCGGGAGACGGCCCGCGAGCGGTTCCTCTCCGAGGTCGCCACCGGGCTCCAGACGCTCGACCTGGTCAAGATGCCGCTCTATCCCTACCAACAGCAAGGGATGCTCCACCTCGCCTTCACCGAACGGGCGCTCCTCGCCGACGAGATGGGGCTCGGCAAGACGGTCCAGGCGATCGCCGCCTGTGTGCTCCTGCGGCGCCTGCGCGGCGTCGAACGCGTGCTGATCGTCTCCCCAGCTTCGCTCAAGGGCGAGTGGGAGGAGCAGATCGCCCTCTTCACCGACCTCTCCGTGCGCATCCTCCAGGGGACGCGCGCCCAGCGCCTCACCCAGTACGGCGACGGCGCGTTCTTCTATCTCGCCAATTACGAGCAGGTGCTTTCGGACGGCCCTGAGATGCAGGAGCGGCTCGCACCGGACGTCATCATCCTGGACGAGGCGCAGCGGATCAAGAACTGGCAGAGCCGCACCGCCCAGGTGGTCAAACGGCTGCGCAGCCCATACGCGTTCGTCCTCACCGGCACGCCGCTCGAGAACCGCATCGACGAGATCTACTCGATCGTCCAGTTCCTCGATCCGGCGCTCCTCGGCCCGCTCTTCCGCTTCAACCGGAGGTATTACGACCTCGACGACCGCGGCCGGCCCGTCGGCTACAAGAACCTCGACGATCTCCACCGCCGGCTCGCCCCGATCCTCCTGCGGCGGCGCAAGAGCGAGGTCGAGGGACAGCTTCCTCTGCGCACCGACAAGCACTACTTCGTGCCGATGGACGAGGAGCAATCCGTGCGCTACGTCGAGTACGAGAACCGGGTCGCCCGCCTCGCCGCCGCGGCGCAGAAACGGCCTCTGTTGCCGGAGGAATTCAAGAAGCTCCAGCAGTGGCTCGCCTGCATGCGGATGCTCTGCGACACCCCCTACATCCTCGATTCCGAATGCCGCGTCTGCCCGAAGCTCCCCGAGCTCCAGGAGATCCTCGGCGAGGTGCTGGCCGATCCGGAGGCCAAGGTGCTGATCTTTTCGGAATGGGAGCGGATGCTCGAGCTGACGCGCGAGCTGGCCCACGAGATGGGCGTCGGCTTCGCCTGGCACACCGGCTCGGTGCCGCAAGCCGCCCGCCGGCAGGAGATCCGGCGCTTCAAGGAGGACCCCGCCTGCCGCCTCTTCCTCTCCACCGAATCGGGCGGCGTCGGCTTGAACCTCCAGGTGGCCAACGTGGTGATCAATCTCGACCTGCCGTGGAATCCGGCGAAGCTGGAGCAGCGCATCGCCCGCGCCTGGCGCAAGCACCAGACGCGCCCGGTCCAGGTGCTCCATCTGGTGACCGAGAACAGCATCGAGCACCGGATGATCCCCCTCCTCGCCAGCAAGCAGGCGCTGGCCGACGGCGTCCTCGACGGCGTGGGGGATCTGGACGCCATGCCCCTCCCCTCCGGCCGCCGCGCCCTGATCGAGCGCCTGGAGGCGCTGACCCGGCGCGCCGAGCCGCCCCAGCCCCCGGCCGCCGACCGGCTCCGCGACACGGTCGTCTCCCAATTCGGCGACCGCCTCCTCCTCCTGGAGACGGTGCCGGGGAGCGGCGGAGACACGCTCTTCGCCGTCGTCGATCAGGATGCTGCCCCAGCCCGCCGCCAGCTCGAAGCCCTCCTGGCCGAGAGGCCGGAGGACTCTCCCGCTCCGCCTCCTGCGCTGGAAGTCATCGACCGCGCCACCCTCGAAGCCATCGAGCGCCTCGCCCAGGCGGGGCTTCTGCAGCTCGCACCGGGCGTCCAGCTCCTCCACCGCTCACCCGCCCTCGACCAGCCCAGGGACCAGGACAAAGCCGAGCGCACCCGCCGTCTCACCCGTGCCCGCGAGCTCTTCGAGCAGGCCGAGCGCAAGATCCGCATGTCCACCGTCCTCGCCGCCGGCGGCTTCCCCCTCGAAGCCCTCCCGGCGCTCCGCGAAGGCGTCGACCTCGGCATCCGCTCCTGGGCGCACCGGCAAGGGACCGAGCCGGCCGAAGGAAAGACCTTCTCCTGGGGAGAGGTCCACCTGCCGCCGCTCCTCCGGCCTCTGATCTGCCAACTGCTTGGGGACACGGAGGAGCTGCTCGGGGTCGCAGAGAGCGAGGTGAGGAGCTGGATCGACGAAGGGGTGCGATGGGCGGAGGGGCTGGGGAAGGTACTATCTCTCCCATGACGTCCTTTCGCGGAGGCCGCCTCGCCAAGCTGTCGCTGCCGGTCAGCTCGGTGTGGCTGATGGCCGACATTGCGGAGGCCAAGGGTCGGCAGGATCTCCATGTCCGGCAGGTGCCGCAGCAGCTCCTGGCCAGCCTCCGCCAGACCGCTCTCGTCCAGAGCGTCGAGTCCTCGAACCGCATTGAGGGGGTCACGGTGGCGCCGGACCGTCTCGTGCCTCTGGTCCTCGAGAACGCCGCGCCCCGCGACCGTTCGGAAGAGGAGATCCGCGGCTACCGCCGGGCCCTGGACCTGATTCACACCAGCTCCCCGGACCTCGCCGTCACGCCCGATCTCCTCCAGAGACTGCACCACCTCATTCAGGAGGGAAGCGGCGACGCCGGCCAGTGGAAACAGGTGGACAACGAGATCGTCGAGCTGCGGGAGGGCGCGGCGCCGCTCGTCCGCTTTCGGCCGGTCTCCGTGAAGGAAACACCCGCGGCCGTCGACGAGCTCTGCCTCTCCTACCGCCACACGGTCAACCAGAGCGAGGCTCCTCCCCTCCTCGCCGTCGCCGCCCTGGTCTTCGACTTCCTGTGCATCCACCCCTTCCGGGACGGCAACGGCCGGGTCTCCCGCTTGCTGACCCTCCTGGCGCTCTACCAGCACAGCTTCGAGGTAGGACGCTACATCAGCCTGGAGCGTCTGGTCGAGGAATCGGGGGAGGCCTACTACGACGCCCTCCACCGCAGCTCGGAGGGATGGCACGAGGGAAAACACGACCTCCTCCCCTGGCTGAGCTACTTCCTGGCGATCTTGAAGCGGGCGTATCGCGAGCTCGCGGGGCAGGCGGACGAACTGCCGTCATCACAAGGGACCTCATGAACAGCCTGCGAATCACCGAAGTCAGAATTCAGAATTTTCGCTTGCTCCGGGACATGTGGATTCCCCTGGGGGATCTGACCGTGCTGATCGGCCCGAACAACTCAGGGAAGACGGCGTTCCTTCAGGCTCTCGCAGTGGCTTTCGGCGAGCAGCGGGCACATATGGAAGATCTCCACATCGATTCCTCGGGCACACCGGCAGAATCGTTCACGATCGATCTTCTCATCCATCCTGCTCAAGGCGACGAGTTTACCGAGGAGATTCGCGATTTGCTTGCCGATGCAGTCCAGATTCCCACCAAGGGGCCTGAGTATGTTGCTCTGCGGACCTCCGGAAAGCCGGATACCCGCCGCGGCGGTATTCTTCCCCGTCGTTCCTTCCTCAAGGGTTGGGAGCGTGCGCAAGCCACGGCTATTTCTGAGCTCAAGAAACCGGGCGTCTCCCGCGAAATTCTGGAGCTCTTCTCCTACAACGTTCTCGACGCGCGGCGGGATATCGTCGACCAGCTCCAAGGGAAGACGACCTACTGGGGCAAGCTGGCAGGGTCTCTCGACATTCAGGGAGAGTTGCGGGCGGAGATCGAGGCTGCTTTGACCCACCTCGGTGAAAGGATCATCGAGGGGAGCAGCGTTCTCGAACAGGTTCGGAGCGAGATCGACCGGATCACCGAGGCTCTCACGCCAGGATCACCGGGCGTGAAGATCGAGCCTCTTCCTGCGCGCGTCGACGATCTGGCCCGCGGCATGGACGTTCGCCTGCAAGCCCCAGGAAGCGCGGCCATTTCGATGTCGCAACAGGGGATGGGGACCCGCAGTCTGGCTGCCCTCACCGTGTTCGGAGCCTTCGTGAAGATCCGCATGAAGGAGGGGCCGGCAGCGGTGACCCTGCTTGCCCTCGAGGAGCCTGAAGCACATTTACATCCCCAGGCACAAAGGGCGGTGTTCAATCTCGCGCGCTCCATTGAAGGTCAGAGGATACTCTCGACTCACTCGCCCTATGTGGCAGGCATCGCAGACGTCTACGACTTTCGTGTCTTCCGCCGGAACGGGCCAGCCAGCCGGGCGCTCTGGGTCGAAGCCACCAAGGCCGACGGTTCTTCGACATTCACTCCTGAAGAGCACGAAAAGGTTCGCCGGTTCGTCCAGAATCGTCATGGAGAGATCCTCTTCGCCCGGCTTGCCCTGTTCGTCGAAGGTGAAACCGAAGAGTACGCGCTTCCCGTCTTCGCAGAACACTTCTGGTCCAGGACCATTCACGACCACGGGATCTCCCTGATCAATGCCACGGGTGCCCAGAACTACAAGCACTTCGTGGTCCTCTTGGAAAAGCTGGGGATCCCCTGGGTGATCTTGTCGGACGGAGATGTTGAAGGGGTCAAAGGAATCTCTGCCCTCGGGAAGGCCATCGACCGTGCCCTCGGCGAGGCCTCCCCGGAAATCGTCATGCTGCCCTCCGCTCCAAAGGGCCTCGACTTCGAGGAGTACCTGATGCAAGAAGGCTACCGGCCGCAGATCGAGAAGGCGATCCAATCCACCTGCGGCGACACAGCCCTGGAGGAATACAAGGGCAGGAAGGACGGCCAGAAAAAGAAGGGAGGCGACCTGTGGGACTACCAGACTCCGGGCTGGGAGGACCGGCTCGTCCTCGACTTCGTGAAGGACCACAAAGCTCTCCTCGGCGAGCCGATCGCCCATGCCATCTGCGGGACACCGCGAACCCGGATCCCCCCGAAGGTCTTGGAACTCTTCCAGAGAGTCGATAAGATCCTCTCTGGAGAGGCCGCCCTATGACCCGCTTCACTCCCACTCCCGAACAAGCTGCCGTCATCGCCTTGACCGAGGGCGCATACCTGGTATCCGCCCCTCCGGGCTCCGGGAAAACCCAGGTCCTGACGCAGAGAATCGTGCGCCTTCTCCAGGAGTCGCGCGGCCAGAGTTTCCGTATCCTCGCCCTTACCTTCACGACCAAGGCGGCCGAAAACATGCGAGCCCGGATCGAATCCGAGGCTGGCGACGAGTGGCGCAGGGTCACGACCGCCACCTTCCATTCCTTCTGCCTCGATGTGCTTCAGCACTATGGCGAGCACCTTGAGATCCTGGGCGACCTGACGATCTACGAGAACGAGGACGATCGTATTGAGGCACTGGCCCGTGGGCTGTCCGACGAAGGAATCCTCGTTGGCCGCGCGGAAGACGATCTCAAATCTCTCCGCCGGCTCCTCCAGCAGATCGGGAGGCTCAAGAGAGACCTGGTCCCATCTTCCGCCGTCCAGGCGGAGCCGGAGGGGCAGGAGGAGCTCGCTCGGCTCGATGTGGCCTATGCAGCCTACGATCGTACTCTCCGCCTCTACAACGCCGTTGACTTCGACGATCTCCTCGGTCTTGCCTTCCGTCTTTTCACGGAGTCACCACGGGTGGCCCGCCACTACCGGCGGCTCTACCGCTACATCCTGGTCGACGAGGCACAGGACACGAGTCGTGCCCAATACGAGGTCCTCAGGGCCCTCTGCGGTGCAGAACACCGCAACGTCATGCTGGTTGCCGATGCCAACCAGTACATCTATCGCTTCGCCGGGGCCAGTGACAAGTTCCTCACGAGCTTTCTTCGGGATTTCCAGGCGGCCAACCACCACCTGTCCCTCAACTTCCGCTGTGCGGAAGCCATCGTCACAAGCGCCAACGCCCTGATCAAGCACAACCGGGGGCGGTTGGATTCGGAGTCTTTCATGCAGTCGGAATCCAAGGCGCAGGGACTGGTGACCGCCACATCCTATGCGGACGAGGAGGCCGAAGCGCGCGGAGTTGGTGATTTCGTCCAAGAGCTCCTCGGAAAAGGACTCTCCCGTGCATGGCTGCATCCCACCGAGCCCTTGGAAATTCAGCCGAGCGAAATCGGTATCCTCGGTAGAAACCGCTACCTGCTGACGACTGTCAGCGAGGAGCTTGGCCGACGCGGAGTCCCCTGCCGATTCAGCACCACGGAATCGGAGCTTTTTGAGTCGAGCCTCTTCCAGACGATCTACTATGCGCTCCGGACCCTTCTCAACCCACGCGACCTGCTCAGCCAAAGAAATCTCCTGGCGGCTGCCGGGCTGGCCAACGGAGCTGCGGAGAGCATGTTCGGAGAACAACTTCCAGAGACGTTCACGTCCCTGCGAAGCCTTGTACCGTTGTCGGGAGAGCTGTTCGACCTCTTCGCACGAGCCTCCCGTGAGGCACCTCCCCTCGCTCCTTTGCTGACCCGGATCCAGGAGATCGCGAAGAGGATCGCAGAGGCTCAACCCGATGAGACATTGAAAGCTCTCGAGTTGGACGACCTGAAGAGCTTCCAGGAACGATGGAGGACTTACCGGAAGAGGACCGAGGAGGCGGAACTTGCACTTCAAGGATTCCTCGGAGAGCTCTCCTTGAGCAGCCGGGCCGCGGTAGAAGGTCCCGGAGTCCACGTCCTGACGGTCCACGCGGCGAAGGGGCTCGAATATCGGGCCGTCGTCCTCGTTGGGCTGAATCAAGGAAGCTTTCCGGACTTCCGCAGCTCCCGGTCGGCCGAGGGATTGGAAGAAGAGCGCAGAAACGCCTACGTGGCGGTCACACGGGCCTCCCGGCGGCTTCACCTGACCCGGCCGCGGGCTCGCCGGATGCCTTGGGGAGACCTGAAGCCTCAGGAGGAATCACGCTTTCTGAAGGAAATGGGAATCTCCATGAAGAATTTGTCCTCCGCGCCCGCTCCGCAAACCGTGTCCTGACCCACCGCTCACAGCCGCACCACCTCGATCCCCCGCCCGTCCCTCTCCACCTCCGTCCTCGTGCAGCGCTCGAAAATCGGCGGAGAGCTCTTCCTTCCATCGAAGAGAATCAGGGTACCCCGGTCGAGTCCTCGTGCACAAGACGGCCGCACCGAGGCGCCGTCAGTCTTTTGAATCGTGCGGCGGTCATCGACTGTGGTTTCGACGTTCCGTGGCACGGGACGGCCGTCCCGTCGCGCGGGACGAGCTTCCCGTTGAGCGGATCGGGCGTCCCGTTCAACGGGACGGCCGTCCCGTCGCGCGGGACGAGCTTCCCGTTGAGCGGATCGGGCGTCCCGTTCAACGGGTCGGCCGTCCCGTCGCGCGGGACGAGCTTCCCGTTGAGCGGATCGGGCGTCCCGTTCAACGGGTCGGCCGTCCCGTCGCGCGGGATGAGCTTCCCGTTGAGCGGATCGGGCGTCCCGTTCAACGGGCCGGCCGTCCCGTCGCGCGGGACGAGCTTCCCGTTGAGCGGATCGGGCGTCCCGGCCCTCCTGTCACCGATCGTCCTAAATTCCCCCCATGGGATCACCTAAAAATCCCCCCCTCCTCCAACCGGAGACGGAGGTGTAGGGATGGACATGGACATGGGGC
>Ga0209682_10000579_pt1 | contig 12622 bp, 8 predicted proteins | sample DOMMetBare2Fresh_2_FD_187471 | JGI IMG/M metagenome (GOLD analysis project Ga0209682, IMG submission 187471) | Wetland sediment microbial communities from St. Louis River estuary, USA, under dissolved organic matter induced mercury methylation -... | ecosystem: Environmental > Aquatic >...
TCGAGAAACGCGACGGAGGCGATGAATTTGCCGTCCCGGGTCAGGGCCGCGCCGTCGGCGATCGAGGAGTTGAAACAGCCTGCGGGATCCAGGATCGGCGTTTCCTGGCCCACCTGCTTCGTCTCGGCGTGGACCGCCCACGTCAGGATCCGGTCGCAACTGGCCGTCACGAGGCGGGTCGAGTCCGCGCTGAAGTCGAGAGCGCTGATGGAATGATCGTGCCCGTCCAAGATGGCCAGCGTCTCTCCGGTCGCCGTGCTCCACAAGCCGACCGCTCCATGGTCGTTGTCCTCCTTGGGAGACCTGCCGCTGCCCGCGGCCAGGATGCTGTCGTCCCCCGAGAACTCGATCGTGGTGATCGAGCCGCCGAGGGGGAAATCGCGGTGGCTGCCGTCGGCGACACGCCAGAGGCTGACGTTTCCTTCGTCCGTGGAGGAGGTGGCCGCGAACCATTGTCCGTCGTGCGACACGGCCACGGCGGCATCCCGATCGGCGAGGAATTCGTGCCTGTCGACCGCCGCGTCGGTGCCCCATCGCAGCAGCCGGACGCTCCCGTCGATGGCGGAAGGCCCTTCGGGCGCGAAGGTGAAACCGCCGTCGCCGGCCGCGAGCGTGCTGCCGTCCGGCGAGAAGGCGACGCTCAGGACCGGACCGACGTTGCCTTCGTAGCTCGCGACCGACCTCAGCGTCTTCCGGTCGAAGATCTCGACTCCCGAGTCTCCCCCGACCGCCAGAACGTCTCCGCCGGATGAAAAGGCGACCGCCGTCGCCGGAGAGGATTTGAAGATCTGCGTCTTCGAGGAATCGCTCAGCGCACTCCAGGATTCGATCAGGGCGACAGCCTTCGAGGCGGCGACGGCCAGCGCCTGGCCGTCCGCTGACAGGGCGAGGCCCTCGATCTCGCCGATCTCCGGGGTCAGCTCGCCGACCTTCTTGAGGTTGGCCGCCTTCGACACGAAGATCCTGCGGTCGCTGCCTGAGACGACGAACCGGCTGTCCTGCGTGAAGACGATCGCCGGAATCCGTCCTTCGTGGCGCCGCGCGGTGGAGCAATTCCCGGTCACGACGTCCCACAGCACCAGGGTCCCGTCGCCGGTGCCCGAAGCCAGGCGCTTCCCATCGGGCGAGAAGGCGAGCGATTCCATGGAGGACTGGCGCCCACAGGCGAGCTTGCGCACGGCACCGTCCGCCAGGGACATCAAATCGACCCCGAAGACATCGGACTGGTCCCCGGACCGGGCACTGCGGTAGGCGATCATCTGGCCGTCCTGAGAAACGGCGAGAACGTTCGTCCCCTGGTCGATGGCTCTAATCCGGAGCGGAGGATTTTCCGCCAGATCATAGAGAACGATATCTCCCCGGGAGCTCGACGGCTCGAAGCTGGCGGCGATGACCTGGGTGGTCCCCGGCAGAAAGGCGACCTGATTGACGCTCCAGGCCGACCTGTCGGCGCCCTTCGTCAGGACGGCGCGCAGGAGCGCGCGCTCCGGGTGCAGCCGCTTCCAGTAGTGGAACCAAGCGAAGCTGCGAACGTCCTCGTCGCCGGGCCTGGGGATGGTGCCCAGGAGGAGTCCTCTCGCCCGGACCGTGTCGTGCCGGGCGAGCGCCTGGGCCACCGCGGTCATCGTCGAGGAATACTCCCGCTCGCGCTGGGGCAGCTCTTCACGGGCTCGCGCCGCGCGCCAGCCGCGCCGCACGGCCAGCAGGCGCTCGTCCGCCGGCGGATGATTGACGCTCGTCGACTCGCCGGAATACAGGCGCACCGCCAACTGGGCTTCGAAGAGCCGCGCCCCGAGCATGTAGAGGACGCCACCGGCGAACTCGTCGGCTTCGGTCTCCTGGCCGAGGCTGGGGGTGGAAGCCAGCGTGTGGCCCTGCAGGAGATGGCCGATCTCATGGGCAAGGATGGCTCGCGCGGCCCAGGCGGTCGACCCGTCGAAGAGGAGGCGCGCGAACTCGTTGCGATCGAAAATGACATATCGCTGCCCACCCCGACTGAAGGCCATGCCCTTGGCCATCGGGATCTGATCCAGGGCGATGCGGTAGTTCGGGTGCAGCCGGAACATGTTGTGAATCTCTTCGGAGGCCTGATTGAGCTTGTCCAGCACGTACTGGTCGGAGGGCTCGACCGTGATCGTGCGGATGATGTCGGGCACGCCCGTGAAGGCGCACACCACGCCGTCCGCCTGCGGCCACGCCGCGGCCGGAAAGCCGAGGACGACCGCCGCCACCAGGAGTCTCAAGACTGCCTGTCTCATAGGTCACCTACTGGGGCTCGCTCAGGAGCACGTTGTTCAACTCTTCCGTCAGCTCGGGGGGAAGCGGCCTGTATAGCTGCTCCGCGAAGGCGAGACCGCTGAGCGGCGACGTCGATCCGATCGTCCCACCCCGTAGATTCACGTTGGCCCATTCATTGGGCGTTCCCTCCAGAATCTCTATTCTTCCGTCTCCATTGATATCGAGCGGCAGCCGTGAATCGGCGGCGTCGGAGTCATCGTTCCAGTCGATCGGACCTCCTGCCGCGTCGACACGCTTCTGGGTGTGGTTGGCTTTGGTGAATTCCGTGCCGTAAGAGGTGAGATCCGGCGGCCCGGAAAGGCCGCGCCTCTCATCCAGGGAAAACTCCGCGAGCGCCGGCAGAGGGAAGGGCTGGAATGTGAAATTCCCCAGGCGCCCGTTGAAGAAAACGCCGCGCATCTGCCAGCGATAGTTCATCACGCTGATGTGATTCGGCTTGAAGTTCACATTGTCGCTGCCTCCATGCCTGAGGCCGAGGTTGTGCCCGAACTCATGGATGAAGGTGCCGACCTTCTGATCTTCCGTGCCTCCGTCGCCGCCGTTCCACCGTCCCAGCGTCACCATGAAGTCCGACGATGGGATGTCCATCGAAACACCGCTCGAGGTCCCCCCTCCATAGGCGTTCGCCCAGATCATGTAGTGGAAGACCGGCGCCCGCTTCGTATCGAAGTTGAGCCGCCTCAGGGCGGCGAACTCGGTCGTGTATGGATCGAGGTCCTCATCGAAAGCGACCTTGTTGCCAAGCTCGAGGTGCAGCGCGATGCCCCGGGTGCCGTCAGGGTTGTTCACGGGGGCGTTCGCGAAAGCCTGGACGATCCGCCGTATCACATCCGACGAGGGTGCCAGCCCCCGGGTCGCTGTATTCCGTTCCATGAAGTCCATCTCGACGAAGGCATCCTTCTTGAGCGGGTCGGCCCCGAGCGCCTCGAGGTGGATGTCGTTGACACCCTTTACCTCCCACCCGTCGAGCAGGCCGTCTCCGTCCGTATCCAGATTGTCGGGTCTGGTACCCTGGATCTTCTCCTCGTCGTTGGTGAGACCGTCTCCATCGGAGTCGTCCGGGCGCACTCCCATGAAGGTTCCTGTCTGTTCGGAGCGCAAGGTGGCCGCGTCCAAAGGGGCAGAGAGGCCGGCCGCGGCTTGAGCTTCTTCCGCCATCAACTGCTGCGCCGTTTCCGCCTGCTCTTCGACCGCGGTAGCGCCCGGGCTCACTGGATCGGGCGGAGTGGCCAGCGCCGCCTCCACAAGGAACAGAATGGCCAGAACCGCGAGGCTCAAACATTTCGAAACCGGTCTCATAGATCCTCCTGATCGGTGTGAGAGATCTGTTGCTCATCGCAGTAGATGTATTTCACCGGCTCGCTGCAGCCGGCGTAGGAGCAGTCGGGGGAAGCGCGGCGTTGCTGATCGGCACGGATGATCTCCCGCATGTCGTCGCCTTTCGATCGGTAAAGGCATTTGACAACCGGCTCGACTCCTCCACAACAGCCGCATCCGCACGCGATATACGAGTCCGGCTCGGCCTTACCCTGCGGCGGCAGCTGGTTGTTGCCCACCCCGGCGCAGCAGCAGACGCAGAACAGGGCAGATACGGGCAGGAGCTTTGTGGGCATACGAGTCCCCAGAGCAACCGCGCCAGCGCAAGGGGCAGCGTCGCCGTTGCTACAGACAAAGACGGACGCCGAAGCGTCTTTTCCCAAGATGACAGCCGGAACCTCTTGTCGCCAAGACGGCGCAGGATGTCATAGAGCAACTGCTCGTGCTTGCCGACGTCGAACAGCGGCGGAAATCGCCATCTGAGCATTGCCTCGACGCGAGGTCGGGCGTGGATGCGCGGCGTTCATGTCTGGTCAGACGGACTCATCTGGCTGTTTTCCTTGGCCTCATGGCGGAAAACCGGACCCAAAAGCAGCAGGAGGACAACGACATCCGCTGCCGGCGGGTGGGTCCCATGGCGGTCCTCGTTCTCGATCGAGGCGTCCGAGTCTACTTCCCTGGACGAGATCGTCGCCCGGGTCGCGGAAGCGGCGGGGATCGCCCGGTCGGGCGAGGAGCTCGCCGGGAAGATCCGAACCCAGCTGCGCGCGCTGTATGGGGCTGACCTCCTCGGTGTCCGCTGCCCGACTGCCTGCTGCCCGGGAGCTGCGGCCGGCCTGTGACTGCTCTTCCGGATCCGCCGGGGGCGGAAGAACCTCTCGGCTCGGGTAGACTCTCTCCCGAACGAGCGCCCCGCCAGGAGGTTGAGAGATGCCTGAGACGCAGACTCGCACCACCGGAGACGTGATCCTCGCCGCTTCCGTTCCGCGGAGCGCGGTCCTCCTCGCCGTCCTGATCTCGCTCCTCGCCCTGCCGGCGCGGGCACAGCTCCCCTCGGAGACACCCGCGACGTTCACGCCCGTCACCGACGAGCTCGACTACGTCAAGCGCACGGTGATGATCCCGATGCGCGACGGGGTGAAGCTCAACACCGTGATCCTCATCCCCAGGGGCGCGAAGAACGCCCCGATCCTGCTGACCCGCACCCCCTATGACGCCGACGAGATGACGAGCCGCACCGACAGCTCGCACCTCGGGACGTCGATCCAGGGCTACGACAACGCGACCGACGTCATCGTGGAAGGGGGTTACATCCGCGTCGTCCAGGATGTCCGCGGCAAGCACGGCTCGGAAGGGGACTACGTGATGAACCGCCCGCTGCGGGGGCCGTTGAACCCCACCGCGGTGGACCACGCCACCGACACCTGGGACACCGTCGACTGGCTGGTGAAGAACGTCCCGGAGTCCAACGGCAGGGTCGGCATCCTCGGCATCTCCTACGACGGCTTCCTGCCGCTGATGGCGCTGTTCGATCCGCACCCCGCGCTCAAGGTCTCGGTGCCGATGAACCCGATGGTGGACGGCTGGAAGGGGGACGACTGGTTCCACAACGGCGCCTTCCGCCAGCAGGGGATGCCCTTCATCTACAACCAGGAGGCCACGCGCAAGGTCGAGGAGAAGTGGTGGACCAGCCACCTCGACGACTACAACACGTTCCTGGAGGCCGGGTCGGCCGGTGAGCTCAGGCGCCGCCGCGGCATGGAGCAGGTCGGCTTCTGGCGGAAGCTCCTGGCCCACCCGGGCTACGACGCCTTCTGGCGCGACCAGGCGGTCGACCGCATCCTCGCGGCCCGGCCTCTGTCGATCCCGGTGCTGCTCGTTCACAGCCTCTGGGACCAGGAGGACATCTACGGCGCCATCGCCGTCTACGAGGCGATCGAGCCCAAGGACACGGCCAACGATCAGGTATTTCTCGCCATCGGCCCCTGGTCGCACGGCCAGTCGATCCGCGACGGCAGCTCCCTCGGCGCGATCCGCTTCGACAGCGACACCTCGCTCTGGTTTCGCCGGAACGTCCTGCGCCCCTTCCTCGACCACTACTTGAAAGACGATGCGCCACCCCTGGACGTCGCGCCGGTCACCGCCTTCGAGACCGGAACCAACCGGTGGGAACGCCTCAATGCATGGCCTGCGGGCTGCACGGCCGGGTGCGCGGTTCAATCGACACCGCTCTACCTCGAGGCGGGTCTCGTGGCCGGCTTCACCGCGCCGGGCGCGGCGGACGCTCCATTCGACGAGTACGTTTCCGATCCGGCCAAGCCGGTGCCGTACGTCTCGCGGCCGGTCTACTCGGACGGGCGCCAGTGGCGGCCCTGGCTGGTGAGCGATCAGCGCGAGGTCTCGGGGCGCCCGGACGTGCTCGCCTATGTCTCCGGCGTCCTCACCGCGCCGGTCGAGCTCAGCGGTCACCCGATCGCCAACCTCGTCGCCTCCACCAGCGGCACCGACTCCGACTGGGTCGTCAAGCTGATCGACGTCTGGCCGCCCGAGGACGCGGCGCAGCCCGACATGGGCGGCTATCAGCTCATGGTCTCAGGCGACATCTTCCGCGGCCGTTATCGCGAGAGTCTGGAGACCCCGAAGCCGGTCCCCGCCAACGAGCCGCTCCTCTACCGCTTCCAGCTCCCGACTGTGAACCACGTCTTCCTCCCCGGCCACCGCATTATGGTCCAGATCCAGTCGAGCTGGTTCCCGCTCTACGACCGCAACCCCCAGACCTTCGTTCCCAACATCTTCTGGGCGCAGCCGGCCGACTTCCAGAAGGCCGCCCAGCGCGTCTATCACACGCCCGACCGCGCCAGCTTCGTCGAGCTGCCGCTGGTGAAGCCGGCGGTTCCAGCGAAGTAGGCGAAGGCGAACCGCGAAGAGCCGGCGAGATCACCGGCCACAAGGGTCAACGTCGCGAATCTCCTGCATCAGGGCGATGACAGCGGCAGGGTCGTGGTCGATCTTGTAGTCCAACGGATGATCCCATTCGCCAGAGGCGTCATAGCTCCGAAGGGCCGGATCGGTTTCCTGACAGAACCTGTCATGAAAGCTGAGGCCCTTTTGTTCGCGACGGTCATTCAGATGCCAGACGCGGGCGGAATGGTCCTCGGAGGTTGAGACGAGCAGAGAGCCATCTCGCGACACGGTAAGGCCCGAAATCGATCCGACGTGCCCCGGCAGCTCGGCCTGCAGGGCCCCCTCGGAAGACCACAACCGGATCGCTCCGTCGCGGTACCCCACGATGATCTGAACGGGTTCACCCGGGGAGGATGGCCTGAAGCGCGCCTGCGTCGCTTCACAACTCGGATTGAACGGCTCATCCGGCTTGCAACCGGGCACGGTCAGCTCCACGACGGGATCACCGGTCTCGGTCGACCAGAGGACCACGGCGCTCGGTGCCAACACGCTCAGGGCCAACCTCCCCGAGGGCGCGATTTCAGAGTAGTCGACCGACAGATCACGGAGGGTGAACCATGTCTTTGTCCGGCCGCCGGCTGCGGACAGAATCGTAATCGTCGCGTCCGAGTCCGTGGAGGACGAGAGGACCAGGTCGTCGGAAGCCCCGAACGTCACATGATTCACGGGCCCGGTGTGTGGCGTCGTCTTGAGGACGCCGGTGTGGTGAGCCGATCCTTTTCCCACGAGATCGAGAACGAACAGGTTGCCTTCCACGTCACCAAGAGCAGCCTTCGCCCCGGAGGGAGAGACCGCGAGGCACTCGATCGAAGCGGTTCCATCAAAGAGGAGGACCGGGTGGTCGTGACCAGGGCCGGGCAGATCGAACAGCTTGCCGTCGTTGGTTGCGACAAGCAGCGATGCTCCCCCTCGCGCAAACGCCAGAGCCTTGATCGTCGCATCGGCCCGGGGGCTCATCCAATCCAGAAGAACCCTTCCCGTTCTCGGTTCCACCAGTGTCAGCTTCCTATCGGTCGCAGCCACGAGCTTCCTCGACCCGGGAGAGATCAGAATCCTCCGGACCGCTGACAGCCCATTGGCGATCTCGGTATCGGTCGATCCGCTCCAGCGGCGGACGGTCGTGTCCAGGGACGCCGTGACGACCGTGCCCTGGTCATCGAGCAGGAGGGCTGCCGTCACGGCCTTCTTGTGGCCGAGCAGCAAGGCCTGGGTCCTGCCGGAGCCACGAAGCCATTCGAGGCGCTGGGCAGCTTTCGAGATATCCACCAGGACGGGAAATCTCGCCGGAAGGCTCACCGCGGCCGCCGCCGCGGCGAGATCCCATCGCTTGGCACGCATCGCCTCGGCCGACAGAGTCAACGTGCGGTCGAGCTCGCCCGACTGCCGGGTATGGAGCACCAGGCCGCCACCCAGACCCAGGCCTGCGACAAGCGCGAGCGACACCAGCGCCCGGCGCTGCCACGTGCGCCTGCGTTCGCGTTTCCAGAGATCGTCGTAATCCAGGCCGGTGAGGCTGGCGACGACGTTGGCAAGGCTTCGCCGGCGGCCACTCTCGCGGAGATTGAAGGCGAGAGGCTCGATCGCATCGTCCGTCAGCTCCCCGCCGGCACCGGCCTTTCGCGTGAGAGCCGGCGGGAAGCATTCCCGGATCGGATCATGGGGAACTCCGGCAAGGATCAGAGGCACGATGTACGCTTCGCACCCGAGCCTCTTGAACTCGCGGATTTCCTTGTCGACCCAGGGGGATTTGGCGGCATCAGGGCTGCACAGGACGATCAGGTGGCGAGATTGCTCCAGCGCATCCCGGATCGACTGACCGAGATCCATGGACCCCTTGAGCTCGTCCTGATCTCGAAAGAATTTCCCGAGCGTTTTCGGCACCGGCCCAAACCTGGTCGTCCTCCCGACGAGCGCTCGCGGCACTCGATAGGTCTCCAGACGGCGATGGAGCCAAGCCGCCGTCCGCTGGTCTTTGCGGCTGTAGCTGATGAAGGCGCGAAAGGAGAACGTCGGCATCTGAAACCGTCACTCCTTGGAAAACGCCGCCACCGCACCCAGAACCGCCACCCCGGCCGCGACGTAGAGGCTCGCCTGGACTCCCTGCACGAGGCCGGCTCCCGTGGCGGCACCGGTGCGGGCGAGGACCGTGGTGAAGACCGCTCCGGACAGGCCGACGCCCAGGACCATTCCGAGGTTGCGGGCGGTGGCGAGGACGCCCGAGGCGATGCCCTGGCGGTGGCGCGGCGCCGCTCCCAGCAGGGCGCTGTTGTTGGGCGAGACGAAGACGCCGATGCCCAGCCCCACCACCCCGAGCGCGACGGCGAGGGCCGGCAGGGAGGCGCTCCCGGCCAGGGTGGCCAGGAGGGCGACACCGGTGGCGAGGGCCAGCATGCCGCAGGTCGCCAGGAGGCGCGAGCCCAGGCGGTCCGAGAGGGCTCCGGCGAGCGGTGCGACGAGCGCCATGACGATCGGTTGCGCGGTGAGCACGAGGCCGGCGTGGCGGGGGTCCAGGCCGCGTCCCTGGATGAGCAGAAAGGGGAGGACGAAAAGGACGCTGTAGACGCAAATGTAGTTGAGGAGAGCGGCGACGGTCGCGGCGGAGAACGTCCAGCTCCGGAATAGCGAGAGGTCGAGCATCGGTGAAGGGCGGCGCCGTTCGACGGCGAGGAAGGCCGCCAGAAGGAGCAGGGCGGCCGCGAGGAGCGCCAGGACCGGCACCGAGGCCCATCCCCAGGCATGCCCCTGGTTGAGCGCCACGAGGAGCGCGACGAGGCCCGCCATGAAGAGCGCGGCTCCGGGCAGATCGAACCGCTCGGCGGTCTCCGCGGGCCGGTCATCCTCGACGTAACGGAAGGTGAGCGCCATGGCGACCGCGCCCACCGGGAGGTTGATGTAGAACACCGACCGCCAGCCGAGCACGCTGGTGAGCCACCCGCCGAGCGATGGCCCGGCGGTGAGCCCCAGGTAGGCGAAGGTGCCGAGCGCACCGAGGGCGCGTCCGCGCTGTTCCGGGGGGAAGCTCTTGGTGAGAATGGCCGGCGCGTTGGAGAAGAGCATGGCGGCGCCGACCGCCTGGAGGCCCCGCAAGGCGATCAGCGCGCCGGCCGAGGGGGCCAGGCCGCAGAGGCCGGAGCCCAGCACGAACAGCCCGAAGCCGGCGAGGTAGATCCGCTTGTGGCCGCGCAGATCGCCCGCCCGGCCGAAGGAGAGGAGGAGGGCACTCACCACGAGCAGGTAGACCGTGGTGACCCACTCGACTCCCGCCACGGTGGTGTGCAGCTCGCGCCGCAGCACCGGAAGCACCGTGTTGACCGCGCTCCCGTCGAGCCCCGACATGAACGTGCCGGCGCCGATCGCGGCGAGAACCCACCTGCGTCGGGGATCTGGTGTGTACCCTTTGGCTTTGGGGCCAAAGAGCACCTGCGCCGCCGCAGACACTAGCGATCAGGGTCCGTCAGAAATCTTGGCTTAATCTGCGGCAGGAGCATAGACAAACAGCTTTCCAGGATTGAGCAGAACCCACTGGTTCCCCTCTTTTACGAGATCACCCGTCACTTCAATTGGGCGCTTTTCTCTGAAAGCTTCGATTGCCTGCCCATATTCTGGCTGTTGCAGGGTTAGATGTACTTTTCGCAGTCGCCCCTCGACCCTGGTTTCGATCGCAAGATCACCAATCAAGGTTTCCTGCGCGGGTTGGTGGAGCAGCTCTACAAGGCCAAACAGACGTTCTCCTTCCCTCGGAGAGCGAGGTTTTAGAATCGCCACCGCCTCCTTAAGCGCAGGCATGATCTCGGGCTCAAACCTCACAACGCCCGAGGGCGCCGGCCCGATCAGAGGCCTTATTGGCGCCCATGAGCAACCGACCTCGAGCGCCTCCCCAGGAACTATTTCTTGAGCTTCGACAAGAGCGCTATAAATATTCACTGTCGCACCCGTCTTCAAAGCCTCCGTGAATGGCCGGAAGTCACGTGTCTGCGAGGCTTCGAGCGCTGCCTCGCGTGTATGGCTCAAAACCGTCATCAACCGGACACCTGCACGTCTCTCGAAGGGTTCCGAAGACGGGGCGACCGCCTCTGGAAAAAGCTCATCGTTGAGGTGCGCCGCCACAGGAACCTGCGCAGTCACCACGAAGCTGGAGATCTCGGTCTGCCCAAGCAGCGTTTGAGACATGAAGCGAGCAACGTCCTCCGATCTTCGCCCGGTAACTACTTGCCGTCCCGGGTCGTGCTCTGCGGAGGCAGCGTACAAAAGGAAATCCCGCGCATAGCTCACAAACCTGACGCCATCTTCGATTGGCATTGTCCCAAGAAAGCTGGAATGCGGCTCCTTCCGGAATCGGAAAATGTCACAACCGGCGGCCTCGATGTCTCGGAGGATCTCAAGTTGGGATCGCTGCTCGTCTTTCTGAAGATCGCCAAGCAGCTCTGCCATGCGCTCGGCAAAGTCCCCAAGCCTTGAGTCCAAAGGAAGCAGAATCTCGATAGGCTCTCGAAGGGCCTTGACCCATAGCGAGTAGCGGTTCGGCTCATGAGTAACTCGCTTCCAGCCACGAGAATTCAAGTAGCCGCCGACTCGTGCCGGGTGCATCCGAAGCAATGTCATACGATCCTTGATGGCTACGTTCACTGAGAGACCCCCTGTACCATGAGGGCTTGCAAAGCCTCCGGCGTCAATACGTTGCTTCGAGGAATGCGGACAGTGACAGAGCTGGAGTCAGGTCGATCCTCTGCTCCTCGCAGGGATAGCCAATACCCACAGCGTCGGAGATTCATGCGGCGTTCACTTTGCCGCACCCAGTCTTTGGTGTCCTCTGGCGCGAGCAAAACAAACAGGAGGCGCGGGATGATCGAATCCGCGCGAAGGTCGTCGTAATTCTTCCTCGAAAGCTCAAACCCAAAGTCATTGCCTGTCAGCACAGGTTGGCTGGTGCATTTGGCTTGGAACTCCAGCCGATGGCGCTTCCCTTTCCGGGAGCTGATGATCAGGTCAATGCTGTCGTAGTCGGACTCGGGGATTGAGGCGCCATAGCCTGCGACGGCCGCGATAGCTCGGAGGTAGATCACTCCGAACGCTCCCTTCCTCTCATTGAGAGGCAGCTCGTCGTAGTTTAGCATTGGCCTTGCAGCGAGACCCGTAGATGTACACGCCGAATCCTAGCACACCCCCGGGACCGGAGCCCACCTCTTCATGGGCCACGGCCCCCCTCACCCCGCCACGATGTTCACCAGCCGCCCCGGCACCACCACCACCTTGCGGATCGTCAGCCCCTCAATGAACTTCTGCGCGCCTTCGGTGGCCAACGCGGCTTCCTTGAGCTGGTCCTCGCCCAGGCCGACGGGGACGGTGACGCGGTCGCGCAGCTTGCCGTTGACCTGGACGACCAGGGTGATCTCCTCGTTCAGGGCGGCGTCTTCATCCACCTCGGGCCACTTCTGGAGATGGATCGAGTCCTCGTGGCCGAGGGCGTGCCAGAGCTCGTCGGCGAGGTGCGGTGCGACCGGGGCGAGCATGCGGACGTAGAGGTCCTTCGCCTCGTCCAGGGCCGGCGTTCCCGCAAGCTGTGGACGCAGCGCGATCATCTCGTTCATCAGCTCCATGAGCGCGGCGACGATGGTGTTGAACTGGAAGGCTTCGAAGTCCGCGGTCACCCTCCGCAGGGTCTGGTGGAGCTTCCGCCGCAGCTTGGTGACGGCTTCCGGAGTCGCTTCGCCCGCGGCGTCGCCCGGTTCCATGTACAGGTTCCAGACGCGCCGCAGCCAGCGCGAGGTTCCCTCGATCCCCTGGCTGCTCCAGGGGCCTCCCTGGTCCCAGCGGGCGAAGAACATCAGGTAGGCGCGCACGGTGTCGATGCCGTAGCGGTCCACCAGCGCGTCGGGCGCCACCACGTTGCCGCGGCTCTTCGACATCTTCTCCGAGTCTTCGCCCAGGATGATCCCCTGGTTGCGGAGCTGGAGCATCGGCTCGTCCCCCTGGACGATCCCGAGGTCACGGAGGGCCTTGTGGAAGAAGCGCGTGTAGATGAGGTGCATGGTGGCGTGCTCGA
>Ga0209682_10000580_pt1 | contig 12618 bp, 9 predicted proteins | sample DOMMetBare2Fresh_2_FD_187471 | JGI IMG/M metagenome (GOLD analysis project Ga0209682, IMG submission 187471) | Wetland sediment microbial communities from St. Louis River estuary, USA, under dissolved organic matter induced mercury methylation -... | ecosystem: Environmental > Aquatic >...
GGGGGGGGGGGGGGGGGGGGGGGGGGGGGGGGGCGGCCGGAGGGCCCGCCCTCTATAATCCCCCACCATGTCCCCGCCCCCCGTTCCGACCCCCGCCACCCACCTCGCCATCTCACCGCGCCTCGTCGGCGAGCCGCTGGAGCTCGGCGCCGGCTCCGCCCGCGCCGCTCTGACCCTCCTCCCCGAGATGGCCGCGGACGGCCGCGGCCTGGTCCATGGCGGGTTCGCGTTCGGTCTCGCCGACTATGCGGCCATGCTGGCGGTCAACCATCCGCTGGTGGTCCTGGCGAGCTCCTCGGTCCGGTTCCTGGCGCCCACGCGGGTGGGGGAGCGTCTGGTGGCCGAGGCGCGGGTGGTGGAGGAGACGGGGCGCAAGCACCGCGTGCAGGTCGAGGTGCGGCGAGGGGATGAGGCGGTCGCGAGCGGCGAATTCCTCGCCGTGGTGCCGGACCGCCATGTGCTCGATCCCAAGGAGCCGGTATGAACGGAGGAGATCTCATCGGTGAGGTCCTGGTGCGCCAGGGCGTGCGTTTCCTCTTCACCCTCTGCGGCGGCCACATCTCGCCCATCCTGGTCGGGGCCAAGCAGCGCGGCATCCGCGTGGTCGACACCCGCCACGAGGTGGACGCCGTGTTCGCCGCCGACGCCGTCTTCCGCCTGACCGGCGTCCCGGGTGTCGCCGCGGTCACCGCCGGCCCCGGGGTCACCAACACCATCACCGCGGTCAAGAACGCGCAGCTCGCGCAGTCGGCGGTCGTCCTCCTCGGGGGCTCCGCGGCGACCCTCCTCAAAGGGAAGGGGGCGCTCCAGGACATCGACCAGATGTCCCTCATCAAGCCCCACGTGAAGTGGGCGGAGGCGGCCACCACGGTGCGCGGGCTCGTCCCGCTCCTCGAAGAGGCGTTCGAGAGGTCCTGCTCCGGCGTCCCCGGTCCGGTCTTCCTCGAATGTCCCATCGACCTGCTCTACGACGAGGCGCTGGTGCGCGAGTGGTACGGCGCCGCGTCGAAGGGGGGCGGCATCGCGGGCGCCGGCTTGCGGATGTATCTGAAGCGCCACGCCAACAAGCTCTTCGCGGGGATCGACCGGGTCCGCATCGCGGAGCCGGCACCGGGGTCTGCGCCGGCTCCCGAGAAAGGGGACGTGCGCGAGGCCGCGGCGAAGCTCCGCAAGGCGAAGAAGCCGCTGCTCGTCCTGGGGAGCCAGACCGTTCTCGATCCACCGAACGTCTCCGCCCTGGCGGACGCCTTGACCGCGCTGGGCGCGCCCGTCTTTCTGGCCGGCGGCGCCCGCGGCCTGCTCGGGCAGGGGCACAAGCTGCAGATGCGCCACAAGCGCAAGGAGGCCCTGCGCGAGGCCGACGTCGTCGTGCTCTGCGGCCTGCCGGCCGACTTCCGGCTCGACTATGGCCGCCAGATCAACCGCAAGGGGTTCCTCATCTCGGTCAACCGGAGCGACGACGACCTGCGCCTGAACCGCCGGGCCGACCTGCCGGTGCTCGGAGACCCGGGTCTCTTCCTGCACGCCCTGGCCTCGGCCCTCGGAGAGGGAGAGGACCGTTGGCAGGACTGGCGGGAAAGCCTGCGCACCCGCGACCTGGAGAGGGAACGGGAGATCGCGCGGCAGTCCGAGCCGCTGTCCGAGCTGGTCAATCCGCTCCATCTCTGCCGCGAGATCGACCGCCTGCTCACGCCCGACAGCGTCCTCGTCGCCGACGGCGGCGACTTCGTGGCGACCGCCTCCTACATCGTGAGCCCGCGCGCGCCGCTCTCCTGGCTCGATCCGGGCGTCTTCGGCACCCTGGGCGTCGGCGGCGGCTTCGCCTTGGGCGCCCGCCTCTGCCGGCCCACCGCCGACGTCTGGCTCCTCTGGGGCGACGGCTCGGCCGCCTACAGCCTGGCGGAATTCGACACCTACGCCCGCCACGGCATCCCGGTCATCGCCGTCGTCGGCAACGACGCCGGCTGGACCCAGATCGCCCGCGAGCAGGTCGAGATCCTGAAAGACGACGTGGGCGTCGTCCTCGCCCGCACCGACTACCACAAGGTGGCCGAAGGCTACGGCGGCCGCGGCCTGGTCCTCCGGAAGGACGCGGACGTCCGCTCCGTCCTGGAAGAAGCGCTCGCCATCGCCCGCGGGGGTCAACCGGTCCTCGTCAACGCGCACCTGGCGAAGACCGAGTTCCGCAAGGGCTCGATTTCGATGTAGGAGCCGGAGATGCCGAGACGCCTGCCACGGAGCGCCACCGCGCTCGTCCTGATCCTCACTGCGCTTGTCTGTTTCCCCTCCTGTCTTCGGGCAAATCCCGGGAGGGAGGGGGCGGACCCCCGCGTCCGCTGGCTCCAGGAGAACGCCGTCGTGGTCCGCTCGATCGAGCCCGGGGACGAGGACTTCTCGGATCTGATGCCGCTCGTCCCGATCCTCGGCAACGTCCGTGTGGTGCAGATCGGCGAGGCGAGCCATGGCGACGGAGCGACGTTTCTCGCCAAAGGGCGGCTGATCCGTTTCCTCCATCAGAGGATGGGCTTCGACGTCATCGCCTGGGAGGCGGGGATCGCCGACGTCCCCTTTCTCGATGCGGCCCTGCGCTCGGACATGCCGCTCCCCGATGCCGCGGGCGAGGCGCTCTACGGGATCTGGGCGCGGACGCGCGAGGTGATGCCAACTCTGGAGTACGTGCGGGCGTCGTGGCACACCGAGCATCCGATCGAGATCGTGGGCTTCGACTCGCGGATCTCCATCCCGAAAAACCGCGGCGAGCGCTGGCCGGCGGCCGTCTTCGCCTTCTTCGACCGGCTCGATCCCAAGCTGATCTCGACACAGGAGCGGGCGGACCTGGCCGCCATGGCCATGGGCCTGGTGCCGGCCGATTACTTCCAGAAGCCGGGACCGCGGACGTACAACCGGGAGCTGCCGCGGCGTCTCGTGGCCACGATCGACGCTCGGCGCGCCGAGCTGCTCACCTTCTGGCCGCCGCGGCAGATCGACTACATCCGCCAGACCTTGCAGAGCCTGCTGGGGATGGACCGCGCCCTGCTCGGCAACGGCAGCATGGATCCGGGACCCGAGGGCTACACGCGCGACACCGCCATGGCAGAGAACCTCCTCTGGTGGGTGAACGGGCCGCTCGAGGACCGCAAGGTGATCGTCTGGGCGCACAACTACCACGTCATGAAGGACTTCCTCACCCCGGCCTCGAAGGAGCACGCGCAGGCCACCGGCCGGCCGCAGGGCGGTCCCATGGGACGGTTCCTGGATACGGCTCTGGGGAAGGAGATGTACACGATCGCGTTCCTTTCCCACCATGGGAAAAGCGGCTGGGTGGACCAGAAACCGGAGGACCTGCCGGCCGCCGGCTTCGACTCGCTCCAGACGATCCTCCACGCCACCGGCTGTCCCTACCTGTTCGTCGATTTCCGCCGCCTGCCCGCGGACCACTGGCTGCGCGACGAGCGCACCGCCACCTTCAACGAGTACGAGCCGATGGCGCTCGACTGGACGCGGCTCTACGACGGAGTGTTCTTCCTGGATGAGCAGCGGCCGCCCACCCCTCACCCCCCGGCCCCCTCTCCCACCCCCTCACAACCCGCCGGGAGAGGGGGGGACGCGAGCCCGTGACCGAAGGGGCAAGCACACGGACTGGTTTTCTGGATTCTTTCCCCCTCTCCCGGCGGGAGGGAGGGGGTGGGAGAGGGGGCCAGGGGGTGAGGGGCCTCCTCTCCCTCGCCGCCGCCGTCGGTGCCGGCCTTCTGCTCCGCCTGTGGAACCTCCCCGGGCAGATCCTCGGCGGCGATGAGCTGCATGCGGTGAGGGCGGCGGTGGCGAAGACGGTTCCCGAGATCCTCACCACCTACGCGCTGACCGACTCCTGCCTTCCCTTGACCGCGCTCTACCGCTGGCTCCTCGACCATGGGGTGACGATCTCGGAGCTCACGCTCCGCCTGCCGTCGCTCCTCTGCGGTGCCGTGGCGCTCTTCGTTTTTCCCTGGGCCTTCGCGGGGAAGGTGCCGCGGCCGGCGGTGCGGATCTACGCCTGGCTCGGTGCCCTGGCGCCGGTCCTGGTGCTCTACAGCCGCATCGCGCGCTCGTACCTCCCGATGGTCCTCTGTGGTTTCCTCGCGGTGATGGCGTTCGAGGCGTGGTGGCGGACGCGTTCGTGGCGCTGGGGCGGCGCCTACGTGCTCTGCGGTGCTCTGGCGATCTGGCTCCACCTGGGGGCCGGGCCGCTGGTGGCGGCGCCGTTCCTGTTCGCCGGCGGGGACCTGATCTCCCGTGCCGGAGAACGGTGGGGGCGGGTGCGCGACCTGGCCGTGCTCGGAGCGGCGCTCGGCCTGGCCTGCGCCACGTTCCTCCTCCCGGCGCGCGCCTCGCTCGTCGAGCTCGTGGCGAAGAAGAGCACGGCGCAGGGCGTACCGCCGGCTTCCGCGTGGTGGGACGTCCTTCGCCTCCAGGCCGGAACGGGCTCGGCCATCCTGGCGATCCTCTTCTGGTGCGCCGCGCTCGCCGGGCTCGTCCTCCTGCTGCGCGACCGGCCGCGCCTGGGTGCCTTCACCTTGACCGTCGCGGCGGGCCACCTGCTGGGGCTGCTCCTCCTCGCTCCGCAGGGGATGGGCCATCCGATCGTCCTCAACCGCTATCTGCTGCCGGTCCTCCCGTTCGTCCTCCTCTGGGTGGCCTGTGCCCTGGGGCGTCTCTGGACGCGCCGGACGGCGGTGATCCCCCTGCTCTTCCTGGTGCTCCTCGCCGGGGCCGGCCCCTTCCTCCGGTCGGACTACCGCGGTGGCTCGTTCGTGCACCATAACGACTTCGTCGACTTCGTCCACCCGACGGCCACGCTGCCGGACGGCTTCCTCTCCGGGATCTACCGCGAGCTGCCACCCGGACCGGTGCTCGAAGCCCCCTGGCCGGCCGCGTGGGACTTCGGCCGGGTGTTCTACATTGGCCAGCAGATCCATGGGCAGCGGGTGCTGGTCTCGATCCCGTTCGACCTGCCGCGGCGGCGCGGGATCGCCTTCCGCAACGAGGTGCCCCCCGATCCGGCGGCGATCCTGGCGAGCCCGGCGCGCACGGTGGTCGTCCATCTGCGCCTGGCCTGGGAAGAGGACCGGGTGCAGGCGGCGGGCCTCCCCCCCTCGCGGCGGATGCGCACGAAGACCCGCCGCGACTACCGCCATGCCGGGGAGCAGCTCGCCGCCCGCCTGGCCGCCGCCTGGGGACCGCCCGACCGGGCCGATGCCTCGCTGCGGATGTGGGACCTGGAGCGGGTGCGGCGGAAGAGCGAAAACGGGGCGGCAGATGATATGATGGATGGCATTCAGGGAGGAAACCAATGAACCGAAGAGTCCTGACGCTCCTGCTCGCGCTGCTTACATTCCTGGCCGCTCCGGCGCTCCGCGCGGACGAGCCGGCCGCCACTGCGAAGATCGATGGCCGCGCCGCCTTCGAGGCGGTCAAGAAGCTGGCCGGCTCCTGGAAGGAGACCCCTCCCGAGGGCGGGATGGCTGGAGAGACCCGCTTCCGCGTCACCGCGGCCGGCCACACGGTCGAGGAGGTCATGTTCCCCGGCACCGACCACGAGATGGTCAACATGTATCATCTGGTCGGCGAGGAGCTGGTGCTGACCCACTACTGCGCCGGCGGCAACCAGCCGGAGATGAAGCTCGACACCGCGGCGTCCAGCCCGGGGAACCTCGTCTTCGTCTTCACCGGCGGCACCAATATCGATCCGGCCAAGGACGGCCATATCCATGGCGCCCGGCTGGTGATCGACGGTGGGGGCCTGCGCGAGGAGTGGTCGTCCTGGAACGAGGGCAAGGCAGCCGGCACGATGGAATTCAAGATGGTTCCGGCCGGTTCCTGAGCCCGTAGATCCCGATCCGGAAGGAGAGTGCATGAGCCTGTTCGACGAGCTGGAGTGGAGAGGTCTGCTCTATGGGGCCACCGAAGGGGCCCGCGAGGTCCTGGCGGCGGAGAAGGTCACCGCCTACATCGGGTTCGACCCCACCGCGGCCAGCCTGCACATCGGCTCGCTCCTGCCGATCATGGCGCTTGCCCGGTTACAGAAGTACGGCCATACCCCCATCGCCCTGGTGGGGGGCGGCACCGGCCTGATCGGCGATCCCAGTGGCAAGACCCAGGAGCGCCAGCTCCTCACCAAGGAGAAGGTGGAGGAGAACGTCGCGGGCATCCGCTCCCAGCTCGAGCGGTTCCTCGACTTCGCGGCTCCGGTCAATCCGGCGCGGGTGGTCAACAACGGCGAGTGGCTGACCACGATCCCGCTGACCGACTTCCTGCGCGACATCGGCAAGCACTTCACGGTCAATGCCATGCTCGCCAAGGAGTCGATCAAGCGCCGCATCGAGCAGGAGGATGGGCTCTCCTTCACCGAATTCAGCTACATGCTGCTGCAGGCCTGCGACTTCCTTGTCCTCTACGACCGGTTCGGCTGCACCTTCCAGATGGGAGGCAGCGACCAGTGGGGGAACATCGTGGCCGGCGCGGATCTCATCCGCCGGCTGCGCGGCGGAGCCGAGGCCGCGCCGGCGGACGGAGCGGCCGAAAAGGCGAAGGCGCTCGCCCATGGCGTGGTCTTCCCTCTGGTGACCACCTCCTCGGGGGTGAAGTTCGGCAAGACCGAGGCCGGAACGATCTGGCTCGATCCGAAGCTGACGCCACCGTTCCGGTTCTACCAGTTCTGGTTCAACACCGACGACCGGGACGTCATGAAGTACCTCAAGTTCTTCACCTGGCTGACGCGGGAGGAGATCGAAGAGATCGAATTCCGCGCCCAGGAGGCGCCGGAGCAGCGGGAGGCGCAGCGCCGGCTGGCGCGCGAGATGACGCGCACCCTGCACGGCGAGAGCGGTCTCGCCACGGCCGAGAAGGCGACGCGCATCCTCTTCGGTGAGGAGATCGCGGGTCTCGAGCCGTCTGAGATCGAGGAGGTCTTCGCCGACGTGCCGTCGAGCCAGGTGGCGGCCGCCACGCTCGCCGGCGAAGGAGCACCGGTGGCCGATCTGCTCGCCGCGAGCGGCCTCGTCCCCTCCAAATCGGAGGCTCGGCGGGCGATTCGTGGCGGCGGGATCTATTTGAACAACGTCCGGGTGGGGGAGGAGGCACGGAGAGTCACAGCCGGGGATGCGCTCGGCGGCCGGCTTCTCGTCCTGCGCAAGGGGCGCAAGGACTATCACCTCATTCGCATCGCAGTGGATTGAAGACGGAGATCGAGATGGGTTCAAGCGGTTTCGACCGATATCGCAGCTTCTTCCTGGAGGAGCCGGCAAGGATCGTTTCCTGGAAGGACGAGGAGACCGAGGCCGAAGGATGGCTGGTGATCAATTCCCTGACCGGCCACGCCGCCGGCGGCGGCACCCGCATGCGGCGCAACGCCGACTGCGAGGAGGCCGTGTTCCTGGCCAAGACCATGGAGGTGAAATTCCGGGTCTGTGGCCCGCACATCGGGGGCGCCAAGTCGGTCCTCCGCTTCGATCCGGCCGACCCGCGCAAGCCCGAGGTGCTGCGGCGCTGGTTCCGCCATATCGGTGACCTCCTGAAGACCTGCTATGGCACTGCCGGCGACCAGAACGTCAATGAAGACGAGGTCTGCCGGCTCACCTCCGAGGCGATCGCGCTGCATCATCCGCAGGAAGGGGTGGTGCGCGGGCATCTGGCGCCGGAGGAGGCCGCGCTGCACCGCATCCTGCGGCAGCTCGACGACGGTGTGGTGCTGCCGACCACGCTCTTCGGCCAGTCGCTCGCCCTCGCCGAGATGATCACCGGCTATGGCGTCGCGGAATCGGTCCTCGCCTGGTTCGAGCACCGCGGCGTGCCGATCGCCGGCCAGCGCATCCTGGTCGAAGGCTTCGGTGACGTGGGCGGTGCCGCCGCCTACTACCTGCACGAGGCGGGCGCGCGGGTGGTGGGAGCCATCTGCCAGACGTCCAGCCAGCCGCGGACCTTGCGCTGGTGGACCGATTCGGAGGGCCTGCCGATCCCGGACCTCCTGGCGCGCCGCGAGGGGCCGCAACGTGCGCTCCTGCCGGTCGGGCAGGAGGGAGAGGACGCGACCGCGTTCTGGAAGACCGAGGCGGACGTCTTCATCCCCGCGGCCACCTCGCACACCATTGATGCCGCACGCCTCGACCAGCTCGCGGCGGCGGGCGTCCGCCTCATCGCCTGCGGCGCCAACACCCCCTTCGCCGACCGTGAGCGCGGCGTCTGCACGATCCAGCAGGCCGCGGACGAGAGGTTCGCCGTGATCCCCGATTTCATCGCCAACTGCGGCATGGCGCGCCTCTTCGCCTACCTCATGCAGGAGGGCTCGCCGATCGAAGAAGGAGCGATGAAAGCCGACGTGCGCCGGACCGTCCGCGAAGCTCTGCGCCCGTTGCTCAACGGCCACGGTCACGAGACCGGGCTGGTCGAGCGGGCGCTCTCGCGGTATCTGTAAAGAAGATCTCTACCGCGCCAGCCGCATCCCGTACCACGTCTCCAGGACCGCCAGCGCCGGCTTGTCCAGGGGGCTGAAGGAGGGATCGTCGGGCGCGCCGTGGCCGTGGCTGGGCCATTTCCACCAGAAGAGCCCGGCCAGCCAGGGCTCGCGGCCGAAGGCTTCGAAGACCACCTCGTAGCAGCGGGCCTGCATGGCGGGATCGAACGGGCCGTGGTCTTCCTTCCAGGGCTCGGCGGCGGCGGCGGAGCTCGCGGCGTAGCCGACCTCGGTGAAGAGGATCGGCTTGCCTTCGCGGCGCGCGATGGCCGTGAGCTTCGTCCTGAGCTCGCGCACCCGGGGTGAGTCGGCGCGGGGGACCTCGCCCGGCGCGGCGAGCGGGTAGTACATGTTGAGGCCCAGCACGTCCAGATCGCCCCAGAACGGCACGGTCTCGAAATCTCCCGCCCAGTTGGCCGCGTAGGTGAGCGGCCCCGGGTAGATCCGCCGCACGTCGCGGATCAGGCTCCGCCAGGCGTCGCGGTGCCGCGTCACGCCGCCCAGCTCCGTGCCGATCACCAGGACGTCGGCCCGCCCCAGCGCGGCCACGCGGGCGTGGTGGAGCATCCACCGGCGATAGCCGGCCCACCAGCGGGAGAAGTCCGCCGGCTTGTCGAACGTGATGTCTCCGGTGAAGCGGCGCGGCGCCCAGAGCTGCGGCTTGAGGATCGTCCGCATCCCCAGCTTCCGTGCCTGCTCCAAGGTGCGCAGGATGCGGCCGTCGCTCTCGTCCGTCCCCAGATAGCGGACCGTCGGCTCGTCCGGCGCCCGGGTGAAGCCGTAGGGGACGATCGACACCGCGTTGGCCCCGAGCGCACGGATGCGCGCGAGCTGCACCGCGGCCGCGTCGGAGCCATACCCCGCCCGGCGCACCTCATGCGAGAAGGAGATGCCGCGGAGGAACCCGGAGAGCCTGGGGACCGGCGGTTCCCGTGGCGCCGCCGGCCGGCTGGACAGCCATTGCCGCCAGTCCTTCTCCAGCGCCTCCCAGGGAGTCCCGAGCGCCGCGGCGAGCGCTTGTTCATCACCCGCGCTCTGCCACAGGCTCCGCAGGACGGAGGCACCCCGCACCGTCCGCAGATGCTCGACCCAGGCACCGCCGAGGGCATCGCAGACCAGCGGCGAGAGCTGCCCCTCACCGCCGCCGAGCCGGAGAATCTCGCGAAGCGGATACGGCTCCTCCTCGCGGGCAACGCGGCCGGCATAGGCGGCGAGTGAAGAACCGTGGAAGGTGCCGCTGCCTGCGCGGGCCACCGCGGCGGCCAGCGTCTCCGAGCCGGGCGCCCCCCAGGCGAGCTGGAGGAGGAGCCGTGCATCGCCGCCCGCATCGGTGATCGCGCCATCCGGAGCCACCAGATGCGCGACCTCGCGGCGGTCCGGGAGGACCGTGAACGGCTCATCGCTCCCCGCCCGCTCCTCCAGGCGCCGGGTCGAATCATCGACGTACAGATGGAGAGGCTCGGCGGGAACCTGCACCCCGAGCCGGCCCGCGATCTCCTCCAGCCGCCGGTCCGCCGCCACCCCCCACGACTCCGCCGGGCGCCGGGCCGCGAGGTCCGCGGGAACCTGAACGATCCAATGGTGCGAGCGGTGGGTGAGGAGCTGCGCCGGAGCCGGCGTCTGCGCAGGGGCACCGCCGGCGAGCAGGGCGACGAGAGCGGCGAGGGTGAGGACGCGCGGTGCCATAGGGGCGCCTGGCCGGAGCGCGAGCAGGAAGCAACCCCCCGGCACCGAAATGATAGCAGCCCGAATCGCGGCTGGCCCCGCGGTTTCGCTCGGCCGTTCGTCGCGTTCGCTGGATCGTGACTCCGCGGCGCCGCAGGGGTGCGTACAGAATCACGGGCAATAGTTAGCCTAATATGGGGCACCTTTAGACTAACCATCTTGACAGTTAGATTAGTTCGCGTAGACTCTAGCTTAGAGGGTGGCCTGCTACCCAAGGAGGACAATCATGCACCCAACAGAACCGAGCCGAGCCGAGGCGCTCGCCGCCATGACCCCGGAGAAGCTGGAGGAGATGGCACAGCCGGCGCCCCGCGCCTCGCATACGGGGCTGCGCGACTTTCTGGAGATCCCCTACGACCAGTTGGAGGAGATGAACCTCGAGGCCAAGGAGGAGCGGCTGGCCCGGCGGCCTGCCGACGTGGTCCGCGAGCAGCGGATGCGCTATCTCAACGATGAGAAGCGCATCAAGGCGGTCACCGTGTGTTTTACCGACCTCGAAGGCCGTCTGCAAATGCTGGACTATGACAAGAAGTTTCTGCTCAAGGCGGCGGACAATCTGACCTTCGACGGCTCATCGATCCGCGGCTTCTCGCGGCAGCAGGAGTCGGATCTGCGGCTGGCGATCGACTGGCCGGCCTTCTACTGGCTGCCGTCGGACATCTTCGGCCCCGGCAAGGTGCTGGCCTTCGGCGAGGTCCGCGAGCGTGACGGCAGCCCGTACAGCGCCGACATGCGGGCCCTGCTCAAGGGGTACACCGACAAGCTGTACACCAAGGACGGCATGGTCGCCCACGCCGCCAACGAGATCGAGGGCTTCCTCTTCCGCGGGCGCGACGCGGAGCGGGCCTACCACGAGACCGGCCGCTTCGAGTTCATCTCCACGGGCGGCTATTACCACTCGCTGCCCGGCGACGCCCTGCGGCAGTTCATCGACACCGCCGCCGAGGTGCAGCGGGCCATGGGCTTCGCCAACGAGAAGGACCACCCGGAGGTGGCGCCCTCGCAGTTCGAGATGAACTACAGCTACACCGAGGCCTCGGTGGCCGCCGACCAGGTGCAGCTCTACAAGCTGCTCTCCCGGCAGGTCGCGGCGCGTCTGGGGATGACGGCGTGCTTCCTGCCCAAGCCGGTGACCGGCGTCAACGGTTCGGGCATGCACACCAACCTCTCGCTGACCCGCCAGTCGACCAACCTCTTCTACGAGAAAGACGGCAAGGACGGCCTCTCGGCCGCCGGCTGGGACTTCATCGGCCGCATCCTGGCCAGCGCCACGGATCTCTGCCTGGTGCTCAACTCGAGCGTCAACTCGTACCGCCGCCTCGACCCCCACTTCGAGGCGCCCAACCAGATCAAGGCCTCGGCCATCGACCGCGGCTCCATGGTGCGCATCCCTCTCGGCAACGAGCGCTCGGCGCGCATCGAGGTGCGCTCCATCGCTCCCGACGCCAACCCGTACCTGGCGATCTACGCCCTGCTCAAGACCGGGCTCGAAGGCCCCCAGAGCGAGGAGGAGGGGGACAAGCGGCCGCGCACCCGCTTCCTGCCGGACAACATCTACGACGCCATCCGGTTGTTCAAGGGGAGCCGGTTCATGCAGGAGGTGATGGGGGAGGAGGTGCACGCCAAGTTCGCCGAGCTCAAGCTCGCCCAGGCCGAACGCTGCCCCAAGGCCCTCGGCACCCTCATCAAGGCCTCCGAGGTGCAGTACCACCACGAAGTCACGAACCAATTCCTCTGGTCGCAGTTCTGACCGCCGGTCCCGGAACCTCGTTTCGAGCACGGCGGGAGGCAGGTCCATCTGCCTGGACCTCTGCGAGCCAACCGAAGCAGCGCCGTCACAGGCAGGGGTGCTGCCAGGCAGGGGTCCTCGATCCGCGCACCGACGCCGAGCGCCTGCCACGTCTGGCGTTTGGGGGACCACTCGCAGACTCGCCGCGGCTCCTTGACGAAGATCGCAAAGACCCGGCGCACTCCGTGCGCCAGCATCTCCTCGGCCTTGTCTCTCGCGTCCCGCTCGCTCTGCGTGGAGACCACCTCGAAGGCGATCTCCTCCAGGTACCGGGAGCCGGTCGCCGGGTTGATCCCGGCTTTGCGGATGCAGGCGTCGGTCGCGAAGTCGGATTTTTCTCCCCTGCGGGTCAGGAGATCCGTCGAGCCCTCGTACCCCGGCGCCAGGTGCGCCGCCACGACATAATCGACCCGGAAGTGCTGGTCGCCGTGGGGTGCCTCCGCCGGCATCGCCACCACCCGCCGGCCCTTGATGATCTCGTCTCGCGTCACCTCCGGCACCACAAGGTGATCATCGGGCCGCGGGAAGCCGTCCCGCCCCGGCAGCCGCAGAGCCGCGCCGCCAGAAACCTCCGGCGCTTTGAGACTGTAACCTGCGTCGTTGTCGCCCATGGACG
>Ga0209682_10000581_pt1 | contig 12589 bp, 14 predicted proteins | sample DOMMetBare2Fresh_2_FD_187471 | JGI IMG/M metagenome (GOLD analysis project Ga0209682, IMG submission 187471) | Wetland sediment microbial communities from St. Louis River estuary, USA, under dissolved organic matter induced mercury methylation -... | ecosystem: Environmental > Aquatic >...
CTGGGCGTGGTGCTGGCCCATGATCTGGGCGTCTCGGTGGGGGCCAAGGTGCGGCTCACCACGCCCCAGGGGCGGGCCGACGTCTTCACCGTGGCCGGCCTCTTCGACGTGGGCAACAGGGACGTCAACCAGCGCTGGGTGCTGGTGTCGCTGCGCCAGGCCCAGACGCTGCTCGACCTGGCCGGCGGCATCACCACCGTCGAGGTGAAGGCCAGCGACGTCTTCGGCGCCGAGGCGCTGGCCCAGGAGCTCGGCGCGCTCACCGGCCTCACCGCCGACAGCTGGATGAAGCTCAACCAGCAGCTCCTCTCCGGCCTCCAGGCGCAGAGCTCGTCGTCCATCATGATCCAGACCTTCGTCATCATCGCGGTGGCGCTCGGCATCGCCTCGGTGCTGGGCGTCTCGGTCATCCAGAAGAGCCGGGCCATCGGCATCCTCAAGGCCACCGGCACCACCACCTCGGCGGTGATGCGCATCTTCCTCATCGAGGGGGCCATCGTCGGGCTGGTCGGCTCGGTGCTGGGGGCCGGCATCGGCGCCGCGCTGGCCACCTTCTTCCAGCGGGCCGTCAAGAACCCCTACGGCGACTCGCTCTTCCCGGTGGCGCTGACGCCGCGCCTCTTCCTCACCGCCTCGGCGGTGGCCCTGGTGACCGGTCTCCTCTCGGCCTGGTGGCCGGCCCGCCACGCCGCCCGGCTCGATCCGGCCACGGTGATCCGCAATGGCTGAGCCGGTGCTCCAGCTGGAGGGGGTGGTCAAGGACTACGGCGCGGCCGTGCGCACGCGCGTGCTCCACGGGCTCGACCTCACCGTCCGGGCGGGAGAGTTCACCGCCCTCATCGGCCCCTCCGGCTCGGGCAAGTCGACCCTGCTCAACCTCATCGGCCTGCTCGACCGCCCCACCGCCGGCCGGGTGGTGCTGGCCGGCCAGGACACCGGCGCGCTCGACGACGACGGCCTGACCGGCTGCCGTGGCCGGACCGTCGGCTTCGTCTTCCAGTTCCACCACCTGCTGCCCGAGTTCTCCGCCATCGAGAACGTCATGATCCCGATGATGGCGGCGCGCGGGCGCTCCGCCCCCGACATGCCGGAGTGCGCCGGCCACCTGCTCGGGCAGGTCGGCCTGGGCGGCTTCCTCCACCGCAAGGTGACGCTCCTCTCCGGCGGCCAGCAGCAGCGGGTGGCCATCGCCCGGGCGCTCGCCATGGCGCCGCGCATGGTGCTGGCCGACGAGCCCACCGGCAACCTCGACACCCACAGCGCCGACGAGATCTTCACCCTGCTGCGCCAGTTCAACGTGAAGGCCGGCACCACCTTCCTGGTGGTGACCCACGACCCGCGCCTGGCGGCCCGCTGCGACCGCATCGTCGAGCTGGTGGACGGCCGCATCGTCTCCGACCGACCCAACCGCCGGGAGGGACCGTGACCACCACCAGCCCCGCCTTCCGCGCCGCGGCCCGGCGCGCCGCCGCCCTGCCCGGGCCGGCGCTGCTGGCCGAGTGCGTGGAGGAGTTCTTCATCGCCAGCGGGCCAGGCGGCCAGCACCGCAACAAGACCGAGAGCGGCGTGCGGCTCACCCATGGCCCCACCGGCGTGACGGTGAGCGCCACCGAGCGGCGCAGCCAGTCGCAGAACCGGGGCGAGGCGCTCGACCGGCTGCGCCAGCGGCTGGCGGGGCTGGGCGTCGAGCCCACGGTGCGCCGGCCCACCCGGCCGACGCGCGGCTCCAAGGAGCGGCGGCTCGGCGAGAAGAAGCACCAGGCGGCCCTGAGGGCCGCCAAGAAGAGCTGGGACTGAAGCCGGGGCGGAGGGCCCGCGGCCCCCGGCGCTACGGCCGCGAGGTGGGCGCGACGGGCTCGGCCAGCCGCGCCACCACCAGCCGGTCGACGGTGGCCTTCACGTCGGCGGGTGCGATGCCGGTGTCGGCGAGCGCCTCCGCCAGGTCGTTCAACCCGCGCAGCTTGCCGGCCAGCTCGGAGAGCACCACCCCGTCGCCCGGCAGGATGCCGAGGGGGCCGGACCAGGCGGCCAGCGCCAGGTCGAGGGCATTGCGCCCGCTGGCGCGGGCGCTGTTGACGGCCTCCCGGTGGGAGGCCTCGGCGAGCGCGCCGGCCGCGGTGAGGGCGAACTTCTGGCCGCGAGGCCAGCGCTTGGGCGTGGAGACGGGGGTCACGTCAGGCATCATGGAATTCGCCTGTATCCGCCCGTTGCCGCGCCGATGTCAATGGCACGGGTGGCCCTCGGCGCATCTTCGACGCTGGCCGGGCCGGGGTGCGTCCCTCACCCACAGGACGACGGGCCGGACCCGGCGTTCCAGGCCACCAGCCCCTGGCGCCCCAGCACCTGCTGCAGCTCGATGCGGAGACCGGGCACCAGGTGGCGACGGTGGGCCTCCACCACGAAGGGCACGCCCGCCGCCGTCAGCACCACGTCTCTCGTCTCGTCGGCCGTCCCTTCCAGGGACAGGTGGTAGGACCAGCCGCCTCAACCTCGCCCGACGTGGATGCGGATGAAGCTGGCCTGGCCGTCGGCGGCCAGGTGGTCGAGCAGGGCCTGCCGCGCCGCGCCCACCACGTCGATCTCGGTCGTCTCGATCTGGTCCATGCCTGGAGTGTGAGCCGTTCGGCGCGGAGCCGGTTCACACGAGACGTTGGGCGTCCGTCCCGCTCCTCCTTCCGAGGGTGAGCAGGGCTCCCACCCGCCGGTTGCGAGCGGGTCGGCTCCGCGGTTCACTGCCGCGATGCGCCCCACGCCCGCCCCCACCGTCGTCGCCGCCTCCCTTGTGGCCATCGCACTCTCCACTGGCCGTGTGGGCGCCGAGACCCCCGCCGCCGCGGCGGCAGCGCCGTCCGCATCCGGGCTCGCGGCCCCGGCCGCGAAGCGCCAGGCCAGCCCCGAGGTGGCCGCCCTGGTGCGCCGCTGCGTCGAGGCCTACGGCGGCCCGGCGGCGGTGGCTCGCGCGGCGCTCCTCCGCGAGGAGGGCACCGTCACCTCGCTGCTCCATCCCGGCGAGAGGGGGCGCATCCTGCGGGTCTACGCGCGCCCGGGCCGGCTGCGGGTGGAGGTGGCCTGGGACGGCCCGCCGGAGGTCCGGATCCTGGATGGCGGCCGGGGCTGGCGGCAGGGGCAGGAGGCGGAGGGGGCCTCCCTCGTGTCGATGATCCTGCAGGCGGCGCGCCTCGACCTGCCGGCCATGCTGCAGGCCTGGCCCGATCGGCTGGAGGACCGCGGCACCTCCGAGCTGGACGGCACGGTGCTGCGGGTGCTGGCGCTCCAGGTCGGTCCGGGCGTCGAGCTGGAGGCCCACCTCGATCCCGCCACCGGCCGCATCCTGCGCTCGGCCGGTCGCGCCACCGTCGGACCGCCAATCCAGTTCGCCACCCGCTACGGCGACTTCCGGCTGGTCGACGGCCTCCTGGTGGCCTTCCGCGAGGAGAACTGGGCCAACGGGTCGACCACCGGTGAGACCGTGCTGACCCGCGTGCGCGTCGAGGACGGGCTGCCGGAGGGGACGTTCAAGCCGTAGGGGGCGCGGGCTTCCGTGGCCTGGGCCGGGGGTGGCGCGAGGGCGCGCTGCCCGAGCTCGACCACTGTGCAGGAGCAGGCCATCGCGTGGATTGCGCGAAGCGAGTCGCGGACGCGCACGGGTCGCCGTGCCTGTTGGGTCTTCGCGCTTCACCTTGCGAAAAGTGCTTGACGCGGTCCGCACCCCAAGGCGCCTCCGCGTTCGCGCGCGCGCGATAGCACCCTCCAGCGTGCCGCACCGCCTCGCTGGCGAGCGCCAGCGCCCGCTGGCAGGGTCGCGCTGCCGGCGTGTGCTCGCGCCCGCCAGCGCGCCAATGCGTGCGTTCCAGGGCGGCCTGAAGACGCATGAGACGATGCGTCTATGCCCACTCCATCCATGCTCGCGGCCGACTTGCTCCCGCCCGCCACGCTCACCGACGCTCGCCAGCTCCGCGACGACCTGGCCCGGCTCCTCGCGCGTGAGCGCGATTCCACCGCCGACTTCCTGGTCGCGCTGGCCGACTTCGACCAGCGCCGCGGCTGGGAGCCCCTCGGGCACGCCAGTCTCTTCGCCTTCCTGCACCGCGAGCTGGGGCTGTCGAAGGGGGCCGCCTACCTCCGCTTCTCGGCGGCGCGGCTGCTGCCCCGCTTCCCCGAGGTGGCGGCCGCGCTTCGCTCCGGGCGGCTCTGCCTCTCCGCCGTCGGCGAGTTGGCCCGCGTGCTCACGCTGGAGAACCAGTCCGAGGTGCTGCCCCGGTTCTTCGGCTGCTCCTCGCGCGAGGCGCGGGAGGTGGCGGCGGCACTGGCGCCGCGGGCCGACCCGCCGCGGCGCGACGCGGTGACGCCGCTCCAGCTGGCGACCGCGGCCTCGGCCGTTCTCGTGAAGCGTGACGCGCCGCTGCCGGCGGCTGGGCCCTCGGCACGGGTCGAGCCGCCGGCCAGTCCGGTTCGTGCGCACGAACTCGCTCCGACCCACCCCGCGCGGGGGCTGCTTCCCGACGACGCCGAGCCGCTCGACGCCGACCTGCGTCGGCTCCACGTCACGGTCTCGCGGCGCCTGCTGGAGAAGCTCGACCGGGCCCGCGACGGCCTGTCGCACGCGCTCCCCTGTGCCACCACCGAGCAGGTCCTGGAGACTGCGCTGGACCTCCTCCTCGAGCAGCAGGCGCGCCGCAAGGCACTGGTGAGGCGACCGCGGCCGGCGACCCCGGCCCCAACCGCGACCGCGAAGGCAGCGCCGACCCCGACCCGAGCGCGCCCCCACCTTCCCGCCGCCATCGAGCGCGAGGTCCGCCTGCGCGACGGGAACCGCTGCCAGCACCCGCTCGACTCGGGTGGGATCTGCGGCGCCACCACCCGCATCGAGCTCGACCACGTCGTCCCGCTCGCGCTGGGCGGCGAGACGACCGTCGCCAATCTCCGCTGCACCTGCGCCTTCCACAACAGGCTCGCCGCGCGTCGCATCCTGGGCGAGGCCGTCGCAGCCACCAGGTCGCGCGCCTGCTCTCCGGTGCCCCGAGGCGGTGGAGCCGGGTCTGCCCGGAGATGGGGTGATGCGCCGGGAGCCTCCCGTGGCCGTTTCGAAGCCCGTCGCCCTGTACCAGCCCACGCCAGTCCTCGTTCGTCGGGTCGACCTGGACGCACTCGCGCGGTACCTGGGCGCGCTGGGGGATCCGCGGGCGACGCACACCGCCGCAGCCGTGCCCTTCGCGCCGATGGCGCCGCCGCAGGTCCAGGAGGGCCCCGTTGCCCTCGCGCTGGTCGTCGCGACCACGAACGGAGAGCACGCCGCCGTCACGTCCGTACCCGTGCCGCATCCCTGGCAGGACGCGCTGCGAGCGGCGGGCCGCTCTCTCACGCTCGACGAGCTGCCGTCCGCCCAGCGGTGACGCTGGCGTGCGCGCTCGCCCGCCGTCCACCTACCCCCGCGTCCGGCTCGCCATCCCCTGCAGGTGCGTCCTGAGCTCGCCGCCGCCCCGGCCGGCGGTCCACTCGCCCAGCAGGAAGCGCAGGCCGGCGAAGGGGTCGGGCGCCGCGGCGGATGGCGTGGCGCCGGCGGCGGGGCCTGGGGGCACCGCGGCGGCCGGGGCGGGCGCGACGAGGAGCCCGGCGAGCAGGATGGAGAGGCGCATGGCGGCTCGGGGCGGAAGTCGGTGGCGGGTGCGGGCCGCCACCCTTCGGCGCCGCAGCGTCCCGGTCCGCACCGCCGAGCCCCCTGCGACGCTATTCCCGTCCACCTTGGAGCGTGCCCCGCGTGCACGGAGCGGTCGCCTCGGCACGCCGGCGGCGGTGCGCCTCGACGAAACCACCTGGGATCCCGGTCCAGGGCGCGCACGGCACGCCCGCTGCAACCGATCCGGCTCGCGCGCCGCCCTCCGAACACCCGTCCAGCGGCCAGCGCGAAAGGAAGGTCCGCACATGCTGAAGACCCTCGCCGGGCTGGCCGCCGCCGCCGCCGTCCTCTCCGCCTCGGGCTGCTGCTGGCCGTATCACGGGGGCCGCCACGGCGGCCGGGGCTACGGGGACTACGACGACCGGTACGACATGCAAGGCCCCGATCGGCCCGCCCCGCCTCGCCCCCACCGCGGCGGAGTCGACCGGCCACGCTGAGCCGCGCTCCGGGCGCGCCCGCCGGGGCTGGCGGCCTCCAGGCCGGCCCCGGACCGGCCTCAGGTCCCGACGCGCAGCAAGGAAACGATGGGCCGGTCGGGATCGAAGTCGCCCGTGAGGTCGACCTCGGCCTGGATCATCCAGTCCACCTCGCCGGCCTCGTCGACGATCCGCTGCACCGCCTCCCAGCGGCGGGGCGAGAGCTCCTTCACGAAGGTGTGGTGGGGCCGGCGCGCCGCCGGCGTCACGTCGATGCGCGGGTGGGCGGCGAAGTAGGGCGCCAGCTCGGCCTCGAGGCGCGCCGGCGCCCAGGCGCCCTCGGGGTCGCGCAGCGCCGCCGCCGCCCCCTCCCAGTCCTGGCGGGCCAGGGCGGTGAGCAGCCGGTGCAGCTCGGTGCGGAGGCGCGCCGCGAAGGCGCGCGGCTGGGACCAGATGGGCGGCGGGCCGACCGGGCGCTCCGGGGCGGCCAGCGGCGCCGCCTGGAACGAGGGGTCACGCAGCCGCTCCCACTCGTCGAGCAGCGAGGAGTCGACGCCGCGCACGGTGGTGCGCAGGAAGGCGATGACGTCGTCCAGCACCTCGTCGCGGTACCCCTCGGGCACCGTCTGCACCACCGTCTTGTAGCTCTCGGAGAGGTAGCGCAAGAGCAGCCCCTCGGAGCGCTGCAGCTCGTACTCGCGCACGTAGTCGGCGAAGGTCATGAACCGCTCGACCATCTCGCGGGCCACCGACTTGGGCCGGATGTTCTCGGCGCCCACCCAGGGGTGCAGCGCGGCGAACTCGTTGAAGGTGGCGTAGACGAAGTCGCGGTTGGGCTTGGGGTACTCCACCTCCTCCAGCAGCTTCATGCGCTCGTCGTATTCGATGCCCTCGGCCTTCATGCGGCCCACCGCCTCGCCGCGGGCCCGGTCGAGCTGCTTCCAGAGGATCTGGTCGGGGTTCTCCTGGATCGACTCCACCATGGAGAGCACGTCGAGGGCGTAGGTCTCCGACTCGCGCGGGATCTTGGGCAGCGTGTCGAGCAGGTAGAGCGAGAGGGTGTGGAACAGCGAGAAGTCCTTCTGCAGCCCCGCCGCCGGGCGCAGGTAGGCGCCGCGGTAGCCCTCGACCCGCTCCAGCCGCACCAGCCCGGCCGAGCGCAGGGTGCGCAGCCGCTGGGCCGCCGCCACCCGGTGGCGGTGGCGCAGCACGTCGGTGCCGTGGGAGCGGCCGATGAGCCGCACCAGCCGGCCGTACCCGCCGCCCACCTCGGCGGTCTCGCTCTGCAGCAGGTTGACGAGCAGGGTGAAGGAGGGCTCGAAGCGGCTCTGCAGCGGCTCGGGGGCCTTCTGCTGCAGCCGCTCGAAGGTCAGCTTGTCGAAGTGGAGGTAGCCCTTGGTGGGCGGCTGCTTCTTCACCACCTTCTTGCCCGACTTCTCCTTCTCGGCGAGCCGCTTGTTCTCGATGACGTGCTCGGGGGCCTGGGCCACCACGTAGCCCTTCACGTCGAACCCCTTGCGCCCGGCCCGGCCGGCGATCTGGTGGAAGTCGCGGGCCGGCAGGATGACGGTCTTCTCGCCGTCGAACTTGCAGAGCTGGGTGAAGAGCACGGTGCGGATGGGGATGTTGACCCCCATGCCCAGCGTGTCGGTGCCCGAGACCACCTTGAGCCGCCCCTGCTGCGCCAGCTTCTCCACCAGCAGCCGGTAGCGCGGCAGGAGGCCGGCGTGGTGCAGGCCGACGCCGTGGCGGAGGAAGCGCGACAGCTCCTTGCCGTAGGGCGAGTCGAAGCGCACGCCCTCCAGCGCCTGCCGGATGGCCTCCTTCTCCTCCTTGGACGAGAAGGTGGCGCTCATGAGGTTCTGCGCCTGCTCGGCGGCGGCCCGCTGCGTGAAGTTGACGAGGTAGACGGGCGCCTTGCCGGAGGAGACCAGCTCCTCCAGCGTCTCGTGGAGCGGCGTCTCGCGCCACTCGAAGTCGAGCGGCACCGGCCGCACCGCGCCGCGCACCGCCGCCACCTCGCGCCCGGTGACGGAGGCGAGCGACGCCTCCACCGCGGTGGTGTCGCCCAGGGTGGCCGACATGAGCAGGAAGGTGGCCTTCTCCAGCGAGAGCAGCGGCACCTGCCAGGCCACGCCGCGCTCCTTGTCGCCGTAGTAGTGGAACTCGTCCATCACCACGGCGTCGTCGCGCAGCGTCTTCTCGCGCACCGACAGGTTCATGAGGATCTCGGCGGTGCAGCAGAGGAGCGGCGCGTCGCGGTTGACGGCGCCGTCGCCGGTCATCATGCCGACGCGCTCCGGCCCGAAGAGGCGGCACAGCTCGAAGAACTTCTCGTTGACGAGGGCCTTGATGGGGCAGGTGTAGAAGGTGCGGCGGCCCTCGCAGAGCGCCTTGAAGTGCAGGAAGGTCGCCACCAGCGACTTGCCCGAGCCGGTGGGTGTGGAGAGCACCAGGTGCTTGCCGTCCAGCAGGTGGAGGATGGCCTCCTCCTGGTGCGGGTAGAGCTCGAGGCCGGCGGCGCTGGCCCAGCCGACGAAGCGGTCCAGCACCGCGTCGGGCGCCAGCCGCTCGCCGGCCGCTGGGAGGAGGGCGCCGAGGGGCCCGTCAGAGGTGGCGGTCATGGGGCGGCGGCACCCTACCTCGCCGACCGCCCCCCGCACAGGGCCTATGCACTGGGCCGGCGGCGTCGCACCTCTGCGGGACGGTCCGTACGGGCCGGCCACGCGCCCACCGGGAGGAACCCACCTTGAGATCGCTCGCCCTGCTGCTCGCCGCCCTCGCTCCGCTCGCCGCCTCGGCCGAGGATCCCAAGCCCGCCGAGTGGAAGGGCACGGTCGGGGCCGGCCTCATCGTCCTGACCGGCAACTCCGACACCACCACCTTCACCGGTGGTGCCGCTGCCAGCCGCGAGACCCTCGGCTGGATCATGTCGACCAAGGCGGCCGGCGCCTACGGCCGCACCCGCCAGCCTGGCGGCGGCGCCGCCGCCACCACCACGGCCTTGAACGGCGCGTTCCAGCTCCGCCTCGACCGCAAGCTCGGCGAGATCTGGACGGTGTACGCCCTGGGCGGCCTCGAGTTCGACCACGTGGCCGCCGTCGAGTACCGCACCCTCGCCGAGCTCGGCGGCTCGGCCCAGTGGATCGACGTGAAGGAGGCCGACTGGCAGAAGGTGGCGCTGCGCGTCGACCTCGGCCTCCGCTACGGCTACGAGGCCCGCCGCGCCTACTACGGCACGGCGCTGGGGGCGCTCCCCGGGGCCGAGCTCGTGGCGCCGCGCCTGGGCCTGGCCTTCCGCTACGGCTTCTCCAAGGAGGTCTTCTTCACCGAGGAGGCCGAGGTGCTCCCCACCGTCTCCGACTCGGGCCGCGTCCTGGCGAAGTCGGTCTCCAAGCTCTCCAGCCGCCTCGGCGCGGCGGTGACGCTGGGGGTGGGCTACACCGTGGTCCACGACACCCGGCCGGCCGAGGGCAAGGAGAAGACCGACACGGCCCTGGCGGCGCTGCTGGAGGTGGGGTTCTAGTCCGCGGCGCTGCGTCCCGCCGTGCGTCACTCGACCCGGAAGCCAGCCACGATCTCCGAGATGCGGGCCGAGGTGGCCCGGAGGTGGCCGGCCGCCTGCTCCAGCGCCTGGATGCGGGTCAGCGACTCGTCCATGCCCGAGTTGAGGTCGCGCATGGCGCCGGCGATCTGCCCCACCCCGCCCGACTGCTGCTGCACCGCGGTGGCGATCTGCAGCGCCGCGTCGGCCGTCTCCTTCACGATGGCGCCGATCTCCCCCAGGCTCTCGCCCGAGGCGCGGATGGCGCCCAGGCTGCCCTCCATGCCCTGGCGCGACCGCTCGGTGAGGTCGAGCGTGCCCTGGATGGCGGCCAGGATGGTCTGCACCAGCTTGCCGATGCGCGCCGCCGCCTGCCCCGACTGCTCCGCCAGCGCCCGCACCTCGGCCGCCACCACCGCGAAGCCCTTGCCGGCCTCGCCGGCCCGCACCGCCTCGATGGAGGCGTTGAGCGAGAGGACGTGCGACTGGGTGGCCAGGTCCTTCACGGTCTCGACGATCTCGCCGACGGCCTCGGCCTGGTCGCGCAGCTGGGTGCTCTGCGCCAGCACCCGCGACATGGCGTCCTGGATCTGCCGGATCCCCTCGGCGCTCTGGCGCGCCGAGCCCTGCCCCTGCTCGCTGAAGGTGCCGGCGCGCCGGGCCACCTCCAGTACCGAGGAGGCGCGGCTGGCGGCCACCCCGGAGGTCTGCTCCAGCTCGTGGGTGGTGGAGGTGATGCGGGCCACGCCGCTGGCCTGGCGCTCCAGCACGGTGGCCTGGGCCCGGGTGGCCTTCTCCAGGTCGGCCGCGGCGCCGGTCAGCTCCACCGAGGAGCGGCGCAGGGTGGCGATGATCTCGCGGAGCCGCGCCGCCATGGCGCCGAAGGACCGGGCCAGGGCGCCCACCTCGTCCTGGGAGCCGACCTCGATGGGGGCCGTCAGGTCGCCCTGGGCGATGCGTCGCGCCGCCGTCTCCAGGGCCTCCAGGGGGCGAGCCAGCCCGGCCGCCATCCACCAGCCGAAGGCCGCGGCGGCGGCCGCCGACAGCAGGAGGATGGCGGAGCCGAGCAGCACCGAGCGCGCCTGGAGGGAGCGGGCCTCCTGGAAGCCGCCCGCCATGGCGGCGCGCGCCCGGGCCGTGGCGGCGGCGGTCCCGTCGCGCAGCGCGGCGTAGCGCGTCGTCATGTCCTTCAGGGCCGCCGCCACCGCCTCGCCCTGCTCGTTCCGGATGAGGCGGGTCGAGGTGGCGCGAGCCACCTGGGCGTAGGCGGCGAGGTCGTGCCGCAGCGTCTCGGCCCCGGCCGGATCCACCCCGGCGGCGCGCGCCTCGTCGAGGTGGCGCACCATCTCCTGGTAGGTGACGTCGGCCACCTCCAGGCCGGACGGGTCCTCCGCCAGCACCGCGTCCTGGAGCTGGCGCTGCAGCCGCTGCAGCTGGTCCTCCAGGTCGCGCGAGCGCTCCAGGGCCGGGGCATGACGCCACTCCACCTCGTCGAGCTCGGTGGCGGCGCGTCGCGACAGGGCGAAGGTCACGGCGGCCACCACCAGCGCCGCCGCGGCCACGGCCACCGCCGGCAGCACCATCTTGTGGCGGAACTTGAGCCCCTCCAGCATGGCCGCTCTCCCCTCGCTCAGCGCCGTACGGCCAGGACCTTCACCCCGCCCAGCTCGGCGGCCGAGGACACGTAGCCCACCGCGCCTCGGGTGGCCCGCACGTAGGCCACCACCTCGGCGTCCCCGCTGCGCTCCAGGGGCGGGACGTCGCGGCCCGAGAAGATGAGCTGGGTCCAGTAGGACCGCAGGGCGTTGAGGCTCTTGCCGTGGATCCGGCTGGCGAAGGCTTCGCGCAGCGTGCCGGCCGCCGGCTCGACCGGCTGGACGGCCATGCCGTCCGGCCAGCGGATGACCTTCTTGAGGAAGAGGCGGGACAGCTCGGCGCGGTCGACCTCGGCGGCCGGGTTGTCGGGGTGGACCACCACCTTGAAGTCCTCGGTGGCGGCGGCCGCGGCAGGCGAGGCCACGAGGGCCAGGGTGAGGGCCAGGGCGAGGGCAGGGCGCAGGCGGGACATGGTGGCCTAGAAGGCGAACTGCGCGCCGACCACCACGAGCTGGGTCCGGTCGGAGGGGGCCGTGGCCGCGTCGGCCAGCTCGGTGTCGAACGCCTCCTCGGGGAAGGCGAAGCGGTTGCCGGTCACGTCGTGGAAGGAGGCCTTCAGCACCATGGCCGGCGTGAACCACCAGTTGAGCCCCACCGCCCACTCGGTGTGGCGCAGCAGCGGGCTGCCGGTGGAGAGGCCCTGCAGCTCGGTGCGCTGCGCGTCGAAGCGGGCCGCCGCCTGGAGCTGCTCGGTGAGGAACCAGGAGGCGGAGAGGTAGCCGGCCCAGGCGGTCTCGCTGCCCACCTCGCGCGAGCCGAACCCCTCGGCCGAGAGCCAGAGCTGCTCGCCGCGGTACTGCACGGAGGCCCCCCCGGCGAAGAACCCCCTCGACTCCTCGGCCTCCTTGGCGGACTTGCCGCCGTAGCCGGAGAGGCGGAACGTCAGCTCGCCCGGCGTGGTGAGCGAGACCCGGCCGCCCAGGACCTCGCGCACCTGCCGCTCCTCGGGCGCCACCGTGGTCCCCGCGCTGCCGGCGGCCAGCGGGAGGCCGCGGTAGGTCTCCACCTCGGTGAGCCGCACGGCGCCGGCGTAGCCGTCCCACACCAGGGACCAGCCGTCGGGGAGCTCCGCCTGGCCCGTCACGGCCAGGCCGAGCACCGAGGTGCCGATGACGTTGCCCGGGCCGTAGACGCTCACCGGCAGGTCGTAGAAGGCGCGGGTGGTGCCGGCGAAGCGCAGCTCGTTGAAGTTGCCGATGGGCTGGTGGATCTTGCCCACCTTGAAGCGCAGCTTCTCGGAGAGGCGCCACTCGGCGAAGACCCACTCGGCGCCCACCTCGCGCGGGTCGAAGCCGA
>Ga0209682_10000582_pt1 | contig 12589 bp, 7 predicted proteins | sample DOMMetBare2Fresh_2_FD_187471 | JGI IMG/M metagenome (GOLD analysis project Ga0209682, IMG submission 187471) | Wetland sediment microbial communities from St. Louis River estuary, USA, under dissolved organic matter induced mercury methylation -... | ecosystem: Environmental > Aquatic >...
GCGCCCGCAGGGCGCGTAGCGAGTTATGCCGCGCGGCCCGAGCGCGAGCACCGCAGCGCAGTCGGCGCAGCGCGCCGACCGCCCCAGCATGAGGTCCTGGCGCGTACCGCCTGTCGCGAGACGCGCGCGCTCAAGCAGACCTTCACCAACGACCGCAACGGGCCGCAAGTGGTCCACCGCGACTCGCCGGGGAGATGGGCATGCTGAATCGATTGCTGTCCCACGACTTGCCGCGCAGCCGCTGGCTTGCGTTCGCGCTGGCCGCCATCGTGCTGGCGCTGGCCTTGGCGCCCTTCCTCTTTCCCGGCAGCAAGGCGCTGGGTGTCGCGGCCAAGGTGCTGGTGTTCATCGTGCTGGTTGCGAGCTACGACCTGCTGCTGGGCTACACGGGCATCGTCAGCTTCGCGCACACCATGTTCTTCGGCATCGGCGCCTACGGTGTCGCGATCGCCAGCACGCGGCTCGGCGAGGGGCTGCCCGCGGTCGTGCTCGGCACCGTGGCTGCGCTGGTCGTCTCGCTCGGGCTGTCGCTGGTCGTCGGCCTGTTCAGCCTGCGCGTGAAGGCGATCTTCTTCGCGATGATCACGCTCGCAGTGGCCACGGCCTTCCAGACCCTGGCCTCGCAGTTGAGCGAGCTCACTGGCGGCGAGGACGGCCTGACGTTCAAGAACCCGGCCTGGCTGCAGCCCTCGTTCGAGCCTTTCGAGAACCCGGTGCTGGGCCTCGCGATCGACGGCAAGATCGTCACCTACTACCTGCTGTTCGCTGCCGCGACGCTGCTGTTCCTCGCGCTGTTGCGCATCGTCAATTCGCCGTTCGGGCGCGTGCTGCAGGCCATCCGCGAGAACGACTTCCGCGCCGAGGCGATCGGCTACCGCACGGTGGCCTACCGCACGCTGTCCAACGTGCTGGCGGCGTTGTTCGCCACGCTGGCCGGTGCGCTGCTCGCGCTGTGGCTGCGCTATACCGGCCCCGACGCGATGCTGAGCTTCGAGATCATGCTCGACATCCTGCTCATCGTCGTGATCGGCGGCATGGGCACGATGTACGGCGCGATCGTCGGCAGTGCGCTGTTCATGCTCGCGCAGAACTACCTGCAGGACCTGCTCAAGCTCGCCGGCGGCGCGGTCGACGGCGTGCCGGCCTTGAGCGCGCTGCTCACGCCCGACCGCTGGCTGCTCTGGCTGGGCGTGCTGTTCGTGCTGTCGGTCTATCACTTCCCGACGGGTGTCGTCGGCAAGCTGCGCGCCGTCGCGCTGAAGGTGCTGAAATGAGTTCGACATTCACCTCGCACTACGCCACGGTCGAAGGCCGCGAGTTGCACTACACCCAATGGGGCGCGCAGCATGCCGAGACCGTGATCGCCTGGCATGGCCTGGCGCGAACCGGGCGTGACATGGACGATATCGCTGCCCACCTGAGCTCGCGCTGGCGCGTGATCTGCCCCGACACGCTGGGCCGCGGCCTGAGTCAGTGGAGCCCCGATCCCGCGGCCGAGTACAAGCTCGCGTTCTACGTCAGGCTCGCCACCGGCCTGCTCGATCAGCTCGGTATCGCGCGCTGCCACTGGCTCGGCACCTCGATGGGCGGCGCGATCGGGACGCTCGCGGCTGCCGGCCCGCTGCGCGGCCGCATCCTGCGCCTCGTGCTCAACGACAACGGGCCGAGCCTGGCACCGAACGCCATCGAGCGCATCCGAACCTATGCCGGCAACCCGGCGTCGTTCGCCACCGTGACCGAGCTGGAAACGTATTTCCGCACCGTCTACAAGCCCTATGGCTGGTTGAGCGACGCGCAGTGGCGCCGCCTGACCGAGACCTCGGTACGCCGCCTTCCCGATGGCCGCGTGACACCGCACTACGACCCGGCGATGGTGCAGCAGTTCATCCACCACCCCGATGACTACGAGCTGTGGGACGCCTGGGACACGCTCGACATCCCCGTGCTGTGCCTGCGCGGGGCCGACTCGGATCTGTTGCTGCGCGAGACGGCCGATGCGATGCGCCAGCGCGGCCCGCGCGCCGAGGTCGTCGAGATTCCCGGCTGCGGCCACGCGCCGGCACTGAATGTGCCCGAGCAGTACGCGCTGATCGAGCGCTTCCTGTCCGCGCGCTGAGCCCCGGGGCCCGGACCCGCAGCCCATCCGGGCGGCTGCTGCACACCCGGGGCAGCCGGGTCGGTCGGGGTGCCCTGGCGGCCGCGGATGAAGCCCGGTTCGGGGCCGGCCCATGACGCAGAATCCGCCGCATGATGCATGCCGCACGCCGGATCGCCGGGCTCACCTTGCTGTGGCTGCTGCTCACGGTGGCCGGCGGCGTGGTGATCGCGCGCGCCACCCTCGAGTCGCGCCGCGAGGCCTTCGAGACCGATGCGCGCATCGCTCACCGGCTGCTGAGCCAGCGTGTGGTCGAACACGACGCGATCCTTTCGACGCTGGCGCTGCTGCAGCCGGGCGCCAACGCGGGCGAGGCGGCGCCCGAGCAGCGCCTGCCGTCGGTCTATCCGCAGGTGCTCAAGGTGCTGCGCCGCGATGCCGCCGGCACCTGGCCGATCGAACCCGCAGCCGGGCTCGAAGCCGGTGAGACGGTGTCGCGCCAGGCTGGCCGCGCGGCACTCGCGCAGGTGGACTTTGCCGCCGGCCGCTACACGATCGTGCGCGCCGCCGATCCGGCGAGCTTTGCGCTGCAGATCGATCTGCGCGCGCTGGTGCCGCGCGCCGAATGGCCGCTGCCCGACGAGGGTCCGGTGCGCCTGGCGCTCGAACATGCCGGCCAGCGGCGTGTGCTGATGCCAGGCCGCAGCGACGCCCGTGGCGGTTGGCACTTCGGTTTCCGCAAGCACCTGGCGGCGGACAGCCAGCCCTTCGACGTCGTTGCCGATCTGCGCGTGGGCTGGGGCGAACTGCCCTGGGTGGCGATGCTCGCCTGGGGTCTGGGCTGCGCCTTGGTGCTGGCGATGGTGCAGGCGGCCCTGCAGCAACGCGCCGAGCGCCGGCGCGCGCAGGAGCTGCTGCGTCTGGGCCAGGTCGGGCGCCTGAATGCGCTCGGCGAGCTCGCGGCCGGCATGGCGCACGAACTGAACCAGCCACTGACGGCAGTGCTCGCGAGCGCCCATGCCGCACAGCGCCTGCTGGCCGAGGATCCGCCGGAACTCGACGATGCGCGCCGCGCGATCGACCAGGCGGCGGGCCAGGCGCGGCGCGCGGCCGAGGTGATCGGCCGCCTGCGCCGCACCGTCGAGCGCCCGGAACTCGGCGCCAGGCTGGTGCCGCAGCGTCTGGACGAGGTGGTGCGGCGCGCGCTGCACCTGCTGGGGCCCGACTGCCAGCGCGCCAGGGTCATGCCCGAATGGCAGGCCGGCGCCGACGTCACCGTGCAGGCCGATCCGGTGGCGCTCGAACAGATCCTGCACAACCTGCTGAGCAATGCCTTGCATGCGCTGCAGCAGGTGCCGGTGCCGGAGCGCCGCCTGCTGCTGTCGGCCCAGGTCGACGGCCGGCGGGGGGTGCTGGTCGTGCGCGACAGCGGCCCCGGGATCGCGCGCGACGCCCTGCCGCGCCTCTTCGAGCCCTTCTTCAGCACGCGCGATGGCGGGCTCGGCCTCGGCCTGAGCCTGTGCGAGACGCTGGCCACCGGGATGGGCGGCGAGCTCACCGGCGGCAATGCGGCCACCCGCGGCGCGGAGTTCCGACTGTCGCTGCCCCTGGCCGCGGCGACGACGCCATGAACACGCCGACCTCGCCGCTGATCCACCTGATCGACGACGACACGGCCGTGCGCGAGGCGCTCGCGTTGCTGATCGGCACCGTCGGTCTGCGGGTGCAGACCTGGGCCGACCCGCAGGCCTTCATCGAGCAGTTCGACCGCGACGGCATCGGCGCGATCGTGCTCGACGTGCGCATGCCCGGCATCAGCGGGCTGACGGTGCTGGACCGGTTGATTGCACAGGGCGTGGACCAGCCGGTCATCATGTTGACGGGCCACGGCACGGTGGACCTGTGCCGGCGCGCCTTCAAGGCCGGCGCGGCCGAATTCCTGGAGAAGCCGGTTGACGACGAGCTGTTGCTCGAGACCTTGCAGCACGCGGTGCGCGCGCATGTCGGTTCGCGTCAGCGCCACCGCGCCGACCGTCGCGCGCGCGAGCGCTATGCCCTGCTGTCGGAGCGCGAGCGCGAGGTGCTGGGGCTGATCGTCGGCGGCTTGACCAACAAGGAGATCGGGCGCGCCCTGGCCCTGAGCCCGCGCACGGTCGAGACCCACCGCGCCAACCTGTTCACCAAGCTCGAGGCCGAGTCGCTGGCCCAGGTGATCCGCCAGTACGCCGATCTCGTCGAGGCGGGCGCTCCGTAGAACTACGCAGGCCGCGGCGTAGGCGTACGAATGGGCGCCGCGCGCGCCGGTTCCTACAGTGGCGGCACGGCCGACGGAACGGCCGCAACGACCCAAGGAACCGACCCATGAAACACATCGCCCGCCTGTCCCTGACCATCGCCGCCGTCGCCTCGCTGACGACCTCGCTGGCCCACGCGCAAGCCGTCCGCACCGAGCGCAACATGTCGCTCGACCTGGCCAACCAGCTTGCCGCCGCCGGCGTTGCCGCCTGCGCCGCCGATGGCTACGCGGTCACGACCACGGTCGTCGACCGGGCCGGCACGGTGCGCGCCGTGCAGCGGGCCGACAATGCCGGCCCGCACACGCTGGACGCCAGCCGGGGCAAGGCCTTCACGTCGGCCTCGGCCAAGAATGCGACCCTGGCGATGATGGAAAACGCGCAGAAGAATCCGGCCGCAGCGACGCTGGTGCACATCCCCGGCTTCCTGCTGGTGGGTGGCGGCGTGCCGGTCAAGGTCGGCAACGAGGTGATCGGTGCGGTCGGCATCGGCGGCGCGCCCGGGGGCCACCTCGACGAGAAGTGCGCGCTGGCCGCGATCGACAAGGTGAAGGACCTGATCAAGTGAACGCCCCCCGCAGCGCCCCGAGGCCGCCGGCGCGGCGGCCTCCGCGCGGCAAGCCCCGGACATCCCATTTCGTGCTGCTCGCTGCCGCCGGTTGGCTGGCCGTGGGCGCGATACCGGTCCGCGCCCAGGTACCGCCGTCGCCGCAGGAGGCGGCGGCCTACGGTGGGCTGCATGCGGCGGCGTGGAAGGGCGACGTCGCTGCGATCGAGCGCGCGGCGGGGGCCGGCCCGCATGCCGCGATCGATGCACGCGATCCGCAGGGCCGCACACCGCTGCACGTGGCGACCTTTGCGCGCCAGCGCGCGGCGGTGAAGGCGCTGCTGAAGGCGGGCGCCGACACGGCCGCGTTCGAGAATGGCCGCTATGACGCGGTGACGATCGCGGCCGTGGCGGACGACGAGGAGACCCTTCGCCTGCTGCTGGCCGCGGGCGCGAGTGCCCGGCTCGTGACCAGCCGCTACGACGGCACCGCGCTGATCGCCGCGGCCCACCTGGGCCACGACGGCGTGGTGCGTCGGCTGATCGCCGCCGGTGCGCCGCTGGACCATGTCAACAACCTGCACTGGACCGCGCTCATCGAGGCCATCGTGCTGGGCGACGGCGGCGCTCGCCACCAGGCCACGCTGCAGGCCCTGCTGAGGGCAGGCGCCAGCACTCAGCTGGTCGATCGGGACGGCCGCACGCCCCTGCAGCTGGCCAGGGCGCGCGGCTACGACGCCATGGTCAGGATGCTGCTCGAGGCCGGCGCGAAGTGAAGCCGCCGACGAGGCGCCCGGACGACGGCCGGTCCGGCGCGGCCTAGCGCACGAAACGACCGTTGCTGTCGATGATCGACAGGTCGACGAAGTCCAGGCCGGTGTGGTCGGTCGGACTGAAGCTGACCTCGATGCCACCGATGTCCAGCTTGTTCAGCCCGTCCAGCGCCTGCTGCAGGCTGGCGCGGGTGACGGCCTTGGGGCCGGCCTTCTTCAGGCCGGCGACCAGCACCTTGGCGGCGGCAAAACCTTCGAGCATCGCCGGGCTGATATTGGCGATGCCCTTGGCCTTGGCCAGCTCGCGCGCCTCTTGAACGATCGGCGCCGACAGCGAGCGCTCGTACGGGAACACCTGCATCACGACAACACCACGGGCATGGGCACCGAGCGACTTGATGAAGCCGCCCGACGCGTTGTTCGAGAACGTGATGATCTGCGCGCCCGACCCGGCGGCGCGGATCGCCGCCACGCCGTCGGCGACCGACTGGCCCGAGCCCATGAAGAGCACGGCCTGCACGCCCGAGCGTGTCGCCAGCGGCGCGATCTGGCCGAAGTCCCACTTGGCGCGGTCGTACTTCTCGAGGAAGACCGGGTTCAGCTTGGCCGCGGCCAGCCCGCGCTTGGCGCCTTCGAGCAGGTCGGCACCGAAGCTGTCGTCCTGCTGGATCAGGCCGATGCGGTCGACGCCGGTCTCCCTGAGGTGCTGAATGGCGCGCTCGACCTCGCGCTGGTAGGTCGCACGCACGTTGAAGAGCCAGGGGTGGACGGGCTGGTGGAAGGCCATCGCGCCGGTCGACGGGCCGATCAGCGGCAGCTTGTATTCGCTCAGCAGCGGCAGCACGGCCTGGGTCGTCGGCGTGCCGCGCGTGAGGAAGAGTGCGACCACGTTCCTGTCGACGATCAGCTTGCGTGCGTTGTCGGCCGCGATCTTGGCGTCGAACTTGTCGTCCATCTGGATCAGCTCGATCTGCTGACCACCGATGCCGCCCTTGGCATTGACCGCATCGAGGTAGAGCCGGGCGCCGTCGGTGGTCTCCTTGACACCCGCGGCGACCGTGCCGGTGAAGCCGGCGGTCTGGCCGATCAGGATCTGGGCGTGGGCGCCGCTGGCAGCCCACAGGGCGGCCACGACGGCCAGTCGGGCGACGATTCCAAGCATGCGAAGGACTCCTGTGCCCGGGCGACCCCGGGGCCGGGATGGAGTTTCGCCCAAACGCGACTGCGCCAGCGTGAAGCGCTGCCTAGAATGCCCGGTTCCACTCCTGAAATACCCCTTCCACGGCCCCCAATGTCCCAAGGACTGATCCGCATCCGCGGTGCGCGCCAGCACAACCTGAAGAACCTGGACCTGGACATCCGCACCGGCGAGATGACCGTGGTCACCGGGCCCAGCGGGTCGGGCAAGTCCAGCCTGGTCTTCGACACGCTGTATGCCGAGGGCCAGCGGCGCTACGTCGAGACCTTCAGCGCCTACGCGCGCCAGTTCCTCGACCGCATGGACCGCCCGGCGGTGGACCGGGTCGACGGCGTGCCGCCGGCGATCGCGATCGATCAGACGAATCCCGTGCGCACGAGCCGCAGCACGGTCGGCACGATGACCGAGCTGAACGATCACCTGAAGCTGCTGTTCGCACGCGCGGCCCAGCTGTTCGACCGCCAGACGGCGCTGCCGGTGCGGCACGATTCGCCGGAGACGATCTATGCCGATCTCGTGGCGCGCGCCGCAGCGGCTGGCGATCCGCGCCTGGTGTTCACCTTCCCGGTCGAACTGCCGGCCGACACCACGGCCGAGCAGCAGGCGCAGTGGCTCGCGGCGAGCGGTTTCACGCGCGTGCAGGGCGAGCGGGTTGACGGCCCGCGCAAGATCCTGGATGTCGTCGCCGACCGCTTCCGTCTGGCCAGTGTCGAGAAGATCCGCGTCGTCGAGGCGATCGAGCTCGCGCTCAAGCGCGGCAGCGGGCGCCTGAACGTGGTCGTCGGCGCAGAGGGCGCTGATGAAGGGTCGGCACCTGTGCAGTGGCGCTACTCCACCGGCCTGCATTGCCCCGAGAGCGACCTGCGTTACGCCGATCCGCAGCCGGCGCTGTTCAGCTTCAACTCTGCTTTCGGCGCCTGCGACACCTGCCGCGGTTTCGGCCGCGTGATCGGCGTCGACATGGGTCTGGTGATCCCCGACGTGCGCAAGACGTTGCGCAACGGCGCGATCAAGACGATCCAGACCCCGGCCTGGGCCGAATGCCAGGACGACCTGATGAAGTACGCCGGCGAGGCCGGCATCCCGCGCGACACCGCCTGGGCGCAGCTCACGCAGGCCCAGCGCGACTGGGTCATCGAAGGTTCGCCGCACTGGAACGGCAACTGGAACAAGCAGTGGTACGGCGTGCGCCGCTTCTTCGGCTACCTGGAAAGCAAGGCCTACAAGATGCACATCCGTGTGCTCTTGTCCAAGTACCGCAGCTACACGCCGTGCACGGTGTGCGGCGGTGCGCGGCTGAAGCTCGAGGCGCTGCTGTGGCGCATCGGCTCCAAGGCCGATGCCGATGGCGTGCTGCCCCCCGGAATGCGTTTCCAGCCGGTCGGTGCGGCGTGGTCGCGCGCTCAACTCGAATCCCTGCCCGGCCTGCACCTGCACGACCTGATGCAACTCTCGATCGAGCGCCTGCGCCGCTTCTTCGATGGCCTGTCGTTGCCAAGCACGATGCTCGACGAGGCCTTGAAGCTGCTGCTCGACGAGGTGCGAACGCGCCTGAAATACCTGTGCGACGTCGGCCTGGGTTACTTGACGCTCGACCGCCAGAGCCGCACGCTCAGCGGCGGCGAAGTCCAGCGCATCAACCTGACCACCGCGCTCGGCACCTCGCTCGTCAACACGATGTTCGTGCTCGACGAACCCAGCATCGGCCTGCACCCGCGCGACATGAACCGCATCGTGCAGGCCATGCACCGTTTGCGCGATGCCGGCAATACGCTGGTGGTCGTCGAGCACGACCCGGCGGTGATGCTGGCGGCCGACCGGCTGATCGACATGGGCCCGGGCCCGGGCGAGCGCGGCGGCCAGATCGTCTTCGACGGCACGCCGCACGCGGCGCGCAGCGCCGACACCCTGACCGGGGCCTACCTCGGCGCGCGCAAGAGCGTGGGGCTGGGCTTCAGGCGTCTGGTCGACGGCGCGACGCCCAAGCTCGTGCTGGAGGGCGCGCGCGAGCACAACCTGCAGGACGTCTCGGTCGAGTTCCCGCTCCAGCGCCTGGTCTGCATCACCGGCGTCTCGGGTTCGGGCAAGAGCACGCTGATCCAGGACGTGCTGTACCCGGCACTCGCACGCCACTTCGGCAAGGCGACGGAGACACCGGGCGCGCACACGGCGCTGCTCGGTGCCGACTGGCTGTCCGATGCCGTCTTCGTCGACCAGAGCCCGATCGGCAAGACCGCGCGCAGCAACCCGGCAAGCTACGTCGGTGCCTTCGACGAGGTGCGCAAGCTGTTCGCCAACGCGCCGCTGGCGCTCGAGCGCAGCTACACCGCCGGCATGTTCAGCTTCAACGCCGGCGACGGCCGCTGCCCGACCTGCGGCGGCTCGGGCTTCGAGCATGTGGAGATGCAGTTCCTCTCCGACGTCTACCTGCGCTGCCCGGACTGCGACGGCCGCCGCTACCGCGCCGAGATCCTGGACGTGAAGATCGTGCGCGGCCCGCGCCAGCTGAGCGTGGCCGACGTGCTGGACCTGACCGTCAGCGAGGCGGTGCACCTGTTCGGCGCCGACCGCGAGGTCCTGGCCAAGCTGCAGCCCATCGTCGACGTCGGCCTGGACTATGTGCGCCTGGGCCAGCCGGTGCCCACGCTCAGCGGGGGCGAGGCGCAGCGCCTCAAGCTGGCGGGCTTCCTGGCCGAGGCCGCGAGTTCACCAATCCAGCGCGTCGCGCGCAAGGGCACGCTGTTCCTGTTCGACGAGCCGACGACCGGCCTGCACTTCGACGACATCGCCAAGCTGATGCGCGCGCTGCGCAAGCTGCTCGATGCCGGGCACTCGCTGTTCGTGATCGAGCACAACCTCGACGTGATCCGCGCGGCCGACTGGATCGTCGATCTCGGGCCCGAAGGCGGCGAGGCCGGCGGCCACGTGGTCTGCGTGGGCACGCCCGACGACGTGCGTGCGCATGCCACCTCGCACACCGGCAAGGCCCTGCGCGAGTACGACAACAGCCTCGGCATGGCCGTGGCCGAGCCGACACCGCGCTTCATCGCACCGCGAACCGCTGCCGACGACTCGATACGGATCGTCAACGCGCGCGAGCACAACCTCAAGTCGATGAGCGTGGACATCCCGCGCGGCAAGTTCAGCGTCGTCACCGGCGTCTCGGGCTCGGGCAAGAGCACGCTCGCCTTCGACATCCTGTTCAACGAGGGCCAGCGGCGCTACCTCGAATCGCTGAACGCCTACGCGCGCAGCATCGTGCAGCCGGCGGGCCGGCCCGAGGTCGACGCGGTCTACGGCATCCCGCCGACGGTGGCGATCGAGCAGCGGCTTTCGCGCGGCGGGCGCAAGAGCACGGTGGCGACCACCACCGAGGTCTGGCACTTCATGCGCCTGCTCTGGGTCAAGCTCGGCCTGCAGCACTGCATCCACGACGGCGCCGAGGTCCGCCCGCAGAGCGCCGAGAGCATCGCTGCCCAGCTGCTGCGCGACCACAGGGGCCAGCACGTGGGCCTGCTCGCGCCGCTGGTCGTGAACCGCAAGGGTGTCTACACGGATCTGGCCAAGTGGGCCAAGGCGCGCGGCCACACGCACCTGCGCATCGACGGCGAATTCCTCAAGCTGGACCCGTTCCCGCGCATCGACCGCTTCAAGGAGCACACGGTCGAGTTGCCGGTGGCCGATCTGGTGATCACGCCCGACGACGAGGCCGCGCTGCGCGCCGCACTGAGCAAGGCGCTCGAGCTCGGCAAGGGCGTGTTGCACCTGTTGACGCCGCTGGACGGCCTGGTCGAGGCGATGGACGCGGGCCAATCGGCGGCGGGCATCGGCAACGTCAAGGTCTTCTCGACCAAGCGAGCCTGCCCGGTCTGCGGCACCAGCTACCCCGAGCTGGACCCGCGCATGTTCAGCTACAACAGCAAGCACGGCTGGTGCACCAGCTGCGTCGGCACCGGCCTGAAGCTCACGCGCGAGCAGCGCAAGGCCTACGACGACACGATCCGTGACGACGACAACAAGGGCCGCGAGATGAGCTTCCCCGCTGACGAGCCCGAGGTCGAGGGTGTCGTCGACGAGCCCTGTCCGGACTGCCACGGCACGCGGCTGAACCAGGCGTCGCGCGGCGTCACCTTCGACGATCGATCGATCACCGACATCGCCCGCCTCTCGGTGCAGGACACCCGCCAATGGGTCGAGGCGCTGATGCTGGTGGGGCGCGAGGCCGGCATCGCGCGCGACGTGGTCACCGAGATCCGCAGCCGGCTGGAGTTTCTGCAGGAGGTGGGCCTGGGCTACCTCACGCTCGACCGTGCCGCGCCCACTCTCAGCGGCGGCGAAGCGCAGCGCATCCGCCTGGCCGCGCAGCTGGGCAGCAACCTGCAGGGTGTGTGTTACGTGCTCGACGAGCCGACCATCGGCCTGCACCCGCGCGACAACGGCATCCTGCTGCACGCGCTGCAGCGCCTGGGCGACAAGGGCAACACGCTCGTTGTCGTCGAACACGACGAAGACACGATCCGGCGTGCCGACCACATCATCGACATCGGCCCGACGGCCGGCAAGCGTGGCGGCCGCCTGATCGCACAGGGCAGCGTGGCCGACATCTCGGCGCAGCCGGAGTCCGTGACCGGGCGCTTCCTCGCACACCCGCTGAAGCACCCGTTGCGCGAGCGCCGCGCGGTCGCGCCGGCGGGCCCGGCGCTGCAACTCAGCGGCGCGTCGATGCACAACCTGCAGCGTATCGAGGTGCGTGTGCCGCTGCAGCGGCTGGTGGCGGTGACGGGTGTCTCGGGCTCGGGCAAGAGCACGCTCGCACGTGACGTGCTCCTGGCCAACGTGCACGCCGCCGTGGCGATGAAGGCCACCAGGGCCGGGCGCGACAGCCTGGCCGAAGGCAGGACGCCGGCGTGGATAGGCTGCACCGGGCTCGAGGGCTTCGAGGCCATCGATCGCGTGCTCGAGGTCGACCAGACGCCGATCGGCAAGACGCCGCGCTCCTGCCCGGCCACCTACATCGGCTTCTGGGACACGATCCGCAAGCTCTTCACGGAGACACTGGAGGCCAAGGCGCGCGGCTATGCCGCAGCGCGCTTTTCCTTCAACACCGGCGACGGCCGCTGCCCGGCCTGCGAAGGGCAGGGCCTGCGCACGATCGAGATGAGCTTCCTGCCCGACGTGAAGGTGGCCTGCGACGTCTGTCACGGGGCACGCTTCAACGCCGAGACACTGGCCGTCACCTGGCGTGGCAAGAGCATCGGCGACGTGCTGAAGATGGAGGTCGACGAGGCGGTCGATTTCTTCGCCTCGATGCCGTCGATCGCTCACCCGCTGCAGTTGCTCAAGGACGTGGGCCTGGGTTACCTGACGCTCGGCCAGCCGTCGCCGACGCTGTCCGGCGGCGAGGCGCAGCGCATCAAGCTGGTCACCGAACTCAGCAAGGTGCGCGACGACGTCACGCGGCGCGGCAACAAGGCACCGCACACCCTGTACGTGCTCGACGAGCCGACGGTGGGCCTGCACATGGCCGACGTGGAGAAGCTGATCCGCGTGCTGCACCGGCTCGTCGACGGCGGCCACAGCGTCGTCGTGATCGAGCACGACCTCGACGTGATCGCCGAAGCCGACTGGGTCATCGACCTCGGGCCCGAAGGCGGCCTGAACGGCGGTCGCGTGGTGGTCGAA
>Ga0209682_10000583_pt1 | contig 12584 bp, 7 predicted proteins | sample DOMMetBare2Fresh_2_FD_187471 | JGI IMG/M metagenome (GOLD analysis project Ga0209682, IMG submission 187471) | Wetland sediment microbial communities from St. Louis River estuary, USA, under dissolved organic matter induced mercury methylation -... | ecosystem: Environmental > Aquatic >...
TCGCCGTCGAGGCGGTCGACGAGGTGGGAAACCCCACCATTCTCGCGACGTTCACGGTGATCGCCGCGATCCTTCCGATGGCTTTCGTGCGCGGCTTGATGGGTCCCTACATGCGGCCCATCCCGACCGGCGCCTCGGCGGCCATGCTGTTCTCGCTCGCCGTGGCCTTCATCGTCTCTCCCTGGGCGGCCTACCGCATCTTCCGCGGCGGCAAGCACGGTCAAGGAGAGAAGCCCGGGAAAGAGGTGAAAGAAGGGTTTTCGACCCGCGCCTACCGGAAGTCGATGACCGCGCTGATCAACCGTCCCGCGGTGCGTTGGGCCTTCTTCGGCGGCATCATCGCCGTCCTCCTCGGCTCCATGGGGATGGTCTACTTCGGCCTGGTCAAGGTGAAGATGCTGCCGTTCGACAACAAGAGCGAGCTCCAGGTGCTGATCGATCACGACGAGGGGACGCCGCTCGAAGTGACGTTGGAGACCGCCCGGCAGATGAGCCGCGCGCTCGCCGCCGTGCCCGAGGTCGCCGACGTCCAGATCTACGCCGGCACCGCCGCGCCGTTCAACTTCAACGGCCTGGTGCGCCATTCGTTCCTCCGCCGCTCCCCCACCGGGGCCGACCTGCAGGTCAACTTCGTGGGCAAGGAGGAGCGCGACGCCCAGTCGCACGACCTGGCCAAACAGGTGCGCCCGCTCCTCACCGAAATCGCGGCCCGCCGCGGTGCGCGGGTGAAAGTCGTCGAGATCCCTCCCGGCCCGCCGGTGCTCGACACCCTGGTCGCCGAGATCTACGGTCCCACCCAGGCCACCCGCGAAGAGCTGGCCCGCACCGTCGAAAAGCTCTTCCTGGAGACCGAAGGCGTGGTGGACGTGGACACCTCGCTCATCGCCCAACAGGACCGCCTCGTGCTGACGGCGGACCGTGAGAAGGCGGGTCTCGCGGGCATCCCCACCGCCGCGGTGATCGAAACGCTGGCCGGTGCGGGGGCCGGGCGCGACGTGGCGCGCCTCGACGCGCCCGCCTCGCGCGAGCCGGTGCCGGTGCGCCTGCGCCTCTCCGCGGCCGACCGCGCGAGCCTCGACCGCCGCCTCTCCTTGCGCGTCGACGCCCCCGGCGGCGCCGTGGCCCTGGGCGAGCTGGTCCGGGCCGAGAAAAAACCCGAGCCCCAGCCGATCCTTCACAAGGATTTGAAGCCGGTGGTCTACGTCTTCGCCGACCTGGCCGGCGAGCGGGAGAGCCCCGTCTATGCCTTGGCCGCGCTCAACGAAAAGATCGACGCGATCCGATTGCCGGACGGCGCCCAGGTCGCCCGCTATGCCGTGGAGGCGCCCGAGACCTCCGACCGGCAGGCCCTCAAGTGGGACGGCGAGTGGCAGATCACCTACGAGGTCTTCCGCGACCTGGGCGTCGCCTTCGCGGTCGTGCTGGTGCTCATCGCCATCCTGGTGATCGGCTGGTTCCAGTCGTTCACGGTGCCGCTCGCGATCCTCCTCCCCATCCCCTTGTCGCTCATCGGCATCCTCCCCGGGCACTGGCTGTTCGGCGCCTTTTTCACCGCCACCTCGATGATCGGCTTCATCGCGGGCGCCGGCATCATCGTGCGCAACTCGATCATCCTGGTCGATTTCATCGAGCTCAAGATCCGCCAGGGGATGCCCCTCGAACAGGCGGTGGTGGAAGCCGGCGCCGTGCGCTTCCGGCCGATGCTGCTGACCGCGGCGGCGGTCGTCGTGGGCTCGCTCGTCATCCTCTTCGATCCGATTTTCCAGGGTCTCGCCATCAGCCTGATGATGGGCGAGATCGCGGCCACCTTCCTCTCCCGCATGGCCGTCCCCGTCGTCTACTACCTGATCGCCCGCCGCGGCCGTGCCGCGCTCCTGCACCACGAAGGGCAGGAAGCCGGCCTCGGCGCAGCGAACCTTGCCGTTTGAATGGGAAAAGGAGACGCAACATGACCATCGAACGTGGGCTCCGCGGAATCGCCGGCTTCTTCGTCCTCCTCTCGGTCGCCCTCGGCTACTGGGTCCACCCGGGCTTCTTTATCTTCACCGCCTTCGTGGGCGCGAACCTCTTCCAGTCCGCCTTCACCAATGCGTGCCCGATGATGTCGTTCCTGCGCAAGATGGGGATGCCGGAGGCGGGGCGGGGGGCGGTGGGGTGAAGGCGGCGGTCAGAGCTTGCGATCTTTCCAGAGACGGACGATGAAGCGTTCGCCGTCCTCAATGAGGTCCGGCTCGGTACCGTTGTGATCCAGCATGCCTTTGACGATCTTCCGCGGTACACCGAGACCCGTGGCCTCGATGTACCGATAGTCGCGCAGCACCTCCTTGATGAGCTCATTCCGTGAGGCACGATAGCCTGCGCGCATCTTGTCGACGGTGACGGTATTCGGGAGGCGGCCCGGGGAGATGACCTCCAGGCGGTCGGAGTAGATGGAGAGCTCGATGTCGATCACGGTAATGGTGTAGTCGCGATGGGCGACCGCATTGACAAGCGCTTCGCGAACCGCCTCCAGCGGATAGTCCCAGCGCTCCTGCCTCCGCCCGCCGTCATCGATCCATGCCTGCATGGCCGTGTTCCGGCGGACGAACGCGAGAGACTGTTCGATGACTCCGGCCTCGACGACCTCACCGTCCGCGGAGAAAAGAGAGACCGCGGGACCACGCATCACTGCTCGTTCTTTCGCCTCATAATCCTTGTCGGTCCCCGGATAGGCAACCGCCGTGACGCCAGCTTGAGGCATGTACTTGTTGGGCCGTGAGCCAAACAAGAGAAGACCGCCCGCGCTGGGAATCGGGCGGCCCCGGTCCTCGGCCATCAGCTCCGTGTTCACCAGCAGGCGCTGCCAACCCTCCAGATCGCCCTCTTCCGGAAACGACTGCCGACGCAAGTCACGGAAGTAGTTCACCAACCGCCGCCGGTCGAGATCGGCAAATGATGAGCCTGGCACTGGCTTGCGGTCGTATTGCAGCCGGCCCGATTGCTGATAGAGGCGAACCTCCTCTTCGTCCGTCGCATCGCGCGTCGTGGTTCCAACCCGGATCATCGTCACCCACGCCGACTCGCGCTCTCCATGCCCGCGCTTCGCCTTATAGGGTTTGTCCGGTGCATCCGCGGGCAACGAGATGATGCCCAAAATCTTTCCTTCGTTCCACTCGATCGTTTCCCAATAGGGGATGGCTGCCGGGCGAAGATGTACGCGGGCGGCCCCCATCACCCATTCTTCCGCTTTCGCGGGATCACGGGTCAGACCGGATACTGTCCGGTCGTCCTCGACTCCCAGGAGGATGTGGCCGCCCTCCAGGTTGAGAAGCGCCGCCATCTCCTTCGCCAGCTTCTCCGGGCGGATGTCGTCTCGCTTGAACTCCACACCGGAATTCTCCCCGTTGTGTATCAGCTCAGTCAGTTCGGCTCGATTCATTTCGCTTTCCTTCAGAACCCGTACTTCCGCCGCCGCCGCTCGAAAGCTTCCTTTCCGCCCTCAAGAATCTCCTCGACCATCTCCCGCACCGCTCGAGCGTCAATCGAGCCCATGTGCTCTCGCGCGATGTGTGCATGGCCGTGTTCCGCCTCGCCCGATGCGCTCAATCCCACGATCAGCTCGGCGTCGCCGAGCACCGGGATGTTGGCGTTGTGGGTCGAGAAGACGAACTGCCGACGCTGCTTCTCCTCACGCATTCGTGGGACGACCCCCTCGGTGATGAAGCGGTTGTCCAGGTCGTCTTCCGGCTGATCGACGATGAGAGGTGCATTGGACTCGAGGAGGAGCAACAAGAGCACCGCAGTGGCCTTCTGCCCGGTCGAAAGCTCCTCAAGTCCGTTCCAGTCGGCCGGTTCCCCTACCGGGGCGGTATTGAGGAGGATATCCATGGTCGGCGGCAGTTCGAGCTCCTCGATCCGCATCAGCACTTCTGGATCGGCCTTGGCAAGCCGCTCCGCCGATGACGGGGTGATGCCGTACGTCTTTTGAAGCGCAGGCACGCCTTCCCTGCAGGTCTCGACAAACTTGGTCAGGGATAGATCTTGAACGCCAGCGAGCGTGGCGATGGCCTCGGAGAGCCGACCACCCACCTCCTCACGCAGAAGCCCAAACAGTGGCTCACGATCGCCAGCGGCTGTCACCTTGACCTGAACCTTGTCGCGCAGTTTGCGGCTAACCTTCTTCGCAGCACGGTCGAGTTGCCGGAAGGCCTCGGCCGTCACGTCTTCCCACTCCGCCAGCAGGTTGCGGCGCCGCTCCGCGTGCTCCTTTTCGGCGCGCTGCACCAACGCCTGCCGCTCGCGCAGTGGCCGGAGCGCCTCGATCTGGCGCCGAAGACGGATGAACTCCTCGCCGTCCACGCGAGATTTCTGGAGCTCGCGAAGAATTTGTTCGTAGGCGGCCTGGACACCCTTCTTTCGGTTCTCCCACTCCGCACGCACTGTGGCGATTCCCAGGTCTGCACGCTGCAGGGCCTTCTCCAGATCCACCGCGACGCGCTCGAGATCGCGGTCAAGCTGCACGAACACATCGTTGGCAGGCGCCAGGATCTTCTTTCCTGGAAGCTCTTCGAGAGCCCTCTCCAAAAGGAATGTGCGATCGACCGGGATCTCCCGCTTCAAGCTTTCCAGGCACTCCCGAAAGGGGGCGAGCCGCTCGGGAATGGAGGAGAGCAGTCGCTCCTCACGCACAAGCAAGCTCTGGTCCCGTAGACGCTCCTCGACGCCCTCCTCACGGAAGCGTTCGAGCGTTTCCTCCAACCCGGGGAGCGCGGCCAAGCGGTCCTCAATAAGCCGGCGTTCGGCGCGCGTTTCGAGGAGGCTGCGTCGGTTCTTTTCCAGATCACGTCGAAGATCGCTTCTTCGGCGCGGAAGGGACTCGTCCTGTTCGACGAAGCGATCAAGGAGGCGGGTCCGCTTTTCGCGGCTCCTGGCAAGCTCGGAGATTTCGTGCTGACCGTAGACTTCGATGCGGGGAAGCAGGTCCCGCGGCGTGAGGTTCGAGATGTCGCCTCGCTCATCCCGCACGAGCGGCGGGTTGGGGATCGTGCGTTCGATGCGGTACTCGCGGGCTGCCGGCCGCTGCGCTCGGACGAGCAATGAGATTTTCGTGCCGCCTTTCAGCACGCTCCGCACGATCCCCTCGTGTGCCTTGCGGGCTTCGTCCCCTATGGCGTCGAGAGCCAGGACGGAACGGATGCTCTCGATGACTGTCGATTTGCCGGTGCCGCGCCCGCCGACGAGGACGTTGAGATTGGGGTTGAAGTGAACTGCGGCGCCGTCAAGAAACCTGCTGCCTTCCCAGGTGAGTGCGACGAGCCTGGCGTGCTCCTCCGGCTCGAGGTTGCCCTCCCTGGGGTTGAGCCGGATGCGGGAGCCTGGATCCAGGAATGCCTGCCGCAAACCCTCAATGCTCACTTCGGACATCTTGATCCAGCAGGTGGCCGACCGATCATCGAGGTCCTCGGGTCCCACGATGTCTTTGGCGTTGACCACGGCGATAGCGAGCCTATCCTCCGCGGCGTGGGCGCGTTGGTAGTCGGAGTTCCTGTTCTCGACGATCAGGCGAATGTCCTGGGGCAGATCGTCGACCGGTCCCGGGATCTGGATCGCGAGAAGCTCCTCGGATCTCCAAGCCTGAATACATGCCTTGCCGTTGAGAGCCCTGAAGAGACCCTTCTCGTTTGTGACATGCGCGGCGATGGCCACGCCCCCCTGGGCTCGAACCGTCCCCAGAATCTCCACAAAGCTCTTGCTCGCAAGGTCGGACGAGGGCTTCGGGTTCGTAATTCCAAACTCCCCGAGGTAACGCCCGAGCCGTTCGTCGTCAGAGTCCTGAGGGTAGATGCACAAGACGTGAACACCTTCGCTAGAGGACAGCTCGAAGCCCGGGAAAACGTGGATGCCATGGGCCTCGGCGGCGCTTCGGAAGTGGGACACGCCGCTCACGTCGTTGTGGTCCGTGATGGCAAGTACCTCGACGCCGATCTCGGCGGCCTTCGCCACAATGGCCCTGGCGTGGTCGTCCGCATCACCGCCTTCGGGTTGCCCGCGAAAAGTCGCGCCGTAGTGGTGAGGGTTCACCTGGAGTGCGCAGCGATGGAACACAGCGCCCGCTGGAAGCTCTTTTGCCCTGGCGATCGGATCTTTGAAGGTCACTCTCTGCCTCGGTGGTCGTCCACAGTGGGGTTCAGAGGGACATGCACCTCCGCCCCTTGTTGAGGAGATTCTACACGCGACCGGCGGTGCATGGGGCTCTGCGGCTTCCCTGCGCCTATCAGCCACGCCGCGTACTGCATCGCCTGCCGGACGTCCTCCTTCAACTCCGGATAGGCTTGGCGCGCGTCGGCGACCGAACGGCCATCTCCGAGTATCTGCGAAATGACGCTGACGGTGATGCGCATCCCACGGTTCGTTGCCTGGCCCAGGCAGCTCCGGGGGTCGATCGTGATGCGGTCAAGGGTCTCCATGGCAGTCTCCAAGGTGCACGCTGGTCAGTCGCCCGGAAGAAGCTTCCCTTGCCTGCGAAGCTCTCGGGCGATGAAGGGGGCACGCCGCTCCAAGTAGGAGAGAGAGATCAAGCCCTCCAGGTAGCCCTCGGCATACTCCTGCCGGACCCCTCGGCAGATCTCGTCATTCAGCCGCAGCCGGCGGAGCGTCTCCTCGACGCGACGCCGGATCTCACCTTCGGCGCCGGCTCCGGGAATCACCTGGTAGCTCACCAGCTCCAGAGCGAACCAGTCCTCGGCGATCTCGAAGGGATCGAGGACGTCGATACTCTCACCTTTCCGGCTGTTCATGAGGCGGCAAGCCAGGCGATAGTTGCCCCACTCGTAGACCAGGTCCCAGGCCCGTGACTTGGAAATTCGATGATCGACGCTCGCTCCCCCGGTGACACGCTCGAGATACAGGCAGGTGTACGCACAGATGTGGCTGTAGGCTGCGAGGAGGTCCGGCAGCACCCTGGTCCAGTAATCCGGATATGACGCCGCAGGGATCTCCTCCCGGCGGGACGCCACGCTCCCCCTCGGCCGCCCGGGGCGGGGTGGGTCTGGCGCTTCACCGACAAGCTCGGCAATCGCTCGGAGACCCGGGCGGCGAACCTTCTCTTCAAAATCAGGCGGCTCCGGCTTCGGAGCCACCCGCATCATCGCTCAGCTCCAAGAACCTCTTCCGCGAAAGCACTCCACCTCACCCAGAAACGGTCGACGTCCGGGAGGACGCCGCGTAGGGCCTCGTCGACCTCGCGTACCTCGGGAGCGGAATGCGGCTCTGGCCGCGCCAGAAGGTCGAGCGCCTTGCCCATCGCCTCTTCGGCTTCGACAGAGCGAGGGATTCTCAGGTCGAAGGCTTCACTGGTCAACCAGTTGGACACGTCGCCAAGCCGCACGAAATCGCGCTTCCGGAGGAGAACCTCGGTGCCACCATCCCGCCGTTCCAGATCGAGATCGAACCAGGCGTCCTTGTCCGGTTCGAAGAAGGGCTCGACCGAAGCCAGAAGCAGCGGTGAGTGCGTGGCTGCCACGAGTTGCACCGACGCCTTCCCGGCGAGTGCCTGCATCACCTGGAGAAGAGACCGCACGATGGTTCGCTGCCAACGCGGGTGAAGATGGCTCTCGAGCTCATCGATCAGGAACGTGACCTGCGAGGTCGGTTGTTCATCAAGGAGCGCCGCCGCCCGCAGGTGTTCCTGCCAGCTCCAGACCAGGAGGTAGGCGAGCGACACGATGCGCTTCATGGCGGCGGAGGCGTACAGGACGGGCACGTCGATGCCATAAGGCATCCGCAGAGTGGGAATCCAACGCGCGTCATCGACGCTCAGCTTGGCGAGATCGCCCGCCGCCAGGGGTTCCTCGGACCCGGGCGACATGGCGGCCAGCACGGTGGTGAGCTGGCGGAAGGCTTCTCCATCTTCCTTCTGCCAGAGAGCCCAGTCGGCGAGAAGGCCGTTGCAGAGCTGGGTCTCCCCCACCTTCAAACCGCTCCAGACCTCGCGCGACGAGAAGACGTAGGCCGGCTGCCGCTCCTGGACGTCGACGCTCTTCGCGTTCTTCCAATAGTTGCGAGCCGGGTCCCAGACGGAAAATCCACCATCCACCTGGGCGTACAAGACGAGCCCCGGATTCGCCGGCCGGCCCTGGCGCCCCACCCAGGCCTCGGCCCGGCGGTCGAACTCGCTTTCATAGCGCTCTTGCTTGACCTTCGCGGGAAAAGAGAACTTGATGGTCGCGCGGCCCGATTTCGCCGGCCGAGCCATCAGGCCGGAGGTCAAAGAGGGATTCACCTCCGCCGGCCAACGCCGCGTCAGCGCCCACCACGCCACGTCCAGGAGAAAGCTCTTCCCCAGTCCGTTGTCGCCCGTGATGAGATTGAGCCTGGGACCGAGCTCCATCTCCATGACCGGCGCCGGCCCGACATTCTCCAACCGCAGGTACTCAAGCATGCGCTTTCCCCTTGCACGTTAAGGAGGGACGCCCTTCCTTCAGGCATCCGTATCCTATCGGAAAGCGCCTGTACCTGATTGCCAAACACCACCGGCACCTCTACCCTTCGAGGCATGACGACCGAATCTCACATCGAGCCGCGCCGGCTCGGCACCACAGGCCCCTCCGTCTTCCCCCTGGCTCTCGGCTGCATGGGCATGTCCGGCATGTATGGCCCGTCCGACGAGCGCGAGAGCATCGCCACGATCCATGCCGCCCTCGACCAGGGCGTCACGCTGCTCGACACCGGCGACTTCTATGGCAACGGGCACAACGAGATGCTCATCGGCCGGGCGCTCGCGGACCGGCGGGACCAGGCGCTCCTCTCCGTCAAGTTCGGCGCCCTGCGCGCTCCGGACGGGAGCTTCATCGGCATCGACACCCGCCCCGTGGCGGTCAAGAACTTCCTGGCGCACAGCCTGACGCGCCTGGGCGTCGACCACGTCGACGTCTACCGCCCGGCGCGCCTCGATCCGGCCGTGCCCATCGAGGAGACCATCGGCGCCATCGCCGATCTGGTGAAGGCCGGCTGGGTCCGCGCGATCGGCCTGTCGGAGGTGGGGCCGGAGACGATCCGCCGGGCGCAGGCGGTGCATCCCATCGCCGACCTGCAGATCGAATACTCGCTGATCAGCCGCGGCCCCGAGGCGCAGATCTTTCCGCTGCTCGCCGAGCTCGGCATCGCCGTCACCGCCTACGGCGTGCTCTCACGCGGCCTGCTGAGCGGCTCGACGCCGACGGCCCCGGGCGACTTCCGGGCGCATCTGCCGCGCTTCCATGGAGAGAACCGCGAACGCAACGAGCGCCTCGTCGAGAGGCTGCGGCAGACCGCGGCCGAGAAGGGGCTCCGCCCCGCGCAGCTCGCCATCGCCTGGGTGCTCGCCAAGAGGGGAAGCCTGGTGCCGGTGATCGGCGCACGGACGCGGGAACAGCTCGCCGAATCGCTGGGCGCTCTCCGGGTGGAGCTGTCCCCGGAGGAAGTGGCCCGGATTGAGGAGGCGGTCCCGGCCTCCGCCGTGGCCGGCACCCGCTACGACGAGCATCAGATGCGGATGCTGGACAGCGAGCGGTAGGCTTTACCAACAGGAGCCGACGTCAAGCAGCCAAGGGGGGCCGTGGCCGGTTGCCACGGCCCCCGGGTGCGGCGGCTGCCGCACCCGGCTCACCTCAACTCACCTCGAGACCTCACTCGCAGATCTTCCAGCGGCCGTCGAAGGTGCCGACGATCGGCCAGGTGGGATCGTCCCGGAACGTGCCGCCGGCCTTGCCGACGCTCTGACCGGTCACGACGTTGATGAGCTTGGCACTCCATGTCGGGGAAGGCAGAGTGGTGGTGTCCCAGTTGCCGACCACCTGGTAGTCCGGATCGCTCCCCTGGCCGTCGTAGAGGATGCCGTTCATCGTGCCCTTGCCGGGCGAGGTTTCGACGAGGTCGACCGACATCTTGTACTGGAAGTTGCCGAGGTCGTCATACAGATAACCAAAGGCCCAGCCCGGCGTCGTTCCGAACGGCACGGGCAGGTTCCAGCCCCGGCCGTCGATCGGTCCCTGCCGGCAGGTGTAGCAGCCGGTGGTGACGAGCGCCTCGCAGGTGGCGTTGCAGGCGAGGGTGCCGCCGCTGAAGCCCTGGCTGACGCAGGTCTGGCCGCCCAGGGCCGTGCCGTCGCAGAGCTCGGGCGCTTCGATCACGTTGTTGCCGCACAGGTTGAGCACCCCGGCGACCACCAGGGCGAAGGGCTGGGTGTTCGACCCGGCGGAGCCGTTGCCGGGAACGTTGAAGCCGGAGACGCGGGCGGTCCAGACGCCCGGAGCCGGGGCCGAGACGACCGTGCGCTCGACGTTGTTGCGGCGGTCTACGCCGGCCGTGTGGTCGACGCCGTTGGGGAAGTAGACGGTGCCGCCGGGGGCGGTCACGGTCAGATCGAGGTCATTGACCAGCTTGACGCCCGCGCCCGCCGCCGCCCAGGGATCGGTCCACGCCAGGGTGACCGTCAGGTCGTCGGTATTGGTGCCCACGGGGAACGTGAAGTCCTGGAACTGGCCGGTCTGGAGGCCCGGCGTCACGTCGTGCACCTCGAGGTCGCGCGACGCATGCTGGCCGAAGCCGGAGCCGGTGAAGAGCGACGACTCGACGTCCACCCGCCCGAAGCCCTCGACCTGGTTCGGAAAGTCGTGCGTCGCGTCCCAGAAGGGAGGCAGCTCCTGGGTGGCGCCGCCGCTGCCGTACTGCCCCGGCCGCATGTCCCAGGCGCCGGTCACCAGCGTCGCCTTGACCAGTGCCGCCGAGGGATTGAAGCCGTCGCCGGAGACCGGCGCCGCGTGGGTGATCCGGCTGTCGTTGGCATGCCAGCCATCGGCGTAGTACTGGCGCACCAGCGTCGCGGCGCCCGCGGTCAGCGGGTTGGCCATGGAGGTGCCGCCCAGGGTGATGTAGTACGGCTGCAACGCCAGGGGGACGTTGCACTTGCCCCACTGCTGGTAGGCCTGGTTCAAGTCGGTCCGCGTCGAGATGATCGCGATGCCGGGAGCGACCAGCTCCGGCTTCAGGCGGTTGTCGTCCGTCGGGCCGCGGCTGGAGAAGGCGCCCATTCCGTTGGCGTTGTTGGCCATCGGGTCGGAGAAAATGGGATTGGCCGTGAACAGGCAGGAGCCGCCGAACCATCCCCAGCTCGTCTGCGTGCCGCCGCTCGGCGTACAGTCGTTCTGCGGCGCCTCGTAGACGAAGTCCGGGCGGTAGTTCTCACTGGCCCCGACGGTGATGCAGTTCTTCGCCGTCCCCGGCGCACCGATCGAATCGCTGTCGATGACGCCGTCGATCGGCTGGCCGCTCGTGAGACAGCTCGTGCCCGAGACGATCCTGCCGTCGCCGCCCGAGTTCCCCGCGGAATAGGTGATCACCATGTCCTTGTGGTTCCAGGCGAACTGGTCGACTTCCTGCGAGTCGGCGTTGTACACGCCATAGACCGCCGCGCCCCAGGAGTTGGAATGGACGCGCGCGCCGTCGTTGTACGGCGTCTGGAACAGGTTGTTGAGGTCGGCCGGCACGGCGAGGCCGCCGGTGGAGGTCATGAGCGACTGGAAGACGAACCCGGCCTTGGGAGCGACGCCCGTATAGCTCGTGGATGGGAAACTGTCGGTGGAAGGATCGGACCCCGACCGCACGCCGTTGCCGACGATCGAGCCCGAGGTGTGGGTGCCGTGGCCGCCGCCTTGCGCCTGGTTGTCGTTCCAGATCCCGGGGCGCCCGATCGGGTAGGCGGCGATCACCCGCAAGGGGTTGGTCGAGGAGCCCTGCTGCCCGAAATCCCAATGCAGGGTGGAGAAATTGCCGGTGGACAGGCCGGTGTCCGAGGCCGCCGCGATCTGCCCTTCGCCATGGATGCCGCGCGCCCAGACGTCTTCCACGTCCATGATCGGACCGTCGGTGGTGCCGCGGCCGGTCGGCGTGTTGGCCGAGGTCCGCGCCACGTTGTTGTGCAGCTCATAGGGGGCGAAGCGCTCCACCCACAAGCTGCCGGCGGTCAGCGCGACGTCGCGCGCGGCCTCGGCCGGACCGGTGAAGCGCACCTTCCAGTCACCGCTCCGGCGCACCACCTCGAGGATGCGGACGTCGGCGGACGCGAGGGCCGCGCGCAGGCTCGCCTCGGTGGCATGCACCGCCGGATCGAAGAGCGCCTGCATGCGGAGCTTGTGGCCCGGCTCGGCCTCGATGACGAAGTCGAGCTTGGGCTCGATCTTCCAGGCCGGCTGGAAGAAGCCCGCCCAGAAGACCGCGGCGTCCGCGGACAGCCGTTGCCAGCCGGCGCGGTCGAGCCGGACGAGATACGCGGCGTCCGGAAGGTAACCGAGCACCTGGACGCCGTGTTCCCGCAAAGCCGCGCTCAACGCGGTCTGCGCTTCGGCAGACGGGGCCTGCAGGATGAACAGGTCCGTGGCGCTCTGCTCGAACGGCTCGCGGACCAGCCGCGCCGCAAACGCTGCGCTCGGCGCCGGGCGCAGCTCGCGCCCCCCGGCGGCGGTTCGCAGGGCGAGGCCGTCGGTCACGAACCGCGTGGCCGCCAGGTCGATCACATGGGCCTGCGAGGTCCCCGGCTCGACGGCGGCGTAGCGCGCCGCGAACGGGGC
>Ga0209682_10000584_pt1 | contig 12571 bp, 7 predicted proteins | sample DOMMetBare2Fresh_2_FD_187471 | JGI IMG/M metagenome (GOLD analysis project Ga0209682, IMG submission 187471) | Wetland sediment microbial communities from St. Louis River estuary, USA, under dissolved organic matter induced mercury methylation -... | ecosystem: Environmental > Aquatic >...
CGCTCACCGGACGACCCTCCGCGCTGCGCGCTCCGGGGTGAGCGCTTGGGAACGGCCCGGCGCGCTCACGGCAGCACGATGACCGCACTGTCGTCCATCACCCGCGGATCGGTGGCCGGATCGCCGCCGCCGATCACGTGGCCCGCCGGCTGCGCGGCCAGCGTGCGGTAGCCGCCGTCGTAGTCCCAGGTCGTGACGTAGACCTTGATGCCGCGCAGCGAGCTGGCGCCGGCGAGCGCAGCCGACGGCAGCACCAGGCTGAGGGTGTTGCTGGCGCGGTCCACCGTGATGCGCGCGCCCGGCGTGGTGGACGTGCCTTCGTTCGTCGCGGACGCCCCCTCCGCCGTGAAAAGCGCATTCGACCAGCCGCCCACGCGCAGCCGCCGATGCCAGCGCATGCCAGGCGGCAGGCTGGCGTTCTGCAGGGGCATCACCGTGCTGCCGCCGGCCTGGCCCGGCAACTCGATGAAGATGGTGAAGGCCACGTGGTCGAAGCCGTGCGGCGGGTTCCAGCTGCTCGCCAGGCCGGCCATCGTCAAGTCCAGCCGCAGCGCGCCGCCGGACCCGGACGCCTTCACGCGGCGCAGGTCCATCGAGCGCGCGGCGCGGTAGGTCGGGTCCGTCGGGTACAGGTAGTTCCCGCGTGGGCCGGCATCGTCGCCCGCCGGGTCGGCCACGTCGGCGAGCAGCTGCCAGGCGCGCTCGACCTTGAAGCGATGGGTCTGCGACGCCGCGCCGGTCTGCGCGGCCCACGCCACGATCTCGTGCTCGATGCCGGGGTCGACCATGCGCGAGGTATCCACGCTGGCCATCCAGCGGCCCTGGGCATCGGGGGTCACGGTCTGCGCGCGGGCGAGGTCGCCGTCGATCACGAGTTGGAACGGTCCACGCGCCTGGCCACCGACCTGGAAGTCGCCGGTCACGGCCGCGGTCGGCAGCGCGTCAAGGGTCAGCTCCGCGACGCTGGAGACCGCCGTCGGGCCGGCCGCGCCAGCCATCCACACCCAGCCGGCGCGCGGCGGCAGCACCATCGTGAGCCTTCCGTCGGCGCCGACACTCACGTCGGCCGGCCGGCCGTCGAGCGCGAAGCGTGCCTGCAGCCGGGTTCCGGCCGGCAGGCCGGTGTCGAGCTTGTCGAGCAGGACCTCCTGGTCGGCGGTGTTGAAGACGACGATGGCCGGCGCACGGCCGGGCATTGCCATGCGCCAGGCCAACACGCCGGCCCCGGCGGTGCTGCGCGCGAGCAGGGTCGGCGAGCCGTGCGTGAACACCTTGTCGGACCTCCTCAGCGCGCTCAGCGCCGCGAGCAGCCGGTATTCCGACGTGCCGGTGTCGAAGCGGTCGCGCCCGCCCGAGCCGTGGCCGCCGGCGAACATCGAGGCCCGCTGTTCGGTGAAGCCCTGCTCGGTGCCGTAGTAGACGGTCGGAATGCCCGGCAGCGTGAAGATCGCGAGCAGGCTCTGGCGCAGCGCCACCACGGAGCCGCCGGCCAGGAAGCGGTCGACGTCGTGGTTGTCCACGAAGGTCGGCATCAGGTGGGGCCGGGCGTGCAGCGCCATCGTGCGCTCGATGCGGTAGGCCAGCTCTGCCGTCGGCCGGCCACGCGCGAAGACGTCGCCGAGCGCACCGTACAGCGGGAAATTCAGCATGCCGGGCATCAGTGCGTGGCCCGCGGCGTCGGTCATGTAGCGCTCGATCTTCTTCGCCTGCGTGTCGTCGAAGGGCCTGTCGATGCCGAAGCCCTCGCCGAAGACGTGGAAGTTGCTGCGGCCGGTGCGCCGCGCCACCTCGGCGATGCCGGGCGCCCTGGGATCCTTGGCGCGCAGGAAATCGCGGAAGGTGTCCGGCGGCACGTAGAAGGCGGTGTCGACACGGAAGGCATCGACGCCGGCCTCGCGCACCCAGAACCCATAGCTGTCGCGCAGCGCACGCCGCACGGCCGGGTTCTCGGTATTCAGGTCGTCCAGGCCCGACATCTGGAAGTTCGATTCCTGCGCCGGGTCGTTGTAGTCGGCCACGCCCGGGGTCCAGTGGTAGATGCCGGCCCGGCGGTCGGCCGCACGCCGCGGGTCGTTCAGGTCGAACGGCTTCTGGCTCGGGGCGGCGACCGGGAGCGAGCCGGCGTTGGGCCGGTAGAAGCGTGTCGGGTCCGCGGCGTCCCAGCCGCCGGTGTAGTCGAAGAAGTTGCCGGTGTGGTTGAGCACGATGTCCTGCACCAGGAACATGCCGCGCCGATGCAGCGCGCGCGACAGCTGGCGATAGTCGGCCAACGTGCCGAGGTGGCGGTCGACCTTCTTGAAGTGCTCGGCCCAGTAGCCGTGGTAGCCGGTGTATTGGGTCAGCGGGTCGGCCCACTGGTTGGCCACCGGCGGCGTGAGCCACAGCGCCGTGGCGCCAAGGCCGCGGATGTAGTCGAGCCGGCGCATGAGGCCGCGCAGGTCGCCGCCGCTGTAGTGCGAATTGCGCGCCGGGTCGTACTCGCCAGCCCCCTGGTCGTTATTGGCCGCGTCGCCATCGTCGAAGCGGTCGGTCAGCACGAAGTAGACGACTTGCTCGCGCCAGTCGGGCGAGGGCACGTGCAGACGCGCCGTGCCGGCTGCGCCGCACGCCGTTGCCGCAGCCACGCAAAGGGCACAAGCCACCAGACGGGAGGTCGATCGTGGTGCCATCGGAGCGGTCTTTCGGGCGCGGTCCATCGGGGCTGAATTCAGTGTAGCCCGATCGGACAGGACCATCATGTAGTTCGACTACAGGTTGCACCAGATCGGGCGTTGCCGCTCCACAACAAGCCGTCGAACGGCGACCAACGATCCTAGGTGAAACACCGATTTCGAGTGTTTCTGGTGCAACACCTAGGGTTTACCTACGGGTTTCGCACTAGCTAGTTTTGGTACAAATTCGCCTTCCATCCTGAGTCTGGGGGCATCCTGCACGAGCGGGCGCATTCCGGGCCGATCACGTCGCGTCGTTTCACATTCCCGCTCGAGGAGACACCCTTGAATCAAATCACCAAGAAGCACGTCCGCCAGGTCGGCTCGCGCACCGCCGTCGCCAGCGCCGTGCTGATGCTCGGCACGGCCGGCGCCGCCTGGGCCCAGGACGCCTCGCAGACCGTCACGGTGACCGGCATCCGCCGCGGCATCGAGAACGCCATCAACGTCAAGAAGAATGCCGACGGCGTGGTCGAGTCGATCAGCGCCGAAGATATCGGCAAGTTGCCCGACACGACAGTCGCCGAGACGATCTCGCGCATGCCCGGCCTGACCACCCAGCGCAGCAAGGCCACGGGCCGTGCCCAGTCGGTCAGCGTGCGCGGCCTCGCGCCCGACTTCGCCACCGGCACCCTGAATGGCCGCGAGCAGGCCTCCACGAGCGACAGCCGCAGCGTCGATTTCGACCAGTTCCCGGCCGAACTGCTCGGCGGCATCACCGTCTACAAGTCGCCCGACGCGGGCCAGATCAACCAGGGCCTGGCCGGCACCATCGACCTGCAGACCGTGCGCCCGCTGAATTTCGGCAAGCGCACCATCGCCGTCAACTACCGCAAACAGGAAACCGGCAAGGGTCTGCCGACCGAAGCCGGCAAGGGCGACCGGGCCGCGCTGTCCTACGTCGACCAGTTCGCCGACCGCACGATCGGTGTCGCGCTGGGCTTCACGCGCTTCAAGGACGAGGGCGCCGGCCAGCTGAAGTTCAACTCCTGGGGCGGCTGGGCCCCCGAGTTGAGCTACAACGGCGCCAACGTCAAGACCCCGGGCGGCTTCACCGCCGACACCGAGCAGACCACGACCAAGCGCGACGGCGCGATGGCGGTGCTGCAGTACAAGCCCAACAAGAATTTCGAGTCGGTCCTCGACGTGTTCTGGACGAAGGGCAATTTCAAGACCAGCAAGAAGGGCCTGGAAGGTGCAATCGGCGGCCAGTCCGCGGGTGGCTACGACCCGTCGGGTGCGCTGATCAACGCGACGATCGTCGGCGGCGTCGCCGAGTCCGGCACGATCACCAACTACAAGGGCGTCGTGCGCAACCACGACGAGGCGACCGAGGACAAGCTGACCTCGATCGGCTGGAACAACAAGCTGAAGTTCGGCGAATGGACCGGCGTGGCCGACCTCTCGCAGTCCAAGGTCACGAAGCACAGCAGCCGCTACGAAACGACCGCCGGCCAGCCGGGCAATGCCAACAACGCGCCCTATGCCGGCAACCTCGGCACGATCTCCTGGAGCGGCTTCAACGGCGGCAATTTCGAGGCGGTGAAGTATTCGACCAGCCTCGACTATTCGAACCCTGCGGTCGCCAAGCTGACCGACGTGATGGGCTGGAGCGGCGGCGAGAACTCGCCGCAGGCCGGTTATGTCGCGCTGCCGACGACGACCGACAAGATCAATGCGCTGCGCCTGTCGGGCAAGCGCAGCATCAGCTTCGGCGACCTGACCGACATCGAACTCGGCGCCAACTTCACCGAGCGCACCAAGACGCACACCGCCAATGAAGGCCGCCTGGTCATCAAGGACAGCGTCAACATGACCACCGGCGCCACCATCAGCCCCTATGCCTTCAAGGAAGTGCCGGGGGCCGGTGTGGGCATTGCCGGCACCACCGGCCTGAAGGTCATCTCGTGGAACCCGACCGGCTCGCTCGGCACGATCTACGACCTGCCGCCCAAGGTCGACAAGGACATCCTGAACAAGAGCTGGGACGTCCAGGAGAAGGTCACGACGCTCTACATGCGCAGTGGCATCGAGACCAAGTTCGCCGGCCTGTGGGACGCGCGCGGCAATGTCGGCCTGCAGGTCGTCAAGACCGACCAGACCGGCGCCGGCTATTTCGTCAACCAGTCGACCTGCACCGGCAATACGCCCGCGACCTGCCCGTCGACGCGCGTCGACGCCGGTGACACCTACTACGACGTGATGCCGAGCCTGAACCTGGCCATCGATGCCGGCGGCGACTCGGTCGTGCGGCTGGGTATCGGTCGGACGCTGTCGCGCCCGAGCATGGCCGACATGCGCGGCAGCCTGACCTTCAGCCTGAATTCAACGGCCCAGGGCGGCCCGCGTTACGAAGGCTCCTCGGGCAACCCGTTCCTGAAGCCGTTCCGCGCCAATGTGGTCGACGTGTCTTACGAGAAGTACTTCGGCGGTACCAAGGGCTACGTCGCCCTGGCAGGCTTCTACAAGGACCTCGCGAGCTACGTCTTCCAGCAGAGCACGGCCGTGGACTTCTCGAAGTACGGCGTGACGCTGCCCGCCGGTGTATCGCCGGTCGGTGTCTTCACGGCGCCGGCCAACGGCACGGGCGGCTCGGTGCAGGGCCTGGAGTTCGCACTGTCGGTGCCGCTCGGACTGGTCTTCGAGCCGCTCGACGGCTTCGGCATCCAGTTCAACCACACCTACACCGACAGTTCGGTCAGCATCCCGGCCATCGGCCTGAACACGAATGACGTGAACGTGGCGAACCTGCCGCTGCCGGGCCTGTCGCGCAATTCGACCAACATCCGCGTCTACTACGAGAAGTACGGCTTCCAGATTGCGGTGGCCCAGCGCCAGCGTTCCGACTTCCTCGGCGAGATCACCGACTTCCAGGACAACCGCCAGCTCACCTTCGTCAAGGGCGAGAAGACGGTCGACCTGCAGCTGGCCTACGAGTTCCAGTCGGGCCCGGCCAAGGGTCTGTCGATCCTGTTCCAGGGCAACAACCTGACCAAGACGGCGTTCCAGCGTTACCGCGCAGATACCGGCGCCGTGGTCGAGAACGTGCCGACCGGCAAGACCTACCTGCTCGGCTTCAACTACAAGCTGTAATTCGCGGCCGCCTCGCGGCGGCTCGCACCTCGGCCCCTGCTCGACATCGTCGGCCAGGGGCCTTTTTCCAGGTCCGCCGGCGCCGTCACAATCGATGCAACCCGTCGGCCTGAGAGAGCAAGACCATGGACGCCACCGCCCCCCAGCAACCCATCAAGCGCATCGTCATCGTCGGTGGCGGCACCTCCGGATGGATGACGGCCGCCGCCTTTGCCAAGGTGCTGCACGGCCGCTTCGAGATCCGGCTCGTCGAATCCGAGGACATCGGCACGATCGGGGTCGGTGAGGCCACGATCCCGATGATCCGGGTCTTCAACCAGATCCTCGAGCTCGACGAGAACGAATTCGTGCGCGAGACGCAGGCGACCTTCAAGCTCGGCATCGAGTTCGTCAACTGGGGCAGCCAGGGCAACCGCTATATCCACGGCTTCGGCAAATTCGGCCAGGAGCTGTGGACGACCGACTTCCACCAGTACTGGCTCAAGATGTGGCTGGCCGGCAAGGTTCCCGATCTCGAGCACTACTCGATCAACCGCATGGCCTGCCGCGCCGGGAAGTTCATGCGCGCCGACCCGGAGATGCCCAAGTCGCCGCTGTCGGAGATCGTGCATGCCTTCCATTTCGATGCCAGCCTGTTCGCCAGGTACCTTCGCAAGTACAGCGAGGCGCGCGGCGTCGTGCGCACCGAGGGCAAGATCGCCAGCGTGCTGCAACGCGAAGCCGACGGGTTCGTCGAGGCACTGCAGATGGCCGACGGCACACGTGTCGAAGGCGACTTCTTCATCGACTGCTCGGGCATGCGCGGCCTGCTGATCGAGCAGGCGTTGCACAGCGGCTTCGAGGACTGGTCGCACTGGCTGCCGGCCAACAGCGCCTGGGCCGTGCCCTGCGACCACGGCGGCGAGTTCACGCCCTACACGCGCGCGACCGCGCACGCCTCGGGCTGGCAGTGGCGCATCCCGCTGCAGCATCGCATCGGCAACGGCCATGTCTACTGCGACAAGTTCATCAGCGACGACGAGGCGCGCAGCGTGCTGATGAACAAGCTCGATGGCGCGCCGCAGGCCGACCCGCGACTGATCAAGTTCACCACCGGCAAGCGGCGCAAGCAATGGAACCGGAACGTCGTCGCGGTCGGCCTGGCCAGCGGCTTCCTGGAGCCGCTGGAATCGACCAGCATCCACCTCGTGCAGGCGGCGATCGACAAGATCCTCACCTTCTTCCCCGACCGGGGCTTCAGCCAGCGTGACATCGACGAGTTCAATGCGCAAATGGACTTCGAGTACACGCGCATCCGCGACTTCATCATCCTGCACTACAAGCTCGGCACGCGCGACGATTCGCCGTTCTGGCGCTACTGCCGCGACATGGAGGTGCCGCAGTCACTGCTCGATCGCATGTCGCTCTACCGGCGCCACGGACGCATCTTCCGCGAAGGGCTGGAATTGTTCACGCCGGTCGGCTGGCTGCAGGTCATGCATGGGCAGGGTCTTCGACCCGAAGGCTACCACCCGCTGGTGGACGTGTTCGACGAGAAGGAGGTCCTCGACTTCCTCGGCAACATCGAGGAGGTGATCGGCAAGTGCGTCGAGGTCATGCCTTCGCACGCCGACTACATCGCACGCCATTGCGCAGCGCCGAAGATGCAAGTGAATCAGTAGTTTCACTACATCAATTCGTTTTATTTAATCGGGTCTGTCTATGTAGAATTGGCGGCGGACCGCGACGGATTTCGCTGTCCCTCATCCAATGGGTTGGTAGTTAAGCTACAAACCGAACGAGGCCAGCCCCGATGGACCGCAGCCGCCGACGACTTTCCCAAGCCCTGGCCGGCGCCGCCACGCTGGGGCTGGCGACCTGGCGCGGCGCCGCGCGCGGCGCCGTCGGCCGACCGCTGGCGGTGTGGTTCACCGTCGAAGGCGCCAAGGCCATGCGCCGCATCGGCGAGCGCTTCACCGCCGACACCGGCGTGCCGGTGGTGGTCGACACCCCCGACGAGGGCCCGCAGAAATTCCAGCAGGCGGCCGGCGCCGGCAAAGGCCCGGACATCTACATCTATGCCCACGATCGCATCGGCGAATGGATCGCCGGCGGGCTGATCGGCGCCATCACGCCATCGAAGCGCCTGCTCGACGATATCGACCCGCTGGCCTGGAAGGGCTTCACCAGCCGCGGGCGCCTTTGGGGCTACCCCTATGCGATCGAAGCCATCACGCTGATCCACAACAAGGCGTTGGTGAAGGCGCCGCCCAGGAGCTTCGAAGAAGTGTTCGCGCTCGACCGCGAACTCGCGGCGCAGGGCCGCAAGGCACTGATCTGGGACTACACGAACAACTATTTCACGTGGCCGATCATGGCCGCGCACGGCGGTTATGCCTTCCGCCAACGCGCCGACGGGAGCTACGACCCGCGCGTCACCGGGGTCAACAACGCGGGTGCGCTGGTCGGCGCGCAGTGGCTCGACCGCATGATCCGCGAGGGCCTCATGCCCGCCGGCAGCGGCTACCCCGAGATGGAAGCCGCGGTCGCGCAAGGTCGCGCGGCGATGATGATCAACGGCCCCTGGTCGTGGGTGAACCTCAAGCGCGTGGGCATCGACTTCGGCGTGGCGAAGATCCCCGCGATAGCCGGCAAGCCGGCGGTCCCGTTTGTCGGCGTCAAGGGGCTGATGATCAACCGCGCCAGCCGGCAGCGCGAGCTGGCGGTGGAGTTCATCGAGAACTACCTGCTCACGCTGCCGGGACTGCGCGCGATCGACCAGGCCGAGCCGATCGGTGCACCGGCCAGCCGCGCCTTCTATGCCGAGCTGGCAGCCGACCCGCGCAACGGGCCGAAGATCGTCGGCATCATGGACTCCGCGCGCGACGGCGTGCCCACGCCGAGCATCCCGGAGATGGGCCGCTTCTGGGCGACGATGAAGTCCACGCTGACCAACCTCACCGAAGGCCGGCAGACGCCGCAACAGGCCCTGGACGCCGCCGCGCGGCGGCTGCTCGCCACATGACGGGCGCACGCCAGGACCGCGCGCCGACCTGGCGCACGCAGGCCATCGCCACCCTGGCGGCACTCGCAGCGTTGTACGGCGTGGTGCTCGTGCACGGCGCGGGCCAGACGCTTCTCGCGCTGACGCTGCTGATCATCACCGCGCTCGCGCTGTGGACCTACACCTCGGGCCGCACCCACGCACTGCGCTACCTGTTCCCCGGCATCGCGGCGGCGATCGTGTTCGTGATCTTCCCGATGCTCTACACCATCGGCATCGGCTTCACCAACTACAGCTCGAACAACCTGCTCGACCTCGACCGCGCGCGCAGTTACCTGCAGGTAGACGCGGTGCCGGCAGCGGGCACGACACACGGCTTCACGCTGCATGCCGCGGGCGCGCAATTTCAGCTGCGGGTGACGTCACCCGACGGCGCCACCACCTGGGCCACGCCGCCGATCGCGCTGGACGCAGCGCAGCGTGCGCCGCACGAGATCGCGCTCGAACCTGCCGACGCGGCGACGGGCATGGCACTGCCGACCCGCTCCGTCGTCGAGCAGCTGCCGGCGCTGCGGGCCTTGACGCTGCGCGCGCCGGGCGGCCCGCCGCTGAAACTGACCGGGTTGCGCGAGTTCGCGCACCTGCAGCCGGTCTACACGGCAGGGCCCGACGGCACCATGACCGACCGCCTGACCGGCAACGTCTACCGCGCGGACCTGCGCAGCGGCTTCTTCACCAGCGCCGACGGCGACCGCCTGCAGCCGGGCTTCCGTGTCAACGTCGGCCTGCGCCATTACGCCACGATCTTCAGCGAAGGCAAGTTCCGCGAGCCCTTCCTCAGCGTCTTCGTCTGGACGGTCGTGTTCTCGGCGCTGACGGTCGTCTTCACCGCCGCGCTCGGCCTGCTGCTGGCGGTGCTGTTGAACTGGGAGGCGCTGCCCTTCAAGGGCGCCTACCGGCTGGTGCTGTTCCTGCCGTATGCGGTGCCGGGCTTCATCAGCATCCTCGTCTTCAAGGGCCTGTTCAACCAGAACCTGGGCGAGATCAACCTGATCCTCAACGGCCTGTTCGGCATCCAACCCGCCTGGTTCTCCGACCCGTTCCTCGCCAAGACGATGCTGCTGATCGTCAACGTCTGGCTGGGCTTTCCGTACATGATGGTGTTGTGCTCGGGCCTGATCAAGTCGATCCCGGCCGATCTCTACGAAGCCTCGGCGGTGGTCGGTGCCGGCCCGTGGACGAACTTCCGCCGCCTCACGCTGCCGCTGATCCTCAAGCCGCTGACGCCGCTGCTGATCAGCGCCTTCGCCTTCAACTTCAACAACTTCGTGTTGATCAGCCTGCTCACCGGCGGGCGGCCGGACCAGCTCGACACGACGCTGCCTGCCGGCACGACCGACATCCTCGTCTCGTACACCTGGCGCATCGCATTCCAGGACTCCGGCCAGCAGTTCGGCCTGGCCTCGGCGATCTCGACCGTGATCTTCCTGATCGTGGCCACGGTGACGCTGGTGCAGATGCGCTTCACCCGCATGGCAGAACGGGATGCACGTGTCTGACATGAGCCCCGCATGGTGCTGGCCTCGAGTGATGGATTGCAGATGAGCAAGCCAGTCCTGCCCCACAGCGCCGCACGAGCCACCTGAATCGACAAGAGGACATCCCGCGATGCCGATCGTTCAACCCCAGACCCAGCGCTGGCGCTTGCTGGCAGCGCACGTCTTCCTGCTCGCGCTGTGCGCGGCCGTGCTGTTTCCGTTCCTGATCGTGCTGTCGGTCTCGCTGCGGCCGGGCAACTTTGCCAGCGGCTCGTTGATCCCGGCGTCGATCAGCCTGGAGCACTGGCGCTACGTGCTCGGTCTGCCGTACACGAGCCCGGATGGGCAGCAGGTGCTGCCCGACCTGCCGGTCATGCGCTGGCTGTGGAACTCGGTGAAGGTCGCGCTGCTGTCGGGCGCGGTGACGCTGCTGCTGTCGACCACCGCCGCCTACGCGCTGGCGCGAATGAAGTTTCGCGGCCGCCGCCAGCTGCTCACCGGCCTGATGCTGATGCAGATGTTCCCGGCGGTGCTGGCGCTGGTGGCGATCTACGCGATCTTCGACCGCATCGGCGCGGCCTTCCCCGCCATCGGCTTGAACACGCACGGGTCGCTCGTGTTGGCGTATTCCGGCGGCATTGCCATGCATGTCTGGACGATCAAGGGCTACTACGACACCCTGCCGGCCGAGATCGAGGAAGCCGCGCGCGTCGACGGCGCGACCGCGTGGCAGAGCTTCTGGCGTGTGCTGCTGCCGATGGCGCTGCCGATCCTGATGGTGGTGTTCATGCTCGCCTTCATCGGCGCCATCATCGAGTATCCGGTGGCCTCGGTGCTGCTCACACAGCAGGACCAGCTCACGCTCGCCGTGGGCAGCAAGCTATTCGTGCACGAGCACAACTTTCACTGGGGCGACTTTGCCGCCGCGGCCCTCCTCTCGGGTCTCCCGATCACGGCGGTCTTCCTGCTCGCGCAGCGCTGGATGATCGCCGGGCTGGCCGCAGGGGGCGTGAAGGGTTGATGAACCGCCGCGGCGCCGCCGCGTCCACCGCCTGCACGACGACGCCACCGGCCCCTCGCATGGCGAACGCGTTTCCCCACGTCGCCTGGTCGCACCTCGCGAGCCTCTACGAAGTCAACGTCCGCCAGTACACGCCCGAGGGCACGCTGGCGGCCTTCGAGGCCGACCCGCCTCGGCTGGCGCAGATGGGCGTCGGCATCCTGTGGTTCATGCCGATCCGGCCCATCGGCGTGAAGGAGCGCAAGGGCACGCCGGGCAGCCCTTGCGCGATCTGCGACCACGCGGCCGTGAACCCGGAGTTCGGCACGCTGGAGGACACCCGCCGCATCGTCGCGAAAGCGCATGCGCTGGCCATGAAGGTGATCCTCGACGCGGTCCCCAACCATACGGCATGGGACCACGGCTGGACCACCCGGCACCCGGACTGGCACAAGAAGGAGGCCTCCGGGCAGATCCATTCCTGCGTCTACCGCGCCACACCCAGCAGCCAGCCCGAGTACTGGACCGACGTCGTCGGCCAGGACTCCCGGCAGCCCGCGCTGTGGTCGGCCATGACCGAGGCCATGGCCTTCTGGCTGCGCGTGGCCCGACATCGACGGCTTGCGCTGCGATGTGGCGAGCCTCGTGCCCACGCCGTTATGGGACCAGGCGCGCGCCACGCTCGAGCGCACCAAGCCGGTCTTCATGCTGGCCGAGTCCGACAAGGCCGACCTGCACACGAAGGCCTTCGACATGACCTGCGACCGGGACCTGCAGGACCAGCTGCGCAAGATCGCCAAGGGTCAGGCTGACGCGCAGGCGCTGCGCGCCTGGGTGGCAGCGTCGCGAGGCGAAGTACCCGCCCGATGCCAACCGCATGACCTTCACCGCCAACCACGACAGCAACAGCTGGCATGGCAGCGACCTCGAATGCCTAGGCGGCATCGAAGCCTTCCAGTCCATGGCCGTGCCCGCTGCCACGCTGCCCGGCGTGCACCTGGTCTATGGCGGCCAGAAGCCGTTCTTCGACAAGCGACTCGCGTTCTTCGAGCGGGACACGCTCGACCGGAAGGGCCGGCCGCTCGATGGCTTCTGTCGCGACTTGCTTCAACTCAAGTGCCACCACCCTGCGCTCGCCAACGGCGCGGACGGCGGCCGCCTGCGGTTCGAGGAGACGGACAACCCCGCCGTCGTCGCCTTCACGCGCGAACTCGACGGGCGCGGAGTCTCGGTCCGCGTCAAGCTC
>Ga0209682_10000585_pt1 | contig 12563 bp, 11 predicted proteins | sample DOMMetBare2Fresh_2_FD_187471 | JGI IMG/M metagenome (GOLD analysis project Ga0209682, IMG submission 187471) | Wetland sediment microbial communities from St. Louis River estuary, USA, under dissolved organic matter induced mercury methylation -... | ecosystem: Environmental > Aquatic >...
TGATGACGCCCTTGTGCACCGGCGCAGTCACCATCGCGTCGAACTCTCCCGCGCGGCATCCGTCGACCGCGCGGTCGAGCAGCGACAGCACGTACGGGGCATTCGCGGGATCCAGGCTGCCGGCGCGGCACGGTGCGGCCAGCGGCACGTGCAGCACTTCGACCCGTCTCCTGGCGCCGGCGGCAGGGTCGTAGTCGGGCAGGGCATTCATGCGCCTGCGCTCGCCGCGGACCCGCCCGAGCAGCGACCGGTCCGCAGGGGCGACGATCCCCACCACGGGGACCTACTTCCTGAAGGTCAACGACTTCACCGCCGGCACCACGTCGGAGCGGCCGTACGAGTTGCACCTCCGGGTGCAGAGCGGCGCGCCGACGCCCGAGGTCGAGGCGAACGACACGCCGGCCACCGCGAACGTCCTGCCGGCCAACGGCTGGGTGAGCGGCACGCGCAATCCCGCGGCGGCGACGGAGCAGGACTGGTACAGCCTGACGCTCAATGCCGGTGACACCGTGTTCCTCTCGCTCGACGTGAATCCGGAGCGTGACGGCACCGTCTGGAACGGCCGGCTCGGTGTCGCCCTGTTCGGCGACGCGGGCAACCAGATCCTGGTCGTCGACGACGCCGGAACGGGAGACGTGACTCCCGTTCCGAACAATCCGTCCGAGGCGCTGTTCATGACGGTGAAGACCGGCGGCACCTTCTTCGCCTTCGTCGACTCGGCCTCGGCCGCGGTCGGCGGACCGACCGCCACGTACACGTTGAGCGTCAGCGTGCATCCGGCGGCGAACGAGGGGGTCAACTGCACGACCTACACCAGCACGGACGTGCCGAAGACGATCGGACCGGGAACCGGCCTCGTCAGCTCGACGATCACGGTGCCGGGCAATCCGCGGATCGCCGACGTCGACGTGGACATCGTGCTCAATCACGCGCTGATGCAGGACGTCGACGCCCACCTGCGGTCGCCGGCGGGCAATGACAACGGCCTGTTCACCGACATCGGCGCCGCGGCGACCGGCGGGCAGACCCAGATGGACCTCGTGTTCGACGACGAGGCGGGCATTCCTCCGAGCTTCACGGTGTTCAAGGGCACCCAGCTCAAGCCGGAGCTGAACTACCGCCTCGCCTGGTTCGACGGCGAGAACGCCGGCGGCACCTGGACCCTCGACCTGCGCGACGATACCGCGGGGGCCAATGGCGGAACCCTCACCGCCTGGAGCCTGCGGATCTGCGAGGCACCGCCCGCGCCGCTCTGCGCGCCGGGCTTCACGACACAGACGGTGTTCTCCACCGACTTCGAGAGCGGCGCCGCCGGATTCACGCATTCCGGCACCGCGGACGAATGGGCTCTCGGCCTGCCCGCCACGGCGGCCACGACCACGGCCAACCCGGTGGCGGGGTTCACCACCTGCAACAGTGGCGTCAATTGCTGGAAGACCGACCTCACCGGCACCTACAACGTGTCCAGCACGCAGGACCTGCTGTCGCCGAACATCAATCTGGCCGGCCTTTCGGCACCCGTGGTGGTCACCTGGGCACAGCGCTACCAGATGGAGAGCGCCAACTTCGACCACATGTTCCTCGACTACCAGCAGGCTGGCGGCGCCACCCCGGTCCGCCTGTTCGATTGGCTCGACGCGACGATGACCGATCCCCCGGGCAATCCGACGGTCAACGTTCCGGCGAGCGCGGGTTGGGGCGTCTTCTCGCGGCGGGCCGACAGCCTCGCCGGCTTGAACACCGAGCTGCGCTTCCACCTCGACAGCGACACCACCGTCAACTTCGCCGGCTGGGCGGTCGACGACGTCACGGTGACCGCCTGCCGCGCGCTCTCCGCCGACCTCTCGATCACCAAGACGGACGGCGTGACCACGGCGGTGCCCGGCGGCTCGGTGACCTACACGATCACCGCCTCGAACGCGGGCGCCGATGCGGTCAACCCGGCGACCGTGGCAGACACCTTCCCGGCCATCCTCACCTGCAACTGGACGTGCGTCGGGGCCGGTGGTGGCACCTGTACGGGGGCAGGCGCGGGGAATATCAACGACACCACGGTCAACCTGCCGGCCGGTGGCAGCGTCACCTACACCGCCAGCTGCACGATCAACGCCTCGGCGACCGGCACGCTCTCCAACACCGCGACCGTCTCCTCCGGGGTGACCGATCCGGTCCCCGGGAACAACACGGCGACCGACACCGATACGCTGACCCCGCAGGCGGACCTCTCCGTCACCAAGACGGACGGCGTGACCACGGCGGTTCCCGGCGGCACGGTGACCTATACGATCACCGCCTCGAACCCGGGTCCCAGCAATGCGCCGGGCTCGACGGTGGCGGACACCTTCCCGGCCTCGCTGACCTGCAACTGGACGTGCGTGGGGGCCGGTGGCGGTACCTGTACGGCGGGAGGCGCGGGCAACGTCAACGACACGGCGAACCTGCCGGCCGGCGGCAGCGTCACCTATACGGCGAGCTGCACGATCTCCGCGTCGGCGACCGGGACGCTCTCCAACACGGCGACGGTGACGGCGCCCGCCGGGGTGACCGATCCGACCCCGGGCAACAACTCGGCGACCGACACCGACACGCTGACCCCGCAGGCGGACCTCTCGATCAGCAAGACGGACGGCGTGACCTCGGCGACGCCGGGCGGCTCGGTGACCTACACGATCATTGCCTCCAACGCCGGTCCGAGCAACGCCTCGGGCTCGTCGGTGGCGGACACCTTCCCGGCCTCGTTGACCTGCACGTGGACCTGTGTGGGCGCCGGTGGCGGCGCCTGCACGGCGGGAGGCGCGGGCAACATCGGCGACACGGTCAACCTGCCGGTGGGTGGCAGCGTGACCTACACGGCGAGCTGCACGATCTCGCCGTCGGCCACCGGCTCGCTCGTCAACACGGCGACGGTTTCGACGGCCGGCGGGGTGACCGACCCGGCCCCGGGCAACAACTCGGCGACCGACACCGACGCCCTGGGAGCGAACGCCGATCTGTCGATCATCAAGTCGGACGGTGTGACCTCGGCGACGGCGGGCGGCTCGGTGACCTATACGATCACCGCGTCCAATGCCGGCCCGAGCGCCGCCACGGGCGCGACGGTGACCGACACCTTCCCGTCCGACCTCACCTGCACCTGGACCTGCGTCGGTGCCGGTGGCGGCACCTGCACGGCGGCGGGCTCGGGGAACATCGGCGACACGGTCAACCTGCCGGTGGGCGGCAGCGTGACCTACACGGCGAGCTGCACCGTGTCCGCGTCGGCGTGCGGCTCGGTGAGCAACACGGCCTCGGTGGCGGCGCCCGCCGGGGTGACCGACCCGACACCGGGGAACAACTCGGCGACCGACACCGACACCGTGGCGGGCCAGGCCGATCTCTCGATCACCAAGACGGACGGGTCGGGGACGGTGACGGCCGGCGGTACGGTGACCTATACCATCGTGGCCTCCAGCGCGGGTCCCTGTGCCGTCACGGGCGCGACGGTCACGGACACCTTCCCGGCCGCGCTGACCTCCTGCACCTGGACCTGCGTGGGCGCCGGTGGCGGCACCTGCACGGCGTCGGGCGCGGGCAACATCAGTGACTCGGTCAACCTGCCGCCGGGCGGCAGCGCGACCTACGCGGTGACCTGCACGGTCTCGCCCTCGGCCACCGGCACGCTGACCAACACGGCATCGATCACGCCTCCCCCCGGGGTGACCGATCCGACGCCGGCCAACAGCAGCGCCTCGGATGTCGACACCGTCCAGGGAACGGGCGGCGGCCCCTCCATCCAGGAGATCCCGACGCTCTCGACGATCGGCCTGGCGGCGCTGGTGCTGATCCTGGCGAGCCTGGCCGTCGTGCTGATGCGGCGGCGCCGGCAGGTGTGAGGGTGAGGGTCTAGAGACCCGGAAACAGCCGGGGACGATCGGTCAGCCGATCGATCCCCGGTTGTCGAGGAACTGCGCGAGGCGGGTGCGCTCGGTGGGGGTGAGGATCTCGCCGAGCCACCGGCCGAGCAGGACGGGATCGCGGAACGCCTTGCGGTTGGGATTCGCCGCGTTGCGCAGGACGCGCTCGATCTGCAAGGAAAACACGGCGCTCTCCCCGATCAGGAATGCCGTCCTCTCCACCCGGCCGGCCATCACCGATAAAAGCTGGATCAGGCTCTGCGCCACGTCGACCGGCAGGACGTCGGCGTGCAGCAGGTCGACCACTCCCACATAGCGCTCGGGAATCCGGTTGATGGCCGTTTCGTGCTCGCGGACGAACTGCCGGACCTCTTCCAGGGTCAGCGGCGTCGCGACCCGGACTTCGACGAGTCTCCCTGTCACGTTCTGGACGGTGTGCATGCGCGGAGTCTATCCCTGTTTCGCGGCTTCCACGCCGTGCTAAGCTGCGGCCAGCTTTCAGCTTCAGCAAGACGTCTGGCGAGGGAGGAATCTCTCGGGGAGGAAAGGTATGGAAGGGATCGAACGGCTGTTCTCGCTCGACCGCTTGCCCTGCGCCTTCACCGTCCACAGCGGCGGTGGGGTGAAGCGGATCGGCCACGGTGAGCCCGCGTTCGCGGTGCACCTGCGCAACGGCAAGGGATGGAAGGCGCTGCAAACCCTCGACGAGCTGACCATCGCCGAGGCGTACGTCCGGGGCGACATCGAGATCGAAGGGGATGAGATCCGCGCCATGTGGCTCCGCGCGTTTCTGGCGGACGACAAGCTCTGGCTCAAGGCGTGGCGCCGCCTGCAGCCGGTCCTGGTCGGCCGGGAGCGGCTGAACCCGGGCTGGATCGCCAAGCATTACGACTCCGCGAACGTCCAGCTCTGGGCGCTCGACCGCGACTACCGGGCCTATACGCCGGGGATCTACGAGAGCGAGGACGAGACCCTGGAGGAGAGCACCCGCCGCAAGTACGACTTCGCCTTCGAGGGAATGCACCTGAAGGCGGGGGACGTGGCGCTCGACGTGGGCCACGGCTGGGGCGGCTTCATCCAGTATTGCGCCGGGCGGGGCGTGCGTGTCGAGGGGATCACCCTGTCGAAGGACCAGCTCGGCTGGGTCACCCGGATGATCGAGGAGAAGAAGCTCGATGCCTCGGCCACCTATCAGGACTTCTTCACCTACCGCCCGGGCCGGAGGTACGACGCGATCTCCGTGATGGGAGTGATCGAGGACCTTTCGGACTACCCCCGGGTGCTGCGGCACCTCGCCGGGCTGCTGAAGCCGGGGGGGCGGGTCTACCTCGACTTCGCCGCGGGGAAGGTGCCGTTCGGCACCTCCAGCTTCATCACCAAGCACGTCTGGCCCGGTACGTTCCGGATGACCTACGTGCCCGAGCTGATGGCGGCGCTCGACCGGTCGTCCCTCCAGCTCGTGGGGCTGTACAACGACCGCCGCAACTACCACCTCTGGGCGAAGAAGGGCCTCGAGCGGTGGATCGAGAACCGCGAGGAGGTCGTCTCCCGGGCGGGGGAGGAGACCTGGCGCTTGTTCCGTCTCCTCTTCGCCGGCACCGCGGGGGTGATGAACGACCCGTCCTGGGAGGTCACCGCCTACCGCATGCTGCTGGAGCTGCCGGCCGATCTGGCCCGGTAGGAAGCTCGCCGCCAAAAGAAAACCGGCCGGGGGAGGTCGAAGCTCCGCCGGCCATGGAAGTCGAGGAGCCGGACGAGCTGGAAGGGGCCGGGTGTCAGCCATCGACGCCAATGCCTGATGCCGGGAGTGCCACGCTTCAGGCAGTTGGCGCACCACGCAGGATAGAGATGACTTCGTCGGCCCGCAGCATCGTATGATCCGCTTCACGGTGAGGCGGCCGGGATACAGGTTGCCGACTAAACCGCGATTTCGAGGAAAGCCGTCCATGCGTATTCATCGCACCCACCCGAGCCCCGTTGGGCCGGGCATCCTCTGGATGGCCTGCGCCCTGCTGCTTGCGGCGTCCCCCGGGGCCGCCCAGAGCTGTACCGACGACCCGTCGCCGGTCGCGCCGGTCGCGCGCTCGCCGGTGAGCCCCAACTATCTGGCGTACAAGGGGAAGACGATCGCGCTGGTCGGCGTCTCGCACGAGTACATCTGCCACATCGCCCAGCCTGAGCGCGACAGCCAGTACTGCACGCTCACGAGCTACCCCGGCGTCCTGGCCAATCTGAAGGACAAAGAAGAACACCGTCATCCGTCTGTGGACGGTGTTCAACCACAGCCCCGGCCGCTCCTACCAGGCCCAGAAGTCTCCCCCGGGGCCGGACGTCCCCTTCACCGCCGAGCAGCCCTTCAAGTACACGAACGGCAAGTGGGACTTGAACGTCGTCGACAACCCCGACATCAACCAGACCAATCTCAACCCCACCTACTTCACGAACCTGGAAGCGGTGGTCCGGGAGGCTTTCTGCCAAGGGATCATCGTCGAGGTCACGCTCCTCGATACCTGGGATGGCGACTGGGCCAAAGGTCCGTTCCACACGGCGAGTACGGTCAACGGCATGGGTTTCGGGTCCACCAGCTCGGCGCGCCGGCTCTTCCTGAGCTTCGAGGACCTGGCCGGAAAGAGACGTCTCCGCGCCGGTCCTGGCCGCCCGCAACGCCCAGAAGGTGGCGGTGGCAAGCGTCGTGAGGCGGCTCAAGAAGTTTCCCAACGTGATCTTCGAGGTCGCCAACGAGGCGGACTTGATGCTCTCGGGGCTCACTCCCGCGCAGGTCACCGACTTCCAGAACACGGTCGTCGGCTGGATCCGGGCCAACGACAATCCCGCACCGGGCAACCACCTGATCATGGTGAACGGCCACCAGAGTCAGGCGTTTGCCTGGAACGTGCCCTACGCGGCGATCGAGAGCGCCCACTACTCTTTCAATAGCGATGCGGGGGTGTATGGTGCCATCGAGCTGCTGCGCGACGCCAGCCTCAAGACCGCCCGGGCGAGCTATGCGATAGCCTTCAACGAAAACAAGGGACTTGGGATCGCCGGCACCGATTTCGTCGAGACCGACGACGTGCGGCCCGAAGCATGGGAGTTCTCCTTCCTCGGGGGAGCGCTCTTCGATGCCTACAGTGTGAACCGGAGCGACGCGCAAGCCGTGAGCTAACCACCCAGCTCGGCATCCTCCGCCAGTTCCTGCGGAATGACACCATCACCATCCCGGGCAACTACATCTGGGCTCTTCAGAACATGCAGCAGGCAAGCTGCAATGGCAGCGGCGACTGGTGCAGGAACGTACTGCCCTGGGGCTCCAGCGATAACCTTTGCCCCACCATCGAAGGCGAACAGACCTACTGGGCCACCTTCAAGACGGCAAATCAGTATGCCCTGTACATCCATCACAGCACCATGACCAACAAGCCGGGCAACCCGCCCAATCCGTTCTTGCGCTACGATGCGCGGCCTTGTCCCTCAAATTATCAAGAATCCAACTTTCAGTTCCAGGTTTCTCAGCCGGGCTGCTGGAGGGTGAGCTGGATCAACCCGAAGGACGGCGTCGTTCGCAAGTCAACGGCCTTCACCGCCAAGGCCGGCACCTGGTACCCTCAACCTTCACCTCCCTATCCACACGACATCGTGGTGCTCGTCAGCAAGTTGCTGGACACTCAATGCGCGGGTTAAGGCAGGAGCTGTGACATGAAACCGAACCGTTGGTTCGCCTCGACCGTCCCATTCGTGCTCAGTGGGGCGCTGTTGATCTTCGGTGCCGGAGAATCGGCAGCGCGCATCGTCCTGAGCCCGCCTATTGAGGTGCCGGCGTTTGCTCCGGACCCTTACATTACCGAAGTGAGCCTGGCGGTCCTGGAAGACGGTAGCTTTGCCATTTCGCGTCTGTATGAGCCGGGTCTGGAGCTCCTCTTTTTCGGGCCGGATGGGGAGATCAAGAAGAGGAGGGTCATTCCCCTGCCGCCCGGCACCACAGGACCTCTGTCGGGGGGGATCGGCTCGTTCGGCGACCGGTATTTCTTTGCTTGGTCCCGGCTCCCGAGCCTGCAGGCTCACGCCGCCTTTTTCAGCCGAGAGGGGAACCGGCTTGGAAAGATCTTTCCCTGGCCTTACTCCGAGACGCGTCTTCCCTATATTTTCTTCCACTACGCACCCGGGCCCACAGGGCGCATCTTGCCGTTCTTCGTTTTCGAGTCCGGCAAAGACCGCTTTGGCCGGCCTGCCTTCTGGGAGAGGTCACAGATGTTCGGCCCAGGCGGTTTTTGGGGTGCGCCGGTGGAGATCGGCCCCGAGGCGGAGCTGGTGGCCTATGACGCGGCGATCAACGCGCACGGCCGCTTCGTCGTTCTGTTTCACCGGTGTCCGCGAGGCGCCATTGACGAAGACGAGTGCGAGCTGGGTACCCAGGTCTTCGATCGGGCCTGGCGGCCGCGGAGCCCGCTTCGGACGGAAGCCCTCCCGGCTTTGGGCAAATCGGATCGCACGTTCGTCTTGGGGCTGGCGCGAACGGGGACCCATGCCGTGGGATGGACCAGGGAGGTGGGAAACCGCCCAGGGCAGGAGAACCGCTTGTTGATCCGGCTCTTCGGTCCGGATGGCCTGCCTGCCTCAGGAGAGCTCCAGATCAGCGAGCCGGGAGTACGCGCCGGAGGCGGGCTTCGGCCGCGTGCCACCTTTGCCAACACGTTCGTGGTGGCATGGTATTACAGCCCCGACGACGGCAAGCGGTCGGCACACATCCGGGAGCTCAATGGCAAGACAGGCCGCCTCGGCGAGCCGATCCTGGTCGCCGAGGACATCAAAAACTTTGCCTGGTCTCTCCAGATGAACAGCTCGGGCCGGGGTGTCCTGCTGTGGGGCGATCATGTAACGCTGGTCACGGTGGTGCCCGATGAGGAGAGTCGTGACGAAGAGTAGTTGGAGCCTGGTGCTCGGCGGCCTGTTTCTGGCGGGGCGCCTGTGGGCCGGGGGGGTGGGGTGTCAACAGGATTGCGCGGCCGGCGAGTGCGCACAGACCTCCTGCGCGGGCGACTCCCGTGACGGCGGCTTCTGCCACTGCGGCAGCCAGGCGGTGGTCTGGACCGAGGGTACGTACGCTTCATGGTGCCGGAGCTGGGGCCGGCCCACGCCCGGCACGTCCTGCCCGCAGGTGCCCACGGCCGAGGACCTGGAAAAAGGCCCCAGCCTGCCGGTTCCCGGCCAGCCCGACCTTTCCCTGGCGGATGCCGATGCCCTGGTGGCGGGGCTGACGGCGAAAAACCCTTATGTGGCGGCACTCGTCGGTGCCCTGCTGGACGACGGGAGCTGGGTGGACGGGCCATTCGAGGGCCAGATCCAGGACAGCCACTTCGACGAGGAGGCAGGAACCACGCAGTCTCCGGCGTTGCGGTTTACCGGCCAGGTCGTGGCAGGAGGCATCGGTGCCGCGCAGATCCAGATCGATGTCACGGGCGACCTGCGCGACCTCCCCTACCTGGGAGATTACGTCCGGGACCTCTCCCCTTCGACCCTGGTGCCGGCGACGGTCACCGGCACCGTGACCGACCGCGGCCTGCATGGCGCATTGGTCGTCACGGCGCCCGACGGAAAGGCGGAGGCGGTCCAGTGGTAGGGGCAACCGCTCGGGAAGCCCTTCTCACGCCGCAAACGCCGCTTTCCGGGGCTGGAGGAGTGGGTTGGTGCGGGTCTATTGGAGCCCGAACTCGCGCATGCGCGTCCGCAGTGTGGGTGGCGTCATGCCGAGGAGCCGGCTCGCTTCGCTGATGTTGCCGCCCGTCTGCTCCAGCGCCGCCGCGCAGAGGGTCCGCTCGTACGATTCCCACGCGGTTCGAAAGCGGTCGAGACCTTCATGGGCCGCCGGGACCGGTGGTGGTGGCGGCGGCGGCGCAGCCTCCTCCTGTGTCCGGGCGACGGCCGCTTCCAGGCGCGGCAACGAGAAGGAGCCCCCCTTCGGAACGCTCCAGTTGCAGATGAGGTAGTTGCGCGCCCGGTCCAGCTCCTCGTCCGTGGGTTTCCGGACCTTCACCACGGCGAGCAACTCCTCCCAGGTGCGCCGCACCTCCTCGTTGCATGCCTCGCCCGACTGTGCCACCTCGGCGATCGCCTCCTCGCAGAGGTCCGCCGCCTTGCGCAGCGCGCCCCGCCGGCACAAGGAGCCGAACAGGGTGACCAGGGCGACGAAGCCCTCCTTGTACAGCTCGTGCTCGAAGCACACCTTCACCGTGTCGCGGAAGAGCCTCTCGGAGTCCTGGTCCCTGCCGAGGGCGTCCAGCAGACGCGCCTCGCAGTAGGCGATTTGCAGCCGCGTCCCGAGGTCCTGCACCTGATCGAAAACCGGCTTGCCCAGGTCGAATTGGTGGAGGGCCTCCGGCGGCTTCCCGAGGCTGATCAGACAGTCGACGACGATGAGCCGTGCCAGGGTCTGCAGCCGGATCTCGTGCGGAGGCATTCGCTTGAGCGCGACCTTTGCCTTCTCCAAGGCGTCCGCCGGCCGGCCGGCATTGATCAAGAAGGCTGCCTCCACGACGGCGTTGTGGGCCTCGCCATTCCCATCTTCCAGCCGGTGGAAGATCTCGACGGCCCGCCTGACCAGCGAAAGGCCCTCCTCGATCTCACCGATATCCGTGCGATACGAGCTCTCGATCGAGAGGAGGTTTCCCTCCAAGCCGGGGTCCCCCGTCCCTTGGGCGAGATGCCGCCAAGCCTCCTCCAGCGCCTGGCCCGTGCCGCGCCAGTCGGCTGCGACCCGGCGGCAGTTCGCGATCACGGTCATCGCCTCACCCCGGAGGTCGCTCTTGAAGCGCGGCGGCTCCGCGAGCAGGTCCACCAGCGCGAGGGCGACCCGGGCGGTGGCCTCACCCAGATAGGGATCGGAGCGGCCTGACTTTCGCGCCTCGGCTAGGATCACCTCGAAGACAGGGAGGGCCTGGAGCGCCGCGACCGAGCGGATGCGTTTGAGCTGCCCCGTGGGGCTCCGGTGCCGGAGATCGGCCCACCAAGCCCGCGCCTTGAGGGCATCGACCTCCTCGCGCACCGAGCCGCGGACGAAATCGACGAGGGTCGAACGCGGATCAGCGGCTGGAAACGGGGTGGCGCCGAGCTCGCCGACGCACTCCACCGCCGCCGCCCAGCAGGGAACGCAGCGTGCGACGTGGCGGTGCGCGCGCGTCGCCCCGGCGGCCTCCTCCGGCGGGCCACTGAACAACACGGTGAAGGCTTCTCGGGTGAAGTGCCGGCTCATCCGCCCCTCCTCGGTTCAGGTGCGCGCCGCATTATAACCGAAGAAAAAGACGGGGGGCGAAAGACCCCCCACAGCGGAGTGCACTTCAACGGTACCGGCCCCAACCGCTAGCCGTTGGGGTCGTAGACAGCGCCCCCGTCACCTTGCGGCGCCGCCAACCCGTTGGGGTCAACGACGGGGCCTCCTTGAAGCAGGTCGGCGGCCCAGGCGGCGGTGAGGAGAGCCAGCACCAGAAGGATGGTACGGATCATGAGAAGAGTCCTTTCCGGAGGTTGTGTGCGGCCGGCCTGGCATTAGGCGGATCGCATAAAAACTTCGCACCCCCGGGGCAGTCTGGCCTGCTGCCAGACTGCGGGCAAGGGAAGGTTTCTCTCGCACCCGAGATCCGCTCATTCAGCCCGAGGGCCGGTCTTCTCCAAGGCTGACGCTTGGGGAACCCGTCCGGGCCGGGGCATCGAGTAGACCTCGAAGCGGTGACCCTCCAGCTCGACGTGCTCGCCGGGGGTTCCTCCCAGCCGCTGAATCAGGCGACGGTGACGGTCGTTCTCCGGCCGGGCCAGACTGATGACGCGCTCTTTGCCCAGGACCTCGAAGGCGTGATGGAGCGCGGCACGGGCGCCTTCCTCGGCAAAGCCCAGACCCCACCAACTGCGCGCGAGGACTACCGTCAGCTCGAGGCCGGGCCACCCGGGCGGCTGGGTGAAACCGAGATGGCCCGCGAAGTCCCCCGTCTCCTTCGCCTCGACCGCCCAGGAGCCATTCCCGGAGAGCATCCACTCGCCGATGAGCACCGCGAACGACTCCCAGGCCTCGGGAGAGGTGTAGGGGGCATGCCCCAGGCCGCGCGCGACCTCGGGATCGGCGTACATCGCGGCGAAGGCCTTGAAGTCTTCGCGCCGGAACGGCCGCAGCCACAGACGTTCTGTTTCCAGGGTTGGGATGTTTCGCACCCCCGGGGCAGTCTGGCCCGCCGTCAGACTTCGGGCAAGGAAGGTTTCTTTCGCACCCGAGGAGGAAGAGTCATGGCCAACGACTTCGTGATCCCGACCCTGGAGACGGAGCGCCTCTGGTTGCGGCCGTGGCGCCGGAGCGACCTGGCGGCGCACGCCGAGATGTGTGCGGACCCCGAGGTGATGCGCGGGCTGGGGAGGCCGGCCTGGACCGAGCCGGACGCGGTCTGGATGTCCCTGGCCGCTCTGATGGGCCAATGGGACCTCGGGGGTTGGGGCGTGTGGGCGGTGGAAGACAAGGCGACCGGCGCTTTTCTCGGGAGGATCGGCCACGCGCATCCCCCGGGCTGGCCGGGCTTCGAGCTGTGCTGGGCCCTCCTGCGCCGGCATTGGGGCCGGGGCTATGCGACGGAAGGCGCCCGCGCCGCCCTGGCGTACGCCTTCGACACCTTGCGGCGCGACCACGTGATCAGC
>Ga0209682_10000586_pt1 | contig 12561 bp, 11 predicted proteins | sample DOMMetBare2Fresh_2_FD_187471 | JGI IMG/M metagenome (GOLD analysis project Ga0209682, IMG submission 187471) | Wetland sediment microbial communities from St. Louis River estuary, USA, under dissolved organic matter induced mercury methylation -... | ecosystem: Environmental > Aquatic >...
CTTTCACGATCGCTGTCGGCGCCCGACGAGGTCAACATCACGACGATCACGGTCGGGTCGCTGCGCATCAACGCCTTGACTGCCTCGGCGAAAGCCCATCCATCCATGCCGGGCATGTTGATGTCGAGCAGGATCACGCAGTCCGGGCCCTGCGGCTGCGCAGCCAGGTAATCGAGCGCGTGCTCGCCCTGCTCGAACACGGCCAGTTCGCCGTCGAAGCCGGCACGGCGCAGGATCAGCTCGTGATAGACGTTGTCGGACTCGCTGTCGTCGACCAGCACGATGCGTTCGATCTTCATGCCTCCCCCTCCCCCTGCTCGGCGGCCGCGATGCTCAGCGGAAGCTCAACGCTGAACACGCTGCCGCGGCCGGGTTCCGACTGCACGCCGATGCCCCCGCCATGCATTTCGACGATGCGCTTGCAGGTGGCCAGGCCGAGCCCGGTGCCCTCGTAGTGGCGGCGCGGGTTCAGGCGCTTGAACAGGCCGAACAGCTTGTCCTGCTGCGCCAGCGGGATGCCGATCCCGTTGTCGCGCACCGTCACCGTCGCGCTCGTGGCGCTGCGCACGGCTCGAAGCTCGACCAGCGGCCGGGCGCCCGGGGCATGGAATTTCAGCGCGTTGCTCAGCAGGTTCTGGAACAGCAGCCGCAGCAAGGTCCGGTCGCCCGGAACCTGGCCGAGTCGTCCGCGCTCGATGTGGGCACCATGGGCCGTGACGGCGCCGGAAAGGTCGGCCACGACCTCGTCGAGCAGGGCATCGAGATCCACCTCGACGGGCTTCATCCCGTGGCCGTCCAGACGGATGTACTCGAGCAGATCGTCGAGCAGCAGGCGCATGCGCAGGCCCCCCTCGCGCACGAAGCCCAGGTAGCGCCGCCCGGCGGGGTCGAGCGCTTCGGCGTGGTGCTGCTGCAGTTCGCCCGTGTAATTGCAGATCGAGTTGACCGGCTCGCGCAGATCGTGCGAGATCATGTAGATGAACTGGCGCTGCACGGCGTTGCGCTGGGTGAGCGCATGGAATGCGTCCTCGAGGTTCTTCTGCACGGCCCGCAGGTCGTGCACGTCGTGGCCGCGGACGGCCACGCCGATCACCTTGCCGGCGTCGCGCACCGGGAGGTAGGTCACCTGCAGGTGGCGTCGACCGAGCACCGGGAAGTCGTCCTCGGTTTCGCAATCGACCTGCTCGCCGGCGAGCGCACGATCGAGCATCGGCTTGATCCGCGCCTCGAAGACCGCCTGCCCCAGCAGTTCGGCCACCGTGTGGCCCTCGATGCGGTCGCGGGTCGTGGCCCAGTATTCGAGGTAGCGGTCGTTGACGAAGCGGTAGACATAGTCGGCATCGACGAAGGACTGCAGGTCGAGCGTCTGTGCCGACAGTGCGGCGGTCTGCAGCAAGCGCTCGCGCCCACGCGCCACCTCCATCCGCAGCGCGCTGTGGCGCGTCAGCATCGCCTGGCGCCAATGCAACAGCTTGGCCGTCTGCCTGGCGAGCGCGTTCAGTGCCTCCAGCTGCTGTGCCGTGAGCTCACGCGGCTGCCGGTCGATCGCGCAGACGGTGCCCAGGGCGTGGCCGTCCTCGGTGACGATGGGAGTCCCGGCGTAGAAGCGGATATGCGGATCGCCGGTGACGAGCGGATTGCCGGCGAATCGCCGATCGCCGCGCGCGTCCGGAACGACCAGGGTGTCCCTGGGCGAGAGGATCGCGTGCGCGCAGAACGCGAGGTCGCGCGGCGTCTCCGCCGCGTCGAGCCCGACACGGGCCTTGAACCATTGGCGATCGGTGTCGACGAGCGAGATCAGCGCGATCGGAGTCCCGCAGATCAGCGCGGCCAGCCGCGCCACGTCGTCGAAGACCTCCTCGGGCGCCGTATCGAGCACGGCAAGATCATGCAGGGCCCCGATACGCTGGGCTTCGTCCTGCGGCAGACGCGCGGGCTCGTACCCGTCATGGTGGCTGCTCATGGCCATCGTCCTCCCCTGAAGCCGGGGGACTGTATCGACGTACCGCGCGTTGCCCCGAAAGACCATCATCAGGTCCCGGACATACCGCGGCGCGCACCGTGACCAAGTGCTCGCGATCGGGCTCGCAGGCGTGGGCGGGTCGCGCCGTCAGCCGAGCTGCTCGCCCCCGCGCTCGCCGAGCAGCGACCAGGGGCTCGCCAGCGATGGATCGAGCGCGACCGGCGACCACCCGTTCATGAACTCGAACCACGATGCCCAGGCCGCCTGCTGCACACCGGCGATCTGGCCGAGGGCATTCGCCAGCCACTCGCCCTGGAACTCGAACCAGTCGCCCAGCAGCGCCTGCGGGTCAAAGACCTCACTCTCGCCGGGACTGGCGGATTCCGGGAGATCAGCGATCTTGCGTGCCATGGCAACCCCTCGACGACGACCATGCCGGCAGGTTCGCCCTGCGAACCGCTTTGCCTGGAAGTCGGTCCAGCCTAGCCCGAACCCGGGTGCGCGGGTTGCGTGCGATCAATCGAGGCCTCGTCGCCGGCGCTCACCCCTGCGGCGGCCAGGCGATCGCCGGTGCGATCGCGCCCTCGCAGATCCCGAAGCCGATCCGCCGTGCGCCGGGGCGTGCACAGGCCGCGCGCAGGATCACGCGGTCGCCGTCCAACAGGAAGGTCCGCGTCTCGCCGCCGGGCAGGCCGAGCGGCTTCTTGCCGCCGACGCTGAGCTCGAGCAGCGAGCCGCCCTGGTTCTCGAGCGGGCCGGACAGCGTGCCGGTTCCCAGCAAGTCGCCCGGCTGCAGGTTGCAGCCGCCCACCGTGTGGTGTGCAAGCATCTGCGCGACCGTCCAGTAGCTGTCGCGGAAGTTGCTCTGCGACAGCCGCTGCGGCGCCAGGCCCTTCTCGCGCATCGCCGCAGTCTGCAGCCAGACTTCGAGAACGATGTCGACCTGACCCTGCGCACGGTTGGCCGGCGAGTCCAGGTAGGGCAGCGGACCCGGCGCCCCCACCGTGCGCTCGAACGGCACGCGGAACGGCACCAGGGCCTCGGCCGTGACGATCCAGGGCGAGATCGTGGTCGCGAAACTCTTGGCCAGGAACGGGCCGAGCGGCTGGTATTCCCAGGCCTGCACATCGCGCGCCGACCAGTCGTTGAGCAGCACGATGCCGAACCAGTCGCTCTCGGCCTGCGCCATGGTCTTCGGCGTGCCGAGCTCGTTGCCGGGGCCGACGAAGACACCCAGCTCGAGTTCGTAGTCCAGGCGCCGGCTCGGGCCGAACGACGGCACGGTCTGCTCCGGCAGCATGTACTGGCCGTTCGGCCGCCGCACGACGCCGCCGCTGACGCCGATCGACGAGGCCCGCCCGTGATAGCCGATCGGCACCCATGGGTAGTTGGGCAGCAGCGGGTTGTCGGGACGGAACAGCTTGCCCACCGCGGTGGCGTGGTGGATGCCGGTGAAGAAATCGGTGTAGTCGCCGATGGCGCAGGGCAGCGCCATCTCGGCCTGGGCCTGCGGCAGCAGGCACAGTTCGAGGAAAGGCCCCTGGTCGCTGCCCTCGCCGAGCGCGGTCGACAGTGCAGCGCGCAGCTTGCGCCAGGCCGGCTGGCCCAACGCCATGAAGGCGTTCAGGTCCCCGGCGGCCAACGGCGCGAGCAACTCGGCGATGCCGCTGCCCCAGGGGCACTGTTCGGCGGCGAGCTTCAGATCGAGGATCTGGTCGCCGATCGCCACGCCGATGCGCAAGGCGTCCTCGCTCTTTCGGCGGCGGAACCGGCCGTAGGGCAGGTTCTGGACCGGGAAGTCGGTGTCGTCGGCATTGGCCGACTCGACCCAGCTGCGCAGCGCCGGGTCGTGCGTGGCATCGAGCGTGATCGTCATGGCGTGAACTGGTCTTTCAGGGCGGCCCAGCACGCAGGGTACTGCTTGTCCAGCGCGCCCTCGCGCATGGCCCAGGCGGTCGGGCGGAAACGCCAGCGGCTCTCGAACATGAAGGCCAGCGTACTGGCCAGCTTGTGCGGCACAAGCGGGGCGTTGGAGGCCTTGTCGAAGGCCTCGGCGTCGGGGCCGTGCGGCACCATGGTGTTGTGCAGGCTGGCGCCGCCAGGCTTGAAGCCCTCCGGCTTGGCGTCGTACTGGCCGTGGACCAGGCCCATGAACTCGCTCATCACGTTGCGGTGGTACCAGGGCGGCCGGAAGGTGTCCTCGGCCACCATCCAGCGCGGCGGGAAGATCACGAAGTCGCAGTTGGCGGTGCCCGGCGTGTCGCTCGGGCTGGTGAGCACCGTGAAGATCGACGGGTCCGGGTGGTCGAAGCTGATCGAGCCGATCGTCATGAAGTGCGCGGTGTCGTACTTCACCGGCGCGAGGTTGCCGTGCCAGGCGGCGACGTTGAACGGGCTGTGGGGCTGGCGCGCGGCCCAGAAGGCGCCGCCGAATTTCTTGACGATCTCCCACGCCCCGGGCTCGGGGTCGAACGCCGCCACCGGCGCGAGGAAGTCGCGCGCGTTCGCCAGGCCGTTGCTGCCGATCGGCCCCAGCTCGGGCAGGCGGAAGGCGGCGCCGTAGTTCTCGCACACATAGGCGCTGGCCGGAGCGTCGACCGCGACGCTGAAGGCCAGGCCGCGTGGCAGCAGCAAGATCTCGCCCGGGCCGGCGTCGAGCTGACCGAGTTCGGTCGTGACCGTGAAGCGCCCGCTCTGCGGCACGACCAGCATCTCGCCGTCGCTGTTCACGAAGGCACGCCGGTCCATGCTCCTGTTGCACAGCACGAGGTGCGCGGCAACGCCGCTCTGCGCGTCGGCATCGCCGTTGACGACCATCGTGCGCAAGCCCTCGAGAAAGTCCAGCGGCACGCTCGGCATCGGCGTCGGATGCCAGCGCAGTGGATCGGGCGGCACCTCCAGGCCGGCAGCCGCGCCGGTCTTCCAGAACGGCAGCGGCAGGCCCTCGTAGCCATCGACCACCACGCTGGGAAGGCGGCGGTACATCCAGGTGCGCCGGTTATCGGCACGCGGTGCCGTGAAGGCACTGCCCGAAAGCAACTCGGCGTACAGCCCGTGCGGCGCCTTCTGCGGGCTGTTGCGGCCGACTGGCAGCGCGCCGGCGACGGCCTCGCTCGCAAACTGGTTGCCGAAGCCCGACTGGTATTGCCGCGCGGTCATGCGCCTGCCCCCGCCGGCTCGCCGACGCCGGCGCGCGCGCGGTCGATGGCCTCCCTCAGCACGTTCAGGTCGCCGATGTGGTTGGCCAGCAGGATCACCAGGCGCGCATTCATCAACTCGCTCTGCGCGTCGCTCAGGCCTTGGTGGCCGGCGATCAGCATCTCGTAGAAGTCGTCGCCGGGCGTGTAGGCCTGGCGGTAGCGCTCTGCGGGCCGGCCGAAGTTCGGCTGCGTGTTCAGGTCGGGCATCGCGGTCTCCTTCAGTCGTTGCAGGTCGCGCGTGCGACCGCGGCACGCACGGCGGCGGCATCGAGCGTGCGCCAGCGTGCGGCCACGTGCTGGTCGGGGCGCAGCAGCACGCAACTGCCTGGGCGGGCGTCGTAGCGCTGGGCAGCCAGGCCCTGCAGATCTTCGACGGTCTTCACACCGTCCGCGGCTGCGGTACCGGGCGGAACGACGAGCAGCGTGTGCACCGGAATGCGGTCGTGCGCCAGGGTCTCGATCGTATTGCGTTGTGATGGCGTGAGCGTGCCGTCGCCGAACAGCATCAGCACGAAGCGGTTGCCGGCATGCTGCAAAAGCCAGCCGCCCTTGACCGGCGCATCGTCCATCGGTGCGCCCGGGATCATCCAGCCGCCGAAGTCGGCGCTGTCGGGGGTATTGAGCGACGAGCGGCTGAGGATCGCCGGCACCGACAGCCGGCCGGAATTGACCAGGGCACGGCCGCACGGCACCTCCCTGGCCAGCGTCAGCACCGCATTGCGGAAGACCTGCGAGACATGGCTCTTGGGCGTGATGAAGTCGGTCGAGCGCGTGGAGTTGAGCAGGTTCTCGTCGGCGCCGTGGCCCCGCTCCTCGCTGTAACTGTCGAGCAGCCGGTCGGGCGCCAGCCCGTCGATCACGAGCTTGAGTTTCCAGAGCAGGTTGTCGGTGTCCTGCAGGCCGGAGTTGGCGCCACGCGCGCCGAACGGCGAGACCTGGTGCGCGGCGTCGCCGACGAAGAACACACGGCCGGCGCGGAAGTCCTTCATGCGCCGGCACTGGAAGGTATAGACACTCACCCACTCGAGCTCGAACTCGATGTGGCGGAAGCCCTGGGTGTCGAGCATCGCGCGAATGCGCGGAATCACGCGCTCGGGCCGCTTCTCGGCCTCGGGGTCGGCCGACCAGCCGAGCTGGAAATCGATGCGCCAGACGTTGTCCGCCTCGCGGTGCAGGAGCACGCTGGTCCCGCCCGGCGCGCGCTGGTCGGCGTGCACGCCCTGGCCCGAATGGAACGGCGGGTCGAACCAGAACCAGCGCTCGGTCTTGTCGGCCGGGAACAGCTCGCCCTTGAGTACCACGTCGGCGATCAGGAAACGGTCCTGGAAGACCTTGCCTTCGATGTCCAGCCCCATCAGGCGGCGGATCGGGCTGCGCGCGCCGTCGGCGACGATCAGCCAGTCGGCCTGCAACGCGTAGGTCCCGTCGGCCGTCTCGACCTCGATGGTCGTGCAGCCGCCGTCCTGCGAGACACCGACCACCTTGTGCTGCCAGCGCAGGTCGATGGCCGGCAGCTTCTGCGCGCGCTCGACCAGGTATTGCTCGAGCCAGTACTGCTGCAGGTTGACCATACCGGGGCGGCGGTGTCCGCTCTCGGGCAACAGGTTGAAGCTGAAGACCTCGGCGTCGCGGTGGAAGGTACGGCCGACGTTCCAGGTCACGCCCTTGGCGACCACCGGGTCGCCCACGCCCAGGCGGTCCAGCACCTCGAGCGCACGCTTGGCGTAACACAGACCGCGCGAGCCGACGCTGACGGTGTTGTCCTCGTCGAGCAGCACCACCGGCAGGCCGAGCTGCGCCGCGTCGATCGCCGCCGCCAGGCCCACCGGCCCGGCACCGACGACGACCAGCGGCACGCGCCGGACCTGCGCAGCGCCGAGCTCCGGCGCCTTGCGGTAGGCGTAGGTCGGGTAGGTGTAGGTGCTGAGCATGACCCCCTCCGCGCGGTCAACGGTTCAGGCTTCGAGGGCCTTCCACATCTCGATGTCGCGCTCGGCCGTCCAGATGCGCGGGTCACGGTGCTGCGTGGCCTCGTCGTAAGCGCGGGTCACGTCGAAAGGCATGCAATGGTCGAAGATCACCCAGTGGCCGTATTTCGGGCGCACCGCGGCCATCGTGTCCTTGTAGACCGTCTTCAGGTCCTTGCCCGCCGCGGCGCCGGCCTTCACTGCCGTGAAGACATCGGCGATGAAGTCGCGCGTGCCCTTCAGGCCGGCGGCCACCTGGCTTTCAGTCTGCAACGCCGCGCCGCGGCCTGGCACCAGTTGCGCCGGCCTGAGTGCCGCGATGTTGTCCAGCGTCTGCGGCCAGTCGGTGAAATAGGCGTCGCCGGCATAGGGCGTCGCGTCGTACTCGACCAGGTCGCCACTGAACAGGATGCGCTCCTGCGGCAGCCACACGACCGTATCGCCCTTGGTGTGGCCACGGCCGAGCTGCAGGATCTGCACCTCGAGCTTGCCCAGCCACAGGGTCATCTTCCCGGTGAAGGTGAGCGTCGGCCAGGTCAGTCCGGGAGGCACGCTCTCGACATTGCGGAACAGGCGCGGGAAGCGACCGATCTCGCTCGCCTTGTCCTGCTCGCCGCGCTCCTTGATCATCGACAGCGTGTCCTCGCTGGCGATGATGTGCTCGCCGCCCTCGGCCATGTAGGCACTCGCGCCGAGCACGCGCACCGCGTGGTAGTGGCTCATCACCACGTACTTGATCGGCTTGTCGGTGACCTCGCGGATGCGGCGGATCACGTCCTGTGCCATCACCGGCGTGGCCTGCGTGTCGATCACCATCACCGCGTCGTCGCCGATCACGATGCCGGTGTTGGGGTCGCCCTCGGCGGTATAGGCATAGGCGTGGTCGGACAGCCTCGTGAAGCTGACCTTCTTCTCTTCCAGGTCGGCCTGGCTGGCGAAGGCTTTGATGGACATGCGGCGGTCTCCTGCGGGGCGATTCGGGATGGTCGCGGAGCATAACGGAGGACTTCGCTATTGTCTAATGCATTCGTTTTAGCCAAACTACCAATATGGCGAACGACCCGTCGCCGCGCCAGCGCGGCATCCAGAGCATCGAAGTCGGCGGCCAGTTGCTGAAGGCGCTGGCGCACCACGGCCGGCCGATGGCGCTGAAGGACCTGGCGCGCGAGGCCGGCATGGCGGCGGCGAAGGCGCACCCGTACCTCGTGAGCTTCGGGCAGCTCGGGCTGATCGCGCAGGATGAGACGAGCGGCCGCTACGGCCTCGGCCCGCTGGCCATGCAGCTCGGTCTGATCAGCCTGCAGCAACTCGATCCGCTGGCGCTCGCGACGCCGGTGATCGACCGCCTGGCGGCCGAGACGGGGCACACGTTCGCGCTCGCCGTGTGGGGCAACCGGGGCGCGACCATCGTGCGCGTGGCCCAGCCGGTCACGCCGGTGCATGTGTCGATGCGCCACGGCACCGTGATGAGCCTGCGCGGCACGGCCTCGGGCCGGCTCTTCGCGGCCTGGCTGCCGAAGGCGCAGGTTGTGCCCGTGCTGAGAGCGGAGGCGCTGCTGGCGGGCCGCGGGCGCGAAGGGACGATCGACTCGGCCTTCGGGGCCGAACTCGAGGCCGTGCGACGCGACGGCATCAGCGCCGCCGCGGGGCTGTCATTGCCGGGCGTGAACGCCCTGGCGGCGCCGGTCTTCGACGGTGCCGGGCACCTGGTGCTGGCGCTGACCGCCATCGGCCCGGCCGCGACGCTCGACACGAGCGCTCAGGGCGCTCTCGCGAAGACACTGAAGATCGAGGCCGAGGCGCTGTCCCAGCGCCTCGGTCATGCGGTCGACGCCTGAGCCCGGCTCAGGCCGCGGCCGGCGCCGCGCCCGCGCGGGCGGCGTGCCACTCGACGAGGCGCCGCATGTGGCGCAGCGAGATCTGGTGCGCGTGGATCAGGCCGAGCGCGCCGTTCTTGTGGAACTCGAGGATCTTGGCATCGGGCAGCGCGGCGAGCTTCTTCTCGTCGACGGTCAGGAAACCGTCGACCGACACCGTGCGGCCATCGGGCAGCGTGGCGTCGAAGCGCATCGGCTGCAGCAGGTCGGCGTCGACCAGCAGGTTGCCGAACAGGCGCGTGCGCTGGATCTCGGTCTCGACCTTTTCGAGTTGATCGCGCATGCCGTTCATGAACTCGGTCGGCTTGCCCTCGGCGTCGAACAGCGCCTGCCCCTCGGTCTGCGACCAGCCTTCGTAGCCCTCCTCCATCACCACGACCACGCGCTCCTCGTCCTGGCGCGCGATGCCGAAGGGATAGGCGCGCAGCAGCGCCGGCACATAGTGGGCGCGCCACTTGCCGCCGTCGGCGTAGAGGTTCTGCTTGTCGAGCAGGCCGAAGACCGCGATCGGCGCGATCTGCTGCTTGCCGGACTTTTCGTCCTTGCCGGCATCGACGAAGACGATGGGGTACTCCGCACAGGCGTCACCGAACTCGGCAGTCGCGATGAACATCGCATTGACGTCGCCGGCGATGGTCCAGTCGCGCACCGGATGCGCGAGCCTGGTATTGCGATGCTTCACGGAATCGACCGCGACGGGTTTCTTGTACAGGTTCGGATTGATCACGGGTTTTCTCCAGCAGACTCTTGATTTTGCGTCACGAGGACCTTGTCGACGCGCTTGCCATCGAGGTCCACGACCTCGAAGCGCCAGCGGTCCCATTCCACCACGTCGCCCGTGGCGGGCAGGCGGCCCAGCAGCAGCATGATCATGCCAGCCAGGGTGTTGTAGCGCCCGCGGTCTTCTTCCGGCAGTTCCTTCATTTCGAGCCGGTCCTTCAGCTCGGGCACCGGGATCAGGCCGTCCAGCAGCCAGCTGCCGTCCGCGCGCTGCACGGCCCAGGCATCGTCTTCCGCCGGGCTGCTGAACTCGCCGGTGATGGCCTCCAGCACGTCGCGCTCGGTGATCACGCCCTGCACCGCGCCATATTCGTCGACCACGAAGACCAGCTCCGAGCCCGAGGCCCGCAGGTGCTCGAGCAGCTCCATGCCGGACAGCGTCTCGGGCACGAAGACCGGTGGCGTCAGGTATTCGGCCAGCGAGAACGCCTCGCCGCGTGCCATCGGCGCGAGCAGGCGGTGCGCGGCCAGGACGCCGATGACCTCGTCCAGCCCGCTGCGGCAGACCGGGTAGCGCGAATGCTTCTGCTCCGACATGGTCGCAAGCACGTTCTCGACCGGCGCGTTGACGTCGAGCCAGGCGATCTCGGCGCGCGGGATCATCATCGAGCCGATCTGACGCTCGTCGAGGCGGAAGACATTGCGCACCATCTGGTGCTCCTGCGCTTCGATCACGCCGGCGTCGACGCCCTCTTCGAGCTGCGCGGCGATCTCCTCTTCGGTGACGCTGCGCGAGCCGGTATCGCGGATGCCCAGCAGTTGCAGCACCGCGCTCGTGCTCGCCCCGAGCACCGCCACGAACGGGCGCGTGGCCGTGGACAGCCAGTTCATCGGCCGCGCTGCGAGGCGGGCCACCTTCTCGGGGAACATCTGGCCCACGCGCTTGGGCACGAGCTCGCCGAAGATGATGGTCAGGAAGGTGATGATCACCACCACCAGGGCCGTCGCGGTGATCTGCGCGGCGCGTTCCTGGATCGGGAAGTGGCTGACCAGCCAATGCGCGAGCGGCCCCGCGAAGGCCGACTCGCCGACGATGCCGTTGAGCACACCGATCGACGTGATGCCGATCTGCACCGTCGAGAGGAACTTGGTCGGGTTCTCGTGCAGATCGAGTGCTGCCTGCGCTCCGGGTTCATTCGCCTCGATCATCACCTGCAGTCGCGCCTTGCGGGCCGCCGTGAGGGCCATCTCGCTCATGGCGAATGCGCCGTTGAGCAGGATCAGGAAGGTGAGAAGGGCAACGTCCATGGACGCCGCCAAGGGGCGGTGCCGGAGTGAATGAGGGCGGCAGCGTAGCAGAAAGAATGCAGCCGGCTGCGCTGACCCGGCGCGCGATGCTGCTTGCGTGCAGTCAATCGCAGCGATCGTGCGGCATTCACACTGGGCGCTTGCCACCGGTCCGGTGGGGAGTTCCAGCATGCACACACCCAAGCGCGCACTCCTGGCCTGGCTGGCCGCTGCCCTGGCCTGCCTGGTGGTCAGCCCCGTGATCGCGGCAGATCCCGTCGTCACCGTCGACCCATGGGGTCCCGTCACGATCGTCGTGTTCGACCCGGACAAACCGCCCGGCGCTGCGGCCGACCCCGCCAAGCCCGGCGATCTGCCCGGGCCGCCGGCGGATCCCGACGGCAGGTCGATCATTCCCGCTAACGAGCGTGCCGTCGCGGTCGCCGAGCCGGCATACGAGTTCACTGTCCGCACCACAGGTCCCGATGCCGCGCACCAGACCATCGCGGCAGTGACGGTCACGCTCAGCGGCAAGACCACGATCTACCTGCCGAAGGACGCCGACCAGCAACTGAAGGATCACGAATCGGCGCACGATGCGCTCGCCAAGATCGAGTACGACCAGGCGTCGCGACAGAAGATCGCCGAGGCGGTGAAGGGCCTGGTGGGCAGCACCTTCGGCAGCTTCGAGGAGGCTCATGCCGCGGTCGACCAGGCGATCGACCGGCACGGACTTCAGGCCCTCAGACGGCAGATCGACCTGATCGGCAGCAAGTTCGATCGGCTGACGAACCACGGCCGCAACGACCAGGTGGATCCGGCGACCGGGAAGGTGATCGACACGCCGACCGGGGTGGCGATGACACTGGCCGAGCGCGCCCGTGCGTCGGCGCCCGGCGCGGCGCCGATGCGTCCCGATGCGGCCAGGGCCTTGGGTGCCACCGCGCCCGACCCCGCACGGGCCTTCTTCGATCCGGCTACCGACCGACTCGGCGTCGGCGGGGATCTACTGCTGAGCTACACGAACGTCCTGCCGGACCCCATCGTCGGCCGCGGCTTGGTGCAGGTCGAGCCGATGATCGTGATCGGGCTGGCCGACAACGGTGCGATCCACCTGTCGGATACGCAGCTTCGCATCAAGGACACGCTGACCGGCGACTTCGTCCTCGATGGCTACCTGCTGAATGCCGCCTACATGCCGTCGAGCCTGCCGGGCTTCGCCGGCATGATCCAGGCCTATCTGGACATTCCGCCGGACTTCGCCGGGGGCCTGGACAACGCCATGGCATCGGCCTTTCTGGCGGGCATCGGCGCGGCGCGTGACGGCGATGACCTGCCGACGTTCTGGTTCTATGCCGACCAGCCGCTGTTCGATCCCGCGGGCCGTCCGCTGGTTGGCACCGAAGGCGTCACCGGTGCCCTGAAGATCGGTGCCGGGGTTCCCGAGCCAGCGACCTGGGCCTTGATGCTGGCAGGACTGGGCGCCGCTGGCCTGATCGGCCGGCGCCGGCTCAGCCGAAGTGGTATTCGTCGCTGGTGTCGCTGAC
>Ga0209682_10000587_pt1 | contig 12558 bp, 16 predicted proteins | sample DOMMetBare2Fresh_2_FD_187471 | JGI IMG/M metagenome (GOLD analysis project Ga0209682, IMG submission 187471) | Wetland sediment microbial communities from St. Louis River estuary, USA, under dissolved organic matter induced mercury methylation -... | ecosystem: Environmental > Aquatic >...
CGGCGCGGCCGGCGGGCTGCTGCGCATCTCGGCCGGCAACTACGGCGGCAAGCTCGGCCCCTACCACTTCCACCTGCATCGGCTGATGGGTGCTGCATGAGCGCGCCGGGCCGCTCCCAAGTGCGCATCCTGGAGCGCAAAGTGCAAAGGGTAGAGCAATGAGCGTGACCACCTTGCGCCTGCGCCAGCCACCGTCCTTGCGCGTGGACCTGCGCGGCGTCACGCCGGCGGCCCTGGCGGGGCTGGCGGTGAAGGACATCGAGCGCCTGCCGGTCGGCCATGGCAATGGCACGCTGGACCTGGCCGAGCTGTTCGACGTCACCCGGGTCGAGGGCACGGACGATGCACTGCGCCTGCAGGGCGATCTCGCGCGCATCGACCGCATCGGCTGGCAGATGGCCAGCGGCCGCATCGTCGCCGAGGGCGCGGTGGGCGACTACGCCGGCGCCGGCATGAGCGGCGGCGAACTGCGCGTGCAAGGCCATGCCGGTCTTCTGGCGGCCTGCGAAATGACCGGCGGCCTGATCACGGTGCAAGGCAACGTGGGCGACTTTGCCGCCAGCACGCTGCCCGGCAGCATGGACGGCATGCGCGGTGGCACCTTCATCGTTCACGGCAACGCCGGCGCGCGTTTCGGCGACCGCATGCGCCGCGGTACGGCGCTGGTGTTCGGTGACGTAGGCGATTTCGCGGCCTCGCGCATGGTCGCCGGCACCATCGCCATCGGCGGCCGCGCGGGCGCGCACCCGGGCTATGGCATGCGGCGCGGTAGCGTGGTCTTCGCGGGCGCAGCGCCGGCCGCGCCGCCAACCTTCGTGCCGGCGATCGCCGCCGCCGAGGTCTTCTGGCAGCTGTTGGCACGTGACCTGCAACGCCACGGCGGCCCGTTTGCCTCGCTCGCGGCGCGGCCCATCCGGCGCCACCTGGGCGACACGGCAGCCGCCGGCAAGGGCGAACTCATCATCCCTGCACCCTGGACCTGATCGACATCGCGAGACCCACGACCATGAGCAAGCAATACCTCTTCCACGCCGGTGAAGCCACCGTGCTGGCCAAGGAAGGCCAGTTCACCGACGCCATGCCCGAGATCCTGATCGGCCGCACCGACGGCCCCGTGGGCCAGGCCTTCGCCAAATTGATGGCGCAGAGCAAGGGCCACACCGCCATGTTCGCGATCCGCGCCTGCAACCAGCTGGTGCGGCCGGCGACCATCATCGTGCCCAAGGTGACGCTGAAGGACATGGCCAACGTCGATCTCTACGGCGGCGTGGTGCAGAGCGCCACCGCCGACGCGGTGGTCGACTGCCTGATCGACGGCACCATTCCCAGGGAATTGGCCAACGAGCTGTGCATCATCAGCCTGGTGTGGATCGACCCCCGTTGTGCCAAGGACCCGAATCTCGACAAACACGACATGTACCGCACCAACCACGAGGCGACCAAGCTGGCGCTCAAGCGTGCGCTGGCCAACGAGCCGACGGTGGACGAACTGATCGCCAACCGCCACAAGATCAAGCACGACATGGACGACTGGAGCTGACGGCAGCATGCGTCTGGCGCTGTTCGACCTCGACCACACGCTGATCCCCTTCGACAGCGGCCTGGCCTGGACGCGCTTCCTCACCGCCCGCGGTGCACTGCCGGCCGAAGCCGAGGACCGCTATCTCGCCTACTGCCACCAGTACGTGGCCGGCACGCTGGACATCCACGCCATGTACCGCGCCGGCATGCTGCCGCTCGCCCGCCATCCGCGCCCGCTGCTCGAGGTCTGGGCACGCGAGTTCGAGGCAACCATGGCGCCGTCCATCCCGGCCGACATGCGCGAGCTGGTGCAGCAGCACCAGCTCGCGGGCGACCTGTGCGCCGTGGTCACCGCCACCGAGCGGCTGGTGGCCGAACCCTTCGCGCGCCTGTTCGGCATCGCCCACCTGGTGGCCACCGAGGGCGTCATGCGTGAAGGCCATTACACCGGCGCGATCGCCGGCGAACCCTGCTTCCGTGCCCACAAGGTCACGCGTGTGGAACAGTGGCTGGCACAGCTCATGCCCGCCGAGGCAGGCCTGGCGGCCTTCGATGCGAGCTGGTTCTACAGCGACTCGATCAGCGACCTGCCCTTGCTGCAGGCCGTGTCGCACCCGGTGGCGGTGCGGCCCGACGCGCGGCTGCGCGCCCATGCCGGGCAACAGGGGTGGCCGGTGGTGGAGCACCCCAGCGCCCCGGCTGTGCCAAGCGGCTATTTCGACTGCAGGTAGGCCACCACGGCGCGGATCTCGGCGTCGTCCAGGCGCTTGGTCTCCTGCTTCATCAGCACGCCGTGCTGGCGCAGCGGCGTGCTTCTGAAGAGCTTGAGCTGGTTGCCGAGGTAGACCGCCGACTGGCCGGCCAGCCGCGGGAAGCCGGCATCGCCTTCGGCGTCGTTGCCATGGCAGCCGGAGCAGGCCTTGACGCCACGCGCCTCGATGCCGTCATCGAAGATCTTGCGCCCGGCCCTGACCAGCTTCGCGCTGCTCCCCTTGGCCGGCTTGCCAGCCTTGGGCGGCTGCGCGGCGTAGTACGCTGCCAGGCCTTCGATGGTGGCGTCGTCGAGCAGCGCCGACACGCCCCACATGTAGGCCTTGTTGCTGGCCTCGGAGCGCGTCTGCGAACGAAAGTCCTTCAGTTGGCGCTGCAGGTATTGCGGCATCTGGCCGGCCAATGACGGCATCCCCGGGTCCTTGGCGCGCCCGTCGTCGCCATGGCAGGCGTTGCAGACGTGGATCGCGCGGCGCACCGTCTCCGAACCCGTGCTCGTGTCCTGTGCGGCGGCCGGCGCCAGTGCCGCGACCATCAATGCAAGGAGTGCTCCTGTCGATTTCATGGTTTCCCGTCCTCGGTTTTCATGTGCAGTGCTCACTGCTCCAAGCGCAGGATCTCGAGTTGTTCGGGCACGGTCTGGAAGGTGCCGGTGCCCGCGGGCATCTGCATCAGCGGCTTGAGCCGGGCGTCGAACAGCCAGACGCTGGGGTAGACCAGTTGGCGCGCGCGTTCGTCACCGATCGAGCGCTGGAAATCGGCGTAAGGCATGCTGTTCCTGCCGACGCGGATGTGCAGGCGGTCGGCCTGCACGCGCAGCGAGCTGCGCAGGTCGACCACCAGGTAGTTGCCGAAATGCGGCACCAGTTCGACCGCGTTCTGCTCCAGGAAGGTCTCGTAGACGCGGCAATACGGGCAGTCGGTGGCGCCCAGATAGACGTACAGACGCTTGCCTTCGCGTCGCGCGCGGGCCAGCGCCGCAGTGAGGTCGAATTCGGCATGGGCCGGTAGACCGGTGGGCTGGATGACCAGCGGCGCGTAGGCCGAAGGCAGTGCCGCGGCCGCTGGCGGCGCGGTGCAGGCCAGGGCCAGCGCCGAGACCGCCAGCAGGCCGGCGCCGACCGGCCGGATTCGTCGAAGCGAAGCCAGGGCCAAGCTCATGCCGTTCAGCGCACCGGCAGCTCGCCGACGAAGTGGCCGTCCTTGGAATCCTCGACCTCGGCCCTCAAAGTGCCGGTACCGTGCGGCACGAAGTTGAAGCGGAAGGTGGGGTTCTCGCTGACCGAGAAATCGAGCTCGGCGTCGAACACCTTGCGCTCGGCGTAGCTGACCTTGATCGAGCGAACGAAGTGCGGCGGGATGTACATCACGGTCACGTTGTTGAGCTCGAAGCCGGTGTCGTTGGGATGCAGCACCGTCACGTCGGCCGGCGTGGGTGAGTTCATCGTCACGCCGGCCGGCAGCTTGAGCACCGTCTTGCCGATGAGGTGCGGCGCGCTGCGGTTGGGTGGCGCCGAGCAGCCGCCGGAGGTCTTGACGAAGCGCGAGTCCATGTGCAGCTCGCCGTTGGAGAGCTCGCTGATCACGCGCACATGGCTGTACTCGTCGACCCGCAGTCGGGTCTCGAAGTCGGCCTGGCCGACCTCGGGCGTGAGGTCCAGCACGGCCGCCAGCATCGACGGGTTCTTGTCGACCACCAGGTACATGCGGCGCACGAAAAGCGCCGCGGTCTGCGGGATTCTGGACACCAACTTCACCGGCACCGAAGCGCCGTAGGCCGCGCGCAGCGGCGCGATGATCTCCACCTTGGCGTCCACGGTGGTGATGGGCCGCGCCTGGAACAGCTGGCCACGCAGCTTGTCCCACTCGGGCGAGGTGTCGCCGTGGGCGGTCTGGCTGGGCAGCCCGCCCACGGCCGCCTGCACCGGCTGCAGCGCGGCGCCGGGCAGCATCGCGCAGGCCGCCCGCAAGAGCGTGCGGCGGTGATGTCGGTGCATCGCGGACATCGTTCGATCTCCCAAGGTCGTTCAGCGCGCCAGCAGCGCCTGCTCCGCGCGCAGGAACATCACCGACGCATTGCGCCGGTGGGTGGTGTCGTACTGCCGCCAGTCTTTGAATTCAGCCAGCTGCAAGGCGTCGGGCACCTCGCGCAGCGAGGTGCCGGCATTCAGAAGCGATTCGGCCCCGGCCTGCAGCTGCAGCAGGTAGCGCTCGACGGTGGCCACCAGCGGCGCACCGACAGCCCGGCCGTGGCCGGGCACGATGCGCGTCAGCGGCAGCGCCCGGAATTCGGCGAGCGCGTGTTGCCAGCCCGGCAGGTCGCTGTCCTGAACGTCGGGGATGTGGCCCTCGTCGAGCAGGCCGCCGGCAAACAGCACGCCGCTGCGCTCGTCGTACACCGCCACGTCACCGGGGCCGCTGCTGTGGCCGAAGTAGAGCACGCGCAACGGCCGGCCGATGAGCGCCAGCGTGTGCGAGGCCTCGAACTCGCGATCGACCTTGATCACGGCGGTGCCCTGCATCTCGTCCTCGCCCAGCAGTTCCCGCAGGTTCTTCAGGCACCGCTCGCAGCGCGCCGCCATCAGCCGCGACGCGCGCAGATGCATGTGGATGGGGATGCCGCGCTCGCGGAAGGCCGCGGCGCCGAACAGGAACTCCTGCCGCGCGTGCGTGATGATCAAGGCGCGCACCGGCTGCTCGGTGGCGCGGCCGATGGCCTCCAGAAGCGCCACACCCTGGCGGTACGACGTGCCGCTGTCGATGGCCACCACGCCGGCAGGCCCGACGATGAACCCGGCGTTGCCCACGCGGCCACGGTTGGCCGGCGCCGGCTCGCCGTCTGCAGCACCTTGCACCATGTAGATGTCCGGCGCCACCTCCACCACGGCGCCCCCGCCCGCAGCCCGCGGTGCCGCGCAGGCCGAGACCAGGCAGGCCACCAGCAAGGCTGCCGCCCAGGTTCCGCGTGCGGGCGGGTTCGATGGCGACAGTGCCGCGGTCGGCAGCATCACTTGCCTTCGACCAGCTTCTTCAGGTTCTGCAGGCCGCTCTGATAGACGCCGGTGACGGCCTTGACGGCAGCTTCGTCGTTCTGATCGGGCGGCGGGTCGTTGTTCGGGTAGCCGCGGTAGAAAGCGCCACGCCACTCCACCACCGCCTGGTTGCCGTCGGCCGTGACGGCGATGGTCGAGGTGTAGTTGGTCACCGGCAGCGCGCCACCGTCCTTGGCGCGGTAGCTGTACTTCTTCTGCGCGTCGTTGTGGGCTTCCAGCGTCTCGATCAGCGCGCCGCCGCCCTTGAGCTTGAGGCTGCGCACCGAGCCTTCGGCGTTGCCCTTGTCGGCCGGGCTCTCGAGCACGGCCGGGTGCCAGTCCTTGAGCGCGTCGAAGTTGCGGATGCGCGCCCATACGGCATCGGCCGAGGCCTCGATGGTGATCTTCTCGACCACCTTCTGGCGCGTCGGGCCATGGGCCCAGCTCACCGGGCCCAGGCCCGCGGCCAGCATGGCCACGCCCAGGAGCCGGACCCGCTGGCGCTTCACTGTCTTCGGCATGTTGATCTCTCTTTCCATTCGTTCGATGTTCACGGCGCCAGCGGCGCGCCGATGAAGGCGCCGAAGCCGCGGCTGTTCTGGCCGGTGGCGATGGTGGCCAGGCGACGGCCCGAGGCAGCGTCGAGCACGGCCACGTTGTCGTCCATCCAGTTCACGACATAGACCTTGTCGGCATGCGCCGCCACGCCCTCGGGGTAGCCGAAGCCGGACAGCGTGCGCAGCACCTGCAGGGTGGTCGTGTCGATCACGCTCACCGTGTCGTCGTGCTGGTTGGTCACGTACAGCAGGGCGCCGTCCTGCGCCAGCGCGGCACCGTAGGGCGCCTTGCCGACTTTGACGGTTGCGATCACGACAGGCCGATCGGCATTGCGAGTGTCGACCACCGAAAGGTCGTCGCTCAACACGTTCAGCACGTACAGCCGCTCGCGCGCGGCGTCATGCAGCAAGGCGAACGGGTGCGTGCCCACGTGCACGCGCGAGCGCACCTGCTGCGCGGCGAGGTCGATGACGGCCACGCTGTCGTCGTCGCGTTCGGCCACGAAGGCCAGCACGCCCCCGCGATGCGCGGCCACGCCAGCTGGCGCGCGGCCCACCGCGATGGCCAGAGGCGACGCGGCCTGCTGGCCGGTGGCCACCAGCGCGTAGACGAGCAGCCGGTCGGCATACCAGTCAGCCACCAGCAGCCGCGCACCGTCGGCCGAGACGTCGAGGCCTACCGGGCCCGAGCCGGCGGCCAGCGTGTCCACCACGGCCTGCAGCCGCATGTCGATGACCGAGATCGTCCTGCTTTCGGGGTTGGAGACATACACACGACCGGCGCGGCTGCTGGCCACCACGCCGGCCGGCGCGCGGCCCACGGGCACCGTTGCCACCACGCGCTGACTCGCGAGGTCGATCACCGAGACATCGTGGCTGCCCTGGTTGGTGATGTAGGCAAACGGTGCGGCCCCGGCCGGGGCCAGCGAGGCCAGGAGCCAGAGCAGCGCGGCGACGATGAAAAGGCCGGCCTTCAACGCGGGGGCCTGTACTCGATCGCGCTTTCGAAGCGCAGGTCGCGCGAATCCACCACTTCGGCCTTGAGTTCGCCTTGCCCATGTGGCGTGAAGTAGAAGCGCAGGTTCGGGTTCTCGCTGATCGAGAAGTCGATGTCGGCGGACATCAGAGGCTGGCCGCCATAGCTGATGTTGATCTTGCGCACGAAATGCGCCGGTGCGTACTGGCGCGACATCTGGTCCATCGCCAGACCCGAGTTGTTGGGGTGACTGATCATCAGCTGCGCGAGCACGGGCTCGCTACCGACGGCATCGCGCTCGATGCGAAATCTCATGCGGCCCAGCGTAGCCAGCGCCGCCTGGGCGTCCTTGCCCGGCGGCGCCGAGCAGCCGCCCGAGGCCTTGACCCAGCGCGTGGTCATGAACAGGCTGCCGTCATTGAGCTCGGCAATGGCGCGCACGTGGGTGTATTCGTCGATCCGTACCCGCGTTTCGATGTCGGCGCGGCCGCTGCCGGGTGTGAACTGGAAGATCGCCGAGACCGGCGAGGGGTTGTTGTCGATGATGAGGTAGAGCTTGTCGATGTAGCGCGACGTGCTCTGCGCGAAACGGGTGCGGATGGCCAGAGGCACCACCGCGGCGTCTTCGGCGCGTGGCGGAACTTCAAGCACGATGACCGCATCGGCGGCGGTGGAGATGGGGCGCGTCTGGAACAGGCTCTGACGCACCTTCTGCCAGATTTCGCTGGCCTCGGGGTCTTCGCCGGTCTTCAACTGGGCCCGTACGGCGCCGGCCCCAACCAGACTCAGCAAGGCGACCGTGGCACTACGGCGGCTGATATTCATGGCGACTCCTGACGCCGGGCCTGGGCGCCGGCAGCATCTGCTCGTAGGTGGGCGGGGCTCATTCTTCCCATTCGAGTTCGGCATAGGCCGCCGTCACGTTGCGACGGTGGAACAGGTCGGCCAGCAGCCAGGATTGTCCTGGTGGCAGGGCCTGCTGCTCGACGGCCTGCGCAATGCTCAGCTTGTCGCGGATCGCCGCGCGTGTGTCGCGCTGCAGCGCTTCCAGGTAGGCCTGCTGCGGTGCCATCACGCCCGGCCAGTCGCGGCTGGGGGAGCCATGGCCGGGCACGGCCAGCGCGGCGTCGAGCCGGCGCAGTTCGGCCATGGTGGACAACCAGCCGGTCAACCGGCCGTCGAGCACCGGGATGTGGCCCACGAACAGCAGGTCACCCAGGAACAGCGTGCGCGTCTGCGGATCCCACACCGTGAGGTCGTTGTCGGTGTGCGCGGTCGGCCAGGCGCGCAACTGAAGGCGCCGGCCGCCGAGGTCGATCTCGAGTTCGCGCTCGACGGCGAGCGTGGGGTAGACGATGTCCTCACCCTGCAAAGCGACGCGGAAGTCGCGCAGCACGGCGTTGCGGTAGGCCCGTTCACGCCCGCCCAGCGCCGCGGCGTAGCGCGCATGCGCCACGAAGGTGGTGGCGGGGCCGAGGAAGGCAGCGTGGCCCAGCATGTGGTCGGGGTGGGCGTGGGTGGCGATGACGAAGCACACCGGCAGCGGCGTCGCGCGCTCGATGGCGGCGCGCAGGCGGCGGCCGACTTCGGGTGAGCCGCCGCTGTCGATGACGGCCACGCAGCGGCTGCCCACCACGAAGGCCAGGTTGGACACGTTGCCCGCGTTGCTCGGCTGCCAGGCTTCCTGCGCGCCCTGCTGCACATGCACGCCGGGTGCGAGCTGGGTCATCTCCAGCGGCCGATCGGCCGCAGCCGGCGCGGCGACGGCGTGTGGGCACCAGGGCAGCAGCACCAGCAGGGCGCCGAGCAGCCAGCCCTGCCACCGCCGCAGGTTCGGCGGGGTTGACGGGGTCGGCATGGCACTCATTCGGCCCGGGGCGCAGTCAGCGCGCGCCGGTGTTGATGAAGCAGCTGCTCTTGGCGCGCGTCTGCAACTCGCGGTAGCGCTTGATCTGCGTCTGCAGCACGCTCGTGTCGCGGATGGTGTTGCCACGCTCGCCACCGATCGAATTGGCATTGGTGGCGGTATTCATCGACACGAAGTCGTCGAAGCTGACTTCCTTGGCCACGGCGTCGAGCGCGCAGGAACACTTGTTGACCATCTCGTAGTTGGGCCCGGGGTGGGCGCGCATGCACTCCTGCACGTAGAGCACACGGTCGGCGGTGGGGTAGTCGTGCGCAGTGGCGGCGCCGCCTGCCACGCTCAGCAGGCCGAGCAGGCCGCATTGAAAGAAGGAGTAGGCGTTCATGGTGAGGGACTCGATGGATTCAGCGTGCGGCCTTGGCGGACAGGGCCTGAGCACCGTCGATGAGCAGTTCTTCGACGACCAGCGGTGCGTCCGCCGCGCCATCGCCGTCGATCCGGGTCTGGATGCTGAACACGCCGCCGGGTACGCCGTCGGACAGCACGAAGCGGTATTCCTTGCGCGCGAACTTCTCGAAGCGCGGGCGGTTGGGGTCGTCGAGGTAGGGCATCACCACCACTTCCTTGCCGTCGATGTCGCGGCCGCGGTAGCGCAGCCGCACGTCGCGCACCGTGGCCGCGTTGTACAGCGCCATGCGGATCCGTTTGCGGAAGTGGCTTTGCGAGCCTTGGGTCAGACGCTGCATGTTGCGCACGTCGTTCTCCAGGAAATACATCACCACCGGGTTGCCCTCGGCGCCTTCGACTTCGGGCAGGGCCGCGCGACGAGCGCCGCTGAGGAACTCGCCGCGCACCTTGCAGCAGGCGCCGTCACCCTGCGCGGCCACGAACACACTCACGCCGTCCTCGAAGCCACCGTCGAGCGTGCCACTCTTGCGAAACCCGTAGCGCAGCGTGGTCGGAAGGCCCAGCCCGCGCAGTTGCTGCGTCATGAAAAGCAGGCGCTCGGCGGCGGAATAGTCGGGGGTGTCGCTGGCGGCGGCCGCGGCCCCCGCCGGCAGGGCGAAGAGTGCGGCGCAGCACAGCAGCAGACCGGCCAGAGAATGTATTCGGGGCGTGGTCACGACGGGTACTTTCACGGCTGTTCAGCTGCCATCTGCAGGCAGTTCGAGTTCGCGGGCGAGCAAGGGGGCGATCTGCTCGAGCCGGCTGCGCACTTCGCGCGCGCGCTGCAGCGCGCCTTGCCGCGCGTGAAGACGCCCGAGATGCAACCATACCGGCGCCGCGGAGGGGTCGATTCTCAGCGATTGCTCCAACGCGCTTTGTGCCTCGGGCAGGCGGCCGAGCCGATCGAGCGCCAGACCCAGCAGATTCCAGGGCGTGGGGTCGTCGGCGTCCGCTGCGCTCCAGCCGACTGCCAGCGCCTGCAGGTCCTCCCACTGGCGGTCGTGCTCGAGCGCTGCGGCCTGCAGGAAGCGAGGCTGCAGCCGCGGCGGCCGCTGCCAGTAGGGCAGCGCCTGCGCGTCGGCCGGCGCCACCGGTCGGAAGCCGGCGTCGCCGCCAGTGAGCGCGAGCAGCCATTCCGTCGGCGCTGCGAAATAGTGCGCCGTGCCACCGCGCAGTCGAAAGGTGAGCACGCCCACGAGGCGCAGCTGGTCGTCGAGCAGTGCGCCGCCGCTGGCGCCCGAGCTGAACCAGTTGTCGCTCTGGATGACATTGGCGCCGTCGTGGCGGTGCAGCGCCACCACGGCGCCGGCGCTGCTCTGGATGCCCAGGCCGCCCGTATAGCCCACCGCAGTGACCGACTGGCCGGCCTTCAAGCCGGCAGCCTTGCCCAGCGCCATGCCGGGCCCGATGAGCCCGGGCACGCGAAGCACGCACAGGTCGTGCTCAGCATCGCTGGCCTGCGCCTGGACGGGCCAGCGGTGACCGCTGCGCAGCACATGGATGCCCACGCCGTCGCGCGTGACATGACAGTTGGTCACGACCAGCCCATCGCCAACGACCACGCCCGAGCCCAGCGCGTAGCCACCCTGGTGGCGCAGCACTTCGACCTTCAGTACGTTGGCGCCAGCCATCACGAGGCCGGCGCGGTCGACCTGGGCATGCAGCGGAAGCGCCGGCAGCAGCCCCACGAGCGCGGCGCCGAGAGCCTGTTTCATGCGATCGATGGTCCCGCGGGGCGGCACAGCAGCAGCCTCAATTGCGGCGCGCTTCGAACGATTCATCAACCACCGGCACGCCGAATTCGGCCAGGATGCCGTCGATGCCCGCTCGCTGGCTCTCGATCAGGCCTTCGACCTGCTGTTTCCACTCGCGCTCGCCGTAGCGAACGCCGATCGCCATCTGGTAGTCGAACTTCACACCGGGCTCCGACTTCATCGGCACCACCGCCAGCGCCGGCGTCTTCACGCGCTTGGCAAAGTACCCGGCAATCGGGCCCCAGACGATGGCCACGTCGATCTTGCCAGCAGCGAGGTCCTTCTCGATGATCTCGCCCGGGTACTGGTCGGGGTCGGCGTTCATGATCTGGTACGGCACGCCCTGGTCGGTGAGCTGATGGCGGCTCAGCCAGTCAGACGCCGGCGACCGGTCGTAGACACCGATGCGCAGCTTGGACAAGATGGCAGGCGGCAGCGCGAGGAAATCGGCGCTGGACGCGACCTGGTCCAGGCCGCGGCTCTTGGCGAACACCAGTGCGTAGGTCGAGCGGTAGAGCGGCTTGGTCACCGAGACCTGGTCGTAGCCAACGGGCACGCCCATCACGATGTCGCAGCGGTAGTCCTCGCCGGGCAGCTTGTAGCGCAGCGTGTTGCGGATGAAGGCCAGGCGCTGCGGAAACGAGAAATAGGTCACCGGCAATCCCAGCGCCTTGCCGAACAGTTCCGCCAGCCGGTTCTCGATGCCTTCGCCCCGGAGGTTGGAAAAGGGCATGTTGTTCGGGTCCTGGCACACCCGCAGCGCGGTGCGCGCCGGCGGCGCGTCCTGTGCGTGCAGCGGCCAGGACGCCGCCAGCGCCAGGCCGGCGGCGAGCAGTGCCGCGCTGTAACGCCGGGCCTTGCTCATTTGATCTCTTCGACCTTGGCGCGCGTGATGGCTCCGTCGGAGCGGCCCTTGAGGTAGGCGTAGAGCTGGTTGATGTTGTCCATGACCTGCGGGCTGGTGCCGAAGCTCTGCATGCCCTTCATCAGGCGACCATCGCGCACGGTGACCACGAATTCCTCCTTGGTCAGCGTCTTCAGGCTGTTCACCAGCGAGGGCCCGACCATGCCTTCCTGGTTGGCGCCATGGCAGCGGTCGCAGGCCGCGGCACGCCAGGCTCGAAAGCCCTTCATCGTTTCCGGATCGACCTTGTAACCGTCGACCACCGTGTAGAGCTTGTCCTGCGCGTGTGCGGTGACTGATGCCAGTAGCACGACGAGCAATAGCGATGTTTTGACTTTCATGACTCGAAACATGTTTGCAGAAGAAGGAACGGGGATGGTGCAGCGAAGCAACCACCCCCGCAATCGGGCCGAACCTGTGTCAGGCTCGGACCGCGTTCAGTTACCCGGCAAGGCAAAGACCGTCAGCGAGCCGCCAAGTTCCGTGTATTGGTTCAGTTCACGGTAGCCGCCCACGGCACCCAGGCCGTCGGTGTCCTTTTCCAGACCGGCGGCCATGCCGATGCCGGCCCAGCCACCGATGCCAGAGAACACGCCGATGTACTGCTTGCCCTTGTGTTCATACGAGAACACGTTGCCGATGATCCCTGAGGGCGTCTTGAACTTGAAGAGTTCCTTGTTGATGTCCTTCTTGTCGACGCACTTCAGGTAGCCCTCGAGCGTGCCGTAGCAC
>Ga0209682_10000590_pt1 | contig 12527 bp, 11 predicted proteins | sample DOMMetBare2Fresh_2_FD_187471 | JGI IMG/M metagenome (GOLD analysis project Ga0209682, IMG submission 187471) | Wetland sediment microbial communities from St. Louis River estuary, USA, under dissolved organic matter induced mercury methylation -... | ecosystem: Environmental > Aquatic >...
GCGCCCCACGCGCGCACGTCGATTGACCCCTGTGGCCAAAGCCACAGCGCGAAGGGCAGCAGCACAATTGCCGCGCCCATCTGGCTGCCGGTCGCTACGGCAAGCGAGTTCACGCCGGCGAGGTGTCGTTTCGCGAAGTTGCCGGCAAGTCCGTATGCGGCGGCGCCCAGCAGCCCGGCTCCGATGGCAAGCGTCGCCGTCCACTGCGTGCCGCCGGGCTTGAAGTCGACCTTGCCCCAGACCAGCACGGCGACGCCGACCATCCCGATCGCCAGCCCGAGCCACTGTGCCGCGCGGAAATTCTGACGCAGCCACAGCCAGGCGACCAAGGCGGTCCACATTGGCGTCGTTGCATTGAGAATCGACGCGAAGCCGCTGGTGATGCTGAGCACCGCATACGAAAACAGGACGAACGGAACCGCGGTGTGAAGCACGCCGACCATCAGCAACGGCGCCGCATGCGAACGCAAATGGTGCAGTCCGCCGCGCCATCCCAACAGTGCCAGCAGGCACGCGGCGGCAATCGCAACGCGCACCTCCACGAGGGCGACCGGGCCAAACACGGGCGCGGCGATGCGCATGAACAGGAACGCTGCACCCCACAACGCGGCGAGCAGGATCAGATCGACCAGGTCGCGTGTCTTCAAGCGGGCTCCGCGCGATCGACCCGGCACGCATCGCAGCCGGGCCGCGCGAAGTGCAGATGCAGATGCGCGACCCCGGGTGCGCCAAAGGCGCGATCGATCGTCGTTACCCGGTCCTTGCCCTGCGTTACGTCGGTGAATTCGATCCAGCCGCGTTCACTGAAGCCGCGCACGGACAACAACCGAGTGCGCAGCATCGGCGGCACTTCATCGGGCGCAAGATGTGCGGTGGGACGGTTGACGCCTGCGAAGATCGGCCCGCCGGCGCGGTAGGGCGATTCCGCCCCCTGATGCGGATAGTGCACCAGCGGCAGCTCGTCGCCGGGATCGGCATCACGCAGGCTCACACGACAGGGAAAACCGGCCCGTGCATCGGCAGTGAGTCGATGCGACAACGCCCTCGCATCGAGGCGGCTGAGCGCAGCAAATTCCTCCGCTCGCAGCGGAACGATCTGAAACGACACGACAGCTCCTCCTGTCAGGCGAGCAGCACGCCTTCAAGTTTCAGCAGCCTGGTCTTGCGGTCCAGCCCGCCACCGAATCCGGTCAGCGAGCCGTCCTTGCCGATGATGCGGTGGCATGGCACGACGATCGAGATCGGATTCGCGCCGACCGCCGCGCCCACTGCGCGCGCGGCCGCGGGTTTGCCGACCGCGGCCGCAAGCGCGCCATAGGTCGACGTGCGTCCAAACGGTATCTTCAACAACGCTTGCCACACCGAGCGCTGGAAGTCCGTTCCTTGCAGCGCAAGCGGCAGATCGAAGCGCGTGCGCTGGCCGGCGAAGTATTCGGTCACCTCGAGGCACGCCCGCTGCAGCACCGGTAGCGCATCGTCGCGCTGCCAGTCTTTCTGTGCTGCGAGCCGCTCTTTGTGACGCGCGAAGTAAATGCCAGTGACGTGCTTGCCGTCGCTGGTCAGCGTCAATGGACCGACGGGGCTGTCGATCATCGTGTAGCTCGTCATGCCGGTTTCTCCTGTGATTTCCAAAGGTGCATTACGGCGTAGGCGCGCCACGGGCGCCACGCTTCGGCGCGCTCGGCAGCGGTCGCGCTGCGCGCCGTGCCGAGCGCCTTGAGCACGACTACGTCGCCGGGCGGAAAGGCATCGGGCCAGTGCAGCGCACGCATCGCGATGTAGTGCGCGGTCCATTCGCCGACGCCAGGCAGCTTGCGCAGCGCTTCGAGCGCAAGCTCGATATCTGCACCGGGGATCAGTCGCAGTCGTCCTTCGGCCATCGCTTGCGCGAACGCGATGACCGCGCGTGCGCGCTGCGCGACGATGCCTAGTTCGGCAATCTGCGCCGGTTCGCACGCAGCCAGAACGGCCGCAAGCGGAAACAGCCGATCGATGTTCGCAAACGGCGTTTCAATCGGCGTGCCGAATCGCATCACGAGCCGGCGCGCCAGCGTGCGCGCCGCCTTGACCGTTACCTGCTGACCGAGGATCGCGCGCACGCCAAGTTCGAACGGATCGAACGCGCCCGGCAGCCGCAGTCCGGGTCGTGACATCCCGAGATCGCCCAGCGCGGCGGTCACCTCGTCCGGGCGGCAATTCAGATCGAATGCCCGTTTGCACGCAGCGAGCACGCGGGGAATGGCAGCCGCCAATCGTGCGTCAATGCGCGCCTCGATCCCAGTGCCGCGCGGCGCGCGCCGGATCTCGATCCAACCGGAGAGCGTCTTGCCGTCGGGCGCCGGCAACGCCAAGCTGCGGCGATACGATCTTGCATCGACGAGCTCGATGCGGTCGATCGCGCGCGCCGCGAAAAAATGCAGAAGTGCCTCGAAGTCGAACGGCTGCCGCGTCTGCAGGCGAAAGACATGATGATCAAGCGGGCGGGTGCGCACGCGTTGCCGGCGCAGCGCTGTGGGACTCATGCGGTAGCGCTGCGCGAACAAAGTGTTCAACCGGCGCAGGCTGCCGAAACCGGCGGCCATCGCGACCTCGGTCACCGGCATTGACGTGTCCGTCAGCAATCGCTTGGCGAGTAACAGGCGCGCGGTTTGTGCGTAGGCCACTGGCGTGACGCCCAACTCGGCCTCGAACACGCGACGAAGGTGGCGGTCGGTCACGCCCAACCGGCCCGCGAGTGAGGCGAGGTCCGCTTCGATCAGCGCGCCGTCATCGATCTGGCTCGCGGCCGCACGCGCGAGCCGCGCCGAGGCGTCCACACTCGCCAGCCCCGGCGCAAGCTCGGGTCGACAGCGTAGACAGGGGCGATAGCCGGCCTTCTCGGCCGCCGCCGCACTGGCATAGAAGCGGCAGTTCTCGCGCCGGGGCAAGGGCGCTGTGCACACGGGCCGGCAGTAGATGCGCGTTGTGCGCACCGCCGTGAAGAAGCGGCCGTCAAAACGCGCGTCTTTCGCGCGGATCGCGCGGTAACAGCTGTCGGGATCGAGTTGCATAGCGCCACTATGAACGAAAGCGCTGCCGATTGCTCGCCGTTTTCGGACATCGGCACAGCCGCCAGAAACTCAGCGCCGTGACAGGTTGCGCGGCTTGCCGCCCGACGGCCGCCCGCGCTGCGCGAGCGCTTCACGCAGCAGGAATTCGATCTGGCTGTTCACGCTGCGCAGTTCGGCCGCCGCGAGTCGCTCCAGTTCGGCCCACACCGCGGGGTCGATGCGAAGAAGGAAGGCCTTCTTGTCGGGGCTGACCACGCGGCGTCAGTGATTTGGCATGCGTTGTGTGGCTACTGATACAGCGTCCCGGTGTTGATCACCGGTTGCGCCTCGGATTCAGCGCACAGCACGACCAGGAGGTTTGACACCATTGCCGCGCGGCGCTCGTCATCGAGATGCACGATGTCGCGCTCCGACAGGCCCTTCAATGCCATCTCGACCATGCTCACCGCGCCAAGAACGATCTTGCTGCGCGCGGCGATGATCGCCTCCGCCTGCTGCCGGCGCAGCATTACTTGCGCAATCTCGGCCGCGTACGCCAGGTGCGTGAGCTTGGCGTCCTCGACCTCGATGCCGGCCTGTTCGAACCGCGCCTTCAGTTCGGTGGCCAAGGCTGCGGCGACCTTGTCCTGGCCGGCGCGCAGCGTGGTTTCGCCGGAGTTCAGGTCCTCGCCCTCGTCGTACGCGTAGTTCGAGGCCAGATGACGGATTGCGGCCTCCGCCTGCACCTTCACGTAATTCTCATAATCCTCGACGTCGAACGATGCCTGCGCCGTGTCGCGCACGCGCCAGACGATCGCCGCGGCGATCTCGATCGGATTGCCGCGCTTGTCGTTGACCTTCAACCGTTCGCTCGCCAGGTTGTGCGCGCGCAGACTGATCTTCTGTTTCTTGAGGAACGGGTTGGCCCAGCGCAGCCCTTCGCTGCGGTCCGTGCCCTTGTATTCGCCGAACAGCAGAAGGAGCGCGGCCTCGTTCGGCCGCAGCATGTACAGGCCGGCCCAGACGAATATGGCCGCGAGCAGTGTCAGCACACCGAGGAAGATGCCGCGTGGACCGGTGGCCGGAATGGTGAGGAATACAAACACGGCCAGCGCTGCCAGCGCGATGCCGACCGCCAGCATCGTGTAGCCGCTGCCGGACCTGCGCTCGATCTCCCGCGAGCGCGATGAGCGGGGGATTGTCATTGTCGACTCCGGTGCGGCTTCGGCCGCAATGATTTCAAAGTGATATCACTTTGATACAAAGGCGTCCGCGTGTCAAGCCCGCGACGGCGGGCGCTCGCGCCTACTTGCCGGAGTAGTTCGCCGCGCGCAGTCTTCGCGCCCGTACCGCCGCAGCGAGGCGCTCAAGGACCTTGACGCTTTCATCCAACCCAAGACAGGCATCGGTGATTGACTGGCCGTAGGTAAGTGGCTTGCCCGTGACCAGATCCTGTCGGCCGCCGACCAGGTGGCTCTCGATCATCACGCCAACGATGCGCGCTTCGCCGGCTTCGATCTGCCGCGCGATGTTGTCGCACACCTCGATCTGGTTCTCGTGCCGCTTCTGGCTGTTCGCGTGGCTGGCATCGACCATCACGCGCTGTGCGAGTCCGTTCCTGGCCAGCTCATGGCACGCGGCTTCAACGCTTGCGGCGTCGAAGTTGGGTTGCTTGCCGCCGCGCAGGATCACGTGGCAATCCTCGTTGCCTTTGGTCGAAACGATCGCCGAATGCCCGCCCTTGGTCACTGATAGAAAGTGATGCGGTTGCTGAGCGGCGCGAATCGCTTCGGCTGCGATGCGGACATTGCCGTCGGTGCCGTTCTTGAAGCCCACCGGGCACGACAACCCGGAGGACAGTTCGCGATGCACCTGTGACTCGGTCGTGCGCGCGCCGATCGCGCCCCACGCCACCAGATCGGCGATGTACTGCGGCGTGATCATGTCCAGGTACTCGCAGCCGGCGGGGAGTCCCTTTTCGTTGATTTCCCAAAGCAGTTCGCGCGCGATTCGCAGGCCGTGATTGATACGGAAGCTGCCATCAAGATCCGGATCGTTGATCAGGCCTTTCCAGCCCACCGTGGTACGCGGCTTCTCGAAGTACACGCGCATGATGATTTCGAGCTCACCCGCGAGGCGCTTGCGCTGTTCGGCCAGGCGATCGGCATATTCGAGCGCGGCTTTGGGATCGTGAATCGAGCACGGTCCGATGATGACGATCAATCGGTCTTCCATCGCGTGCAGAATGCGGTGCGCGGCGTTGCGCGCGTCAAACACCGTTTGCGATGCCGTATCGGTGCAGGGGAACTCCCGCAGCAGGTGCGCGGGTGGGGCGAGCTCCTTGATCTCCTTGATACGGAGATCGTCGGTCATGTGACGCATCGGTCCATCTCCATCCATGGCGGGTCCTGCTTGGTGGCCAGCCCGCCCGGCGAAAAAAAACCGCCAGGTCAGGCCTGGCGGTTGGGGTCGGATTCGGTTTCTTTGTTACGCGCGCCGCTCGACTCTTCCCGCCACAGGCCGGAAAAAGCCAAAGAAGAAGTAGAAGCGCGCGGAAGACAGCATGCTTATCAAGCGTTCTGCAATGGGCCGAACTTTACCCGACTCCGCGGCGGTGCGGCAAGCCGGGCAGTGGCGATCGTCAGAACCGGTATCGCAGGCCGAAGTTGGCGGCGTTGGAAAGACCGGTGCCGTAGAACTCTTCAGCAGTGCCCGCTGCTTCGGTAAGGCGGTAGCCGCCGAACAACTGGAAATTCGCTGTCAGCGAATAATTGACGCGCAGGCCGAGATCCAGCGTATGTCCACGCGATGTCATCAACCCATCGGCATCGAATGCCACTCCCCAGCGTTGAGCGAGCTTGCCCTCGCCGGCGACGTGCAGCAGCGGCAGCGCGCCAAAACGGAACCGATCCGGCAACAGCGCTGGACGCAAGCTGTCGCTCAATTCACGCACGTTGGCCGACACGCCGAGCTTCCACGCCCAGTCACGCCGCGTCAGAACGGTGTATCGATAGGTTGCGCGCGCCGGGTCAAGTCGCAACGTCGGATCCGAGGTCAAGGTGGCAAGCGAGACGCCGGGCATCGAGTCCAGGCCACCTCGCCCTACGGTCCATGTGCTGAAACGCAGCTCGTGGCGCGGCGAGAGCGCTGCGGTTGCCTCGAGGCGCAGTGGCCCGATCGGCTGCGACGAACGCAAGATTGTGCCGGTTGGGAAATCGATCAGTTGATACGTGGCAGGACGGCCGATTGCCTGGTCGTCGCCCGGATTCCCGGCACTCATCTGCGCCGAGACAGTCTGCGCTATCAGGCACAACGCAAGCGCGGCGCCCGTCACCCGCGCGTGATCCTTGCAATTACGGAAGCCGTGACATTGACTCGCAATCATGACCGTGTCCCTCAACGCGACGGGGCCAGATTCAGCCCCGCAACGGGCCCAATTCAGCTTCGAGTCCATCCTTCGCCGATGGGCCGCTGACATGAATATTCGCCTTCTCGTTCGGGTGTGCAAGCACTAGCGGCAATAACGCGCGATATTCTTGACCTGCGGTCGGTTCAGGGCACGAAAAAGTACAGGGTCAGGTGGAAGAAGACCGGCGCGGCGAAGGTCAGGGCATCCAGCCGGTCCAGCACTCCGCGCGACAGGATCACCCCGTCCTCCACATAATCCCGCGCCCCAAGGCTGCGTTTAACCGAGTTGAGCACCAATCCACCCATGAACCCGGCAGTCACGATCGCGGCGGACATCAAGGTCGACTGCCACCACGCAAAGGGCGTCATCCACCACAGCGCGGTCCCCAGAAGTGTTGCGCCGATACCACCGAGCAGCACGCCTTCCCGGCTCTTGTTCGGGTTGGACTTCAGCGGAGTGCGGCCAAACGACGCGCTGGCGATCACCGCCAGCAGTTCGGAAATCTGCAGCACCAGCAGAAAATAGAGCAGAAGCAAGGCGCCCCGATCCTCGTAGTTCGGCAGTTCCAGGCTCGCGATGGCCGGCGCGTGGCTGACGCAGTAGACGCTGATCATCAGACCCCACTGCACCTTGGCCACGCGTTGCAGGTAGTTCTCGGTGTCCTGCTTCAGTGCCATCACGACGGGCAGGAGCAGAAACACGTAAACGGGAATGAAGATTCCAAAGATGCTGTAACCGCCGCCGGCCACCAGCAGATACTGGATCGGGATCACCAGATAGAACGCGATCACCAGCGCCCAGTGATCGCTCGGGCGAATCGGAGTCAGCGCGGCGAACTCGCGCAGCGCAAAGAACGAGGCGATCGCGAAGATAACGACCAGCGCAGCGCCACCGACGGCAAAACCGATCGCAAACAGCAGCACGATCAGCCACGACGCGCGAATACGCGAATTCAGCTGGCCGATCCACGCCAGCTGGTCGGCATCTGCGGTTCGCATCGCCAGTCGCGAACCCACCAGCGTCGCGGTGGAGATCAGCACCACCAGCCCCGCAAGCACGAAGAAGAAAGTCTCGTGAAGTGTCAGGTTCATCGGTGATCGTCAGTCCGCCAGCGCGATCACCGCATTGCGCGCGCGCGACAGGAACTGCTCCTTCGGTTCGCCCTCGGCGAGTGCGATCGGCGCGCCAAAGCGCACCGTACAGATGATCGGCACCGGCAGCAGCGCGCCCTTGGGCATGCTGCGATGCAGATTCTCCAGGTAGACGGGAATCAATTCCACCTGCGGAAACTCCTGCGCCAGCACGTAGAGCCCGCTCTTGAACGGGCCGGGCAGCGCCTGCGGCGAGCGCGTGCCCTCGGGGAAGATGATGAGCGAAAAACCGTGTTCCAGCGCGTCGCGCAGCGGATCGAGCGGGTCGCCCGTGCGCTCCTCTCTGGCGCGCTCGATCATCACCACATTGAGTTCTTCCTGGGCAATCCGTGTGCGCAATCCGCCGCCGCCCCAGTAATCCTTGGCAGCTACCGGGCGGGTGTTCGCACGCAGCGCAGCGGGCAACGCAGCCCACAGTACGACGGTATCCATGTGGCTGCTGTGATTGGCGAAGTAGATGCGTTGCGTGGCCTTCGGCGCGCAGCCGATCCAGCGCGGATACGCACCCACCAGCAGGCGCACCAGCCAGACGATCGGCGGCAGGAACTTCGGGAAGGGCAGTCGCAAGGGTTTTCGGCAATCGCGTTTTATGCGCGACGATCCGGCCGTGCGCAGATTATGCCGCGCAGCACTTCAAAGTTGACCGCGATTTGTTAGGTGCTCAGCGCATTGCTCAACCGGTTCCACCGATCGTTAATCCCTCAATTCGCAGCGTCGGCTGGCCGACCCCGACCGGCACGCTCTGTCCATCCTTGCCGCACACGCCGATGCCGGGGTCGAGCCGCATGTCGTTGCCGACCATCGTCACGCGCGTCAGCGCATCCGGGCCGTTGCCGATCAGCGTGGCGCCCTTGACCGGTGCGGTGACCTTCCCGTTTTCGATCAGGTACGCCTCGGCCATGCTGAACACGAACTTGCCGTTGGTGATGTCGACCTGGCCGCCCCCGAAATTGGTCGCATAAAGGCCCTTCTTCACCGAGCGGATGATTTCTTCGGACGCATGCTCGCCGCCGAGCATGTAGGTGTTGGTCATGCGCGGCATCGGCAGGAAAGCAAACGACTCGCGGCGGCCGTTGCCGGTCGGCGCGACCTTCATCAGGCGCGCGTTGAGTGAATCCTGGATGTAACCGCGCAGGATGCCGTCTTCGATCAGCACCGTGCGGGAGGTCGGATTGCCTTCGTCGTCGACGCTCAATGACCCGCGCCGCTCCGGAATCGTGCCGTCGTCGACGACCGTGACCCCCCTAGACGCAACGCGCTGGCCGACGCGGCCGGAAAAGGCACTCGATCCCTTGCGATTGAAATCGCCTTCAAGGCCATGGCCGATCGCCTCATGCAGCAGGATGCCGGGCCAGCCCGACCCGAGCACGACGGTCATCACGCCCGCCGGCGCCGGCTTCGCGCGCAGGTTGACGAGCGCCATGTCGACGGCGACCTGCACGTATTCGGCAAGGCGCTCGTCATTGAAGTGGGCCAGGTCGACGCGCCCGCCTCCGCCAGAGAAGCCCTGCTCGCGCTGGCCCCCTTCCTCGACGATCACTGTCAGCGAGATTCGTGCCAGCGGCCGCACGTCGGCGGCGAGCACGCCTGCCGCCTTGCGATCGGCGCGCGCGATCAGCACCACGTCGTATTCGCCGTTGATGCTGGCCATGACCTGCTTGACGCGTGCATCGCGCGCACGTGCCATGCGCTCGAGGCGCTCGAGCAGTTTCACTTTCTCCGCCGCTTCCAGCGACGCGACCGGGTCGATCGCCGCATACAGCGACAATGTGGCGCGCGCCGCAAGCTTTGTCTTGACTTTCGCGCGGCCGCCGCCTGCGCGCGCAATCGATCGCACGGTCAGCGCGGCTTCCGTCAGCGCATCCTCCGAGATTTCGTCCGAGTACGCGAACGCGGTCTTGTCGCCGACCACCGCCCGCACGCCCACGCCTTGCTGGATATCGAAACTGCCGCTCTTGACGATGCCCTCCTCGAGCGCAAACGATTCATTGCGCGTGTACTGGAAGTACAGGTCGGCAAAGTCGGCATCGTGCTCGAAGACGATCGCAAGCGCGCGCTGCAGTTTGCTCTCGTCGAGGTCAAACGGTTCGAGCAGAAGACGGCGCGCGATGGCCAGGCGTTCGAAGGCGGGGTCGGTGGGTTTCATGGTGTCGGGTGTCGGGAGTCGGTAGTCGAGCGTCGAGCGTCGGGCATGAAGGGGCAGGAGTCGGAGTCGTCTCTACTCAATTGGTTCCGAATGATTGAAGACCTGGGGGCTCGAGTAGCACGCCGCGACCGTAGCAGTCTCTTGTCTTTTGACTCCGGACTCCCGACGCCCGACGCCCGACTCTCAACCAAGCACCCGATGCGCCAGCGCCGGCAGGCTTGCGCGCACGTCGGCGATGCGCGCCAGATCGATGTCGCCAATCACCACCCCCGGGCCTTCGTCGCGGCTCGCGACGATCACGCCCCACGGGTCGATCAGCATGCTATGGCCGAATGTCGCGCGGCCGTTTTCGTGCTTGCCGCCCTGGGCCGGCGCCAGCACGTAGCACAGGTTTTCGATCGCGCGCGCGCGCAGCAGTGTCTCCCAGTGTGCCTTTCCGGTCGTCGCGGTGAACGCCGACGGCACCAGGATCAGGTCGGGCTCGCCGAGCGACCGATACAACTCCGGAAAGCGCAGGTCGTAGCACACCGACAGCCCGACCTTGATCGACGGCCCGCCTGACGGCGTGAACGAGAAGGTGCGCACGCTCTTTCCGGGCGAGATCGTGCGCGCCTCGTCGTATGACTCGTCGCCCTTGGCAAATGCAAACAGATGGATCTTGTCGTAGCGCGCAATGCGCACGCCGCGCGGATCGAACACCAGCGAGGTGTTCAGCACGCGATTCGGATCGCCCGAATCGAGCGGGACCGTCCCGCCAACCAGCCAGATGCCATGCCGTGCGGCAGTGGACGAAAGAAAATCCTGGATCGGTCCCTTTCCTTCCGATTCGCGCACGACCACCTTGTCGATCTCGCGCCCCATTAGGCAGAAGTACTCAGGCAGTGCGATCAGTTGCGCGCCGGCGCGCGCCGCTTCGGCGATCAATGCCTCGGCATCGCGCAGATTGTCGTTGACCGACGGCTTCGACACCATCTGCACGGCGGCGACGCGAACGGATGGTGGGGAAGGGCGGCCGTTGGGCATGGTCTATTTCGGATTGTTTCCGACGACTTCGTTGCGTTCACGGCGCTTGACCTGCGGATCGTTCCACGCCCCGGTGACGTCGTACTCGTACGAGAACGCTTTCGACAGCGGGTCGCGCAGGATCCACTGCGCGAGGAACGTGCCCAGGCCGATGGCCGGATTCGCCAGCAGAGCATACATAAGCGAAGCCGAGCCCGCGTTCACCTCCGGCAGCACCAGCACGTGCAGATTCTGCGTCTCCTGGCGCAGGTCGGCGGAGCCTTCGATCAGCACCGTCGCGTTGGCGCCGCGCATCTTGAAGTCGCGCGTCGACAGCACGCCGGCGCTGATGTCGACACTGGCGCCGATCGAGTCGAACGCAAATCCCTCGGAGAACACATCGCGGAAGTCGAGCGTGATCCGGCGCGGCAACGATTGCAGCGATAGCACGCCCAGCAGTCGACCGACGCCGGCGTCTGCCTTGAGAAACTGGCCCTTTGCGGTCTTGAGTGTCAGTTTTCCGGACAGGCTCGGATAGTCAATCGCCAACGGCGAGCCACGCCACGCGATCTCGCCCTCGAGCTTTCCCTCACCGCCGCGCAGCGCATCCGGCATGCCAAAGCGACCAAGCAGCTTGCCGGCGTCGGAAAAATCGAGCGCCAGATTCATCGCCATGCGCCTTGGCCGCCCTTCGGCAGCGCGCTGCCATTGCCCGGCGGCTGTCATGCTGCCGTCCGGATTCGACAATTCGAGTTTCTGCAGTTGCCACACCGCGGCGGGCCCGGTGCCGACGTTATGCGCCAGCATTTCAAGCCGGCCGAGCTTGCGCCCGACCAGTTCGAACTCATCTGCAATCACGTCGAACGCCGGCAGTTCCGTCGGTGGCGCATCCAGCAGCTCACTTAACTGCACGCGGCTCTGTTCCGGGATCGTCAACCGCGCAAACCGTGCGCTTACGCGCCCTTGATTTCCCGACTGGGGCGGCTGCCAGGTGATCGCGCCGTTGACGTGGTCCGAGTTCACGTTGGCGAGCCACAGGCCGTCGGTGCGGCGCGTCGCGCCCAGAACCACGTTGGCAATCGATTTGCCGCTGAAGACGAGTTCACGCACCTGCGCTGTCACCGAGTCAAGTGCTCCGGCACCCTCGGCAACCCCGCCCTCGAGCAGCGACGACCAGCGATCGATGTCGAGGCGATTCGCGCTCAACGTCGCGCGTATCCCGCTGTCCGGTGGGGCGAGCGCATTGAGGTTGACATCACCCACGGCGATCGCGCCGCGCTCAATGCGTGGGGGACCGGCGCCCTCACGTGTGCGGTCGATGCTCAGCGCCAGTCGGGAACCCATCGCAACGCGGACCGTGTCGGCTTCGGCCGTTTTGGAGCCTGCGTCGCGCGGCGTGATCTCGATCCGCAAAGGCAGCGCTTCATTGGCGGGCTTGCGCAATGGCTCGGGCAAATCGAGGCCAAGGCCGACAAGATCGGAATCGACCCGGATATCGGTGCGCCGGTTCTTCAACACAATATTGGCTGAGTAGCGCGCTGAACCCTGAGCGCGATCGAGCAGCCGCTGCGCGAGCGCGACATCGATCAGACGCCGCGCCCCTTGCGGCGATACGGTGCCGCTGCTGACGATCTCGATCGTGCCATCGGCACGCGAGTTGATGTCGGCAAGAAACGGCCCGCCGACAAAGATGCCGGCGATCCCGCTCATGCGCAACGATCTTTCAGTGAACTCCAGCTTGCCGCTGACCCGCGAAAACGGCGGCAGGTCATCGCGCAAGGTCACGTCGT
>Ga0209682_10000591_pt1 | contig 12512 bp, 11 predicted proteins | sample DOMMetBare2Fresh_2_FD_187471 | JGI IMG/M metagenome (GOLD analysis project Ga0209682, IMG submission 187471) | Wetland sediment microbial communities from St. Louis River estuary, USA, under dissolved organic matter induced mercury methylation -... | ecosystem: Environmental > Aquatic >...
CTATAGGCCGTCATGGGCCTCTCCCCTGCCTGATGGTTTCACGATGGCTCCAGATCCGCTGACCGGCGAGTGGGCGGCCGGCTCCGCCGAGTATAGGTCACCCCCGTGCCCACTCGTCCCGCCCCCCGGGGTGCCCTCCTGTCGCGGCAAGCCGGAATTGCCCGGTCCTTGCGGAGGTTCTACTGATAGGGCATTATCAAGTCACCCCGGGGAGGTCCGATCGTGCCAGCGCAAGGGAGTGAACGAGACACGCAGCAGAGGCGGGCGATCCGCTCGGCCATCGAGCTGGCGGATCGTCCCTTGAGCCCGCGCGAGGTGTTGGACCAGGCGCAGGCGCAGTCGCCGGGCCTCGGCATCGCCACCGTCTACCGCACCTTGAAGAGCGGGGTGGAGGGGGGATGGCTGCAGCCGGTCGAGCTGCCGGGCGAGCCGCCGCGCTACGAGCCGACGGGCAAGCGGCACCACCACCACTTCCACTGCCGGCGCTGCGACCGCGTCTACGAGATCGAGGGCTGCCCGGACGACCTGCGCAACCTGACGCCGCCGGGCTTCGCCCTGGAGGCGCACGAGATCGTGCTCTACGGACGATGCGCCGGCTGCTCGCAGTGACCGTGACCCTCCTGGCGCTGGCGGCCTGCCGGCCCCTGCCAGGATCGGCCCCCGGCGCGGCGCCGGGGGCGCACCGTCTGCGCGTGGCGGTGAGCGTGCCGCCGCAGGCCTGGTTCGTCGAGCGGATCGGGCGAGAGCGGGTGCGGGTCGAGGTGATGATCCCGCCGGGCTTCTCCCACGTCGACTATCCGCTGACTCCCCGCCAGATGGCGTCGCTCGCGGAGACCGGCCTCTACGTCAAGGTGGGGCATCCATCGTTCGAATACGAGCGGCACTACATCGATCCTTATCTGAAGGATGCGCCGCACGTCCGCGTCGTGGACATGTCGCAGGGGATGCCGCTCCTGGCGGGCGCCGAGGAAGGGGCCGGCGCGGAGGAGGGCGAGCCGGAGGGGGATCACGACCATGGTGACGGAGACCCGCATGTCTGGGTGGCGCCGGAGACGGTCGCCGTGGCGGCCCGGAACATCGAGCAGGCGCTCGCCGCGGCGGACCCGGCCGGTGCCCCGTTCTACGCGGAGAACCTCCGCGCTTTCCTGGCGGAGATCGGCCGGCTCGACCAGGAGATCCGCACCGTCCTGGCCGATGCGCCGAGCCGGAAGTTCATCGTCTACCACCCCGGCTGGGGCTACTTCGCCCGCCAGTACGGCCTGGAGCAGATCGCCATCGAAGCCGAGGGGAAGGAGCCGAGCGCGGCGCGGATGATCCGGCTGATCGACCGGGCGCGCCGCGAGAACGTCCGCCTGGTTTTCGTCGACGGAGGCTTTCCCCGCAAGAGCGCCCAGGTGATCGCCGACGCGATCGACGGCCGCGTCGTGCTCGCCGATCCGCAGCAGAAGGACTGGCCGGACAACCTGCGCCGCGTCGCCGCGGCCTTCCGGGAGGCGCCGGGGAATGATTGAGACGATCGACCGGGCGGACCGCCCCCTGATCGAGGCGCGGCGGATCACCTTCGGCTACGGCGCCGAGATGGTCCTGGAGGACGTGACCCTGACGATCGAGCCGCGCGACTTCCTGGCCATCATCGGCCCGAACGGCGGCGGCAAGACGACGCTGGTCAAGATCCTCCTCGGCCTGCTCCGTCCCTGGAGCGGCGAGGTCGTCTGGAACCGGCCGGTCCGCCCGGGACGGATGGGCTATGTGCCGCAGTTCTCCACCTTCGACAAGGGATTCCCGCTGCGCGTCTCCGACGTGGTCCTGATGGGGCGGATGAGCCGCCGGAACCTGCTGCGTCCCTACTCGCGGCAGGACCGCGCCGCGGTTGCCGCGGTGCTGGAGCGCCTGGGGCTCACCGCTCTCGCCGATGAGCACGTCCGCGAGATCTCCGGCGGCCAGCTCCAGAGGGTGCTGATCGCCCGCGCGGTGGTGGCGGACCCGGAGGTCCTCTTCCTCGACGAGCCGACGGCGTCGATCGACGCCGAGTCGCGCGGCGCGTTGACCGGTCTCCTCGAAGAGCTCAACCGGCGCATCCCGGTGGTCGTGATCACCCACGACGTCACCGGCCTCGCGCCGCTGGTCCGCCGCATCGCCTGCGTCAACCGGCGCCTCGTCTGCCACGAGGGGTCCGAGCTCGACGCGCACACGCTCGAAGAGGCCTACGGCGGTCCGGTCGAGCTGATCACCCACGGCGCCGTCCCCGGCGTCGCGCAACGCATCCTCCACCGTCACTGAGGTCCCCCTGTGCCCGGATTCTTCGACGCGCTGTCCTACGAGTTCATGCGCAACGCCGTCTTCGCCGGCCTGCTCGCCGCCGTCCTCTGCGGCGTCGTCGGCCCCTTCGTGGTGGTGAAGCGCCTGGCATTCCTCTCCGATGGCCTGAGCCATGCGGCGTTCGGGGGGATGGGCGTCTGCTTCTACCTGCACCTCGATCCGCTCCTGGGCGCCATGGCCGTGGCCCTCCTCTGCGCCGTGGGGCTCGGCCTGGTGGACACCGAGACGATCCGCTCCTACGACGCGCTGATCGGCGTCTTCTGGGCGGTCGGCCTCGCGGTGGGCATCGTCTTCGTCTACAAGACGCCGGGCTATGCGCCGAATCTGATGACCTATCTCTTCGGCAACATCCTGCTGGTGTCGCGCCACGAGATCGGGGTGCTTCTCGTGCTGGCCGTCTCGGTCTTCCTGATTCTTGGCCTCTTCTGGAAGGGGATCGTGGCCGTGGCGTTCGACGAGGTGTTCGCCCGTGTGCAGGGGGTGCCGGTCCGCCTCCTGATGACGCTTCTCCTCACCATGATCGCGCTCACCGTGGTGCTGCTCATCCAGGTGGTGGGGATCATCCTGGTGGTGGCGCTCCTGACCATTCCGCCGCTCATCGGCCTGATGCTGCGGAGCGACCTGCGAGGCGTCCTCGCCCTCTCGACGGCCATCGGCGTGGCGATCACCCTGGGCGGTCTCGGCCTCTCCTACGCCTGCGACCTCCCCTCCGGCCCCGCGATCATCCTGCTCGGCGCCTTCCTCCTCTTCGCCGTCTACGCCGGCCGCAAGCTCCGCGGCGGCGCGCTGCGCTCGCTCCCGGCGTTGCGGCGCGAGTAGGCACAAAAAGAGGGAGCGGCACGGCGCGCGCCACTCCCTGTGGAGGAGACCGGGGGCGCCGCGATTGGGGCGCGGCGCTCTCTGTCGGTGAAGGTCACTTCCGCCGCCGCGGGGGGGCGCCGGCGAAGGCTTCCTTCAATTGAGGAGTGGCGTTCACGCGGGAAACGTTTCATCGGGTTCGGCTCCGCGGGCCGCAGGTCACACAGCGGGTGGATGCCACCCAGCCGCGATCCAGGCCCCCGTCCTGGAGGGACGGCCCTGTTGGTAGCCCCGGGTTTCAACCCGGGGTGGGGCTCCCCTCCGCCACGTAGGATATACAATCGGCCCTTCGACAGGCCCGAACCGCATTCCGAGGGAGGGAAGCCAGACTTTGCAGGAGATCCTTGCCGCCTTTTCGCCCAATCGGGCGATCTCCAGGATGACGCTGCGGCTGATCGTCGCCGTTCAGGTGGCGATCGCCCTCGGGATCTGGTTCTCCTCTCCCTTTCCGGTGCTGCCCAAGCCCGGGGAGGTGGTGACCGCCTTCCGGACGCTCTGGTTCGAGCAGGGGCTCGGCCGCGAGCTCTGGACCAGTTTCGCGATGAATCTGGAGGCTCTCGGTCTGACCCTCGTGATCTCCCTCAGCCTCTCCTACCTGACCGTGCTCCCCTTCTTCCGGCCCCTCGCCCTGGCGGTCTCCAAGGGGCGCTTCCTGGGCCTGGTGGGGCTGACCTTCGCTTTCACTCTGTTGCTCGGCGGCGGCCGGCCGCTCAAGATCGCGCTCCTGGTCTTCGGCATGACCGTCTTTTTCGTCACCTCGATGGCGGCCGAGGTGCTGGCCATCCCCAAGGAGAAGTTCGACCACGCCCGCACCCTGCGCATGGGAGAGTGGCGCGTGGTGTGGGAGGTGGTCCTCCTCGGCACGGCGCACAAGGCGTTCGAGGTGCTGCGCCAGAACGCCGCCATCGGCTGGATGATGCTCACCATGGTCGAGGGGATCTCGCGCTCCGAAGGGGGCGTCGGTGCCATGCTCCTCAACCAGAACAAGCACTTCCACATCCCGGAGGTCTTCGCCATCCAGATCACGATCCTCCTGGTCGGCATGCTGCAGGACTACGGCATCGGCGTCCTGCGAGGCCTCGTCTGCCCCTATGCCGATCTCACCCTGGAGCGGAGGTGACGCCGTGACACGGGCCTATGAATACAAGGGGACGCTGCTCAAGGCGAGCCACGTCGCGGTGGCCAAAGGGGGGACGCCGATCCTCAGGGACGTCAACCTGGAGATCCGGGACATCGTCTGCCCCGGCTCCTGCGTCGGCCAGGTGGTCGGCCTCCTCGGTCCCTCGGGGGTCGGGAAGACCACGCTCTTCCGCGTTCTGGCCGGCCTCGACGTGCCGGACTCGGGCGAGGTGCGGATCGGCGAAAACCAGGTGCCGGTCGAGCGCGGCATGGTCGGGGTCGTGGCGCAGCAGTACCCCCTTTTCGAGCACCGCACGGTGCTGGGCAATCTGCTGGTGGCGGGTGGCCGGGCCGGGCTTTCGGCCGCCGCAGCGCGCGACAAGGCGATGGGTCTCCTCCAGCGCTTCGGCCTGGAGGACAAGACCGGGCACTACCCGCCGCAGCTCTCGGGTGGCCAGCGCCAGCGGGTGGCGATCACGCAGCAGTTCATGTGCAGCGAGCACTTCCTGCTCCTCGACGAGCCGTTCTCCGGCCTCGACCCGGTGGCGATCGACCGGGTCTGCAGCCTGCTCCTCGAGGTCGCGGGGATGGACGAGCTCAACACCATCATCGTGGTGACGCACGACATCGCCGCCGTCCTGGAGGTGGCCGACACCCTCTGGCTGATGGGGCGCGACCGGGATGCGCAGGGCCATGCGATCCCCGGTGCCCGCATCATGGAGACCTATGATCTGATCGAGCGCGGCCTGGCCTGGCGCGACGGTGTCGCCAACACTCCCGAGTTCGCCCTGACGATGCAGGAAATCCGGGCCCGATTTCCAACCCTTTAGCCACCTTCAGCCATGCCGGTCGACTCCAAGACGCTGTTCCGCGAGAGCCTGAAGAAGGCGGTGCAGGCTCCCGGGAACCTGATCACCGGGGCGGTGAGCCTCGCCGCCTCGGCGGTGCTGTGGAATCCGCTGCCGCTGATCCTCTGGGCCCTCGGGGCGACCGGCTGGGTGGCCATGTCCTCCACCGGGCAGCGTTACGCCAAGGTGATCGCCGCGGAAGCGCGGCAGAAGGAGCTGGCCGACACCATCGCCCGGCGCGAGCAGCTCCGGCAGCAGGTCGAGAGCCAGCTCCAGGAGCCCCCCTTCGGCGGCTGGGTCCAGGCCGGTTCGCTCCCCGACTACCTGCAGGTCTACCGCCGGCTGATCGACATCCGGGAGCGGGTGGCGCGCGTCCTCCAGGAGAGGACCGAGGCGCTGGCGCTGGCGGACACCGACATCCTGGGGCAGATGGACTACCTGCTCACCACCTTCCTGCGCTTCGTCCAGGAGCGGCTGGTCTATCTCCAGATCCTGGCCAACATCCGGCCCGGTGGCGGCGGCACCGGCCAGGCCGTCCCTCCCCCTCCTCCTCCCGGCCCGGTCCGCACGGGCGGCCGCGGCGCCCAGCGCCCTGCCGCACCGGCCGCCGTGCCCCGTCCCGCAGAGGGCCTGCCGGCCCCCGAGCAGCGCTGCGGAGAGATCGAGGCGAAGATCCGCCAGCTCCAGGAGCTGGCCCGGAAGGAGCCGGCCACGGCACGGACCCGGCAGTGGCACATCGGCATCCTGGAGAAGCAGCGCGACCTGCTCCTCGAATGCCAGAAGCGGGACCAGTGCGTGGTCGCCCAGCTCGGCGCCTTCTCCGACGTCTTCGACGTGATCCTGGGCCGGGTCAGCGCCTCGCAGCTCTCGGCGACCGAGATCTCCAGCTACATGGGCTCGGTGGTCGAGCAGATCGTCGAGACCGAGCGTGTGGTCGAGTCGCTCCGCCCGGCCATGGATGCGCTGATGGGAGGCGTCGACATGGGTGGGCGGCAGGCGGTTGCGCCATAATGGAACCTTCCCGAAGCGGTTCGGGCCAAGGAGAAACCGAAGATGAAAACCACCCCCATCGGCAAGGCGGTCATCGTCGTCGCGCTGCTGGTCGCCGCTTTCTTCAGCGTCAAGCAATTCGCTCCGGGCCTCCTCGACAAGCTGGTACCGGGCGCCAAGCCCCGGGAATCGGTCGTCCCGGAGCGGGCCGACCTCCCCAGTGCCCCGGGGCAGACGGCCCCGAGCTCCGGGAAGACCTATGACATGCCCGGCAGCGCGCCGGGGTGCGCGGACCGTCCGGAGGTCCGCTTCCAGCACTGGGCCTGGAACGCGCAGATGGGCATGATGTTCGCGACCGGCGGCACCCAGGCGACGCAGGGGAGCCTGATGTGCCAGAACGGGGTCAACCTCAAGCTGACGCGCGAGGATGACGTCGCCAAGATGCAGGAGAACCTGATCGCCTTCGCCAACGAGCTGCACGGCGGGAATCCGCATCCGGGCAAGGGGACTCACTTCGTGGCGATCATGGGCGACGGCGCCGCCACCTTCCTCAAGGGGCTCAACGACACCCTCTCCAAGCTGGGGCCGGAGTACACGGCGAAGGTCATCGGCTCGGCCGGCTACTCGCGCGGCGAGGACAAGTTCATGGGACCGGCAGCCTGGAAGCAGTACCCGCAGGCCTCGCGCGGCGGTGTGGTCTCCGGGTACCTGCGCGACGGGGACTGGAACATCGCCATGAAGTGGCTGGGGGACAACGGCCTGTGCAACAACCCGGACGAGCGGACCTACGACCCGAACTGCCTCAACTGGGTGGCCGCCAACGACTACATCGACGCGGCCGAGAAGTACGTCATCGGCTATTGCGAAGACCGGCCGGTGGTGGAGAAGGGCAAGAAGACCGGCGAGACCCGCAAGGTCTGCGTCAACGGCGTGGTCACCTGGACCCCGGGCGACGTGACGGTCGCTCAGAAGCGCGGGGGCCTGGTCTCGATCGTCTCGACCAGGGAGTACGCGTCGCAGATGCCGAACACCATCATCGGCATCGACAAGTGGATGCAGGACAACCGCCCGACGGTCGAGGGGATGCTCAATGCCATCTTCCAGGGGGGCGACGCCGTGAAGGGGTCACCCGCCGCCCTGTTCAAAGGGGCCGAGGTCAGCGCCCAGGCCTACAACGAGTCGGGGTCCGACGCGGCCTACTGGGAGAAGTACTTCCGCGGCACCGTGGAACCCGACAAGACCGGCCAGATGGTGGAGCTCGGCGGCTCCTCGGTCAACAACCTGGCCGACAACCTGATGACCTTCGGCCTCGCGCCGGGCTCCTCGAACCTGTTCGCCGCCACCTACCGGGTGTTCGGCGACATCGTGAAGGCGCAGTATCCGGACCTCGTGCCGAGCTACTATCCGGTGGAGCAGATCCTCGACACCTCCTATCTCCAGGGAGTCGCCTCCCGCGCCTCGGAAGCCGAGAAGGCGCTGGCCGAGAAGCCGGCCTTCGTGGCGGCCGAACCGGTGCGGAGCGTGGTCAGCCGCAAGGCCTGGCAGATCACTTTCGAGAGCGGAAGCGCCAACTTCACCCCGTCGGCCACCGCCCAGTTGGAGGAGCTGCTGCGCGATCTGCTGGTCGCCAGCGGCACGGCCGTCGAGGTGCACGGCCATACCGACAGCGCCGGCAACGCGGACAAGAACATGGCGCTCTCCGAAGAGCGCGCCTTCGCGGTGAAGCAATGGCTGGAGGCCAAGGCCCCGGCCAACTTCCCCGAGGGGCGTATCCGCGTCTTTTCGCACGGCCAGCAGAATCCGGTGGCCCCGAACTCCACCGACGCCGGCCGGGCCAAGAACCGCCGGGTCGAGATCGTCATCGGCACGACGAGCGCCAACTGAGGTGGCCGGGGGAGACGTTTCGGAAGCCCGCGTGCCCGCCGTGCCCCGCCCCGGGTTGAAACCTGGGGCGGGGCCGAGCCGGCCACTGCCGGTAACGACCGGGCCTCCTAGAGGCACGAGAAGACGCTCAGTTGCTGTACTCGACGGTCACCCCGGCAAACTCCACGGGCCCCTCCATGAAGACCTCGACGTAATAAAAGGAATCCTCGAGGTTCAAGCGGCTCTTGGGGCCGGGGACGTTGACGGTGATCTTCTGCATGGCATCGACTGGCCCGGAGGTGCTGACTTCGACCACGACCTCGGGATTGTTGAACGTACCGGCGGCATCGATCTTCTTGCGCATGATGCGGGCCACGATGTTTTGCGGATTGGCAAAATCGCGCCCGACCAGGGTCAGCTTCCGAAGAGTCTTGGCGCCCGGCTGGAACTCGATCCGCCCATAGAGCTGATGACAGCCCTGGTAGACCAACCCGAACTGCTGCATGGGCCAGTCGACCGCACAGTCCACGTTCGTTTTCATCTGCACCATGGTCACACCGGGAATGTACGACTTGAACACGGCCGCCGCGGCTTCCTGCCCGAGGCTCGCCAGAAGAATCGTACCGAAAACAAGGACCGCCGTTCTGCTTGAACGCATCGCTCTACCTCCCAGGACCAGATTGGTTGATCGTCAAGGTGCTGCGGGCACGATGAAGTGTTGTCCTACAATGTCGCTGCCGCCGTCGCCTCCATGGTCCTCCCAGACCACGGTGAAGCTCCCTGCGGGACCTCCTGCCACCGCTGGAGCGACCTGGACAGAGCGGTTGAACGGATCGACTTGAACCGGCGCTCCCGGCATGGCGCCGTTGGCATCGACGAAGCGTACGAAGACCGATCCAGGGTCCCCATGGTTGTCCCAGGCGACCGCGAAGTTGCGCCCGTCGGAAGCGGCGGCCGGATCCGTGAGGACGAGCGAGTTGGAACTGTCCGTGTCGATCCGGAATGCGTTGGTCTTCGGGGTGCCATTGGCCCGGTAGATGCGGCCCTGAACGGTCCATCGAGTGCCCGCCTGCACAGACCACACGATCAGCGTCTCGCCCGCCGTGTTCGCGGCCATCTCGATGCGATGGAGCGGAACGGTCAGAGTGGCGACCTGCTGAGGATTCCCCTGCGGGGCTCCGGCCGGGGTGAAGCGCTGGAAATTGAGCCGGATCGGATTATTTCCTTCCATCCAGCTCACACTGAGCGCTCCGCCGGCCCAGATCGCCGAGCCGCTGTTTTCACGCCGCAGAAGAAGAGCGTCTGTGGCGGGTGTCCCATTGGCGTTGTAGACGCGCCCGTACAAGCCAGGAGGCCTCTCGGGGAGGGAGCTCGTCGGCAGCTCCCAGACCACCAGGGACCTGCCGTTCTGCTGGAACGACAGGGCGCGATTGACGAGAGTCCCCACTTCATCCAGCACACCGCCGGCAGCAATGGGAGTCCCGAGGAAGCCGCCGAAGAGATCGAACCTCTGCAGGGTCGCCGTGATGGCTGCCGGAAACTGCAGGGGATCGAGCTTCCAGGTGACCGAGAACAGATTGGCGTTGGGTGCGACCGCCACCCGCGGCTCGATGGTGCTGGACCCTCCCGGCACGCAGTCGATGGCAGCGCTCGCTCGGAACGGGAATCCCAGAAGCCGGGCGTCCGCTTCCAGGCGTTGGCCGAGAATAGCGGAGCAGGTCTCGCTTTCCTGATGGGCCCAGACAACGACCTTGCGCCCCTGGAATCCGGCCGAGATGGAGGGTGCGGAGTGCTTCCCTGTTCCGGGCGCGCTGAGCCGGAAACCCGGACCGGAAGGGATCAGTTGCGCAGAGACAGAACCGGCACCCACCAGGATGCCGACGACGCCCGCCAAGAACTTTGCTCTCATCCAGATCTCCTCTCAAGCCTGTGCACCTGTCTGCTCATGGGACGGACGGATTCTCTGTTTTCTCTCTCGTGCCGAAACCGGCCCCGTCCTGGAGGGACGGCTCTGTTGGTAGCCCCGGGTTTCAACCCGGGGTGGGGCGGCGCGGGCTACCGCTCCGCCCCCTCACCGCAACCCCGCCGCCACCTCCGCCGCCCGCTTCCAATCGCGGCGGATCTCCTGCCAGGCTTGGCGTACGTCGGCGCCGGGCCGGACCTTGGCCATGAGGTCGTCGATTTCCTTGCCTTTCTGGGCCAGCTCGCGGCTGCGCTGCTGCACTTTGAGGAGCTTCTCGCCGGCTGGGCGGTGGAGCACCCGGCCGAAGAAGCCTCCGCCTTCGACGGCCTTGTGGAAGCGGTCGGCGGCGTCGGCCAGCTCTTCAATGTTCTCCTGGAGCGCTTCGTCGTCGTCGGTGATCTCCTGCTCGGCCTCGTCCTTGCCGTCCAGGAAAGCCTGGTAGGTGTCGATGAGCTGGGTGCTCCGCGTCTGGAGGTCTCCCGCCAGCCGCCGCAGCTCCAGGATGGGCGGGTCGGCGGTAGGGGCCGGCTCTTCGGTGGGCGGCGTGTAGGTGGAGGTCGGGGTGGCCGGCTCCTCGGCGGGGGCGGTGGTGGGCTCTTCCTGTGGCTCCGGCGGAGGGGCCTGGTACGGCGGCGGGGCGGGGCTCGCAGGCACCGGCCGGGGTGATCCGGATCCGGGACCGGAGGCGGTGGTGGCCTGCTCCTCCAGTGGTGGCTGCGTGCCGGTCTCCGGTTCGGCCGTCTCCTGCGTGGCCGGGTTGGAGGGATTCGTCGCCGCGGGCTCCGGTTGGATCTGGGGCGTCGGACCGGTCTGTGCCACGGTCTCCGGGCGGCGGGCGAGGAGCCAGACCGCGATGCCGGCCGAGGCGAGGAGCACCGCGGCGAGGGCCGCGGCGGCGATCACCTTGCCGGAGGCGGTCTTCTGGCGGGGGATCTCGACCGGCCGGTAGGAGCTCTGGACGGGCGCCGGGATGGCCGCCGGCTGGTAGGCCGGCAGGGGAGGCGTCGAGGGGAGGGGCGTCCCCGGCGCGGGTGGTGGCGCCGCGATCCAGGAAGACGGCGGCAGAGGCGGCGGCGTGGGGGGCCGCACGGCCTGCGCCGCCTGGGTGGGGAGCTCGTGGATCGACTCCGGACGCAGCGCCAGGGTGCCCGGCATGGTCTCGCCCTGGCGCAGCAGGGTGCGGCGCATCTCCTCCACGGTCTGGAAGCGCTCCGCGGGGTCCTTGGCGAGCGCCTTCAAGACGGCGCGGTCGATCCACCAGGGGAGGAGAGGGACCTTCTCGCTGGGCGGGCGTGGCGTGTCTTCGATCTGGGCGCGCAGGATCGCCCAGTCGCTCGCTCCCTCGAACGGCGGCCGGCCGGTCAGCATCTCGTAGAGGACGGCGCCGAGCGCGTAGACGTCGGCGCGGCCATCCACCTCTTCGCCGCGGACCTGCTCGGGCGACATGTAGCGCAGCGTGCCGACCAGGAGCCCGGTGCGGGTGAGGTGGCCGCTCCCCATGACCCGGGCGATGCCGAAGTCCATCACCTTGACGGTTCCGCTCTCGGTGACCATCAGGTTCTCCGGCTTCAAGTCGCGGTGCACGATGCCCGCGTCGTGAGCCACCTGGATGCCTTCCATCGCCGAGGAGAGGAGGGCCACCGCGCGCTCCCAGGGGATCGGCCCTTCGCCGGAGACCAGCTTCGACAGCGGCCGGCCGCGGACGAACTCCATGGCGAGGAAGAGCTCCTCGCCCTCATAGAAGAAGCTGTAGACGTGCGCGATGGCCGGATGGTGGATGCGGGCGAGGGTCTTGGCCTCGGCCCGGAAGCGCTCGACGATCTCGGGCTCGCGGGAGAGCTCGGGACGGATCGCCTTGAGCGCGATCTCGCGTTCGAGCATCTGATCCACCGCCCGGTAGACCGCGCCCATCCCGCCCTCACCGATCTTCTCGACGATCCGGTAGTTGGTGCCGACGACTCTGCCGATCATTGGATGATGATATCGCGGACGGGCCCCTCACCCCCGGCCCCTCTCCCATCCCCTCCCTGCCGCCGGGAGAGGGGGGACGCAGGCGAGAGAGCTGCAGCGAGACGGATACCTCCGGAAGTTTCCCCCTCTCCCGGTGGGTGGGAGGGGATGGGAGAGGGGGCCAGGGGGTGAGGGGCCTACCCCGGCAGCTCCAGCGTGAACACCGTCCCCTGCGGCTGGTTGTCCTCCACCTGGATGGTCCCCTGGTGGTCGGTCACGATGCGGTGGACGATGGCGAGGCCGAGGCCGGTGCCGCGGCCTTTGGTGGAGAAATACGGAAGGAAGAGCTTGGCCCGGGATTCCGGCGGGATGCCGCGGCCGGTGTCGGCGACGCGGAGGCGGATTCCTCCGCCGTTCTGCGTGCTGCGGTCCGCCGCCACGGTCACCCGGCCCGGCGCCTCCGTGGCCTCGACGGCGTTGTCGAGCAGGTTGATCAGGGCGCGGCGGATCTGCTCGGCGTCGAGCCAGACCTCGGTCATCTCCGGTCCCACCTCCGCCTCGACCTCGACGCCGGGCTTCAAGTTGCGGTAGAGGCTCAGCGT
>Ga0209682_10000592_pt1 | contig 12506 bp, 8 predicted proteins | sample DOMMetBare2Fresh_2_FD_187471 | JGI IMG/M metagenome (GOLD analysis project Ga0209682, IMG submission 187471) | Wetland sediment microbial communities from St. Louis River estuary, USA, under dissolved organic matter induced mercury methylation -... | ecosystem: Environmental > Aquatic >...
GGCCGCGCACCCTGCCGCTCACCGGCTACGGCGAGGCGCGCGCCGACGTCCGCATCCACCGCGTCGATCCGCTCCACCCCGGCCTCTGGCCCTTCCCGCCCGGCGGCGTGACGGTGCAGGAGGAGGGGGCGCCGCCGTTCCCCGGCGAGGAGCCGGGCGAGCCGCGGCTGGCCCAGACCGGCACCCGCGAGCTGACCGCCCACCTGCGGCTGCTCGGCTCGCCGCTGGTGTCGCGGGTGGTGGCGCTGCCGCTGGAGAAGCGGGCCGGCGCCATGAAGTTCGGCCTCGACCTGGCGCCGCTCCTCGACCCGGCGGTCGGCAAGCAGCGGCCCGGCACCTACCTGGTCGGCCTGCGCCGCCTGGCCGGCCCGCCCCAGCGCGACTGGGTGCGGGTGCAGGTGACCAACCTGTCGCTCACCGCGGCCGAGGAGCGCGACCGGGCGGTGCTCTTCGTCCGCGCCCTCGACGACGGCTCGGCGGTGGCCGGGGCGCGCATCCGCCTCGAGGGCCTGAGGCGGGTCGAGGTGCGCCGGAACGGCCACCCCGCGACCGAGGAGCAGCCTGCCACCGTCGAGGTGGCCACCGACGGCGAGGGGCGCGCCCAGCTCGGGCGGCTCACCGACTGGACGCGCCTCCTGCGCATCGACGTCTCCAAGGGGGAGGACCACCTGGTCCTCGATCCCGCCGAGCCGCCGCCCCGCTTCGCCGCCAACCACTGGTCGGTCTCGGGCCGCTTCCTGGAGTGGCTCCTCTCGGATCCGCCGCCGCCGGCCGGCGAGAAGCAGGTGGCCTTCCTCCTCACCGAGCGGCCCATCTACAAGCCGGGCGAGACGGTCCACGTGAAGGGCTGGCTGCGCCAGCGCAGGGCGGGGCAGCTCCTCGCGGCCGGCGCGGCCGACGAGTACGTGCTGCGCATCGAGGCGCCCGACGGCCGCACCGTCGGCCTGCCGCTGGCCTTCACCGAGCTGGGGGGCTTCTCGGCCGACTGGACCGAGGCCGACCCGCCCACCGGCGACCTCAAGGTGGTGCTGGTCCGCCGCCGGGGCGGCGAGGTGCTGGGCGAGCGGCCGTTCAAGGTGGAGGCCTACCGGATCCCGACCTTCGAGGTGCAGCTCTCCGGCCCGGCGGTGGCGCCCCTCGACGCGCCCATCCCGGTGAAGGCGGTGGCGCGCTACTATGCCGGCGGCGCCGCCTCCGGCCAGAAGATCCGCTGGAACGTGACGCAGCGGCCGACGCTCCACGTGCCCAAGGGGCGCGAGAGCTTCCTCTTCGCCTCCAGCGCCCAGTTCGCCCGGCCCGGCGCCGCCCGGCCGCCCTCGGCGGTGCGCCGCGACGCGGTCCTCGACGCCCAGGGGGCCGACAGCATGAAGGTGAACCCGGCGCTCGACGTGGACGGCTCGCCGCGCGTCTACCGGTTCGAGGCGACCGTGACCGGCCCGGACGAGCAGGAGGTGAGCGCGGCCCACGAGGTCCGGGCGCTGCCGCCCTTCGTGCTCGGGCTCAAGCTCGACCGCTACCTGAAGGAGGCGCGCGAGGTGGTCCCGCGCGTCGTGGCCGTCGGCCCGGACGACAGGAGCGTCAAGGGGCAGGAGGTGCTGGTCCGGCTCTACCGGCGGGTCTGGCACAGCCAGCTGCGCGAGACCGCCTTCGCCACCGGCGAGGCCCGCTACGTCACCGAGCAGGAGGACGTGAAGGTCGCCGAGAAGACCATCAAGACCGGGGAGGAGGCGGTGGCCGTCCCCTTCGCCATCCAGGCGGCCGGCGTCTACGTGGTGGAGCTGACCGGCCGCGACCGGCTGGGGCGCGTGCAGACCCTCTCGGCCGACCTCTACGCCGGCGGCGCCGGGCCGGTGGCCTGGCAGAAGCCGAAGGAAGGGGTCTTTTCCGTGGTCCCCGACAAGAAGGGCTACGCGCCCGGCGACACGGCGCGGCTGGTGCTGGAGAGCCCGTTCCAGTCGGCCCGCGCGCTGGTGGTGGTGGAGGAGCCGACCGGCAACACCTACCGCTGGCTGGAGGTGAGCGGCGGCAAGGCCGTGGCCGAGGTGGAGATCAGGCCGCAGCACGTCCCCAACCTGCCGGTCCACGTGGTGCTCTTCCGCGGCCGCCTCGGCGAGGGGACGGCCGACGACGCGCGCTACCGGCCGCAGACGGTGGCCGCCAGCCTGGAGCTGGAGGTCGAACCGGCGCAGAACCGCGTCGCGGTGAAGGTGGCGCACCCGGCCTCGCTCCGCCCCGGTTCCAGGGCCGACCTGGTGGTGACGCTGCAGGACGAGCGCGGCCGGCCGCTGGCCGGCGAGGCGACGCTCTGGCTGGTGGACGAGGCGGTCCTCTCGCTGGCGCGGGAGGGGACGCTCGATCCGCTCTCCCGCTTCATCGAGCGGGCCCGCGCCGCCACCAGCCTGCGTGACACGCGCAACCTGGTGCTGGGCCGCGTGCTCGACGAGGAGGAGCCGGGCGGCGACGGCGCCGAGAAGGAGGAGGAGGGCCGCCGCGCCCGCACCGTCCGCAAGAACTTCCAGACCGTCCCGTTCTGGCAGGCCACCGTGCAGGTGCCGGCCTCCGGCAAGGTGGTGGTGCCGGTCACCCTCTCCGACGACCTCACCGACTTCCGCGTCCGCGCCGTGGCCGCCTCGGGCCTGGCCCGCTTCGGCGTCCACCAGAGCACGCTCCACGTCCGGCTGCCGGTGCTGGTGCAGCCGCAGCTGCCGCGCCTGGTGCGCGAGGGCGACCGCTTCTGGCCGGGCGGCCTGGCCCGCATGCTGGAGGGGGACGAGGGGCCGGGCGTGGTCGACATCGAGCTCAGCGGGCCGGTCGACGCGAGGAAGGCCAGCCTGCCGGTGGCGCTCGACCTCCGGACGCCGGCCAGCGCCCTCACCGCCGCCCGCGTCACCGCGGTGGGCGGGCCCGCCACGCTCACCGTCAAGGTGGGCGTGACGCGCCGGAGCGACGGCGTGGGCGACGCCTTCGAGGTGAAGCTGCCGGTGTGGCCGGACCGGGCCGTCGAGCGCTTCGCCCAGGTCTCGCGCCTGGCGCCGGGCCCCGTCCGGCTGCCGCCCTTCCCCGAGGCGCCGCGCCCCGGCACCGCCACGCAGGAGGTGGTGGTGAGCGCGGTGCCCGGCGTCCTCGAGTTGCTCGCCTCGCTCGACCACCTCTCCACCTACCCCCACGAGTGCCTGGAGCAGCGCAGCTCGCGCCTGCTGGGCGAGGTGGCGCTGGCCGGCACGCTGCGCGACCTCGGCCTGGGCGACCTCTACGGCGCCCGCTCGCTGGCCGAGGCCAGGCGCTTCACCCGCGACCTGGCCGCCCACCAGGACGCCCAGGGGCTCCTGGCCTACTGGCCGGGCGGCCCGGGCGACGTCGGGGTGACGGCCCAGGTGGTGGAGCTGGCCGCCGCCCTCAAGGGCGCCGGGGTGGAGCCGGACGCGGCGGTGCTGGGGCGCGCCGAGGAGGCGCTGCGGCGGGTGCTCCGCAGCGACTACCCGTTCCTGGCCGGCTGGCGCTACAACCAGCAGACCAGCGCCATGCGCGCGCTGGCCCGCGCCGGCCAGCTCGACGAGCACTACCTGGCCGAGCTCTTCCAGCGGCGCGCCGACCTCGACGCCGCCAGCCTGGGCGACCTGGCCTGGTCGATGTCGCGGCGCCCCGAGGCCTTCCGCGCCGACCTGGAGGTGCTGAAGGCCGACCTCTGGTCCACCGTGGTGGTGAAGCTCCGCAACGGCCAGCCGACGTTCGAGAAGATCCAGCGCGACCGCAGCGGCTGGGGCTGGGGCTGGCTCGGCTCGACGCCGGCCACCACCGCCGCCGTCTGGCGCGGCCTGCTGGCGGTGGACGCCGGCAACCCGCGGCAGGACCTCCTGCGCGACGCGCTCCTGGCGCAGTCGCGGCCGGAGGCCGGCTTCGGCGACACCCACGCCAACCGGCGCGGCCTGGAGGCGCTGGCCGACTACCTGGTGAAGCCGCGGCCCGACCTGCCGACCGGCGCGCTGTCGCTGGAGGGGGCCGGGGAGCTCTCCGTGGACGGGAAGCGCAAGGCGGCCCGCCTCTCGCGCCGCTCCGAGCAGCCGCTGGCCGGCGCGGTGCGCGGGGCGCCGGTGGGCGTCCGCGTCGCCTACAGCTACCTGCCGGCCGCGCCCGGCGCCGAGGTGAAGGCGCTGCGCCAGGGGCTGGTGGTGAGCCGCTCCTGGTCGGCGGTGCGCGAGGACGGCACCGTCTCGCCGCCGGTGGAGGACAAGGCCGGCGAGTCCCGCGCCGTCAAGCCGGGCGACGTGCTGGAGATCCACGCGCGCCTCCTCACCGACGAGGAGCGCGGCTGGGTGGCGCTGGTGGTCCCCTTCGCCGCCGGGCTCGAGCCGCTCAACCCGGCGCTCGCCACCTCGGGGGCGCTGGCCCGGCCGTCGGAGGCCGACTCGCTCCAGCCCACCTTCGTGCAGCGGCTCGACGGCGAGGTCCGCTACTACTTCGCCCGCCTGCCCCGCGGCAGCCACGCCTTCCACTTCCGCGTCCGCGCGGCGAGCGAGGGCTCCTTCGTCCACCCGGCCCCGTGGGCCGAGCAGATGTACCACCAGGAGGTGCGCGGGCGGGGCGAGGGGCTGCGCGTGGTGGTCACCGGCGAGCACGAGAAGGGGTAGCCGGTGGGGGCCCTGCGCCAGCGGGCGGACGCCGCCCTCGCCCTCGCCCGGCGCGCCGGGGCGCCGGTGCGCCGCCGCTGGCGCCGGGCCGCCCTGGCCGCGGCGCTCCTCGCCGGCGCGCTCTTCCTCTCGGGGCTGCGCGGCGACCTCTCCGCCCCGCGCCCCTCGGTGCTGATCCTCGACCGGCACGGCGCCTACCTGGCCGAGCGGCCCGGTGACGGCGACGCCCTCGGCCACTGGCCGCTCCCGGCGGTGCTGCCGGAGCGGCTGGTGCGGGCCACCCTGGAGACCGAGGACCGGCGCTTCTTCGAGCACGCCGGCGTGAGCCCGCGCTCGCTCCTGCGCGCGCTCTGGCAGGACCTGCGCCACCTCGAGGTGATCTCCGGCGGCTCGACCATCGCCATGCAGACGGCGCGGCTCCAGTCGCCCGGGCGGCGCACCCTCTGGCACAAGGCCAGGGAGATGGCCGAGGCGCTGCTGCTGGTCTCGCGCCACGGCCACGAGCGGGTGCTGCGCCAGTACCTGACGCTGGCCCCGTACGGCCACCGCGTCCGCGGCGCGGCGCGGGCGGCGCGGCGCTACTTCGACAAGCCGGTGGAGGACCTCTCCTGGGCCCAGGCCGCCTTCCTGGCGGCGCTGCCGCAGGCCCCGGGCCGCATGGATCCCGACGAGCCGGAAGGGCTGGCCCGCGCCACGCGCCGGGCCCATCGCATCCTCGCCACGCTCCGCGAGCGGGGCGTCATCACGCCGGACGAGCTGGCCCAGGCGCTCCACGCCGACCTGGGGCTCGGCCCGCGGCCGCGGCGCGACGTGGGCGCGCTCCACGCCGCGCTGGCGCTGACCGGGCGCTCGGCCGGCTTCGCGGGGCCGGTCCGCACCACCACCCTCGACCTGGCGATGCAGGCCACCGTGGCCGGCCTGGCCGCCGAGCACCTGCAGCGGCTCCGGCCGCTCGAGGCCGGCAACGTGGCGGTGCTGGTGGTCGACACGGCCGACGGGGCGGTGCTGGCCCACGTCGGCTCGGCCGACTACTTCGACGGCGAGGGGCGCGGCGCCATCGACTACGCGGCGGTGCGCCGCTCGCCCGGCTCGGCGCTCAAGCCCTTCGTCTTCGCGGCCGCCATGGAGCGCGGCCTGGCCACTGCCGCCACCGAGCTCCCGGACACGCCCTGGGAGCTGTCGGCCGAGGACGGCGGCGCGTGGCGGCCCGAGAACGCCAACCTGCAGTACTTCGGCCCCATGCTGGCGCGCCAGGCGCTGGCCAACTCGCGCAACGTGCCGGCGCTCCACATGGCGGCGGCGGTGACGCCGGCGGCGGTGCGCGAGCTGCTGGCGCGCGCCGGGCTGGGCGCCGCGGCCGAGGGCGGCGACGACCCCGGGCTCGGCCTGGCCATCGGCGGGCTGCCGGCCACGCTGGAGGAGCTGGCGGCCGCCTACCTCGTGCTGGCCAGCGGCGGCCTGGCCATCCCGCTGCGCCGCTTCGCCGACGAGCCGGCTGCGGCGCCGCGCCGGCTCCTCTCCGCCGAGGTGGCGGCGCTGGTCACCGACGTCCTGGCCGACCCCGAGGCCCGGCGCCCCAGCTTCGCGCCGGGCGGGCCGCTCGACTACGACCACGCCGTGGCGGTGAAGACCGGCACCAGCCAGGGCTTCCGCGACGCCTGGGCGGTGGCCTTCTCCGACCGGCTGCTGGTGGCCGCCTGGGTGGGGCGCCACGACCAGCGGCGCCAGGCCGGCGTGACCGGGCAGACCGGCGCGGCCCCCATCGCCCACGCGGTGATGGCGGCGCTCATGCCCCGGCTCGCCCCACACCGCCCCGTCGCGCTCGCCTTCCCGCTGCCGGAGGGGCTGTCCCGGCGGACCGTCTGCGCGCTCTCCGGCCGCCTGGCCGGCGCGGGCTGCCCGCACGCCCGCGTCGAGGCCTTCGTGCCCGGCTCCGAGCCGGTCGAGCCCTGCCCCTGGCACCGGCCGGTGGCCATCGACGTGCGCAACGGCCTGCGGGCCGGCCCGACCTGCCCGAAGGCGACGGTGGTGACCCGCCACCTCCTCGACCTGCCGGAGCGCTACGCCGGCTGGGCGCGGGCCCAGCGGCTGGCGGTGGCGCCGCTCCGCGAGAGCCCGCTCTGCCCGCGCCCCGACGCGCCGGCGCAGGTGGCGCTCCTCGAGCCGCGCCCCAACGCCCGCTTCCTGGTCGATCCCGAGGCGCCGCCCGACCTCTCCACCATCCGCTTCGCCGCCCGCGTCGCGCCGGCCGACGAGCCGGTGACCTTCCTGGTGGACGGCGTGCCGGTGGCCACCGTCGGCTACCCGCACGAGTTCCGCTGGCCGGCCGCGCGGGGCGCCCACGTCGTCAGCGCGGCCCTGGCGCGCCGGCCGGCCGAGAGCAGGCCGGTCCGGATCGTGGTGAGCGACTGATCGAGGCGATCGCCGCGGTTGCCGGCGCCGCGGGCGGCGGGGTAGACCGTCCGGCCATGAGCGACCTCCCCGCCTGCCCGAAGTGCCAGTCGGCCCTGACCTACGAGGACGGGGCCATGCTGGTCTGCCCCGAGTGCGCCCACGAGTGGACGCCCGGGGCGCCGGCCGCCGCGCCCGCCGCCGCGGCCGCCGAGCAGGGGCTGGTGGTCCGCGACGCCTTCGGCACCGTGCTGGCCGACGGCGACACCGTCACCATCATCAAGGACCTCAAGGTGAAGGGCGCCACCTCGTCGCTCAAGGTCGGCACCAAGGTCCGCAACATCAAGCTGGTCGACGGCGACCACGGCATCGACTGCCGCATCGACGGCTTCGGCGCCATGGCGCTCAAGTCGGAGTTCGTGAAGAAGGCCTGAGCTCAGCGCCGCCGCGGCGCCCGCCCGGCCGGCCGGGCCTCCCGCGCCGCCTCCCGGACCACCTCCCGCACCAGCTCCCGAACGGCGCGCGCCACCACCTCGGCCACCTCGCGCAGCGCCGGCTCGGCGGCGGAGCGGCGGCGCCAGGCCACCACCAGCGTCCGCGCCGGGGCCGGGGGCGCGAAGGGGCGCAGCACGAGCCCGGCGCGCGCCGCCTCGACGGCCGCCGCCAGCGACGGCAGCAGCGTCACGCCGGCCCCGCCGGCCACCATCTGCACCAGCGTCCCGAGGCTGGTGGCGCGGAAGTCGAGCTCGCGCGCCCGCGCCCGCCCGCAGACCTCCAGCGCCTGGTCGCGCAGGCAGTGGCCGTCGTCGAGGAGCAGCACCTCGGCGCCGCGCAGGTCGGCGGGGCGCAGCGGGCCGGCGGCGCGCGCCAGCGGGTGGTCGGGCGGGGCGGCCAGCACGAAGGGATCCTCGCCCACCGGGACCGTCTCCAGCGTGCCGAGGTCGGCCTCGGCCGCCAGCAGCGCCCCCTCCAGCTCGCCGGCCTCCACCCGCGCCACCAGCGCGGCGGTGCGGTCCTCCTCCCAGCGGATGGCGAGGCGCGGCAGGCCGGCGCGCAGGAGCGGCACGGCGGCCGGCAGGAGGTAGGGGCCGATGGTCGGCAGCACGCCGAGCCGGATGGTGCCGGCGCGCGGGTCGGCGTGGCGCCGCGCCGCCTCCACGAGATCCCCGGCCTCGAGGAGCACCTGGCGCAGCCGTGGCAGCAGCGCCTCGCCGGCGCGGGTGAGGAGCACGCCGCGCCGGTCGCGCTCGAAGAGCCGCACGCCGAGCGCCCCCTCGGCCTCGGCCACCTGGGCCGAGAGGGAGGGCTGGCTGACGTGGCAGGCCTCGGCGGCGCGCCGGAAGCTGCGCAGGTCGGCCACCGCCGCCAGGTACTGGAGCTGCCGCAGGGTGACCGGGAGGGGGACGGTTGTCATAGGTTGAGACTATCCATATCTCAGGAAGGATGTCTTGGCCCTATCGCCTCGGCCGGCGCATCCTCCCGCCATGCTCGCGACGCTCACCGGCCTCGGCTCCGGCGCCCTCCACGCCCTCTCCGGGCCCGACCACCTGGTCTCCCTCACCCCGCTCTCGGTGGGGCGCCCGCGCGGCTGGACCATCGGCCTGCTCTGGGGCGCCGGCCACGGCGTCGGGACGCTGCTCCTCGGCGGGCTCCTGCTGCTGGCCGCGCACGAGCTGCCGCTCGCCTCGGTGGCCACCTGGGCGGAGCGGATCGCCGGCGTGGCCCTGCTGGGCCTGGGGCTCCAGGGGCTGCGGTCCAGCCTGCGCGGCCTCGGCGCCGCCGCCGGCGCGCCGCCGGCCGGCGCCGGCCGGCTGGCCTGGCGCGCCGTCGTCACCATCGGCTTCATCCACGGCGCCACGGGCGCGGCGGGGCTGCTGCTCCTCCTGCCGGCCGCCGTCACCGGCACCCCCGCCGAGCAGGCCCTCTTCCTGGCCGGCTTCACCGTCGGCAGCACCCTCGCCATGGCCGCCCTCACCGAGGGGCTGGCCACCGCCTCGCGCCGCCCGGCCGCCTCGCGGCTGGTCCGCCACGCCCCGCCGGTCGCCTCGGTCGCCTCCATCGCGCTGGGCGTGGTCTGGATCGCCCTCGCCTGACCCCCGTCCGTCCCACCCGCCGTCGCCGCACGCCGTCCGCAAGGAGAGCCACCATGTCCCAGAAGAAGACCCTCACCACCGAGTCCGGCGCCCCGGTCATCGACAACCAGCACTCGCAGACCGCCGGCCCGTCGGGCCCGGTGCTGCTCCAGGATCACCACCTCCTGGAGAAGCTGGCCCGCTTCAACCGCGAGCGGATCCCCGAGCGCGTGGTCCACGCCGTCGGCTCGGCCGCCTACGGGTACCTGGAGGTCACCAGCCCGGAGGTGGCGCGCTGGACGAAGATGAAGGTCTTCTCGGAGGTGGGGAAGCGCACCCGCGCCTTCCTCCGCTGCTCCACGGTGGCCGGCTCGCGCGGCGCCGCCGACACCGCCCGCGACCCGCGCGGCTTCGCGCTCAAGGTCTACACGGAGGACGGCAACTGGGATCTGGTCGGCAACAACACCCCCATCTTCTTCCTGCGCGACGGCCTCAAGTTCCCCGACTTCATCCACTCGCAGAAGTACGACCCCTTCACCAACCGGCAGGAGCCGGACAACGTCTGGGACTTCTTCGCCCGCTCGCCGGAGGCCACCCACCAGTTCACCTGGCTCTTCGGCGACCGCGGCATCCCGGCCTCGCTGCGCCACATGGACGGCTTCGGCTCCCACACCTTCCAGTGGGTCAACGCGGCCGGCGAGCGCTCCTGGGTCAAGTTCCACTTCAAGACCGACCAGGGGATCCGCTGCCTGACGAGCGACGAGGCCGCGCGGCTCGGCGGGCAGGAGCCGGCCCACCACCAGAAGGACCTCTACGACGCCATCGAGCGCGGCGACCTCCCCTCCTGGACGCTCAAGGTGCAGGTGATGCCGGAGCGGGACGCGGCCGGCTACCGGTTCGACCCGTTCGACCTCACCAAGGTCTGGCCCACCGCCGACTACCCGCTCATCCCCATCGGCAAGCTCGTGCTCGACCGGGTGCCGGACAACTACTTCGCCGAGGTGGAGCAGGCGGCCTTCGACCCGGGCCACTTCGTGCCCGGCATCGGCCCCTCGCCCGACCGGATGCTGCAGGCGCGCTTCTTCGCCTACGGCGACGCCCACCGCTACCGGCTGGGCGTCAACCACACGGCCCTCCCCGTCAACGCGCCGCAGGGCGTGCCGGGCGGCGCCCGGAACTACGGCCGCGACGGCTTCATGGCCACCGGCGACAACGGCGGCCGCGGCGTCAACTACGAGCCGAACGGGCGCGGCGGCCCGGAGGAGCGCGGCGAGGCCTGGGACCTGGGGTTCGAGGTGGCCGGGCGGACCGGGCCGGCGGCGCCGGTGCGCCACGCCGAGGACGACGACTTCGTCCAGGCCGGCGCGCTCTGGCGGCTGATGAAGCCGGACGAGCAGGTGCGGCTCCTCGAGAACCTGGCCGGCAGCCTGGCCCAGGTGCGGAGCGACGAGGTGGTGGGCCGGTCGATCGGCCACTTCGCCAAGGCCGATCCGGAGTACGGCGCGCGGCTCGCCGCGGCGGTGCAGGCGAAGCGCGCGGCGCGGAGGGCGTCGTGAGCCGGGTGGACGGCCGGGCGGAGGCGGCCATGGCGGGCGCGACGGCGGACGGGCAGGACGAGGCGGAGGCGCTGGTGCGCGCGGCCTTCCAGGCGGCCCGCGCCGGCGACGAGGCGGCGCTGCGCACCCTCCTCGACCGCGGGGTGCCGGTGGGCGCGCGGAACGAGAAGGGGGACGGCCTGCTCATGCTGGCCGCCTACCACGGCCACGCCGGCGCGGCCCGGCTGCTCCTCGCGCGCGGCGCCGATCCCGAGGCGCGCAACGACCGCGGCCAGTCGCCGCTGGCTGGCGTGGCCTTCAAGGGGGACGCCGCGCTGGCCGCGCTGCTGGTGGACGGCGGCGCGGCGGTGGACGGCGCCGACGGCGAGGGGCGCACCGCCCTCATGTTCGCGGCCATGTTCGACCGCGTCGAGGTGCTGGACCTGCTCCTGGCGCGCGGCGCCGACCCGGCGCGCCGCGACGCGGGCGGCGTCACGGCGGCCGGGCTGGCCCACGGGATGGGGGCACGGCGCGCCGCTGCGCGCCTCGAGGTGGCCGCGGAGCCCGCGGCTACTTCGGCATCGGCGTGAAGGCCGGGCGCCGCGGCGAGGCGAGGTAGGCGGCGATCCTCGGCCGGGCCGCCACCCGCGCGAAGAGCGCCGTCAGCTGCGGGCACCTCGCCAGCGCCTCGCCGAAGCCGTTGTCCTGGACCATCTCCAGCAGGTACCAGAGGGCCAGGTCGCCGACGGTGAGGGCGCTCCCCACCGCGAAGCCGCCGGCCGCCAGCGAGGGGGCCAGGTGGCGCTCCAGATCGCCCAGCCAGCGGGGCAGCGTGGTGGCCTGGAGCTCGGCCCGCACGGCGCCGCGCTGGTCGGCCGGGCAGGTGAAGAGCTTGCGCAGCTCCAACCGCACGTCCTCCACCGCGCCCAGCAGCTCGTCGCAGCGCGCCTGGTCGAGCGGCGTGGCGCCCCGCAGGCCGTGGCGGCGCGCCAGGTGGTTGGCGATGGCGGCGCTCTGGACCAGCCGGAAGCCGCCCGGCTCCTCCCAGGCCGGCACCGCGCCGAAGGCGAGCACGCCGGAGGCCTTGAGGTCGGCGAGGTCGGTGGCGCGGCCGCCGGCGGGCGGCGTCCCCTTGCCGACGTGGTGCTCGTCGTAGTCGACGCCCGCCTCGGCGAGGACCAGGCGGATGACCTCGGCGCGTCCGCGCGCCGGGAAGTAGAGCAGGGTGGGCTTGGGCATGGCGCCCTTCTATCCCGGCCGGCCCCCGCCCGCCGGGCCGAAAGGGGCCCTGGATCCGGCGTCTCCCGCCGCCAGCGCAACCTGGCTCGCCGTCGCGGGTTGGAGGAGATGACCGGCCGCACCCCGCGGCCGCGACACCAGGGAGCACGCCATGTCGAACCGCCTCGCCGCCGCCGCCGCCGCCCTCCTCCTCGCCCTGCCCGCCGCCGCGCTGGCCGGCCCGGGCGCCCACCTCGAGCGCAAGGGTGAGCGCCAGGAGCGGCGCGGCGAGCGCATGGAGCGCCAGGGGGAGCGGCGCGAGAACCACGGCGAGCGCGTGGAGGCGCGCGGCGAGGCGCTGCAGGCGGCCGGGCACGAGCGGGCCGGGGCGCGCCTGGAGCGGCGCGGCGAGCGGATGGAGCGCCAGGGGGAGCGGCGCGAGAACCACGGCGAGCGGCTCGAGGCGCGCGGCGAGCGGAACCAGGCCCGCGGCGAGGCGCTGCAGGACCGGCGCTGAGCGGCTACCGGAAGAAGACCAGCGTCACCACCACGAAGAGCGGGACGAGCACCGCGCCGCTCCAGGCCATGTAGCCGAAGAAGCCGGGCATCTTCACGCCGCCCTGCTCGGCGATGGCCTTCACCATGAAGTTGGGGCCGTTGCC
>Ga0209682_10000593_pt1 | contig 12491 bp, 10 predicted proteins | sample DOMMetBare2Fresh_2_FD_187471 | JGI IMG/M metagenome (GOLD analysis project Ga0209682, IMG submission 187471) | Wetland sediment microbial communities from St. Louis River estuary, USA, under dissolved organic matter induced mercury methylation -... | ecosystem: Environmental > Aquatic >...
TCAATGATGTCCCTTGGCAGACTCGCCCGCCTTCAGGCGATACCGGGTGCCGCAGTAAGGGCACATCGCCTCGCCGGTGGTGGCGACGTCAAGAAATACGCGCGGGTGATGGTTCCACACCGGCATCTGCGGGTTGGGACAGAACGCCGGCAGATCCTTGGCCGCGAGTTCGACCAGCGGAAGTTCCGTGCGGCTTGTGGCGGTGGTGCTCATATCTTCGCCAGCCAATGCTTGAATTTCGCATTGCGCCCGTTGACGACATCGAAGAAGAGGCTCTGGATCTTCTCGGTGATCGGCCCGCGTGAACCCTTGCCGATCACGCGGCCGTCGAGTTCGCGGATGGGCGTGACCTCGGCCGCGGTGCCGGTGAAGAACGCCTCGTCGGCCAGGTACACGTCGTCGCGCGTCATCGGCATCTGCGTCACGGTGTGACCGAGTTCCTTTGCGAGCTCGATGACGCTGCGGCGCGTGATGCCGATCAGCCCCGACACCATCTGCGGCTCGAAGATCTGGCCGTCGCGGACGATGAACAGGTTCTCGCCCGCGCCTTCGGCGACAAAGCCGTTGGTGTCGAGCAGCAGCGCCTCGTCGTAGCCGTGGCTGGTCGCCTCCAGATTGGCGAGGATCGAATTGACATAGTGCCCCGCGGTCTTCGAGCGCACCATCGACACGTTGATATGGTGGCGCTGGTACGACGAGGTCTTGACGCGGATGCCCTTCTGCAGGCCCTCTTCGCCCAGGTACGCGCCCCACGGCCAGGCGGCGATCGTTACGTGCACCTTGGCGCCCTTGGGCGACACGCCCATCTTCTCGCTGCCATAGAAGACCAGCGGCCTGAGATAACAGGACTCGAGCTTGTTGGCGCGCACCACTTCGCGCTGCGCGTCGCTCACCTGCTGCTGCGTGAACGGCATTTCCATCATGAAGATCTTGGCCGAGTTGAACAGCCGCTCGGTGTGTTCCTTCAGGCGGAAGATCGCCGTGCCGTCAGCGGTCTTGTATGCGCGGACGCCTTCGAAAATCGCCAGACCGTAATGCAGTGAATGCGTCAGCACGTGCGTGGTCGCGTCGCGCCAAGGCACCAGCTTGCCGTCGTACCAGATCCAGCCGTCGCGGTCGGCCATCGACATGGCGTTTCTCCCCGTGGATTGTTGCGCTTGGCGCGGATTGTAGCGACGGCGGATCAATCTCTGCCCGATACAATCGTTCGTCAAGGGAGAGTCCGTGTCCGAAGCCGCCACGCCCGGCGCGATGGTCGACAACCGTGCGCAGGCCAGGAAGCAGCTCTGGTTTCTCGTTGCCTGCCAGGCGCTGCTGTACGTGAACAATGTCACGCTGATTTCCGTCAACGCATTGACGGGACTGGCGCTGGCGCCGAATCCACTCTGGGCGACGGTGCCGATCACCACCTACATCATCGGGTCATCGCTGACCACGCTGCCGGCGTCGTTCGCGATGGCGCGCTGGGGCCGGCGCGCCGGTTTCATGTTCGGATCCGTGATGGGGCTGGCCGGCACGATGCTCGCCGCGACCGCGATGTTCATGGGCAGCTTCGTGCTGCTGTGCGCGGGAACCTTCGTGATCGGGCTTTACAACGCATTCGCGCAGTACCTGCGCTTCGCGGCCGCCGATGTGGCCGACGCGTACGACAAGTCGCTGAAGGAACGCGCGATCTCGTGGGTGCTGGCGGGCGGTCTCGCCGGCGGCATCATCGGACCGGAGATGAGCAAACTCTCGCGCGACATGCTGCCGATCACGTTCGCCGGCACCTATGTCGGACTCGCGTTGGTGGCCGCGCTGGCGTGTGTGATCGCAAGCCGACTGCGCATACCCATCACGCCGCATGCATCCGCGGGCCCGGCGCGGCCGCTGAAGGCCATCGCCACGCAGCCGACGTTCATCGTGGCCGTCGTCGTCGCGGCGATCAGCTACGGCGCGATGAACCTGCTGATGACCGCCACGCCGCTGGCGATGAAAGTGTGCGGCTTCGGTTATCCCGATTCGGCCGACGTGATCAAGTGGCACGTGGTCGCGATGTTCGCGCCCGGTTTCTTCACCGGCGGCCTGGTCAGGCGTTTTGGCATGCTGCAGATCATGGTGGTCGGCTGCGTGCTGATGTTCGGCACGATGGCTATCGCGCACCACGGTGTCACGTACTGGCATTTCTGGGGCGCGCTGGTGCTGCTTGGCGTGGGCTGGAACTTCATGTTCGTGGGCGCGACCACGCTGCTGACCACGACCTATACCGCTGCGGAAAAAGCAAAGGTGCAAGGCGTTAACGATCTTGCGGTCTTTCTGACGATGATCACATCGTCGGCATCGTCGGGCGCGCTGATCTCGTCGACAGGGTGGACCGATCTGAACCTGTATGCGCTGCCGTTCGTGCTGGTGGCAATGTTTGCGATTTTCTGGCTGATGGCGCGCCGATCGCTGGCGGCCACTCCGGCGTGACCCGGCCGCCGATGAAAGGACTGCTGCCGGCGCTCGACAGCACGCGGCGCGATGCGCTGCTGGCAGGCATATGGCGAGCAGTGCCATCGCTGGTGGCCACGGGAATCTGGGGCATCGTGGCCGGCGTCGCAATGGTCAAGTCGGGTCTGTCGCCATGGCAGGCCGCCGGGATGTCGCTGCTGGTCTTCGCCGGCAGCGCGCAACTGGCGGCACTGCCACTGATCGCAGCCCACGCGCCGATCTGGGTCGTGCTGCTGACCGCGCTCGTGATCAATCTGCGCTTCGTGATCTTCTCGGCGGCGTTGTATCCGCACGTGAAGAAAGTCCCGCTGGCACGTCGCATGCTGCTTGGCTACCTCACCGCGGATTTCGGTTTCGCCGTCAGCATGGCGCGTTGGGTCAATCTGCCCCCGGAGGAACGCGGCGCCCCCGAGCAGATTTGGTTCCTGGTCGGCGCCACGGCGAGCACCTGGTTCGTATGGCAGGTCACGTCGATCGCCGGCGTGGTGCTCGGCGCGCAGATACCGACCGCCTGGGGGCTCGACTTTGCGATTGTCGTGTCGCTGATCGCGCTCACGTTGCCAATGATCGCCAACCGGCAGGCACTGGTCGGCGCGGCAACGGCCGGCATCGTCGCGGTGCTCGCGGCTTCGCTGCCTTTGCGGCTCGGACTCGTGCTTGCGGTGGTCGTCGGCATCAGTGCGGCGATGGCCACCGACGTTGCGCTGGAGAACACATGAGTGCAGTCGAAATCTGGGTGACGATCGTCGGCCTCACGCTGGTGACGCTCGCCACACGGAATTTCTTCATCGTGCTGGGCGAGACCGTGCAGCTCCCCGAGCGTGTGCAGCACGCACTGCGCTACGCGCCCGCCTGCGCATTGACTGCGCTCGTCGCCCCGGAAGTGCTGACGCAGCACGGCGCGTGGGCGATCGAGCTCACGAACCCGAAGCTGGTTGGCGGGCTGGTCGCCATCGCCACGATGTTGATCACGCGCAATACCCTGGCGACGATGGCGCTCGGCATGGGCGCATTCCTGGTAATGCGACTCGCCTGAAATTTCTCTGGTCCGAAAGTGGCGCAGCATTCGAGCTCCTCTTGCCCCGGCGGGATGTTGGCGACCACTTCGTACGGATGAATGAGCGGAGGAATGCGGCCCCTCGGCGCGAAGCGCATTGACACCCCGGATGACCGATGCTTAGATCGCGCGTCCGCATTCATTCGCGACACTTTCGCGACAACGCGGTAACGATCTTTGCCTGGAGGAATTGATGAAGCGAAAATCCGCATCGAAGGCGCTCACCGGTCTTGCGTTGGCAATCGCGCTGGCCGCCGGGGCCAGTACCGCGCACGCAACGCATGCCTGGGGCAACTATCACTGGGCGCGAACGAGCAATCCGTTCACGCTCAAGCTGGGCGACAACGTGTCGAGCGTCTGGGACCGTTATCTCGCCACGACGTCCTCGGACTGGAGCGTTTCAACCGTACTCGACACGACCATCGTCGCCGGTGGTGCGACACGGCCGAAGACCTGCCGCGCGACCGCGGGTCACGTCGAAGTGTGCAACACCACCTACGGCAACACCGGCTGGCTGGGGGTGGCGTCGATTTGGGCCAACGGCAATCACATCACGCAAGGCACGGTGAAACTGAACGACACGTACTTCAACACCGCGACTTACAACAAGCCGGAGTGGCGCAACCTTGTCATGTGTCAGGAGGTCGGCCACACGTTCGGACTCGCCCACCAGGACGAGAATTTCAGCAACCCGAATCTCAACACGTGCATGGACTACACGAACGATCCGGTATCGAACCAGAGTCCGAACCAGCACGATTACGAAGAGCTGAACCTCATCTACTCGCATCTGGACAGCACGACCACGATCGGTGCGGCGCTGCCCAGCGGCACACCGCCAGCGATGACCCAGGCGGACTTCTCGGGCCCGGCGCAATGGGGCCGGCTGGTTGCGGAGTATCGCAACGGCAGGTTCCAGATCTACGAACTGGACTTCGGCGGCGGACACAAGATCCTGACGCATGTCTTCTGGGCGATCGGAAACGAGCGCGGCCGGGGCATCGAGCGCTGACGCACAGTCGCTGATCAGCGCAATGCAAAAGGCGGAACTTCGGTTCCGCCTTTCTTGTTTCGGCGGCAATCGCAGCGATGTTGCCTTCTGAACCCAGCAAAGCAACGCGCGCGAAGCATTGATTCGCCTCAGAGGAGACTCGCATCGGTCGCGTACGCTGACGCAGGATGATTCGGACACCGCCCTCTGAACAACGCATCCCGCCCGGCATCTGGGCGCTGGGCTTCGTCAGCCTGCTGATGGATATCTCCTCCGAGATGATCCACAGCCTGCTGCCGATGTTCATGGTCTCGGTGCTGGGCGCGAGTGCGCTCGCGGTCGGGCTGATCGAAGGCGCGGCCGAGGCCACAGCGCTGATCGTCAAAGTGTTCTCGGGCGTGCTGTCCGACTATCTCGGCAAGCGCAAGCTGCTGGCAGTGATCGGCTATGCACTCGGCGCGTTCACCAAGCCGCTGTTCGCCATGTCGTCGAGCCTGACCGTGATCCTGACCGCGCGGGTGACCGATCGGATCGGCAAGGGCATTCGCGGTGCGCCGCGCGATGCGCTGGTCGCCGACCTCGCACCACCGGAGATCCGCGGCGCGGCGTTCGGGCTGCGCCAGTCGCTCGACACGGTCGGCGCCTTTGTCGGTCCGCTGCTCGCCGTCGCCTTGATGCTGTTGTGGTCGAACGATTTCCGCGCCGTGTTCTGGGTCGCCGTGATCCCGGGAATGATGGCAGTGACGCTGCTGATCTTCGGTGTGCGTGAACCAGAGCGACACGTCGATGGTTCAAAGCGCTCAAACCCGATCCGCCGCGAAAACCTGCGCCGCCTCCCGCGCACTTACTGGATGGTCGTGGGCGTCGGTGCCTTGTTCACGCTGGCGCGTTTCAGCGAAGCTTTCCTGGTGCTGCGCGCGCAGCAGGGCGGCATGCCAGTCGCGTGGGTGCCACTGGTGATGGTGGCGATGAACTTGGTGTACGCATCGTCTGCATACCCGTTCGGTCACCTGTCCGACCGCATGAGCCACGCGAAACTGCTGATGCTGGGATTGCTGGTGCTGATCGCCGCCGATCTCGTGCTCGCATCCGGCAATCACTGGAGCATCGTGCTCGCGGGCGTGCTGCTGTGGGGCCTGCACATGGGCATGACGCAGGGACTGCTCGCCACGATGATTGCGGACACCGCGCCCGAGGACCTGCGCGGCACCGCTTACGGATTCTTCAATCTCGTCAGCGGCGTTGCGATGCTGCTCGCCAGCGCAATCGCCGGATTGCTGTGGGATCAGTTCGGTGCCGCGTTCACGTTCTATGCGGGCGCGGCGTTCTGCGCACTGACGCTGGCGGGGCTGGCGCTGGCATCGCGGTCGCCAAAGGCGAAGCCTGCGCAGTAGCGCAGGCGGAATCGGCGCCGCGCAGTCGAAGCGAAGAGCCCGAGGCGGCCCGTGCCCGCCGTCGGCGCCCGACTTGAGACGTCGATCGCATCCGTTGCACTACCGGACCTGCAGCACCATCGCCAGATAGTCGAAGAAGATGCAGTACAGGGCGATCGGTACGGGGAGTCCTGCGAGCGTGCCGATCAGGTAGGTGCGGAATCTGGTTCCCGACATTGCGAGCGCATAGTTCAGCGCCGGTGCCGTTTGAAACAGCAGGCGCAGCAGCGCGACGCTCGTGATCGGGTAGGCGTCGAGCTGGCGCAGGATGCGGACCGCAAGCCGGTTCTTGAGCGATCTCAGCGCGTCTCCGCCGAGCGCGCGAATGGTCACGAACGTCAACACACACGAGACGACGGCGGCCGCATAGGTGACCGCGCCTCCCCACACCCGGCCGAGAGTGAGCACCGCCGCAGCGAGAAATATCCAACCCGGGATCTGGATCAGGTTGCCCAGCGAAAAGAGCAGGACGAAGAGCAGCAGGCCGCCGATCCTGTGCTGCAGGATGACTTGCCGCATGAACGCCAGATTGAAGTGATCCCGCAATCCGGAGAACTCGAAGACCGCCAGCAGCACGCCGAGAAAAAGGCCGACGCCCAGCAGCCGCTGGTAGCGCCGGATGAAGGAGATCACGACAGGCAGAGTCGGATCAATCGAAGACGGCCTTCGTCGGAACCGGCATGGCGATCAATCCCCGAGCCCGACCTTGCGCAGGAACTTGTCCCAGCGCGGGTCGCCCTTGATGTTGTCGAACCAGGGGCACGACTTGACCATGGAAATGCCCGCATCGCGCTGGTCGTAGGCGCGCTCCAGCCAGGCGAACGCATCGTCGACTTCGCCGCGAAACGCGTGCACCTGCGCGACCTGGAAAGCCGCAAGATCCGCGTTCGTAGCCTTCAGTTCAGCCAATGCGGCGTCCGACTCCGGCCGGCGGCCGATGCGGTGATACAGGCAGGCGAGCGTCGTCAGGCGAACCCAATCCACCTTTTCGAGGAGGGCATCAGCCAGGGCTTCCTCCTGCCTGCCCTGCGCATCGAGGACCATCCCCATCCAGTAGCGCAAGGCCATCACGTCCGGCGAGATCTCGAGCGCCTTGCGGCAGGCCGACTCCGCCTCCTTGAGCTCGCCCAGCGCAAGCAGCGACATGCTGAGGTAGAGGTAGCTGATGGCGCTGAGCGGATCCAGCTCGATCGCGCGCCGGCCGTTCGTGACCGCCTCCTCGTACCGGCCGAGTGAGTACATGAGAAGGCCGAAGTCCCTCAGGACCTCGGGCTTGCCCGGCGCGAGTTCGCGCGCCCGGCCGAGCGACGCGCGCGCGCCCCCCCAATCCCAGTCGTGCCACAGCTGGAGGGTGCCGAGCGCAAGGAGTCCCTCGACCAGGTCGGGCTCGAGGGCGAGCGATCGCAGCGCCGCCGCGCGGGCGAGCGCGGTGGCGTCCTGGGGCGCGCGAAGGCCCCAGCCGCCTTCGTAGGTGTGGGCTTGCGACTGCGTGGCGTGGGCCAGGGCGAAGTCCCGATCGAGTGCGATGGCCGCCTGCAGGCACTCGATGCCCCGGGTGATGTCGGGACCCGTCAGGCGGTCGACGAGGTAGCGGCCCTGCAGGTACAGGCGATACGCCTCGGGGTTGTGGCTCCGGCCCCGTGCCGCCTGCGCCACCTCTTTCGACACGTTGCCGATCGCCGCCGCGTCGGGCCTGGCACCCAGCAGCATTTCGCGCAGGGCGCCGACCACCGTCTGCGCGATGTCGTCCTGCACCGCGAAGATGTCCTCGAGCGTCCGGTCGTACGTCTCGGACCAGAGCTGGAAGCCGTCGGCCACCTTCACCAGCTGCACCGAAATGCGCACGCGATTGCCGGACTTGCGCACGCTGCCTTCCAGCACGGTCGAGACATTGAGCTTGCGGCCGATCACGGCGATGTCGTCGCTCCTGCCCTTGAACTGGAAGGACGAGGTGCGCGCCGCCACACGCAGGCCGCGGATCTTGGCGAGCACGTTCAGGAGTTCATCGGCCAGTCCATCGGAGAAGTACTCGTCGTTCGGATCGCTGCTGCGGTTGGCGAAGGCGAGTACCGCGATCGACGGGGTGTCGCCATCATCCGGAGCCGCGGCGGGCGGCGTCGATACGAGGGCGGGTGCCACGGCAGGCCGGACATGGCCCGACAGGATGCCGCTCACACGATCGGCAAATGCGGCCAGCGAGCGATCGTCGGTCAGTCGCGACCACTGCCGCTCGCGAAACTTGTCGGGGACCCGGGCGGTCGGCTCCGGCGTGCCGTCGATCACCACCGGCAACAGGAAAGCCTGGTCTTCCGCCATCAAGTGCGAGCGGTCCACGGCCAGCTTCCATTCCAGACGGAAGTAGCCTTCGCTTCGCGCATTCGTGCCTGCCGAGACGACCGGCACAAATAAAGCGCACTCCTTGATCCTCTTGCGGATCGAGGCGTCCCACGCATCGCCGCCGCGCAGTTCGTTCTGGTCGAACCAGACCTCAAGGCCGGCGGCGCGCAATGCTTCGCAGATGCGACGCGCGGCTTCCGCATCCTGCGATGCGTAGCTCAGGAAGATGGCTTTGGACGTTTCGCTCATCAGCGGTCAGTCAGGAAATCCGGATCTCCCCCACACGGGCGCGCCGGTGTGCGACGCGGTGCAGCGGGAGCGCATCGTAGCGATGTTCGTCCGCTGTGCCTTCCGCTCACATCATCTCCGGCCCGATCCAACCCGTCAAACAAAGGAGCTGTGCTGCAGTCAGGTGAGCGTGGGTATTGCCGGGTTGGTTCGACGAGAGAAACTTACGACGACGCGTCGCCGCCAAACACCATGCGCCAGAGCGCCACGACCGCGTCAATGCGCCCCTGAACTTCATCGGCAGGCACGCGCGCGAATTCGGCGGCGTTCAGCCGCAGCCGATGCTGCACGCGGCGATAGTCCCGGTACGCGTTGGCGACCGCGGCCGCGAGCGTCGCATCGATCAAGCCGAGTTCACCGGCGATTCTGAGCAGCGCGATGTTGCCCAGGTTGCCGAGCAGTTGCGGATGATCGTGCGCATACGCAAGCACGAGAAACTGCACGATGAACTCGACGTCGACCATGCCGCCGTCGTCGTGCTTCAGATCAAAGAGCCCCGAGCGATTCGGGTGGCCGTCGTGCATGCGCTTGCGCATCTTCCGCACTTCGCTTGCGAGCAGCGTGCGATCGCGCGGCCGCGCCAGCACCTCTGCCCGCAGCCGTTCAAAACGCGCGCCGAGCGCCTTGTTGCCGGCGCAGAAACGCGCGCGTGTCAGTGCCTGGTGCTCCCACACCCAGGCGCCGTGGCCATCTTCATTACGCTGATAGCGCTCGAGCGCCTCGACCGGCGTCACCAGCAGTCCCTTGTCGCCGTCGGGCCGCAGGCGCAGATCGACGTCGAACAGCGTGCCGCTCGAAGTCTGCGTGGAGAGCCACAGCATCAACCGGCGCGCGAGCGTGATGTAGGTCAATGCGGCATCAGGATGCGGATCATCGGTCACGAACACGAGATCGAGATCCGACGCGTACCCGAGTTCCTTGCCGCCGTACTTGCCATAACCGATCACCGCGAAGTGCATCGTGTCACCGTGCCGCCGCGGCAGCGCACGCCATACGTGCGTGAGCACGACGTCGAGCACACAGTCCGCAAGCAGCGACAGGTGATCGGCCAGGCGCTCGACGCTCAGGCGACCGTCGAGATCTGCGACCAGCAGGCGGAACAACTGCGCATGATGTTCATCGCGCACGAGGTTCATCTGGTGCTCGACATCGTCGCCGAGCGCGTCCAGATGCGAATTCAGATCGGCGGTCCACTCGCTGAAGTCGACCGGGCTGTCGTTGGTCAATGAAGTCAGGCGCTCATCGATCAGCTCATCGAGAAGAATCGGATGCCGGGTCAGATAATCGGTCGCCCACCGGCTGGCGCCGAGCAGACGCAGCACGCGATCGAATGCGCGCGGGTACTGGCTCAGCAAGGCGACATAGGTGCTGCGGCCGGCGATCGCGTCGATCAAAGTCGCCAGCCGCGCCAGCACCTCATCCGGCGTGACATCAGCCTGCGACGCGCCAATCAGATCGACGCCGCGCGCAAGCAGCCGCTGGATCGCCGCGCGCGATACTTCGCTCGCAGACAGCACGCGGCGCGACGCCAGCAGCGAGCCGATGCGGCGTGCGCCCTCCTCCGGCTGCGCGAAACCCATTTCGCGCAAACGCGCCGGCGTGATATCGAGGTCCGCCAACCGCGCATCGGGCGCCGCCGCGAGCTCCGGCGCAAGAAAGATTGAATCGAAGGTCGTGGCCACGAAATCGCGCACCTGCGCAAGCTGTGCGATCAACGCATCGGCCGATGACGATCCGATCATCTGCGCAATCCGGCTGCGACCCGCGGCGTCACCCGGCACCAGATGCGTCTGCGCATCGTCGACGTACTGCAGTGCATGTTCCAGGCGACGCAGAAACTCGTAGTGCGATGCCAGCCGCTCGCAGGTCGCGAGGGGCTGGATGCCGAGTTCACCGAGCCATGCGAGTGTCGTCAGCGTCGCGCGGTGGCGCAGGCGCGCATCGCGGCCGCCGCGAATGATCTGGTAGGTCTGCGCGATGAATTCGATTTCACGGATCCCGCCGCGACCCAGCTTGATGTTGTCATCGTGATCGTCGCGACCGCCCGCCCGGCGCGCGCTCTTCTTCTGCGTTTCGGCGCGGATCAACGCGTGCAGATCGCGCAGCGCGGTGATTGCGTTGAAGTCCAGGTACTTGCGGAAGACGAACGGCCGCACCACCGCATCGAGCGCGGCGCACTGCGCGACAAATGCCTCTTTCGAAGCAAAGACCGGGGCTGAGATGACGCGACCCTTCAGCCACGCAAAACGCTCCCATTCGCGGCCCTGGCGGATCAGGTACTCCTCCAGCATCGATGTCGACGCTGCCAGCGGGCCGGCATCGCCGTTCGGCCGCAGGCGCATGTCGACGCGGAAGACAAAGCCGTCGCCGGTGGGCTCGGACAGCAGCGCGATCAGCCGCCGCCCGAGCCGTTCGAAGAACTCCTGATTGGACAAGGTCGAACGCGCCTCGGAATACGCATCGCGCGCGACGGTGTCACCCTCCTCATCGTAGAGGAAGATCAGGTCGAGGTCCGACGATACGTTGAGCTCCGCTCCGCCGCCCTTGCCCATCGCCACGACGAGCAGATCCTGCGCAGCGCCATTCGCATCGCACGGCACGCCATGGCGCCGCGCCAGATCCTCCGCCGCCAAGGGCAGCGCGCGCTGGACGGCAAGCTCTGCCAGCTCGGTCACGGCGCCAACCACTTCGGCCAGCGGCGCCACGCCGGCGATGTCGCGCACCATCAACCCCAGTACGACGTGCCGACGCAGTCGGCGCAATGCGGCGCCGAGGCGCCCAGCGCTCTGCTCGTCGTCGGCATTTGTGGTCGCCGCCGCGAGCGTGGCGTCCAGTTCCGCCTCCATGCGCACACGCGACCAGGGCTCGCGCGCCAGCCATGCAAGCTGCCCCTGCATCTGCTCAGTCGTTGCCGCGTGCCCCAGTTCCACATGCAGCGCGCGCACCGCAAAACGCGAAAGCGCAAGCGCACGCGCCGCGCCCGACTGGATCGCTGCTTCGGTCGCCGCGCCGATGGCTGCAACAGAAGGCAACACTTGCATGCCGTCGGTCAACGCGGCGACCTCAGTCGCTGTGATAGGCTGGCCCGGCGGGTTCATCGGAGAGAGAAATTGCAGCGGTCGATTTCGGATTCCCGCAGCATATCGATGAGCGGCGCGATCCGGCGCACTCCGATTCTATGAGCGACGCGGATCCCCTGACTTTGACGCGTCGCAGACCGGACTCTGCCTCCCGTCCCGCATACCGTGTCTCCTGACGATCGCTCAGACACCCCGTCGGCTGGCAGTTCGCCCGCTGCGACCCTGCACGCACTCGAGCACAAGGTCGAGGTTGCAGTCGAAGAGGTGCTGCACGCCGCCGAACGTTCGCTCGCGCAACGTTTCGGCGCTCGCTGTGTGTCGGGGTTGCGCGTAGCGCTGCGGGCTTCGTGGATTGCGATCGTCGTCGCCTATTTCGCCTTCGGCGCGTTGTGGCTCACGACCCGCTACTGGCTGATGCCGCGCGTCGACGAATACCGGCCGTGGCTTGAACGCGAAGTTGGCCGCCTGCTCGGTGCGCGCCTCCAGATCGCGCGCATTGAAAGCGGATGGCAGGGCTTCAATCCCCTCCTGCGCTTCACCAATGTCGAGATCTTTGATCGCAACGGGCGCGTCGCGCTGACACTGCCGCAGACAGAGGCCACGCTGTCGTGGACCAGCGTCCCGGCGTTGCAGGTGCAATTTCGCGACCTGTGGATCCTGACTCCCGAACTCGACGTGCGGCGCCAGGCCGACGGCCGGTTTCTCGTCGCAGGCTTCGCCTTCGACCCGAAGGCGGCCGAAAGCGACAGCCGTGTAGGCGACTGGGTGCTGTCGCAGTCTCATATCGGCATTCGCAACGCGCGCGTGCGCTACCGTGACGCCACGGCCGGTGA
>Ga0209682_10000595_pt1 | contig 12484 bp, 8 predicted proteins | sample DOMMetBare2Fresh_2_FD_187471 | JGI IMG/M metagenome (GOLD analysis project Ga0209682, IMG submission 187471) | Wetland sediment microbial communities from St. Louis River estuary, USA, under dissolved organic matter induced mercury methylation -... | ecosystem: Environmental > Aquatic >...
CCCGGGTGGACCGCCGCCGAGACTCGCGGCTGGTGGACGCGGCGGTCCGCCTCGGCGACCTCGACCAGGCGCTCCTGAAGGACCACGAGCAGGTCAAGGCGCAGGTCGAGCGGATCTACGAGCGGGCCCAGAAGGACCACCCGGAGATGGAGGTCCGGCTCGCCAAGATCGAGCGCGACCTGGAGCACGACTGCGACGCCCTGGTCTTCCAGACCACCATGCAGGGCGCGCCGCGCGAGACCCGGCTCAACCACGACTACCTGGCCGGGCCGGAGTGGGGCGAGCTGACGGCGCTCCACGCCGCCACCGCCGAGATCGGCCCGGGCCCCTACCAGCTCCAGGTCGGCGACGGCGAGGTCGAGGAGGTGCGCGACGTCTTCACCGCCGTGGAGGCGCTGAAGCGGCTCGCCCAGGCCGGCCAGTCGATCCAGCGCTACAAGGGGCTGGGCGAGATGAACCCGGAGCAGCTCTGGGAGACCACCATGGACCCGGCCAAGCGCTCCATGCTCCAGGTCCGGGTCGACGACGCCATCGAGGCCAACGACGTCTTCAGCGTCCTCATGGGCGACGCCGTCGAGCCGCGCCGCGAGTTCATCGAGCGCCACGCCCTCGACGTGCAGAACCTGGACATCTGAGCCGACCCGCGCACCCCACCGCCGGAGGACCCATGCCCCGCGCCGCCTTCGCCTCGATCGGCACCGCCGTCCCGGACCGGGTGGTCACCAACGCCGACCTGGTCGCCCTGATGGAGACCTCGGACGAGTGGATCCAGCAGCGCACCGGCATCCGGGAGCGCCACTGGGTCAAGGAGGGGGAGGGGGTGGCCGACCTGGCCGAGCGGGCCGCCCACCGCGCCCTCGAGAAGGCCGGCTGGCAGCCCTCCGACGTGGAGGCGATCGTCTTCGCCTCCATCCAGGGCGACCACGTCTTCCCGGGCGACGGCTGCTACCTCCAGGCGCGGCTCGGCCTGCCGGGCGTCCCGGCCATCGACATCCGCAACGCCTGCTCCGGCTTCCTCTACGGCCTCTCGGTGGCCAACGCCTGGATCGTGAGCGGGACCTACAAGCGGATCCTGCTGGTCGGCGCCGAGGTCCAGTCGACCGGCCTCGACGTCTCGACCCGCGGGCGGGACGTGGCGGTGATCTTCGGCGACGGCGCCGGCGCGGTCTGCCTGGAGGCGACCGACGACCCCGGCCGCGGCGTCCTCTCGGTCCACCTCCACGCCGACGGCCGCTTCGCCAAGGAGCTCTCCGGCGCGGCCCCCGGCGCCATCTACCACCCGCGGGTCTCGGTCCAGCAGATCGAGGACGGCTCGGTCTTCCCGCACATGGAGGGGCAGAAGGTCTTCAAGCACGCCATCGTGAAGATGCCGGAGGTCATGCGCGAGGCGCTGGAGAAGAACGGCGCCCAGGCCGCCGACCTCAAGCTGGTGGTGCCGCACCAGGCCAACCTGCGCATCGCCGAGGTGGTGCAGAAGTCGCTCGGGCTGCGCGACGACCAGGTCTTCAACAACATCCAGAAGTACGGCAACACCACCGCCGCCTCCATCCCGCTCTGCCTCGAGGAGGCGGTGGAGGCGCGCGGGGTGCAGCGCGGCGATCTGGTCGGCCTGTGCGCCTTCGGCGCCGGTTTCACCTGGGCCAGCGCCCTGATACGGTGGTGAGCCCGCACTGAGGCGTCGTCCAATGGCAGGACTGCGGACTTTGGATCCGCCTATGAAGGTTCGAATCCTTCCGCCTCAACCATCACCGTGACGCTGAGGCTCTGCCAGCGCCCCCGGGCGAGCTGCGGCGCCTGCTGCGGCCTCTACAACGCGCAAGACCACGGCCGCGAGGCGGCCGCGCCGCTCCTGCGCCGGCGCACCGAGCGGCTGCGCCGCACCGAGCGGACGCTGCCGGCCTTCCGCGCCGCCGCCGCCGCGCTCGCCGCCGAGGGGCCGGCGCCGCTCTTCCGCTCGGTGCGGGTCTGCCCGCTGCTGGGCTACCTCGACGAGGCCGAGAGCCGGGTCGGCTGCCTGGCCCACCCGCTCGCCAACGGCGGGGTGGAGCTCCGGGCGGCCGGCGTCTACGACGTCATGACCTGCGAGATGTTCCTCTGCCCGAGCCACGCCTGGCTCACCGAGGAGGAGGCGGCGCTCTGCGAGGCCTGCACCACCCCGGACTGGCACCTCTATGGCCTCGTCGTCACCGACGTGGAGTTCCTGCGGTCCGCGCTCGGCGCCGTGGCGGCGCTCACCGGCGCCCGGGTCGAGGCGCGCCACCTCACGCGCCAGCCGTTCCGCCAGGCGCTGGCGCGGCTCCTGGCGCTGAAGCAGGAGCTGGCCCCCGGCTCCGACGGGCTCTTCGGCGCCTTCAAGCCGGGGCGGGACGGCGGCGAGGTGCGGCGGACCATCGACTACGAGGCGCTGGCGCGGGAGACCTCGCCCTACGACACCATCCTGACCTGCGTGGGGGCCGACCCGCGCAGCGGCAACGACCTCGACGCGCTGGAGGACGAGGTGCAGCGGCGGCTGCAGGCCTGCGAGCGGGCCTTCCGCCTCCCCGGGCCGGGCTGACCAGCAGTCGGGGAGGGGAGGGGCGCGCCGCTACCCCTCCGCCTTGGGCGCCTCCCGGGGCAGCCCGAGCGCCACCAGCTCCGCCACGTCGAGGGCCCGCACCGACTCCTCGACCCCGGCGTCGGCGATGCCGTCCTTCACCATGGTGAGGCAGAAGGGGCAGCCGGTGGCGATGACGCCGCCCTTGGGGCCCAGCGTGGCCACCGCCTCGTCCACCCGGTTCCGGTTGATGCGGGTGCCGAGCGTCTCCTCCAGCCACATCCGGCCGCCGCCGGCGCCGCAGCAGAAGCCCTGCCGGCCGCTGCGGGCCATCTCCACCGGCGTGATGCCGGCGGCGTCGAGGGCCGCGCGCGGCGCGTCCACCACCCCGTTCCAGCGGGCCAGGTAGCAGGGGTCGTGGTAGGTGACCTCGACCCCCTCCATCCCCTCCGCCTGGCCGGGCCTGAGCTTCCCGTCGGCCACCAGCCGGGCGATCAGCTCGGCGTGGTGGACCACCTCGAAGCGCCCGCCGAAGTCCGGCAGCTCGTTCTTGAGCGTGTTCAGGCAGTGCGGGCACTGCACCAGGATCTTCTTCACCTGGTGGCCGTTGAGCGTCTCGGTGAGCGCCGCCGCCTGCAGCTGGAAGAGGTACTCGTTGCCGAGCCGGCGAGCCGCGTCGCCGGTGCAGGTCTCCTCCTCGCCCAGGATGGCGAAGGAGACCTCGGCCTCGCGGAGGATGCGGACGATGGCCCGCGAGACCTTCCTCTGCCGGTCGTCGAAGGCGCCGGCGCAGCCGACGAAGAAGAGCCACTCGAAGGGCGCGCCCGCGGAGGCGCGGGGCAGGTCGAGGTCCTCGCACCACTCGGTCCGCTTGTTGGAGCCGATGCCCCAGGGGTTCCCCTGGGTCTCGATCCCCTTGAAGATGCGCCCCGCCTCGTCCGGGAAGGCGGCGTCGACCAGCACCGCCTGGCGGCGCATGTCGATGAGCCGCGGCACGTTCTCGATGAGCACCGGGCAGGCCGTCTCGCACCAGCCGCAGGTGGTGCAGGCCCAGGCGGTGGCGGCCGGGATGACGTCGGTGAGCGGCGGCAGCCTGGCCACGAGCGGCTCGCGGGCCGCGTCGTCCTCGGCGCGGGAGAGCGCCACCAGGGTGGGGCCGACCTCGCCGAGGTGGCGGCGCAGCGCCCGGTTGACCTCCTTGTGCGAGAGCGGCTTCCCCGTCTGATAGGTCGGGCAGTGGGTCTGGCAGCGGCCGCACTCGGTGCAGGAGAGGACGTCCCAGCCCTCCTTCCAGGTGAGGTCCTTCACCGTGGCGGCGCCGAAGCGGGCCCCCTCCGCCTCGAGGTCGAGCTTCTGGAGGCGCGCCTCGGGCGGCAGCCGGCGGAAGTAGACGTTGGGCAGGCCGGTGACGACGTGGAAGTGCTTGCCGTGCGGGAGGAAGTTCAGGAAGGCCAGCACGATGAGGAGGTGGAGCCAGAAGGCGCCGGCCCGCACCGCCGAGGGCGCGCCGCTCTCGAAGAGGAGCTCCGTCACCATGAGCCCGGCGATGAAGCCGAGGATGAGCGTGCCCTCCCAGGACTGGGTGAGCCGGTCGGGCCGGGTGACCAGGCGCCGCCAGAGGAAGCCGAGCGAGGCGATGAGCGCGCCCCACACCACCGCCTCCTTCACCACCCCGTAGGCGCGGCCGAGCGGCGCGTCCTCACCGAGGAAGGGGAGGTGGAACCCCTCCGAGAAGCCCATCCCGAAGAGCGTCACGGTGCGGAGCGCCAGGACCAGGAAGGCGGCGAAGATCACCACGTGGAGCCAGCCGGCCGCCCGCTCCTCGGGATCCACCAGCCGCTCCTGGCCGAAGCCGAAGCGGAGGAGCGCGCGGAGCCGCTCGCCGCCGCGGTCGCGCCGGTCCTCGCGCCGCATGCCGAGCAGCGGGGCGAGGCGGGTGACGGTCGAGACCGTGAAGGCGGTCAGGCCGATGAGGAGCAGGGCGGCGGTCAGGAAGGGGTTCATCCGGCCTCGCGGGGCGACGGGTGCCCGCGCAGCCTAACCCGCCCTGACGCGTCCCGTCCTGGCCCGCGGAGGGCCGCCGGCCGGTCCCACGCCGTGGCGGGCACCGCCGCGCCCGGGGCCCGGACGCGAGGCCGCCGGCCAGGCCGTCTGCCACGGCCCGCCGGCGGTCTTCCTCACGGCGCTGCTATCGCTTCGCGGGCGGCGGAGGCGGACGGGCGTCCTCCTCGGCCTTGGTCTTGGCCTGGGCGTCCTTCACCCGCTTCGCCGCGTCGGCCGCGGCGCTGCCGGGGCGCTGGACCTTGGGCAGGCCGCCCTGGGGCTGGGCCGGGGGGCTCTCCCGCGGCTGGAGGACGGGCCTGGGCGGGAGCTGGGACGGCGGCGTGGCGTGCGGGGGCCCGCCCTGGGGCGGCTGGCCCTGCGGAGGCTGGGTGCGGCCCGGCTCGGGCTGGCGCGGCAGGTCGCGCTGGGGCGGCTGCTGGGTCGGGCCCGGCACGGCATGGGGCGGCGCACCGTGCGGCGGCACGTTGGTAGGCGGCAGGTTGGTGGGTGGCATCGTCTGCGGCATGCGGGCCGGCGGCGGCGCCTGGCGGCTCGGCGGCTCCTGGAACCGGTCGCGGCCGGGAGGGGCGGGAGGCGGAGGCGGCGGCGCCGGGCGGGCCGGCTCGGCGTGGCGGTGGTCGTCGCGGCGAGGGTCGTCACGCCGAGGATCGTCGCGCCGCGGGTCATCCCGGCGGGGCGGGGGCGGCGGCGGCGGCGCGTTGCGCCGGCGCTCCATCCAGGTGTTGTGCGGCACGGCGCGGGGCGGGGGAGGGGGCGGGGCGCGCCAGTAGCTCGGCGGCGGCACGTGGCGCGAGTGGTAGTGGCCCTGGTAGGTCCAGCCGCGGCCGGAGTACCAGCGCCAGTCGGTCCCGCGCGGCGGCACGTACTCGTGGTAGTGCGGGCCCGAGATGGGGCACCAGCGCCCGCCCGGCAGCGGGTGGCCGGCGTAGTACGGGAACCAGAGCGGCCCCTGGTAGTAGTAGGCGTCGCGATCCCAGGCGTAGTAGTCGGGCGCCTCGGGGGCGAACTCGTGGGTGTGGAAGCCGTCGAGGTAGCACCAGCCGCCACCGAACATGTCCGGCACGTCGTGCTCGCCGTAGTAGCGGTAGGCCTGCCGCGGCGGCGGGGCCGGCGGCGGCGGCAGGTACGTCGGCTCGGGTGCGGGAGCGGGCACCGGCACCGGCACCGGCACGTAGACCGGGTCAGCGCTGCGGGTGGGCGGGAGGTAGGCGGGCTCGGCGACGTAGCAGCCGGCCAGGGCCAGGGCGGAAACGGCGAGCGAGACGAGGCGCTTCATGGACGTCCACCTCCGCGGGGAGGGATCCCCTCATGGTTTCGACGCCACGGCAGGCTCGACCATTCACCGTCGGAGCGCAAGAAGCCGGCCGGGTGTGTGGCCAGGTCGCACTCGCGGCCGGGCCGCTGGCCCCTCAGACGAGGTGGCCGCGCTGCTGCCCGGTGGCCCGGGCGTGCCCCAGCTCCACCGCGTGGCCCACGTAGAGCGTGGCCAAGTCGAGCCCGGTGGCCTTCTCCAGCCCCTCGAAGCCCGGGGAGCTGTTGACCTCCAGGATCTTCGGCCCGCCTCGCGACTCGAGCATGTCGACGCCGGCCACCTCGAGCCCCATGACCCGGGTCGCCTTCACCGCCGCCTCGGCGTAGTCGCGCGGCAGGGTGAGCGCCACCGCCTCGCCGCCGCGGTGGATGTTGGAGCGGAACTCGCCGGCCTTGGCGGTGCGCCGCATGGCGCCCACCACCCGGTCGCCGATCACCAGCGCCCGCACGTCCTTGCCGCGCGACTCGGCCACCAGCTCCTGGAGCAGGATCTCCTGGCCGAGCGTCCAGAGCGTGTCGAGCATGCCGGTCACCTCGGCCATGGTGGAGGCGATCATGACGCCCACGCCCTGGGTGCCGCGCAGGAGCTTGATGATGCAGGGGAGCCCCCCGATCATCTCCACCGCCCCCGGCACCTCCTCGCGGAAGCGGACCATGGCGGTGCGCGGGATGTCGATGCCGAAGCGGGAGAGGAGCTGCAGCGCGCGCAGCTTGTCGCGCGAGCGGGCGATGGGGATGGCGTTGTTGCAGATGGGCACGCCCATGAGGTCGAGCTGGTTCACCACCGAGAGGCCGTAGCCGGTGATGGAGGCGCCGATGCGCGGGATGACCACGTGGAAGCGCCGCGGCTCGAGCTCCTCGCCCTGGTAGAGGATGCGGGCCTGGTCGCCGCCCAGCACCATGTTGCAGCGCAGGGTGTCGAGCACCAGCGGCTGGTGGCCCAGCCCGCGGGCCGCCTCGACCAGGCGGCGGGAGGCGTGGAGCTTCGGGTTGCGCGAGAGGATGACCACCTTCAGGCGCGGGGCGGCCCGCCGGCCGGGGCGCCGGGGTGACTTCGCTGCGCGCCGCTTGGCCGTCGCCATGGAGCGGGGAGGGTAGCCGCAGCCGAGGCCCGGCCGCAAACCCCTGGCCGGCGCCGGCGCCGCTGCCGCCGGCGGGCCGGCCGGCCGGTCCGCCCGGGGCGGGTCCCTTCGTTGATCGAACGGCCCCGCGCTGCTAGAACCTCAGTCCTTCCAAGGACAAAGCGTGGACTACAAGGACACCATCCAGCTCCCGAAGACCGACTTCCCCATGAAGGCCAACCTGGCGCAGCGGGAGCCCGAGATCCTGCGCGCCTGGGAGGCCTCCGGGATCTTCCAGAAGGTGGTGGCGCAGAACGCCGCCCGCCCCGGCGCCAGGCGGTTCGTGCTGCACGACGGCCCGCCCTACGCCAACGGCGACATCCACATCGGCCACGCCCTCAACAAGATCCTGAAGGACCTGATCGTCAAGTTCCACAACCAGCGCGGCGACGTGGCCGACTACGTGCCGGGCTGGGACTGCCACGGGCTCCCCATCGAGATCAAGGTGGACAAGGAGCTCGGGCCGAAGAAGCGCGACATGGACCGGGCCCAGATCATCGAGGCCTGCCGCGCCTACGCGGCCAAGTGGATCGACAGGCAGCGGACCTCGTTCAAGCGGCTCGGCATCTTCGGCCGCTGGGACGCGCCCTACCAGACCATGGCCAAGGGCTACGAGGCCGACACGGTGCGGGCCCTGGCCCGCGCCGCCGAGCGCGGCTTCCTCTTCCGCGGCAAGAAGCCGGTCTACTGGTGCATCAGCGACCGCACCGCGCTCGCCGAGGCCGAGGTCGAGTACGAGGACCACGTCTCGCCCTCCATCTACGTGGCCTTCGACCTGGCCTCGCCGCTGCCGCTGCCGCTGCCGGCGCTGGCGGGGAAGCCGGCGCGCCTGGTCATCTGGACCACCACCCCGTGGACCCTGCCGGCCAACCTGGCGGTGGCGGCCCACCCGGACTTCACCTACGTCGTCTACCAGCTCGGCGCCGCCGCGGTGGTGGTGGCCAAGGACCTCCTGGCCCGCTTCCTGGCCGACTGCGCGCCGGGGGAGCTGCTGCTCAAGGACGCGCCGTCGCCCCACTCGCCGCAGGCCCACCAGGCGGCCACGCTCGGCGCCGGCGTGCAGCCGGTGGCCTCGCTGGCCCACCCGGAGCGGGTGCTCGGCTACCTGGAGGGGAAGGAGCTCGAGGGGCTCAGCTACCACCACCCGTTCATGGGCCGGCAGTCGCCGGTCATCCTCGGCGACCACGTCACGCTGGAGGCCGGCACCGGCCTCGTCCACACCGCGCCGGGCCACGGCGCCGAGGACTACGTGGTCGGCATGAAGTACAAGCTCGAGGTGCTGAACCCGGTGGACGGCGCCGGGGTCTTCACCGAGCAGGCCGGCAAGTACGCCGGCAAGAAGATCTTCGAGGCCAACCCGCTCATCGTGGGCGACCTCCACGCCTCGGGCCACCTCCTCTCCGACCCCTCGGCCAAGCTCAGCCACAGCTACCCGCACTGCTGGCGCTGCCACCACCCGGTGGTCTTCCGCGCCACCGATCAGTGGTTCCTCTCCCTGGACCACCAGGGGATGCGCCAGGCGACCCTGAAGGAGATCGACCGGGTCGAGTGGATCCCCCGCTGGGGCCGCGACCGCATCTACAACATGATCGAGAACCGCCCCGACTGGTGCCTCTCCCGCCAGCGGACCTGGGGCGTGCCCATCCCGGTCTTCTACTGCGAGGCCTGCGCCGAGCCGCTGGTCTCGCCGGCCCTCATGCACAAGGTGGCCGACGCCTTCGAGCAGGACGGCATCGAGGCCTGGTACCGCTCGGCGCCCACCCGCTTCACCGACGGTCACAAGTGCGGGAAGTGCGGCGGCGCCGCCTTCCGCAAGGAGCAGGACATCCTCGACGTCTGGTGGGACTCGGGCGTCTCCTGGGCGGCGGTGGCCGAGCGCGACCCGGGCATGGGCGTGCCGGTCGACATGTACCTGGAGGGCTCCGACCAGCACCGCGGCTGGTTCCACTCCGCGCTGCTCACCTCGGTGGCCATCCGCGGCGCCGCGCCCTACCGCGCGGTGCTGACCCACGGCTTCGTGCTCGACGGCCAGGGCAAGGCCATGTCGAAGAGCCTGGGCAACACCGTGGCGCCCGAGGAGGTCATCAAGAAGCACGGCGCCGACGTGCTCAGGCTCTGGGTGGCCGCCTCCGACTACCGCGACGACGTCCGCATCTCGGACGAGATCATGTCCGGCCTGGCCGAGGGCTACCGGAAGATCCGCAACACCCTGCGCTACGCGCTCGGCGCGGTGGACGGCTTCGACCCGAAGGCGCACGCCCTGCCGGTGGACCAGCTCGAGCCGCTGGACCGCTGGGCCATGGCCCGGCTGGCCGCCTGGGAGGAGAAGGTCTCCGCCGCCTACGACCAGAGCGAGTTCCACGTGGCCTACCACGCCACCATCCAGCTCTGCGCCGTGGAGCTGTCCAGCCTCTACTTCGACATCGTGAAGGACCGGCTCTACACCGCCCGGAAGGACGGCCAGGCCCGGCGCAGCGCCCAGACCGTGCTCTGGGCCGTGGCGCACGACCTCTGCACCGTGCTCGCCCCCATCCTCTCCTTCACCATGAGCGAGGCCTGGGAGCACCTGCCGGGCCGCACCGCCGAGTCGGTCTTCCTGGCCGGCCTGCCGAAGCGGCCGCGCCCGGCGGACGCCGAGGCGCTGGAGGCCCGCTACGCCGCCCTCTTCGAGGTGCGCAAGCCGGTGCTGGAGGCCCTGGAGCGGGCCCGCGGCCAGAAGCTCATCGGCAAGGGGCTGGAGGCGGCCGTCACCGTCTCCGCCGAGGGGGCGCAGCGCGCGCTCCTGGAGTCGGCGCGCGCCGAGCTGGCCGCGCTCTTCATCGTCTCCAAGGTCACGCTGCGCGACGGCCCGCTGGCCGTCGAGGTGGCGGTGGCCCCCGGCCAGAAGTGCGCCCGCTGCTGGATCCAGTCGGAGGAGGTCGGCCAGAGCGCCGCCCACCCGGCGCTCTGCGGCAAGTGCGAGGCGGCCATCTCGTGAGCGGCGCGAGCAAGGGGGCCCCGGCGGCGGGGCGCGAGCCGGTGCGCGATCCGGTCCGCTGGCGCATCCTGGCGGCGGTGCTGGCCTGCGGCCTCCTGGCCGACCAGGCCACCAAGTTCCTGGCGGTGGACCGGCTCACCACCGGGCTCCAGCGCGCCGGCCCCGGGCTGGTGGAGCGGGTGAAGGCCTTCTACTCGCTCGAGCACCTGGAGGCCTGGTCCACCGATCCGTACGTGGTCTTCAAGCCCTGGTGGCGCATGCGGTACGCCGAGAACCCCGGCGCCGCCTGGAGCATCTTCCGCGACCAGCCCGAGGCGGTGCGTACCGGCTTCTTCAGCCTGGCCAACCTGGTCATGGCGATCTTCGTGCTGCTCTACCTGCGGCGGCTCGGGCCGCGCCACCGGCTGCAGCAGCTGGCGCTCTCCATGGTCATGACCGGGGCCTTCGGCAACCTCGTCGACCGGCTGGCGCGCGGCTACGTGGTCGACTTCATCGACTGGCACTGGTGGAACCGGCCGGACCTCTACTGGCCAACCTTCAACATCGCCGACTCGCTCATCGTGGTGGGCGTGGCGCTGCTGCTCCTCTTCCCGGGCCCCCGCCCGGGCCCCGCGGCCGGGGAATGACCAGGCCGCGCCGATCCTTCTAGAGCCGCGACCGAAGGCCGCGGCCCGTCGCCCGAGGAACAAGATGCTCCCCGTCCTCTTCACCCTGGTCATCCCGGCGGCGCTCGCCAAGCCCGCGGTGATCCTCATCGTCCTCTTCCTGATCTTCGGCCGCGCCTGGGGCTACCGGCGCCGCTTCGCCGCCGAGGCGCAGCCGCCCGCGCAGCGGAAGGAGCTCGGCTGGCTCCAGGCGCTCCGGGACGACCTGTGGGTCATCGTCATGCTCCTGGTGGTGGGCGGCAGCCTGTGGCGCTCCGGGCTCCTCGACGCCGACATCCGCCTCCCGCTCCACACCTACGGCCTGCTCATCGCCACCGGCTTCGTGGTCGGCATCTGGCTGGCGCAGCGGGAGGCCAAGCGGCGCGGCCAGGACCCCGAGGCCATCGCCGACCTCTCCTTCTGGATCCTGGTGGCGGCGCTGGTCGGCTCGCGCGTCTACTTCATCCTGGTCAACTGGAGCGACTACTTCGGCCCCCACAGCTTCATGACCCAGACCCCCTTCGGCCGCATCCCGCGGGTGCTGGCCATCTGGGAGGGCGGCCTGGTCTTCTACGGCGGCTTCATCGGCGCCGTGGTGGCCGCCTTCGTCTACCTGCGCCGCCACAAGATGGACTTCCTGGCCGCGGCCGACACCCTCATCCCCGGCGTGGCCATCGGCCACTTCTTCGGGCGGCTCGGCTGCTTCGCCGCCGGCTGCTGCTGGGGAGACGTGGCCCAGTCGGCGCTCCCCTGGACGGCCCGCTTCCCGCCCGAGTCGCTGGCCTTCCAGACCTTCGCCGGCCGCGCCAACCCGGGCGCCTTCCTGGCCACCGACCACCTCCACACCCTGCCGCTCCACCCGACCCAGCTCTACGAGTCGTTCGGGGAGCTGGCGCTCTTCGCCTTCCTCATCGCGGTGGTGCGCCCCCGCAAGGCCTTCCACGGCCAGGTGCTGGCCAGCTGGCTCCTGCTCTACGCCGTCCTGCGCACCGTGGTGGAGAGCTTCCGCGGCGACGTGGAGCGCGGCATCGTGCTCGGGCTCGGCGTCGGCACCTGGACCTCGCTGGTGATCTTCGCCATCGGCGCGGTCCTCTACGCCCGGGGCTGGCAGCGGCGGCAGGCCGGGCTGTCCGCGGCCGCCGCCTGAGCCCGCTGCAGCGGCTCGGCCGGGCCGGCGGATCGCCAGGCCCGGGACGCCTCTTTGCTCCGCCCGGGCCGCGCCGCTAGACTCGCCCCGTGCCGCCTCCCGCAGCCAAGTCGCCCGGCAAGGCCGGCGCCAAGTCGGGCGCCAGGCCGGGCCTCGACCCCGGCGCGCCGCTCGACCCCTCGGCGCTCGAGCGGGCCACCGGCGACGAGCTCGTCGAGGCCTGCGCCGCGCTGGAGGACGAGCTCGAGGAGCTCAAGGCCAAGTACGAGATGTACTTCCTGGGCGTCGAGCTCCGGGAGCCGGCCAAGTGGCGCGACGAGCTGAAGAAGCAGGTGGTGCGGCTCAAGGAGGCCTTCACCCGCAACACCGGCCTGCGCTTCCGCATCCAGACGCTCCACGCGCGCTTCCTCTCCTACGAGCGGCTCTGGCAGCGGGCCGCCCGCGAGCGGGAGGAGGGGACCTACCGGCGCGACGTCGAGAAGGCCAAGCGCCACGCCCGCGGGGGGCCGGTGCCCGGCATGCCAGCCGCCGCGCCCAAGCGGCCCGGCAAGGTGGCGCTGCCCGACGAGGACGTGGACCTCTCCGACTTCTCCGAGGCCGGCGGCGAGCCGGCCGCCCGCCCCGCCCTGACGCCGCCCCCCGGCGCCCCGGTCCTCACGCCGCCCACGCCCACCCCCGCCGTCCCCC
>Ga0209682_10000596_pt1 | contig 12474 bp, 1 predicted proteins | sample DOMMetBare2Fresh_2_FD_187471 | JGI IMG/M metagenome (GOLD analysis project Ga0209682, IMG submission 187471) | Wetland sediment microbial communities from St. Louis River estuary, USA, under dissolved organic matter induced mercury methylation -... | ecosystem: Environmental > Aquatic >...
TGGAGCCGGCGCGTGGGCTCCTCGGTGCGGCTGGTCAACACCTACGGCCCCACCGAGGCGACGGTCGTGGCGACGCGCCGCGAGCTGGCCGGCCTCGCTCCCGGGGGATTGGTGCCGATCGGCCGGCCGATTTCCGGCGCGCGGGCCTATGTGCTCGACCGGTTCTTCTCTCCCGTGCCGCCGGGGGTGCGCGGCGAGCTGTGGATCGGCGGCGCGGGGGTGGCGCGCGGCTATCTCGGGCGGCCTGACCTCACGGCGGAGCGCTTCGTACCCGATCCCTTCGGGGAGCCCGGTGCCCGCCTTTACCGCACGGGCGATCTGGCCTTCTGGCGGCTTGACGGCGACCTCGTCTTCGCCGGGCGGGCCGACCGCCAGCTCAAGATCCGCGGCTACCGCATCGAGCCGGGGGAGATCGAAGCGGTGCTGCGCCTGCATCCGGCGGTGCGCGACGCGGTGGCCGATGCCCGTCGGGAGCGGCTGGTGGCCTGGATCGTGTCGCCTGAGGGAACCGGGGCGCCCGGAGCGTTGGAGCTGCGGGCCTTCCTGCGCGACCGGCTCCCCGAGCCCCTGGTGCCGGCGGCCTTCGTGCCCCTCGCCGCCCTGCCGCTCGGGCCGGGCGGCAAGGTCGACCGCCGTGCCCTGCCGGAGCCGGACGCGGCAAGGCCCGCCGATGAAGCCTTCGCCGAGCCGCAGAGCGCGCTGGAGCGGAGCATCGCGGAGATCTACCGCGATCTCCTGCGGATCTCCCGGATCGGCCTCCACGACAACTTCTTCGACCTGGGCGGCCACTCGCTCCTCATCGTGCGGGCGCACCAGAAGCTCAAGGAGGCGCTGGGCCGGGAGATCCCGGTGCTCGACCTGTTCCGCTTCCCGACCGTGGCCGGCCTCGCCCGGCATCTGGGCGGCGCGGAGACGGGTACACTGCAAAAGGTCCAGGGGCTCGCCGAACAGCAGCGGGCCGCACAGCAACGACAGAAGGCGGCGATGGAGCGCCTGCGGCGCCGGAGATGATCGTTCATGAGTAACTTGCCGGCCCGGCTCGACGGGCTTTCTCGCAAAGAGCGGGCCGCTCTTCTGGAGCTTCTGCGGCGCAAGAAGGAAGGGGCCGCGCCGCCGCCGGCCGCGGCCGAGGGGGCCCGCGGCCTCGATCTCCCTTCGTGGGACGAGGGCGGAGAGGCGCCCGCTTCGTTCGCGCAGGAGCGGCTCTGGCTGCTCGACCAGCTCGAGCCGGGCACGCCGGCCTACAACATCCCGGGCGCGATCCGTCTCCTCGGCGAGCTGAACGTCCCGGCCCTCCTCCGCGTCGTCGCCGAGATCGAGCGCCGGCATGCGGCGCTCCGCACCGTCTTCACCGCCGCCGCCGGGCAGCCGGTGCAGCGCGTCCTCCCGTTCCGCGCCCGGCCCCTCCATGCGATCGACCTGGCGGCCTTGCCGGAGGGAGTCCGGGACGCGGAATCGCAGCGCATCGCCGCCGTCGAGTCGGCGCAGCCGTTCGACCTGGAGCGAGGGCCGCTGTTCCGCATGACCCTCGTGATCCTCGGCCCGCGCGAGCACCTGGCGCTCTACACCATGCACCACGTCGTCAGCGACGGATGGTCCATGGGGGTCTTCTACCGCGAGGTGGCGGTCCTCTACGAGGCGTTCGTCCTCGGGCGCCCGTCGCCGCTCGGCGCGTTGCCGCTCCAGGTGCCCGACTTCGCGAGGCGCCAGCGCGGCCGGCTCGGCGCGGAGCGGCTCGCGGGTGACCTCGCCTGGTGGCGGCAGGCGCTCGCCGGGCTCGCCACGCTGGAGCTTCCCACCGACCGGCCGCGTCCGCCGGTGCGCTCCGGCCGCGGCACCGCCTGCGCCATGGCGTGGCCGGCGCGGCTCACCGCGGACCTGGCCGGCTTCGCCCTCGGCGAGCAGGCGACGCTCTACATGGTCCTCCTCGCCGCGTTCCAGGTGCTGCTCCACCGCTTCAGCCACCAGGACGATCTCGCCGTCGGCTCGCCGGTGGCGAACCGCAACGACCGCGACATCGAGGGGCTGATCGGGTTCTTCGTCAACACCCTGGTGATGCGCACCGACGCCTCCGGAGATCCGCCCTTCCGCGAGTTGCTCGCCCGCGCGCGGCGGACGACGCTGGATGCCCTGCTGCACCGGGACGCCCCCTTCGAGCGGGTGGTGGAGGCGGTGCAGCCGGAGCGCCAGCTCGCGCGCTCGCCCCTCTTCCAGGTCATGGTCTCGCTGCAGAACACGCCGCGCGACCGCGTCGAGCTGCCGGGGCTCGCCCTGGCGCGCATGACGCTCCCCACGGTGACCGCCAAGTTCGACCTGTCGCTCGGCTGTGGCGAGACGCCGGACGGGCTCCTGCTGCACCTGGAGATCGATCTCGACCTCTACGAGCCGGCGACCGCCGGACGGATGCTCCGCCACCTGGAGACGCTGGCCCGGGGTTTTCTGGAGACTCCGCACGCCCGCCTCTCCGAGTTGCCGCTCCTCGCGCCGGCCGAGCAGGCGGAGCTTCTCGCCCTGGGGAGCGGCGCGGCGGAGCCGTTTCCGCGCGACGTGCCGGTCCATCGCCTGTTCGAGGCGCGGGCGGACCGGCAACCGGGCGCCCTCGCCGTCTCCGCCGACGGAAGAGAGGACCGCACGTATGCCGCGCTCGACGCCGAGGCGAACCGGCTCGCCCACCGGCTGCGCCGCCTCGGCGCCGGCCCCGAGGTGCCGGTGCTCGTCGTCGTCGAGCGCTCGCCCGAGCTGATCGTCGCGGTGCTGGCGGTTCTGAAGAGCGGCAGCTTCTTCGTGCCGTTCGATCCGGCGCATCCGCGCGAGCGGCTGGGCGTCATCGCCGCCCGCGTCGGTGCCCGCCTCGCGGTGACCCGGGAGCGCTCGCTCGGCCTGCTGCCCGAGGGGATCGCGGCGGTCTGCCTGGATCGCGACGACGCTCTGCTCGCGGCGGAGCCCTCTGCGCGGCCGGAGGGAGGCGCGGTGGGGGAGAACCTGATGTACGTGCTGTTCACCTCGGGCTCGACGGGCGAGCCCAAAGGGGTGGCAGTGCGGCACCGCAATGCTTGCCATCTGCTGCACGGCAACGATTTTTCGCGGATCGGGCCGGGCGAGACGTACGTGATCCTCACCGCGGTGACGTTCGATCCGTCGATCCTCGAGGTGTGGGGAACACTCGTGCACGGCGGCCGGCTGGCGGTGCTGCCGCCACAGCTCCCGAGCCTGGACGAGCTGGCCGACTTCCTCGACCGGCACGGCGTGACCCAGATGCACCTGACCACCGCGCTCTTCCACCAGATGGCCGAGCGGCGGGCCGCGCGGCTCGCCCGGCTGCACCGGCTGGCGGTGGGGGGCGAGGCGCTGTCGCCCGCATTGTCCGGCAGGGTACTCCAGGCGGCTCCGGATCTCCTGATCACCAACTGCTACGGCCCCACCGAGATCACGGTGATCTGCTCGACGCACGACGTGACCCCGGAGGACGCACACCGCCCGGCCATGCCGATCGGCCGCCCGGTGGCCCACACGGCGCTCTACGTGCTCGGCCGGCGCCTGGAGCCGGTGCCGGTGGGAGTCTGGGGCGAGCTGTACATCGGCGGCGAGGGGGTCTCGCGCGGTTACTTCGGCCGCACCGACCTCACGGCGGACCGTTATGTGCCGGACCCTTTCGGAGATCGGACGGATCGGTCCGATCGGTCGGATCCGTCTGATCCATTTGATCTTCAGGGGGGCGCCCGCCTCTACCGCTCGGGCGACATGGTGCGCTGGCGGCCCGACGGCGTTCTCGACTTCGCCGGGCGGATCGACCGGCAGGTGAAGATCCGCGGCTACCGCATCGAGCCCGGCGAGATCGAGGCCGCGATCACCGCGCATCCGGACGTCGCGGAGGCGGCGGTGCTGGTGCGCGGCGAGGGGAACCAGCGCTGGCTGGTGGCCTATGTGGCATCGGCGGCACCCGGAGATCTCGGCGCGGAGCTGCGGCGGTGGCTCGCCGGGCGGCTCCCCGATCCGATGATCCCGTCGGACTTCGCCGTGCTGCCCGGGCTGCCGCTGACCCCCAACGGCAAGGTCGACCGCAAGGCGCTGGCGGGGCTCGGCGGGGCCTCCGAGAAGCCGGCGGGTCCCGCCTGGGAGCCGCCGCGTACGGCGGTGGAAAAGACGCTGGCCGGCCTCTGGGTCGAGGTGCTCGGGGCGGAGCGCACCGGGGGCCGGGCCGGCCTTCGCGACCACTTCTTCGGCCTGGGCGGGCACAGCCTGCTCGCCACGCGGCTCCTGGCGGCGATCCGCGATGTCTTCGGCATCGACCTGCCGCTGCGCGCCGTGTTCGAGCAGCCGGTCCTGGAGGAGATGGCGCGGGCGGTGGAGGGGGCGGAGACCCTCTCCCCCGGCCCCTCTCCCGCAAGCGGGCGAGGGGAGAAGGACGATCCGCCGCTTTCGTACGCCCAGCAGAGCCTCTGGCTGCAGGACCGGATCGCACCCGGCACGGCCGCCTACAACATCCCGGGGGCGTTCCGCCTGCGCGGCGCTCTCGACGTGGCGGCCCTGCGCCGTGCCGTGGCCGGGATCGTCCGCCGGCACGACACCCTGCGCACCACCTTCGCCGGCACGGGGACGCGGCCGGTGCAGCGGATCGCGCCGTTCGCGGCGGAGAGCCCGGTGGCCCGGGTGCCGCTGATCGATCTCGCCGCGCTTCCCGAGGCCGGCAGGACCGCCGAGGCCGCCCGCCTCGGTGCCGAGGAGGCGCTCCGCCCGTTCGATCTCACCGCCGGGCCGCTCTTCCGCAACCTCCTGCTGCGCCTCGCGGCCGAGGAGCACGTCGCGCTCTCGACGATGCACCACATCGTGAGCGACGGCTGGTCCATGGAGGTCTTCCGCCGCGAGGTGGCGGCGCTCTACGCGGCCTTCGCCGCCGGGCTCCCCTCTCCCTTGCCGCCGCTGCCGCTCCAGTACGCCGACTTCGCGCGGCGGCAGCTCGCCCGGCTGGACGGGGAGCCGCTGGCGCGCGGCCTCGCCGCCTGGCGGAGCCTGCTGGACGGAGTGGCTCCCCTGGATCTACCCGCCGACCGGCCGCGTCCCCGCACCCGGAGCTGGCGCGGCGCCTCGCACCGGTTCGCCCTGGACGCCACGTCCGCGGCGCGGCTGGCCGATCTGGCCCGGGCCGAAGAGGGCACCCTGTACATGGCGCTCCTCGCGCTCGTCCAGACCCTCTTTCATCGCCTTTCCGGGCAGGACGACATCGCCGTGGGCACGGCGGTGGCGAACCGCCGGGAGCGCGACGTCGAGGGGCTCATCGGGTTCTTCGTCAACAGCCTCGTGCTGCGCACCGATCTCTCCGGCGAGCCCACCTTCCGCGAGGTCCTGCGGCGCGCCCGGCAGACCGCGCTCGCGGCGTTCGAGCTGGGCGAGATCCCGTTCGAGAAGGTGGTGGAGGCGGTGCGCCCGGCGCGCCATTCCTCGCGCTCGCCGCTCTTCCAGGTGACGATGAGCCTGCAGACCGCGCCGGAGCAGCAGACCCGGCTCCCCGGGCTCGTCCTGGAGACGGTCGAGCTGCCGCTGGAAAACGCCAAGTTCGACCTGTCGCTCGCCTTCGCCGAGGCGCCGGGGGGCCTCTTCGGCGGCGTGGTGCTCGATCTCGACCTCTTCGAGCCGGAGACCGTCGCCCGCTCGATGCGCCATCTTTCGGACCTCCTGGACGCCGCGGTGGCCGCGCCCGGCCGGCGCGTCTCCGAGCTGCTGCTCCTGGCCCCGGCCGAACGGTCGGAGATCCTCGCCGAGCCGGCACCCGCTCCGGTCGAGCACGTGGCGCCGCGGACCCCTCTGGAGGAGACCGTGGCGGGCCTGTTCGTCGAGGTGCTGGGCGCCGAGCGAACCGGCGGCCGGGTCGGCGTCCACGACAGCTTCTTCGAGCTGGGCGGGAACTCGCTCCTGGCGGTCGGCCTCCTCGCGGCCCTCCAGGACACCTTCCATCTGGAGCTGCCGCTGCGCGCCGTCTTCGAGCAACCCACGGTGGCGGAGCTGGCCGCGGTGATCGCCGCGGAGACGGTGGTGTCCGGCGCGGCGGTCGACCGGATGCCGCGGCTCGAACGGCCGGCCGGCGCCATCCACCGGTTCCCGGTCTCCTTCTCGCAGCTCCGCGAGTGGATTCTCGATCGCCTGGAGCCGGGGAATCCGGCCTACAACATCCCGAGCAACCTGCGGATCGGCGGCCCCCTCTCGCTCCCGGTCCTCGCCGCGGCGCTCCAGGGGATCGTCCGCCGCCACGAGGTGTTCCGCACCCGGTTCGAGGCGGGCGACGAGGAGCCGCTCCAGGTGGTCCTCCCCGCGGTTGACCTCCAGGTGCCGGTGATCGATCTCTCCGCCCTGCCGGACGCGGCGCGGGAGGGCGAGCTGTGGCGGCGCGTGCGGCACCAGGCGCGCACCGGCTTCGACCTCGCGGCGGCGCCGCTCCTGCGCGCCCGCGTGATCCGCCTCGCTCCCGAGGACCACGCCCTGCTCCTGACCGTGCACCACATCGTCTCCGACGGGTGGTCCATGGGTATCCTGAACCACGAGCTGGCGGTGCTCTACGAGGCCTCTGCGGCCGGCGTGGCCTCGCCGCTCCCGCCCCTGCCGGTTCAATATGCCGATTACGCGGCGTGGCAGCGCGGGCGCCTGGAAGGGGAGGCTCTGGAGCGGCAGGCGGCCTTCTGGCGGCGGCGCCTCGCCGGTGCGCCACCGCTCCTGGAGCTTCCCACCGACCGCCCGCGCCCGCCGGTGCGCAGCAGCCGCGGCGGCAAGCTGCCTGTCCGCCTCTCCCGCGAGCTGTCGGCACGGCTGGAAGAGCTGGCCCTGCGCCAGGGAGCCACGCTGTTCATGGTCCTCCTCGCCGGCTACCAGGCGCTCCTCGCGCGCTGGAGCGGGCAGGACGACGTGGTGGTGGGCACCTACAGCGGCAACCGGCCGCGCAAGGAGCTGGAAGGGCTGATCGGCTTCTTCATCAACACCCTGGTGCTGCGCACCGATCTCGCGGGCGATCCCTCGTTCGCCGGGCTGATCGGCCGCGTGCGCGAGACGACGCTCGAAGCCTTCGCGCACAGCGACGTCCCGTTCGAGAAGCTGCTGGAGACCCTGCAGCTTCCGCGCGATCCCTCGCGCACGCCGCTCTTCCAGGCCCTCCTGGTGCTGCAGAACTTCCCGCCGGCACGGGCCGATCTGAGCACCGGGGTGCGCCTCAGCAGCATGGCGGTGGGGAGCGAGAAGTCCGACTACGACCTGGCGCTCTGGCTGGGCGAGGGGGCGCAGGGGATCGGCGGCGTGCTGGAATACAGCACCGATCTCTTCGACGAGGCCACCGCCGTCCGCTTTGCCGCGCAGCTCGAAACCCTGCTGGAAGGCGCCGTCGCCGATCCCGGGCGAAACGTCTGGACGCTCCCCCTGATCGGCGCCGAGGAGCAGGCGCGCCAGCTCGCCGCCTGGAGCCGTGGGCCGGAGGTGCCGCCGGGGGCGGAGCTGCTGCACGTCCTGGTGGAAGAGCAGGCCGCCCGCACTCCCGCGGCCGTAGCCCTGGAAGCCGGCGACCTCCGCCTCACCTATGCCGAGCTGGTCGACCGCGCCAACGCTCTCGCCCGGCACCTGCGCGCCCAGGGGATCGGGACGGCCTCGATCGTGGCCCTGGAAGCCCGGCGTACGCCGGAGCTGATCGTCTCGCTGCTCGCCACCCTGAAAGCCGGAGCCGCCTATCTGCCGCTCGATCCCGCGTATCCGCAGGAGCGGCGGGACTACATGGTGGAGGACTCGGGGGCGGTGGCGGTAGAAAACAAGGACGGCAAGGTCTTCAAGGACAACAAGGACACGGAAACTGCGGTTGCAGACGCGGCTGCCTATGTGATCTACACCTCCGGCTCCACCGGCCGCCCCAAGGGTGTGGTGGTGCCCCACCGCGCCATCGCCTCGTTCGTGCGGGGTGCCATGGAGGGCTATGGCCTCGAGCCGGGCGACCGGGTGCTCCAGCTCGCCTCGCTCAGCTTCGACACCAGCGCGGAGGAGATCTGGCCGGCGCTCGCCTCCGGCGCCACCCTCGTTCTGCGTCCCGAGGAGATGGCGGCATCGATCCCGCACTTCCTGCGCGAGCTGGAGCGCCTCCGCATCACCCATCTCGACCTGCCGACCGCGTTCTGGCACGAGATGGTCGCCGGGATGGAGGCGGAAGACCTGGCGCTGCCGCGGGATCTGCGGCTGGTCATCCTGGGCGGCGAAGAGGCCCTGGCCGACCGCTTCGCCCTCTGGCACCGCCGCGCCGGCTCCGTGCGGCTGATCAACACCTACGGCCCGACCGAGACGACGATCGTGGCGACCCGCCGCGAGCTGTCGGACCTCGCGCCGGGCAAAGCGGTGCCGATCGGCCGGCCGATCGCGGGCGCCCGGGCTTATGTGCTCGACCGCTTTCTGGCGCCGGTGCCGGTTGGGGTGCGTGGCGAGCTGTGGATCGGCGGCGCGGGGGTGGCGCAGGGCTATCTCGGGCGGCCCGATCTGACGGCCGAGCGCTTCCTCCCTGATCCTTTTGGTGATCCGACGGATCGGTCCGATCGGTCTGATCCGTCCGATTCTTACGGGGCCCGTCTCTACCGCACGGGTGACCTGGCGGTGCTCACCCCCGGCGGCGACCTCCTCTTCGCCGGGCGGGCCGACCGCCAGCTCAAGATCCGCGGCTACCGCATCGAGCCGGGGGAGATCGAGGCGGCGCTGCGCCTCCACCCGGCCGTGCACGACGCCGTGGCCGACGCCCGCGGGGACGGTGAGGCGAAACGCCTGATCGCCTGGATCGTGCCGCGGGAGGGCGCCGAGGCGCCGGACGCGGCCGGTCTGCGTGCCTTCCTGCGCGACCGGCTCCCGGAGCCGTGGGTCCCCGCAGCCGTCGTGGTGCTGGCCGCGCTGCCGTTGACGCCGAGCGGCAAGGTGGACCGCCGGGCGTTGCCCGAGCCCGCGGAAGCACGTTCCGATCACCTGCCCTTCGCCGAGCCGCAGAGCGCCCTGGAGCGCACCATCGTGGGCATCTACGGCGACCTCCTGCGGGTCGGCCGCGTGGGGGTGCACGACAACTTCTTCGACCTCGGCGGCCACTCGCTCCTCATCGTGCGGGCGCACCAGAAGCTCAAGGAGGCGCTGGGCCGCGAGATCCCGGTCGTCGATCTCTTCCGCTTCCCCACCGTGGCCACCCTGGCCCGCCACCTGGGCGGCGAGGAGACGGGGACCCTCCAGAAGGTGCAGGGCCTCGCGGAGCAGCAGCGGGCCGCGCAGCAGCGCCAACGTGCCGCGATGGAGAGGATCGCCATGAAGCGGGCGCGATAGACTGCGGCCCCCGGCCCGGGAGCGGGCGCATTCGGGGCCGGATGCGGCACTACTAGGGGGAGCCCGGCGTGAGGTGCCGGTCTGGAGGCTTTGGAGGAATCGAGGTTTGCGATGAGTCAGTTGTCGGCCCGGTTGGAGAGCCTCTCGCGCGAGGAGCGGGCGGCTCTGGTCAAGCTGCTGCGCAAGAAAAAAGAGGAGAGCGCCGCCATCGCGCCGGCTCCCGCCCTCGAGGAGCAGCGGGAGATGCCGCTGTCGTTCGCGCAGCAGCGGCTGTGGTTTCTCGACCGTCTGGCGCCGGGCAATCCGGTCTACAACGTCGCCAGCGTCCGGCGGCTCGGTGGCCGGCTCGACGTGGGCGCGCTGGCCGCGAGCCTGAGCGAGATCGTGCGCCGCCACACCGCGCTGCGCACCCGCTTCGAGATCCGCAGCGACGGGCCGGTGCAGATCGTCGAGCCCGCCGCGCCCGTGCCGCTGCCGGTGATCGACCTGGCGGCGCTGCCGATGGCGCTGCGCCTCCCCGAAGAACAGCGGGTGGCCCTGCAGCAGGAGGCCCTGCCGTTCGACCTCGGCCGCCCGCCCCTCCTGCGCGCCTGCCTCCTGCGCCTCGCCGCGGAGGAGCACTTGTTCGTCTACGCCTTGCATCACATCGCGAGCGACGCCTGGTCGCTGGGGGTGGCGGTGCGCGAGGTGGTGGCGCTCTATCCCGCGTTTGTCGCCGGGCGGCCGTCACCGCTCCCGGAGCTTCCTCTCCAGTACGCCGACTTCGCCCGGTTGCAGCTCCAGGCGTTGCAGGGCGAGAGGCTCGCCCGCGAGATCGGCTTCTGGCGCGCCCGCCTCGCGGGCGCCGCGCCGCTCGATCTGCCGGTGGACCGGCCGCGGCCGGCCAGGCCGTCGTTCCGCGGCGACGGTCTCGGCCAGCCGCTGCCCCCCGCCCTGGAGGCCGGAGTGCGCCGCCTCGCCCGCGAGCAGCAGGCCTCCCCGTTCATGGCCCTGCTCGCACCGCTCGCCGCGTTCCTGTCCCGGCTCGCCGGCTCCACCGACGTGGTGGTGGGCACCGTGGTGGCGGGGCGCGGCCGGCGCGAGGTGGCGGACCTGATCGGCTTCTTCATCAACACCCTCGTCCTGCGCCTCGACCTGGGCGGCGATCCGGACGGCGCGGCGCTCCTGGTGGAGGCCCGGCAGGTGGTCCTGGAGGCGTTCGACCACCAGGCTCTCCCGTTCGAGAAGCTGGTCGACGAGCTCGGCCTGCCGCGCGATCCCTACCGGCCGCCGCTGCTGCGCGCCCTGTTCCAGCTCCTGCCGGACCTGGGCGGTGTGAGCACGGCCCAGGGCGAGGCCACCGGTCTCTCCATGGAGGCGTATGTGCTTCCGATCGAGACCGCCAAGTTCGACCTGGTGGTGAACGCCACCGAGCTTCCCGGCGCGCTGTTCCTGGAGTGGCGCTACGACGCCGATCTGTTCGACGCCGGCACGATCGCCCGCTGGGTCCGGATGTTCGAGGTGCTGGTCGCCGGCTGGCTGGAGGCGCCGACGCGGCGGCTGTCCGAGCTGCCGCTCTTGACCGAGAGCGAGCGGCGCGAGCTGATCGCCCAGGGTGCGGCGGAGAGCTCCCCCGGCCCCGATCGGCGCGCCCTCCCGGCGCTGTTCGAAGAGCAGGTGGACCGCGCCCCGGACGCTCCGGCGCTCACCGCTCCGGACGCCGGTGCGGACGGGAGCCTCAGCTACCGCGAGCTGGATGAACGGGCGAACCGCCTCGCCCGCTGGCTGGTCGCCGCGGGCGTCGTCCCCGGCGACCGGGTGGCCGTCGACCTCGACCGCTCGCCGGAGCAGGTGATCGCCCTCCTCGCCGTGCTCAAGACCGGCGCCGCCTACGTCCCGCTCGATCCTGCCGCGCCGCCCGAGCGCCGTTCGTTCCTGCGCGCCGACAGCGGGGTGACCCGGGTGCTCGACGCGGACTTCTTCGCGCGCGAGGCCGGGGCTCTCGCACGGCAGAGCGACGACCGGCTGCGGCTCTCTCTCGATCCCGATTTGCCGGCGTACGTGATCTATACCTCCGGCTCCACGGGACGCCCCAAAGGGGTGACCGTCTCGCACCGTGCCGTGGCGCGCCTGTTCACGGCCACCGCCCGGTGGTTCGGCTTCTCCGCCACCGACGTCTGGACCTTTTTCCACTCCTATGCCTTCGATTTCTCGGTCTGGGAGCTGTGGGGCGCCCTCCTCTTCGGCGGCCGGCTGGTCGTCGTGCCCTTCTGGGTGAGCCGCGAGCCGGAGGCGTTCGCCGATCTCCTGCGCCGGGAGCGGGTGACGGTGCTCAACCAGACGCCGTCGGCGTTCCGGCAACTGCCCCCGGCGGCGGGGGAGGGTTTGCGGCTGGTGATCTTCGGCGGCGAGGCGCTCGATCCCACCGCGCTGGCCCCCTGGTTCGCGCTGCACGGCGATGAGAGGCCGCGGCTGGTCAACATGTACGGGATCACCGAGACGACCGTGCATGTAACGTACAGACCGCTCACCCGGGCGGATGCCACGCGGCCGGCGAGCCTGATCGGGCGGCCGATCCCGGACCTCTCCCTCCACGTGCTCGACCGCCACCTGCGGCTCCAGCCCGTGGGCGTGCCGGGCGAGCTCTGCGTCGGCGGCGCAGGGCTGGCGCACGGCTATCTCGGCCGGCCGGAGCTGACGGCGGAGCGGTTCGTGCCCGATCCTCATGGAGGGGAGCGGGGGGCGCGGCTCTACCGCTCGGGCGACCTGGCGCGGCGACGGCCGGACGGGGACGTCGAGTACCTGGGGCGGATCGATCACCAGGTGAAGATCCGCGGCTTCCGCATCGAGCTGGGGGAGATCGAAGCGGCGATCGCGGCGCATCCGGCGGTGCGCGAGGTGGTGGTCCTGGCGCGCCGCGACGGCGCGGCGACGGAGAGCCGGCTGGTGGCCTATGTCGTCGCGGCGCCGGGAGGGGCGCCCACGTTCGCCGAGCTGCGCGACGCCCTGGCCGGCCGCCTGCCGGACTACATGCTCCCCGCCGCCCTGGTCCTCCTCGACCGCCTGCCCTTGACCGGCAACGGCAAGGTGGACCGGCGGGCCTTGCCGGCTCCGGAGGCCGCGCCGGCCGCCGCCTCCGGCCGGGATTTCGTGGCGCCGCAGGGCGCGGTCGAGACGGGCCTC
>Ga0209682_10000598_pt1 | contig 12435 bp, 6 predicted proteins | sample DOMMetBare2Fresh_2_FD_187471 | JGI IMG/M metagenome (GOLD analysis project Ga0209682, IMG submission 187471) | Wetland sediment microbial communities from St. Louis River estuary, USA, under dissolved organic matter induced mercury methylation -... | ecosystem: Environmental > Aquatic >...
TCGCCGGCCTTAGATGAGCCCGCGGGAGCGGCGCAGCAGCTCGACGGTCTTCTGGTACTCGATGTCGAAGGCCGCCGTCCCCTCCTGGAGGTGCTTCAGGCGGGCGCGGGCCTCGCGGTCGATCTCGTCGTCGACGTCGAGGTGCTTCCGGAAGATGCCGAAGATCTTCTTCCGCAGGACGTGGTCCTCGGTGAAGACCTCCTCGACGTTGCGGGAGATGAGGAGGAACTCGATCATCTGGCCGATGACGTGCTCGATCCCCTCGTCGCCCATCTTGAAGCCGCGCACGTCGGCCATCTCGCGCTTCACCTGGTTGAAGCGGGAGTGGTCGTAGCCGCGCCGCTCCAGCGCCTCGCGGGTGGCGGCGTTCACGCGCTCCTCGGCGGCCAGGTACTCCTTCATGATGGCCGCCATGTCCATCTCGGCGTCGGCGATGCGCAGCGTCTCCACCTCGACGTCCCCGTCCTGCATGAGGGTCGAGACGACCTCGCGGGCGATGGTGGGGATGACCTTGGGATAGAGCCGCATCGGTTTTCCTCGCCTCGTCGGCCGCAGCCGACGCCGCTGGCCAGGATGTGGAGCCGGAGCGAAGACCGCGGTTCAAAAGGTGAAGCCTTGTAAACCTCGCTGCCCGGTACGGGCAAGGGAAAACTATCCCTTTCCGGCACTTCCTATGCACAGCGAAATTGGCCGGGCCCCTTCAGGCACTCCCGGACCGGGGCGCCAGGAACCCGGCCGAGCGGGCCCGCCGGCGTGCGTCGGGAGGGGCTCCAGCCAGAGGCCTCACGATTCATCACTCCTCTGGGCCCGGGCGAGCCCAGGACGGCGCCTGGCGAGTGGGGAAGGCCATCCCCTCGTGCTCGGCGTCGGAGGCGACTGCCGGACGGAAGTGCTCGGGGCGGCTCCGGGCGCGCCGCCCGCGCGGCCGCAGCCCCGCGAACTGGAAGCGGCGCCCCCGGAGTGGGGACGCCGCTCGGAACGACGGCCAGGCGCGTCAGGCGGCTACGGGGCGCCGTAGATCTTCATGACGGCCTCGAGCAGCTTGAGGGCCTCGGCCTTGGGGCGCTGGAAGGCGTTGCGGCCCATGATGGAGCCGAAGCCGCCACCTTCGGCGATGCCCTTGATCTCCGCCAGCACCTCCTCGGTGCCCTTGGCCTCGCCGCCCGAGAAGATGACGATGCGGCGGCCGTTGAAGGCGCTCTGGATGACGTGGCGCACCCGCTCCGGCAGGGTCTTGGTGGGGATCTGGTACTTCTCGTAGACCTTCTTGGCCTCGGGGTGCTCCACCAGGTCCTTGGGCGGCTTCACCTTGATGACGTGGGCGCCGAGCTGGGCCGCGATCTGGGCGGCGTAGGCGGCGATGTCGACGGCCGTCTCGCCCTCCTTCGACACGCCGGTGCCGCGCGGGTAGCTCCAGACCACCACGGCGAGGCCGTTGGCCTTGGCCTCCTCGGTGAGCTCGCGCAGGTCCTGGTACTGCTCGTTGCGGGCGTCGGAGGCCGGGTAGATGGTGTAGCCGATGGCGGAGCAGCCGAGCCGGACGGCCTCCTTCACCGAGCTGGTCACCGCCGAGATGGGCCCGCCGCCCAGCTTGGAGAGCGAGTCGGAGTTGTTGACCTTGAGGATGATCGGGATCTGGCCGGCGTACTCGGCCGCCGCCGCCTCGATGAAGCCGAGCGGCGCCGCGTAGGCGTTGCACCCGGCGTCGATGGCGAGCTGGAAGTGGTAGCGGGGGTCGTAGCCCTCGGGGTTCGGCGCGAAGGACCGGGCCGGGCCGTGCTCGAAGCCCTGATCGACCGGGAGGATGACCATCTTGCCGGTCCCGGCGAGGCGGCCGGTCATGAGCATGCGGTGCAGCTTGGAGAGGGTCCCCGGGTTGTCGGACTGGTACCAGGACAGGATCTGCTTCACGCGCTCGGTGGTGGCCATGGCTCGGCTCTCCTGCGACAGGTGGATCGTGGCGGGTGGACGAACGGAATCGCTCGGCTCGCCCGGAATCGGCCCGCATCTTCCGGGCAAGCGGGCGCTCGACGCAAGCCTGAACCGCCAGTCAGGGTGGGGCGCCTCGGGATGGTGGCGCGCGCCCGTGAGCGGGAGCCCGGAAGCAGCGGGCCACGTAGCCGCACCCCTCGGCGCGGCAGCGCGCCTCGTCGCGCCCCAGGGCCTGCGGAGAGCGGTCACCGTCGCCGCGCGCCGCCCCCGCCGCCAGCGCCGGCGCCTCGGCGGCCAGGGCCGCGAGCGCCTCCGGCGGGGTTGGCAGCCCGACGGTGCGCAGGTCGCCCCGCAGGAACTGGAGCCCGGCCTCCACCGCGGCGCCGCCGTGGGCGCGCGAGGCCGCCAGGGCGTAGACGAGGAGCTGCAGCCGGTAGCGCTCGGCCGAGCCGGGGCGCGCCAGGGCGTACTTGAAGTCGACGACCTGCAGCGACGGCCCGCGCCTGGCCGGGAGGACGAGGGCGTCGATGGTGCCGTCGAGGTAGCAGGCGGGCTGGCCCGGCTGCCCGGGCCGGTCGGGGCCACCGTCGAGCCTGAGCAGGAACGGCACCTCGCGCCGCAGCCGGCCCTCCGCGGCGGCCGCCGCCAGCGCGCGACCGGGCGGCGCGTCGAGGAAGCGGAGCACCTCCTGGTGGATGCGGCGCACCGCCGGGCTGGCCGGGTCGTAGCCTCGCCGCGCCGCCACGGCGGCCAGCTGGGCGCGCCGCTCGAGGGGTGGGGCCGCCAGCTCCACCTCGGCGAGCATGGCGTGCGCCAGCGTGCCGCGCGCCGTGGCCCGCGCAGGGTCGTCGTCGATGGCGCCGCCGCGATCGCCACTCGGCTCCGGCAGGCCGAGGCGCCGGCCGAGGTGGTGGCGGCGCGGGCAGCGGGCGTACTCGACGAGATCGGTGACGGCGAGCCGGACGGCGGGCAGGGGCGCGGGCGGGGCGAGCGTGGGCGGACGCAGAGACGAGATCGCGGGGGCGACCTCGACCTCGACCTCGACCTCGACCTCGACCCCGACCTCGCTGGAACGAGCCCGCGCCGTGGCCGCCTCCCTGGTCTCGATCCGCCGCACCAGCTCCGGCCGCGCCGCGGCCGCCGTCTCCACGAACCCGCGCCACGAGTCCCCGCCCGCCGCCCCCTCGCCCGAGAGCACGAGCAGGTCGCGCGCCCTCGTCAGCGCCACGTAGAGCAGCCGCCGCGACTCGGCCGACGCCGCGCGGCGATCCTCGACCCGCGCCGCCTCGAGCGAGGAGGTGGCCCGGAAGGCCTCCGCGACCGGGTCGTACCAGGCGGCGCAGATCCGCCCCGTGGCGTCGAGCCGTGCCCGATCGGTGTCGCTGCGCGCCCGGGCGCCGAGGTCGGGAACGAAGACCACCGGCCACTCCAGCCCCTTGGCCTGGTGGATCGAGAGGATCGACACGGCGTCGGCGCCGTCGAGGTCGGCCTCCGGCTCGCGCGGCGGCCGTGCGGCGAGCGCCCTCCAGCGGGCCGCCAGCTCCACCGCCGAGCCCCCTGCGGCGCCGAAGCGGCGCGCCAGCTCCAGCGCCTTCTCCAGGTTGCGCCGCCGCCGCTCCCCCTCCGGGGCGGCGGTGAGCGCGGCGTCGAGGTCGAGCCGCTCCACGGCCCGCTCGAGGAGCTGGTGCGGCGCCTCGCGCCCGGCGCGGGCGCGCAGCTCGCGCCATGTCTCGAGGAAGGTGGCGAGCCGCCCCCGCTCCCCCTCCTCGAGGCCGGGCGGCAGCGGCGCGTCGGCGCCGGCCAGCCGCGGCAGGCCGGCGGCCGCGAGCAGGAGGAGCGCCCCGTCGCTCACGGCGCAGAGCGGCGAGCGCAGCAGGGCGGCCCAGGCGAGGCCATCCTCGGGATCGGCCAGGGAGGCGAGCAGCTCGGCGAGATCCCGCACCTCGGGCGCCTGGTAGAAGCCGCCGCCGCGGGCCACCCGCACCGGGATGCCGGCCTGGCGCAGGGCCCGCTCGTAGGGGCCGAGGGCGGTGAGCCGGCGGAAGAGGATGGCCACGTCGCCGTGGCGCGGTCGGCGCGGCCGCTCGGCGCCGTCGGGCCCCCGCTCCAGCACCGGGACGCCCGCCGCGCCCGAGACCAGGGCGCCGATGCGCGCCGCCAGCGCCGCCGCCTCCCGCTCGCGCCGCTCCTCGGCCAGCCCCTTCTCGCCGTCCACCAGCAGCTCGGCGGCGGGGCGCGGCCCGCCCGGGCCGGCCGACCGCCGCGCCACCAGGCGGTCGGCCGGGTCGAAGGCGATCTCGTAGGGGCGCGGCGCCTCGCCGGCGGGAGGCCGCAGCGCCACGGCCGAGACCTCGTTGACCAGCCCGAGGATGGCCGGCGAGGAGCGGTGGTTGTCGGCCAGGTGGAGCACGCGGCCGGCGCCTCCGGCGCAGCGCGCGATCACGCCGGCGAAGACGGACACGTCGGCGCCGCGGAACCGGTAGATGGACTGCTTGAGATCCCCCACCGCCACGAAGAGCGGCCCGGCGAGGCGCTCGAAGAGCTCCTGCTGCACGCCGTTGACGTCCTGGTACTCGTCGACGAGGAGGGCCCGCAGCCGGCCGCGCAGCTCGGCCTGCAGCGCGCCGTCGCGGGCCAGCAGCTCGCGCGCCCCGGTGAGGAGGTCGTCGAAGTCGAGGGCCGGCGCGGCGCGCTTGGCGGCGGTGAAGCGCGCCTCGGCCTCGGCCACCAGCGCGGCCAGCTCGGCCCGCTGCGGCGCGCCCAGGGTCTCGGCGGCGGCCGCCTCGAGCGCCTCGGCCGCCTCGCCGAGCTCGTCGCGGAGCGCCTTGAGGTGCTCCTCCCCCTTGCCGGTGCGCCGCCCCTTCACCGCCGCCGCCAGCGCCCCGAGGCGAGCCAGCGCTGCCGGGTCGAGTGGTCCCGCCCGGTCCTCAGGCCCGAGCGCGTCCACGGCGCGGCCGAGCTGCTCGACGAGCTGGCGCGCCCCGGCCGTGCGGGCGTCGGCGCGCGCCGAGAGGGCCCGGTGGGCGGCGTCGAGGAGCCGGTGGCGCAGCGCCTCGGCGAGCCCCGGCTCGGCGGTGGCCGGCCGGGGCGGCGAGCGGTCGCCGCGGGTGGCCCGCTGGCGCACCAGCCCGGCCACGAGCTCGGCGAGGCCGCCGCGCCCGCCGGCGCCGCCGCCGGCCGCCGCGCCGAGGCCGGCCGCGAGCTGGCGCGCCGCAGGTCGCCCGGCGTCGAGCGCCGCCACCACGGCGGCGCGCGCCGCCTCCGCCAGCAGCGCCGCGGCGCGCTCCTCGTCGAGGACCTCGAAGTCGGGGTCGAGCCCCGCCTCGGGGGCGTGCTCCCGCAGCAGGCGGGCGCAGAAGCCGTGGATGGTCCCCACCGCCATCCGGTCGAGGGCCCGCAGCCGCTCGCCCCAGGCGACCCCGTCCTCGCCCGCGGCCGCGGCGGCGCGGGCGGCCACGGCCTGGCGCAGCCGCCCGGACAGCTCCTCGGCCGCCTTCTCCGTGAAGGTGATGGCGACGATGGCGCCCGGCTCCACCGGCTCGCCGGTGGCCTCTCCCGAGAGCAGCCGCACGCAGAGCTCCACCAGGGCGGTGGTCTTGCCGGAGCCGGCGCCGGCCGAGACGGCGGTGGGGGCCGCCAGCTCGAAGAGGGCGAGGGCGGCGGGGGACCAGACGATGGTGGTCGGGGGGGAGGTCGGGCCGGTCACGTCGCCTCCTCCCCGCCCGCGTCGGCCACGCCCTCGAAGCGGCAGACCGCTCCGAAGGGACACCCCTCGCAGTCGCGGCTCCGGATGGGCAGGTCGCCCGCCCGGATGCGCCGGATCGAGGCCACCACCGCCTGCGCCAGGGCCGCCTCGTCGGGCGCTCCCTCCACCGGCTCGAGCCGCCCGGCGCTGCGCAGGAGCTGGTAGGTGGCGGCGCCGCGGCGCCCTGGGAGCTCGCGGGCGGCGGCCAGCAGGTAGAGCGGCACCTGGAAGCTCTCCACCCCGAAGGACTCCGGCTCGAGGAGCGCCCGGTGGCGGTCGCCGCTGCGCGAGTTCTTGTAGTCGATGACCAGCAAGCGCTCGGGCGAGGCGTCCACCCGGTCGATGCGCCCCTGCACCAGCACCGCCTCGCCGTCCGCCTCGAGCCGCAGCGGGGGCCGGCCCGAGCGGCCGCCGAAGGCGTGCTCCAAGAGGCGCGGGGCGAGCTCGCCCGCCGCGGCCGCCTCGGCCGCCACCAGCCGGTCGAGGCGGGCCAGCACCGCCTCGCGCCGTGCCGCCCAGACGACCGGATCACCGGTGCGCCCGGCCCGCTCGAAGCGGGCCAGCAGTCCGAGCGCGGCGGCGCGGGCCTCGGCACGGTCCGCCTCGGCGGCCGCCCCCTCCAGCGCCGGCGGCCAGGCGTTCCGCTCCAGCCTGGCGCGCACCCAGCGCTCCATCACCCCGTGCAGCAGGCTCCCCTCGTCGCGCGGGTCGATGTCGAGCCCGGTCGCCTCGGGATCGGTCAGCCCGACGCCGAGGGTGAGGAGGAGCCGGAACGGGCAGCGGGCGTGGCGCTCGAGGAGGGTGGGAGACCACTCGGCGGGAAGGCGTGCCGCCAGGGCGGCGAGCCCCGGGCCCCTGACCGCCCCGGCGTGCGGCGAGCCGCGGCGGGCGAAGACGGCCTCGCGCCGCTCCGCCTCGATGGCCCCGCGCGCCTGGGCCGAGGCGGCGCGCGCCGCGAGGCCGCTCCCGGCCAGGGCCGCCGCCGCCGCCGCGCCCGCCGCAGGCCCCTGGCGTGCCAGCCTGGCTGCCGCGCGCAGGGCCTCGCGGACGGTGCGGGCCTCCGGGAGCGGCGCGTCCTCCTGCGGCGCCCCGGCGCCCACGCCCACGGCGCGCAGCGCCTCGGCCAGCAACGGCGCGGGCTCGGTGGCCGGGCCCTCCACCGGCCAGCCCACCGCCACCACCTCGCGTCCCGCCGCCACGGCGCAGGCGACGTGGTGGAGCGCCTCGGCGCGCCGGGCCGCGGTCCCGGGGAGGGCGGCGCGGCCCAGCAGCCCGTTCACCGCCTGGCGCTCCGGCTCGCGCAGCAGCGCCTCGGGGCGCGGCGGGACGGGGACGGCGCCGCGGGCGCAGCCGAGGAGCAGGGCGGCCCGCGCGGTCCGGCCCGGCGCGTCGTCGAGCCCCCACAGCTCGGCCGCCCCGGCCGCCGGCTCGCCGGTGGCCGGCAGGGTCGCAGCGCCCACGGCCAGCTCCAGCAGGTCGCGAAAGGCGCCGGCCTCGAGCCGGACGTCGCCACGTCCGACCAGCGCCAGGGCCCGTGCCAGGCCGTCGGCCACCTCGTCCAGCCGGGCCAGGGCGGCCAGGTCGCGGGCCGCCAGCGCCGGGTCGCCGCGCGCCGCGCGCCGGCGGATCCCGGCTGCGTCGAGGAAGCCGGTGAGGCGAGCGGCGTGGTGGGCCGGCGTGGCGGCGCCCGCGAGCGGGCGGAGCGCCTCGGCCAGGGCCTCCAGCCCGTCGGCGGCGCGGGTCAGCGCCGCGCGCTCCGTCGAGGCGGACCCGGCGTCGAGCGACGCCGCCCGGCGCCGCAGCGCGGCCTCCGGCGCCACCCGCCCCTCCACCGCGCCGGCGCGCTCGAGGAGCCGCACGAGGCGGCCGGTGGGACCGGGCTGGGCCAGGTAGGGCGAGGCGGAGAGCCGTTCCGCGGCCCGGCGGTCGAGCCCGCCCACCGCCGCCCCGAGGGCGTCGAGCACGGCGCGCACCGGGGGCAGGTCGGCGAGGGGCGGGCCGCGGCCGGACGCGAAGGCCATCCCCTCCTCGGCGAAGGCCCGGCGCAGCGGCTCGGCGGCGGCGCCCGGCGAGGGGTGGAAGATGGCCACCTCCCCCGCGTCGAGCCCCGCCTCCGCCAGCCGGGCCACCGCGCGGGCGGCCTGCGCCGCCTCGCCGGCCTGGCCCGCGCCGGGGAGCGCCAGGACCCGGCCGAGGCCCCCGGCCACCAGGCTGCCGATCCCGGCCGCGGGTGAGGCGTCGGCTGGCACCACGCCAGGCCCCCCGAGGGCCCGCAGCAGCGCCGCGGGCACCGCCGCCCGCGCGGGGTCGTCGATCGGCGAGGTGACGAGCTCGATGGCCCGGCGGCGCGACAGCTCGTGGAGCGCCTCGACGCGGCGCAGGAACGGCTCGGCGGCGGCCGACAGGGCCGGCCGGTCCGGGAAGGCCGGGGCGTGGAACCGGGTGGCGGCGGCGCGCTCGGAGAGCGCCGTCACGAGCTCCCACTCCCCCGGCGCGAACGAGGTGAAGCCGTCCACCACCAGCAGGTCGAGGGTGCGCCCGCCGGCCAGCTCGGCCCCGCGCCGCACCGCCGCGGCCGCCGCGCGGGCCGCGGCCGGGGCGTCGAGGACGCCGAGCGCCTCCAGCCGCGCCTGGTAGGCTTCGAGGGCCGCCGCCAGCGAGGCGAGCCGCTCGCCGGCCGTGCCCGCCAGCCCGGCCGCAGCCCGCCGGGCCACCAGCACCGGCACCTCGCCGCGCCGCAGCTCGGCGAGCGCCGCCGCCAGCGCGCCGGCCAGGCCCGACCCGGGGGCGGCCTCGCCGAGCCCTCCGCCGGCCGCCCGCGCCGCCTCGATCGCCAGCAGCCGCTCCGCCAGCGGCGGCAGGGTGGGGCGCCGGTCGCCCGCCGAGGCGAGGAGCGAGGCCGCCAGCGCGCCGGGGGTGGTGACCTGCGGCCCGAAGAGCAGGCCGCCCTGCGCATCGCACAGGCGGCGGGCGGCCCGCTTCGCCTGGAGCGGCGTGGGGACGAGGACGAGGGCGGTCACGGCGGCCGGGAGGATACGCCCCGGCCCTGACTGCGCGAGGGGGCTAGTCGCCGGCCGCCGGCAGCATCGACGCGACCAGCTGGGAGAGCCGCGACAGGTCGAAGGGCTTCTGCAGGCGGTGGATGGCGCGCGACTCGAGGAGGTCCTGGGTGGCCTGGTCCAGGTCGCCGCCGTGGATGACCACCACCCGCTCCGCCAGGCTCGGCGCCAGCTCGCGGATGCGGCCGAGGAGCGCCAGCCCGTGCATGTGCGGCATGGCCAGGTCGAGCACCAGGACGTCGAAGCGCTCGCCCCCCTCGATGCGCCGCAGCGCCTCGCGCGGGTCGGTGCAGGCCACCACCTCGTGCTGCTGCGAGAGGTCGCGCTGCATGGAGAGGCAGATGAGCGGCTCGTCGTCCACCACCAGCACGCGCGGGCGGGCCGTCCCGGCGGCGGGTAGTGGCACCGCCGCCTTGAGCGAGACGCGGAAGGTGGTGCCGCGCCCGGGCTCGCTCTCCACCGTGATCTCGCCCCCCAGCCCGGTGACGATGCCATGGCAGATGAAGAGCCCCAGCCCCGTCCCGGAGCCGACCGGCTTGGTGGTGAAGAAGGGGTCGAACACCCGGGCGGCGGTCTCCCGGTCCATGCCGGCGCCGGTGTCCTCGATCTCCACCAGCACCCGCCCGGCCGCCTCGTCGTGGCGGGTGGAGAGGCGGATGGTGTTCCGGTCGGCGTGTCCCGGCTCGATGGCCTGCGCGGCGTTGACGAGCAGGTTGAGGAAGACCTGGCCGAGCCGGGCGTGGCCGCCCTGCACCTTGGGGACCGGTCGGAGGTCGCGCACCAGGCGGGCCCGCTGGCGCACCTCGCCGTCGGCCACGCGCGCCGCGAACTCCAGCACCGCCACCACGTCGGTGGGGCCGGCCTCGGTGCGCGGCGCCCCCGAGGCGTAGGTCCGCAGGTCCTGGACGATGGTGCGGATCCGCTCGGCCCCCTCCTCGCAGTCGGCCAGCGAGGCCTCGATCTCGAGCCAGGCCGGTCCCAGCGCCGCCGCGTGGTCGGCGAGCCGGCGCTTGGCCCAGCTCAGGTTGGCGATGACGAAGGCCAGCGGGTTGTTGACCTCATGGGCCACCCCCGCCGAGAGGGTCCCCAGCGAGGCCAGGCGCTCCGAGATCTGCAGCCGCGCCAGCATGCGGCGCCGCTCGTCCACGTCGCGCAGGATGGCCACGCAGGCCATCTGGTGGCCGTCGCCGTCGGTGAGCGGGACGGCCACCAGCTCGACCGCCAGGTCCCCGCCGTCCTTGCGGCGCAGCAGCCGCTCCTCGGCGACGCGCTCCCCGGCGGCGGCGCGGGCCAGCACCGCCTCGCCCAGCTCGTCCTTGCGATCCGGCGTGAGCAGCTCGCCGGGGCGCCGGCCCACCGCCTCGGCGCGCGTCCAGCCCAGCATGGCGGTGGCGCGTGCGTTCCAGTCGAGGATGGTCCCGTCCAGCCCCACGGCCATGACGCCGTCGGAGAGGCTGTCGAGGAGCCGGGACTGGCGGCGCAGCTCCTCCTCGGCGCGCCGCCGGTCGGTCACGTCCATCACGGTGCCGGCCACGCGGATGACCTGGCCGGCCTCGCCGGTGAAGGCCTCGCCCCGCATGGCCAGCCAGGCCCAGCCGCCGTCGGCGCGCCGCAGCCGCAGCTCCACCTCGAGCCGCGCCTCGGGGCCGACCAGGGCCCGCAGCCGCTCCTGCAGGGGGGCCCGGTCGGCGTCGTGCACCCGGGACCACAGCTCGCCCTGGCGCGGCTCGGTGCTCTCCATGCCGCGCGCCGCCTCGCGGGCGACGCTGCCCGAGAAGGTCAGGTGGCCGGTGGAGGCGTCCCACTCCCAGGCCCCCACGCCGGCCGCCGCCAGCGCCTGGCGCAGCCGCACCTCCTCGGACCCGGCCTGGCCGGGCGGGCCGAAGAGCAGCTCGGTGGCCGTGCCGAGCTGGATGCGATCCCCCGGGGCCAGCACCGCCGAGCGGACCTTCACGCCATTGACGAAGGTGCCGTTGGTGGACCCCAGGTCGTGGGCCGCCACCTCGCCGTCCGGCCCGGTGGCCACGCGCGTGTGGCGGCGCGAGATGCCGCCGTCCTCCATCCGCACGTCGGCCTCGGCGCCGCGCCCCACCACCAGCTCGTCGCCGGAGAGCTCGTAGAAGGCGCCGATGAGGGAGGGCTGGGTCGAGGCCACCACCAGCAGGCCCGGCCGGCCGGGCTCGCGCCCCGATCCCCGCGGACCGAGGTCCACCCGCGTGGCGTCGCCGCCCGCGGCGCGGTCCCCCGACGCCATGGCGCGGAGGGGGGTGGGCCTGGCCCTCAGCTCGGTCGGTCGCACGCGGGACGGCCCTATTGGCAGGCGCCGCAGTCGGCCGCGCAGCTGTCCCAGCTCGTGCCGGCGCCGCAGCGCTCCTGGGGATCGCAGCGGCCGTCGCCGCAGGTGCTCAGGGCGCTGGCGCCGAAGCGGGTGGCGAGCGGGCGGTAGGTCTTGCCGTCGACGGTGCAGGTCTCCCACCCGATGCCGTCGGCCGTGGGGACGCAGAGCTGCGAGCACTCGCCCGCGTTCAGGATGGGCGGGCAGTCCCGGTCGGAGCCGACGGAGGCGGGGTCGAAGGCGCAGGCGCGCCTGCTCGACTGCGCGGCGGACCAGGGATAGCCGTGGTCGATGCCGGAGAACAGGCCTTCGCCCGTGAAGACGTTGCCGAAGAAGCAGGCCTCCCGCTCGGGGTAGTCCTCCAGCTCGGTGGGGCCACGGGCGATGGGCTGCCCGGCGGCGTCGAGCCCCTCGACGGCGATGGGGATCTCGATGCCGAACTTGTTGACGTGGGCGGCCAGGCAGGCCGACACGAGCTGCTGCTCGACGTCGCTGATGGGCTGCCCCTCGATCCAACCCGGCGTGAGGCCGAGGTTGCCCATCCAGGTGAGGGTCTGCCCCGTCACCGGGCTGGTGTAGCTGAAGCTCTGGTCCGCCGGTGCACCGCAGCGCACCACGTACTTCATGAGGATCTCGTTCATCTCCGGCGCCGCCTCGAACCAGTCGCCGAAGGCCGGGGCGCCCAGGGCGGCGGCGGTCAGGCCGTTCACGCTCATCCCGTTCACACTCATCCCGTTCACACTCATCCCGTTCACGCTCATCCCGTTCACGCTCATCCCGTTCACGCTCATCCCGTTCACGCTCATCCCGTTCTCCGACATGGCCGCGGAGATGGACTCGCCCAGCCCGGGCTCGGCCGCGGTGGTGAGGGTGGGCCGGCCTTCCCGGGCGCAGCCGAGCAGCACCAGCGTGGAGGCGGCGGCGGCCAGGACCATCCGGACGCTGCGTGAAGTAGAGGTCGTCATGGGCTGCACTCCGATCGGCTCGGTGCGGGACGCTGGTGCGTGGTGCGAACGAGGCCATGCTAGGCATCCGGGCGAAGGCCGCAAGGTGGGCCTCTGGCGTCAAGGCCCCGCACCAATGCCACCGCACTGGTCGTGCTGCGGCGCGCACCTTGGGCCGGCGACACCTGAACCGACGACGACCCGGACGCCGCGTCCCGGCTCGTCCCCGGCGCAGGTGACCTGGCATGGCCCCCCTGCCCCGGGCGCACGGGACAGATCGTCCCTGGAGGCGCGCCCGGCCAGGCGGTGGCGCGCCGTCCGGCCGCGCGCGCCGGCGCCCCGCCCCGTGATCGTGGGATGTCGGAAAAAAGCGCACTGACGGTGAGTCCGGCCCGCACCGGACGGCCCGCCGCGGTGGGG
>Ga0209682_10000599_pt1 | contig 12418 bp, 13 predicted proteins | sample DOMMetBare2Fresh_2_FD_187471 | JGI IMG/M metagenome (GOLD analysis project Ga0209682, IMG submission 187471) | Wetland sediment microbial communities from St. Louis River estuary, USA, under dissolved organic matter induced mercury methylation -... | ecosystem: Environmental > Aquatic >...
CGCCTCCCTGGAGGCGAAGCTCCGCCAGCTCCCGGTCGCGGAGCTCTCGCGGAGCGCCGTGGCGACCCTGGAGCGGCTGGACGGGCTGCTGGAGCGGCTCGACGGGGACGACGGCCTGCTGGCGAGCGCGCGGCGCTCCTCCGACGCCCTGGGCGACGTGGCCGGCCCTCGCCTGGCGGCCAACATCGATCAGACCGGGCGCGACCTGCGCGAGGCGGCGGTGGCGGTGCGGCAGCTCGCCGAGGCGCTCCAGCGCGACCCGGACATGCTCCTCAAGGGGCGCGCCAAGGTGCAGCCATGAGGCCGCGCTCCGGGCTCCTCGTCGTCCTGGCCCTCTCCGGCTGCGCGCTCCTCGGGAAGGGGGAGCCGCTCGTGCCGCGCCACTTCAGCCCGGCGCTCGAAGCCGATCCGGCCGCCCCCCGGGCGCGCCCCGGGCTGCAGCTCAGGCTCGGCCGGGTCGAGGGCTGGTCGCACCTGCGGGAGCCGATGGTGGTGCGCGACGCCGGCGGCGAGCTCACGCTTGCGGAGGGCCGGCTCTGGACCGAGCGGCCCGAGGTCTACCTGCGCCGCGCCCTGGCGCGGGCGCTCTTCGAGGACCGCGGCGTGGTCGAGGTGGTCTCTGGGCGCGCCGCCACGCTCGAGGTCGAGCTCACCGCCTTCGAGGAGGTCCTGGAGCCGCACCTGGCGCGGCTGGAGGCGCGGCTCTCGCTCCGCGACGATCGGCTCGGGCTGCTCGAGGAGACCTTCACGGTGGAGCAGCCGGTGGCCAGGGCCCCTGGCGCCGACCGGCTCCACCCCGTGGTGGAGGCCTTCTCGGTGGCCCTGCGCACCGCGGTGGCCCGCATGGCCGACCGGGTGGTGGCGCGGCTCTCGGAGCCGCGCCTCCCGGAGCCAGGGGCGCGCTAGTTAGTGCGCCCCGCGGGCGGCCAGGACGGCCGGGATGGTCATGGAGAAGATCCGGAGGTCCCCCCAGAGCGACCAGCGGTCGATGTACTGGAGGTCGAGCTCCATCCAGCGCTCGAAGGAGACGTCGCTGCGGCCGCCGATCTGCCAGGTGCAGGTGATGCCGGGCCGGACGCTGAGCCGGCGCCGCTGGGCGGGCTGGTACCGCGCCACCTCGCTCGGCAGGGGCGGCCTGGGGCCGACGATGCTCATCTCGCCGCGCAGCACGTTCCAGAACTGGGGGAACTCGTCGAGCGAGGCGCGCCGGATGAGCTGGCCGACGCGGGTGACCCGCGGATCGTGGCGCATCTTGAAGACCGGCCCGGAGGCCTCGTTGCTGGCGCGGAGCGCGCCGAGCTGCGCCTCGGCGTCCAGGTGCATGCTGCGGAACTTGTAGAGGCCGAACTCCCGGCCGTTCAGCCCGACCCGCCGCTGGCGGAAGAGCGCCGGCCCGGGCGAGTCGCGCCGGATGGCCAGCGCGACGCCGGCCAGCACCGGCGCCATGAGGAGGAGGACCAGCCCGCTCACCAGGACGTCGAAGCAGCGCTTGGCCGCCAGCGCGACCTCGTCGGTGGGGGCGGACGAGTAGGCCAGCGTGGGCAGGCCGTCCAGATCACCCGGCTCCAGCCGAACGGAGCCGTGGCGGAGGAGGTCGAAGCAGAACCGGACCGTGATCCCCCGCTGCTCGCACTGCCGCGCCGCGGCCTGGACCTGGCCGAGCCGCTCCAGCGGGACGGCAAAGACCACCTCGTCCAGGATCTCGGCCTGGAGCAGCGCCTCGAGCTCGCCGAGGTGGCCCAGGCCGCCCGGCGCCACCGCCTCGGCCTCCTCGCGGACGTAGCCGGCGAAGGCGTAGCCCCACTCCGGGTGCTGGGCGAAGCGGGCCACCACCTCGGTGGCGAGCCCGCCCTGGCCGACCACGGCGAAGCGCCGCGCCACCGAGCCCCGCAGGAGCGCCGCCGCCTGGCGCACCGCCAGCCGCCCGGCCAGGAGGAGCAGGAGGGCGCTGGCGGGGTAGAGCCCGAGGACGGCGCGCTCCAGGCCCGGGCCGAGCCAGAGGGGCGCCGCCAGGGCGACCCCGAAGACCACCAGCGAGAGCACCCGGACCAGGGGGGCGACGGTCGCCGTGACCGGCTGGGCCCCGGGGCCCTGGTAGAGCCGGAGGACGGAGGAGGCGGCCACCCAGAGGAGCAGCACCAGGGTGAGGAGGGGGAAGTAGCCGGCGGTCGGTAGCCCGCGCGCCGCCGCCCCGAAGGAGGGCACCGCCGCGTAGGCCACCCCGAGGCCCGCCACCAGCGCGAGCGGGTCGAGGACGCGCAGCCCGCCCTGGACCAGGCGAGCCCGCTGCCTCAGCATGCGGCCCCCTGGCGGCCTGCCGTCCTAGATGGCACGGCGCCCCTGGATGACGCGGACCAGCACGATGACGACGGCGGCCACCAGGAGGATGTGGATGAAGCCGCCCATGGTGGTGGAGGTGACGAGCCCGAGGGCCCAGAGGACGAGGAGGATGATGCCGATGGTCCAGAGCATGACGCCGCCTTTCTAGGAGCTGATCCAGGTGGAGAGCACCGGCCGTGCCAGCCCTGGCCCAGCGCCGCACACCCGTCACCGCGGCCTGGTCCGGCTGGCCTGCCGTGGCTGGAAACGGCAAGCCGATGCCAGGGCGGCCGTTTGCGAACGTCCGTGAACGGGCCGGGAGAGCCGCCGCGCCTCGGCCGGGCCTGTGGCGCTGTGGCCCCACGCCGCCACTGGCTGGCGCGGTGGGTGCAGGACCCCAGGGTGAAAGGACGGACAGCATGAAGACTCTCTTGGGAAGCCTCGTCGCGCTGGCGCTCACCGGTTGCTTCGCGACGGTCGGGCCGGACGGCCAGGTCGCGGGCGGCGAGGCGACACTCTCCATCGGCCTCCCGGCGGTGCTCCCGCCGCTCATCGTGGTGGAGCCGGGCGTGAGCGTCGCCCGGGACCTGGACCGCGAGGTGTTCTACGCCGACGGCTACTACTGGGTCCGGCAGGACCAGGCCTGGTACCGCTCCCACGACCATCGGGGCGGCTGGACCCGGGCCGAGGAGCGCTACGTGCCGCCGGTGATCGCCCGGTCGCCGCCCGGCCGCTATCGCCACTACCGCGGCGACGACGACCGCGGACCGCGCGACGGGGATCGCCGCTAGGGCGCACCCCGTGACCCCCCTCCAGAGACCGCCAGGCGCAGCCGGCGAGCCGGCGGCGCCGGTCGCGCGCGGCGGCTCGAACGTCCCGTTCCCCATCGTCGGCGTGGGCGCGTCGGCCGGCGGCCTGGAGGCCTTCCGCCAGCTCCTCACGCTGATCCCGCCCGACTCCGGGCTGGCCTTCGTGCTGGTGCTGCACCTCGAGCCCGGCCGGGCCAGCCAGCTGAGCGACGCGCTGGCCTCGGCCACCACCATGAAGGTGGCGCAGGCGGCCCAGGGCGACCGCATCGAGCCGAACCACGTCTACGTCATCCCGCCCGGCACGCAGATGGCCCTGGAGCGAGGCGCGCTGAGGCTCTCCCCGCTGGAGGGCGACGCCCGCCGGCCGCACCTGCCCATCGACCACTTCCTCGAGTCCCTGGCGTCCGAGCGGGGTCGGCGGGCCATCGGGGTGGTCCTCTCCGGCTCCGCCTCCGACGGCACCGCCGGGCTGGCGGCCATCCGGGCGCAGGGCGGGATCACCTTCGCGCAGGATCCGGCCTCGGCCCGCTTCGGCGGGATGCCGCAGAGCGCCGTGGACGCGGGCGTGGTGGACCTCTGCCTCCCGCTGCCGTCGCTGGCGGTCGAGCTCACCCGGCTGGCGCGCCACCCCTACCTCCGGCGCAGCGAGCCGCTCTCCGCGACGCCGGGCGGCACCGCCGCCCTCCCGGAGGTCCTGGCGGAGCTGCGCGAGCGGACCGGCGTCGACTTCGGCGAGTACAAGCCGGCCACCCTGACGCGACGGCTGGCCCGGCGCATGGCGGTGCGGAAGGTGAGGGATCTGGCGGCCTACCTGGAGGTGCTGCGGCGCGACGTGACGGAGGCCCCGGCGCTGCTCGACGACCTGCTCATCAAGGTCACCTCCTTCTTCAGGGACCAGAGCGGCTTCGACGAGCTGGAGCGCGTCGCCCTCCCGGAGATCCTGGGCCACAAGGGGCCGGCCGAGCCGATCCGCGCCTGGGTGATCGGGTGCTCCACCGGCGAGGAGGTCTACTCGCTGGCCATCTCCATCATCGAGCAGCTCGGCGAGGCCGCCCCGGTCCGCCCGATCCTGGTGTTCGGCACCGATCTCAGCGAGCAGGTCATCGAGGCGGCGCGGGCCGGGGTCTTCTCCGACGCGTCGGTGCGCGGGCTGGGGGAGGAGCGCCTCCGCCGCTTCTTCACCCGGACCGACCGCGGCTGGCGCGTCGCCCAGGCGCTGCGCGAGCGGTGCGTCTTCGCCCGGCACGACGTGGCGCGCGATCCCCCCTTCTCCAGGCTCGACCTGGTGAGCTGCCGGAACGTCCTCATCTACTTCGGCCAGGCGCTGCAGCGGCGCGTGCTGGCGGTGGCCCACTACTGCCTCAACCAGCCCGGCTACCTGCTGCTGGGCCGGTCGGAGAGCGCCTCGGGGGTGCCGAGGTGGTTCGCCCCGGTCAGCACCGGGGGGCGGCTCTTCCGGCGCCGGCCGGGGCCGAGCACCTTCCGCTTCGCCGCCCACGCCGGCCCCTTCCTCCTCCCGCACCACCCGGCGGTGGTCGACGGTCCGGCGCCGCCGCGGTCCGACGCGGCCCTGGTCCGCCACGTGGACGACCTGGTGCTGGCGCGCTACGGCCCCCCGGGCGTGCTGGTGAACGAGCGGCTGGAGGTGGTCCAGTACCGCGGCAAGACCGGGCCCTACCTCGAGGCGCCGGCCGGGGAGCCCGAGAGCCTGGTCCTCAAGCTGGCCCGCCCGGGCCTCTCGGTGCCGCTGCGCGTCGCGCTGGCGCAGGCGCGCCAGAGCGCGGCCCCGGTGCGCAAGGAGCGGGTGCCGGTGGACGGCGACGAGGCCGGCCGGAGCTGCGACCTGGTGGTCCTCCCGGTCGATCCGAAGGCCGGCGGCGAGGGATCCTACCTGGTGCTCTTCGAGGAGCGCCCGCGCACCCCGGCGGCCGAGCCCGGCGCGGAGCCGGCCGGCCCGGCCGCCCCAGGCGACGACGCGGCCCGCCTGGCCCTGGAGGAGGAGCTCGCCTCCACCAAGACGTACCTGGCGGTGCTGCTCGAGGAGCACGGCCGCGGCACCGACGCCCTGGCCACCTCCAACGACGAGCTGGTGTCGGGCAACGAGGAGCTGCAGAGCCTCAACGAGGAGCTGGAGACCGCCAAGGAGGAGCTCCAGGCGAGCAACGAGGAGCTCACCACCGTCAACGACGAGCTCCACCACCTCAACCACGACCTCCAGCTCGTCAACGCCGACGTGCTCAACCTCCTCGACGCGGTCGAGCTCCCCATCCTGATCCTCGACGGGGACCGGCACATCCGCCGCTTCACCGGGCGCGCCGCCACCTTCATGGGCCTGAAGCCGGCCGACGTCGGCCGCCGCATCGACGAGGTGGACCTCCCGGTCCAGGCGCCCGACCTGGAGTCCTGGATCTCCCGGGCCATGGAGAATGCCATCCTGGTGGAGGCGGAGGTCCAGGACGGCACCGGGCGCTGGCACCGGCTCCAGGTCCGGCCCCACCGGGCGGTGGACGGCAGCACCGACGGCGCCATCCTGACGCTGGTGGACATCGACGCCCTGCGCCACGAGGTGATCGGCGCGCAGTGGGCGCGCGACTACGCCCGCAGCATCGTGGAGGCGGTGCAGGTGCCGCTGGTGGTCCTCGACGCGGAGCTCCGCGTCCTCTCGGCCAACGCGGCCTACCACGGCCTCTTCGGGGACGATCCGGCCGGGACCGAGGGGCTGGGCTTCTTCGAGCTCGGGACCGGGGCGTGGGAGACGGCGGCGCTGCACCGCGCGGTGGCCGCCGTGCGCGACGACCTGGGGCGCTTTCAGGGGCTGGTGCTGGAGCGCGACGTCCCGGGCGCCGGGCGCCGCATCACCTCGGTCTCCGGCTGCGCCGTGCCCGTGCCCGGCGGGCGGCCGATGGTCCTCCTGGCCATCGAGGACGTCACCGAGCGGCAGCGGGCCGAGCGCCACCAGGCCGGCCTGCTGCAGCTCGCCGAGGAGGCCAGGCTCCGGGCGGAGCACGCCGACGGGGCCAAGGACGTGCTGCTCGGCAACCTCTCCCACGAGCTCCGCACGCCGCTCACCACCATCTTGCTCCAGGCGGAGCTGCTGCAGGGCGGGCGCCTCGACGCGGACGGCGTGAAGCGCGCCGGCGCCTCCATCGAGGACAACACCAAGCGGCAGGTGCAGCTCGTGGAGGACCTGCTGGACGCCTCCCGCAGCCGGGCCGGCAAGCTCGTGCTGGCGCAGGAGGTGGTGGACTGGCGGGCCCTGGTGGCGGCCGTGGTGGAGGCCTCACGGGCGGAGGCGGCCGCCGCGTCGGTGGTGCTGGAGCTCTCGCCCGAGGGCGGGTCGCCGCGCTGCGAGGGCGACGCCGGGCGACTCAAGCAGGTGGTCGGCAACCTGGTGGGCAACGCCATCAAGTTCACGCCCGCCGGCGGCAGCGTGCGGCTGCGGGTCGACGCCATCGACGGCGTGGCGCGCCTGGTGGTGGCCGACACCGGGCGGGGCATGGGCGCCTCGTTCCTCCCGCACGTCTTCGAGCGCTTCGCGCAGGAGGGGGCCGCCGGCCAGGGTGGCGGGCTCGGCCTCGGCCTCGCCATCGTGCAGGAGCTGGTCAAGCTCCACGGCGGCAAGATCGCGGCGGCGAGCCCCGGCCTCGACCTCGGCTCGACCTTCACCGTCACCTTGCCGCGGCTGGGAGGGCACGGTCCGGCACCGGAGTAGCTGCGACTCACGCTCAGTAAAGATGGATCCCAGGCGGCTCGAAGGGGCGCTACCGAACGTTCACTCGATCCGACCCAAACGTTCTGAGCCGGCCGCCCCCGAGCGGGGTACCATCTGCTCATCGCGCGGAGGGCCGAGTTTCTCGCCCATTCCCCCGTCGCGGAAAGGACGCCATGAGCGCGTCCACCCAGCCCGGTCAGCCCTCGACAGCTTCAGCGCCCCAGCGGGCGCTCCTCCTCCCCTTCCCTCACCCCGGCAACGGGCCCACACAGATCCGGACCATCCCGCGCGACGGGCTCCTCCTCGGCCGCGGCGAGGCGGTGTTCGACTCGCCCTTCGAGGACGCCGGCATGGCGCCGCGCCAGGCGGAGGTCCGGCTGGAGGGCCGGACCGCCATCCTGAGCGACCTCGCCGGCCTGGCCGGCGGCGAGGGCGCCACCCGGCTCAACGGGGAGGTCCTGCGCCAGCCCCGCCCGCTGGTGGAGGGCGACGTGCTCCGGCTGGGCGACACCGTCCTCCTGTACTCGAGCCTGGGCCGGGCCATCATGCTCCCCGAGGTGCGCCAGGCGGGGACGCCGGAGCTGACCGGGGCCAGCCCGTCCATCGAGGCCATCCGGCGCAGCGTGGAGGCCGTCGCCCCGCACCGCCGGACGGTGGTGATCACCGGCGAGACGGGCACCGGCAAGGAGATCGTCGCGCGCCTGCTCCACCGGCGCAGCGGCCGGCCCGGGCCCTTCGTGGCGGTCAACTGCGGCGGGTTCACCGAGGGGCTGCTGGCCAGCGAGCTCTTCGGCCACGTGCGCGGCGCCTTCACCGGGGCGGTGACCGAGAACTCCGGGCTGTTCCGGGCCGCCCGCGGCGGCACCCTCTTCCTGGACGAGGCCGGCGACCTCCCGCCGGCCCTGCAGGCCACCCTGCTGCGCGTCCTCGAGACCTGGGAGGTCCGGCCGGTGGGGAGCACCAAGGACGTCCCGGTCGACGTGAGGGTGGTGGCCGCCAGCAACCGGGAGCTGGTGGCCCTGGTCGAGCAGGGGCTCTTCCGCGCCGACCTCTACGCCCGGCTGGCGCAGTGGGTGGTCCGCATCCCGCCGCTGCGGGACCGGCGCGGGGACATCCCGGCGCTCTCCCGGGCCCTGCTGGGCCAGCTCGACGCGGCGGACCGGGCCATGTCCCCGGACCTGGAGGAGGCGCTGCTCATCCACCCCTGGCCGCTCAACGTCCGCGGGCTCTCCAACGTGCTCTCCGTCGCGGCCATCGCCTCGCCGCCGGGCCGGCCGCTGGAGCTCGGCCCGGAGGTGCGCGCCGCGCTGGAGGACAACCGCATCGGCGCCCGGGTGCCGGCCGCGGCGCCGCCCGAGCGGCCCCAGGTGGAGCTCGACGCGGGCGCCCTGGAGGCGCTCCTCCGGCAGTTCCACGGCCGCGTCGCCGAGATGGCCCGCCACCTGGGCATCTCCCGGCCCAAGCTCTACCGGCTGCTCTGGGCCGCCGAGCTCGAGCCCGCCCAGTTCCGCGGCGCCTGAGGGCGAGCGGCCGGACGTGAGAAGACCCGGCGCCTCGCGGCGCCGGGTCCGGTCCGGCGGGGCGTCGGCGCGAAGGCTAGCGGGTGTTGAGGGTCATCGACTTCTGGTACGGCTGGTAGCCGAACTTCTGGCCGCCCACGCTGGCCTCGGCCATGACGCCGCCCTTGGTGTGGGTGAAGACGCTCATCCCGTCGACGTAGGTGGCGTTGGCGGAGGCGCCGGCCTTGACGACCACCGCGCTCACCTGGTTCGCCATGGTGAACTCGCCCTTCTTGAAGTTGGCCAGCGCCTTCTCGGTCTCGAAGAAGATCACCTCGGAGTAGGCCTGCGCGCCGAGCGCGAGGCCGACCGTGAGCTGCGTCAGCGTCACCTTGCCGACGATGGCCCCCTTCTCGAACAGGAGGCCGGTCCCGTGGGCGCCGCCGACCCCGATCGCCCCCTTCCCCACCGTGGCGAACACCGCGTAGCCGGCCGCCTCGTCGAAGCGCCGGGTCAGGCCCGGGTCGCTCTTCTGGAGCTCTGCGATGGCCTGGTGCGCCTGCTTCTCGCCGGCCTCGTCGTGCTTGGCGTAGCTGATCTTGCCGTCGGCGGCCGGTTCCCCGGCGAGGGCCAGGGAGGCGGGACCGACCATGGCAACGGCCAACATCGTGCTCAGGAGCTTCCTCATGTGGACACGTCCTTGCTGTGCTGCGCTGGGTTCTCGCGCCCGCTCGGGCGCCCGTTCGGTTCTGCCTGTCCCGGCGAGGATCGTCGCGAGCAGGTTGCGGGCTGCGGCGGATCTGCCGGGCGCCGCTGGACCGCGCCACGCCAATCGGGAGGAGGACCCATGCGACGGGCTCGCCGCGGCGGTGCGTCGCAGTCACCCTGGGTCGAACCGCGGGCGCGCGGGGCCCAGCGCCGCCGCGCCGATCCGTCCACGAACGTTCCCGGACGCCCGCGGGCGCCCGCCCGCCGGCCGGACCCGGCCCAGGATGGCGAGCGCCCGCGCCAACTTGCGGCGGCGGGCCGCTGGCACGCCGGGTGCGTTCCAGGGGGGCAGAGCCGCCCTCCGCGCCACCCGGCGCCGGGCTCGGCCAGGACGGAGGCCTCGTGAACACGGAGAGCTGGATGGCGGTGCTGGTGGTGCTGGCGGCCGTGCTGGTCGGCGCGACCATCCCGGCGCTGGTGCAGCTCAAGGCCACGCTGCGCGCGGCCGAGCAGGCCTTCCACCGCTCCGGGACGGGGCTCGACGAGGCGCTCGGCGCCACCGCGGCCGCGGCCCGGAGGTTCGACGGGCTGGTGACGCGCCTCGAGGCGGGCGGCCGGATCGAGCAGCTCCTCGACGGCGTCGCCAGCACCACCCGGGCGCTGGGCCACCTGCGGGACGGCCTGAAGGTGGCCTCCGCCGTCGGCGCCGCGGTCGGCCCGGCGGTGGCGGCGGCGGTCCACGTCTTCCGGGAGGAGCGCGAGCCGCCTCCCGCCGCGCCGCTGCGGGTCGCGGCCACGGATTCCAGTGCGGTACCACCCCAACCAGCAGGAAAGCAGGCCACCCCATGACGCAGCCCGAGCAGTCCGGCAGCGGCGGTCTCACGTTGTTCCTCACCTTCCTCGGCGGCGCCCTGGCCGGCGGCGTGGCGGCGATGCTGCTGACGCCCCGCACCGGCCCCGACACCCGCAAGCGGCTCCTCGGCGCCGCCAACGACACCCGGGAGCTCGCCGGCCGCGTGCCCCAGGCGGTCCGGGAGGCCTCGGCGGCGGCGCAGGAGGCCTTCGCCGGCGCCATGAAGTAGGCGCCGGCTGACGCCTCGTCAACCGCGCCATCACCGGCGCCGCGGAGGAGGGCCGCAGCCAGGCCGCTCCGCGCCGCCGGACACCAGCACGCCGTACCGACCAAGGAGTGAGCATGAACTGGGATCGCGTCGAAGGGAACTGGAAGCAGCTCAAGGGCAAGGTCCAGGCGAAGTGGGGCAAGCTGACCGACGACCACCTGGACGTCATCGCGGGGAAGCGCGAGCAGCTGGTGGGGCGGGTCCAGGAGCAGTATGGGCTCGGCAAGGACGAGGCCGAGAAGCAGGTGGACCACTTCGCCAGCGGCTTCGAGGAGAAGGACTTCCCGGAGCACCCGAAGAAGACGTCCCACTGAAGCAGGCGGCGGTCGCGCGGCGCGGGGCGCTCCGTCGCCTCACGCCGCCCGGCGCCCGCGGCCGCCCCGGTACCACCCGGGCGCCCGCCGCCGACCTCCTCAGTCCGGCCGGCGGTCCCGCCCGGCCAGGAGCTGGGCCGCGCCCATCCAGGTCAGGAGCACGCCCGTCGCGCCGAGCAAGATGACCAGCACGGCGTGCAGGGCCCGTCCCGCGGCCGGCACCGCCGCGCTGCCGCCGAAGGCGAGGGCCGCCGCCAGCAGCAGGGTGGCGCCGTCCCGGGTCGAGCGGCGCGGCGCCTTCACGGCCCCGGCTCCGGGGAGGCGGGGGCAGCGTGCACCGTCCCGCGCCCGGCCCGCTTGGCCTGGTAGAGCGCCCGGTCGGCCGCCAGGAGCAGCTCCTCGGCCCCGCCGCCGCTGGCCGAGACCAGGCAGGCCACGCCGAAGGAGGCGCCCACCTGGACGTGGCGCTCCCCCACCAGCAGCACCACCTTGGCCAGCCGGCGGGAGACGCGCTCCGCGAAGACGCGCCCCGCCTCGGCGGCGGTGTGGGGCAGCAGGGCCACGAACTCGTCCCCGCCGTAGCGGGCGCCGAGGTCGGTCTCGCGCAGCTCCTCCCGGATGGCCCGCCCGACCGCGGCGATGGCCTGGTCGCCGGCGGCGTGGCCCAGCTCGTCGTTGAGCGCCTTCAGGTGGTCGATGTCGGCCATGACGCAGGCGAGCGGCGTGCCGTACCGCCGGACCTGCTTCACCTCGGCCGCCAGGCGGGCGCGGAGGGCCCGCACGTTGGCGAGGCCGGTCAGGGCGTCGGTCCCGGCCTGGTCGCGCAGCGTCGCCTGGCTGCGCAGGAGCCGCAGCGTCCGGGCCATCCGGGCCTTGAGCTCGCGCGCCGAGACGGGCTTCTCCAGGTAGTCGACCGCGCCGAGCTCCAGCGCCCGGACCTTGGCGTCGTCGTCGCACCGCGCCGAGAGGAGGAGCACCGGGATGTCCCTGGTGAGCGGATCGCCCATGAGCCGCTCCAGGACCTGGAGGCCGTCCAGGCGCGGCATCTTGAGGTCGAGCAGGATCAGGTCGGGGTGCTCCGAGCGGGTCAGGTCGAGGGCCTGCTGGCCGTCGGTGGCGGCCACCACCTCGTACTCGTCCCGGAGGAGGCCGGTCAGCACCTCCCGCATGTCGGGCTCGTCGTCGGCGAGGAGGAGCCTCGGCAGGGCCGCCCGCAGCCGCGCCACCGGCCGCTTCCCGGGCAGGAGCGGCAGGGGCTGGCCGGTACCACTCGTGGCGGTCAGGAGCATGGTGGCGTCCTCCGGTGGCGGCGATGAGGACCTGCCGGCACGCCGAGCCGGCGCGCCCGTCAACCTGCCAGCGGCCCCGGCCCCGTGGCCGGCTGCGGCTGGGCGGACGGCGCCTGGTAGGGCGGCAGCCGCTCGCCAACGGCCAGCATGCCGAGCGAGCGCCCCAGGAGCGAGGCGAGGAGCTGGCCCGCGCCCGGCACGTCGAGCTTGCGGTAGATGCGCTTGCGCCGCGCCCGGATGGTCTCGGGCGAGACGTTGCCGGCCGCCGCGGAGTCCTTGCAGCCGTACCCCTGCGCCAGGCGCATGATCTCGACGCGCTCGGACGGCGTGAGGTTGGTGCCTTCGGTGAACCTGGAGGTGAATGGTGCGAGGAGCTCGATCGCGATCTGCGCCATGGTGTCGTTCCCTTCGTCGTGAGAGGCACCGGCAACCATCCCCGGCCCAGCCCTCGAGTAGCACCTGGCGTGCCAGGCCTTCCGCGCCTGGTTCCGCGCCCCCCAGTCCCGGCAGGGACGTCCGTGAACGTTCGTGGACGGTTCGGACCCGGCCCCCGAGGTGGCAGGGACGCGCCACCTCCGGCGGTCCAGGCGGCACCGGCCATGCAGTCGCAGGGCTCGCGAGCATGCGCCGAGCCCTGCCCCAGACCC
>Ga0209682_10000601_pt1 | contig 12397 bp, 13 predicted proteins | sample DOMMetBare2Fresh_2_FD_187471 | JGI IMG/M metagenome (GOLD analysis project Ga0209682, IMG submission 187471) | Wetland sediment microbial communities from St. Louis River estuary, USA, under dissolved organic matter induced mercury methylation -... | ecosystem: Environmental > Aquatic >...
CCTTGGCCTGTTCCTGGCAGACGTCCTTGGCATTGGCGGTCTGGGAGTTGCACGCGGCCTTGTCGGCCTTGTAGTTCGTGGCGATGCGGGCCTTGCCGACGCTGTAGTCCGACCTGGTGATGTTGGTGGCATGGGCCAATGGCAGCATCACGAGGGACGATGCGAGGAGGGTGGCCTTCAAGGCGGTGCTGAGAGTCATGGGATCGATGCTTTCTATGGAGAGAACCGATGCCAGTGTGCAGGCCGTGCGCAACCGGGAACAGCGGACCAGACCGCCTTCACGCGTGGTCGATGTCCTACGCTCGCCGGTGCAGCGGCGCGGGTTTACCTTGTAGGCGCAGTCCCACGCACGCTTGCTCCCCCACCTGACAGCACGGCCGGACGCGCTCGGCGACACTGGGTCCGGGGTGAGCCGTCGGCTCTTCGCCGTGCCAGACTTTCCGTTCCATGCGCCAGCTCAAGACCTACATCGTCGAGGACAGCCTCGTCATCCGCGACAACCTGATTGCCACGCTCGAGGAACTCGGGCCGATCGAGGTCGTGGGTACGGCCGACGACGAGCCGAGCGCCGTGCGCTGGCTTTCTGCGCCGGAACAGGAGTTCGACCTCGTGATCGTCGACATCTTCCTGCGCGTCGGCTCCGGCCTCGGGGTGCTGCGCGCCGTGCAGCAACTGCAGCGGGTGCACAGGCTCGTCGTGCTGACCAACTTTGCCACCGACGACATGCGGCGCAAGTGCATCGAACTCGGTGCGGACCGCGTGTTCGACAAGTCGCACGAGATCGAGTCACTGATCCTGTACTGCAGCCGGCTGGCGGCACGCGAGGGCAGCGACTGCGGACCCATCACCTTGTCCTGAGCCGCGCGCGGCGGGCTACTGGATCAGCCCGTTCTTCAGCGCGTAGTAAGTCAGGTCACTGTTGGAGGCGAGGTGCAGCTTTTCCATCACCCGCGTCCGGTAGGTGCTGACGGTCTTGACGCTCAGCGACATGCTGGTGGCCATGTGGCCGATGGTTTCGCCCTTGGCCAGGCGCAGGAAGACCTGGAGCTCGCGCTCCGACAGCGTCTCGTGCGGCAACTTGTCGCCGCCGCCGCCCAGGCCGTCGGCGAGTTGCTCGGCGACGCCGGCGGTGATGTACTTTCGCCCGCGGTAGACCGTGCGGATCGCCTTGACGAGTTCCTCGGGATCGCAGTCCTTGTTGAGGTAGCCGCTGGCGCCCTGCCGCAGCAGGGTGGTCGCGTAGTGCGCCTCGGGGAAGCCGCTGAGGATCAGCACCGGCAACTCCGGTGCGCGCGCCTTGATGGCGGCCAGGGTGTCGACCCCGCTCTGGTCGGGCATCGAGATGTCCAGCACCATCACGTCGACGTTGCCCTGGCGCACGATGTCCAGCGCCTCGCGCCCGTTGGCGGCCTCGGCGACCACGACGAAGTCGACCTGTTCGGCGAAGTACTGGCGCAGCCCCGCCCGCACGATGGCGTGGTCGTCGACGATGGCGATTCGAATCATGGGCGCGAGTGTCTGTTGTAGGTTCATGATCCCACGTTTGGAAGGTCCGAAGATGAGCCTGTTCACCATCGTCCGCCGCAACCCGCTCGTGCTCCCGTTGGCGGGCGTGGCGGCTTTGGCGATGCTGTTCGTCAGCGAAGTGTCCTACTGGAAATCGATCCGCACGATCGACGAGATTGGCGCCACGCAGACCGCCCGCGGCAGCCTGCAGTCGCTGCCGCCGCGCATGCACGATGCCTCGACCGCCGCGCGTGCATTCGTCGTGGACGGCCGGGCCACCGACCTGCAGGCCTTCGAGGCCGCGGCGGCGGACATCGGAGGCGCCATCGAGGCGATCGATCGCCACTACCGTGCCGAGGCCGAGCGGCCCGAGGGGCTGGCGAGCCTGAAGGCCAGCGCCGCCGGCGGCCTGTCCCTGTTGGCCACGGCGATCCGCCAGCGGCAGCAGGCTTCGGCGCCGGCGCGCGCCGACGCGGCCACGCTGGCCGCCGACGAAGCGCAATGGACCGGCATCCGCAAGCTGGTCACCGACCTGCTGGCACGTGAGACGGTGCGCCTGGAGGCCGACCGCGGCGAGCTGAAGCGAACGCTGCTGCTCAGCCGCGTGGGCATGGCAGCGCTGATCGCCTTCAGCCTGCTGGCCCTGTTCTTCTACCTGCGCCATGCACAGGCGCTCCGGCAGCAGGTGCTGGAACAGGAGCACCTGGTGCATGACGAACGCGACCGACTGGATGTCGAGGTCCGGCTGCGCACGGCGCAGCTGACGCAGCTGGCGCGGCACCTGCAGACCGCGCGCGAGGACGAGCGCCATCGCCTCGCGCGCAACCTCCACGACGAACTCGGCGCCTTGCTCACCTCGGCCAAGCTGGACGCCGCGCGCATCAAGGCCCGCCTGGCCGGCACGGCACCCGAGGCCCTGGAGCGGCTCGCCCACCTCGTGCAGACGCTCGACAGCAGCATCGCGCTCGGCCGCCGCATCGTCGAGGATCTGCGGCCGTCGACATTGGCCAACCTGGGGCTGGTGCCGACACTGGAAATCCTCGCGCGCGAGTTCGCCGACCGATCGGGCCTCGCGGTCCAATGCGATCTCGTGCCGGTGCACCTCTCGCCCGCGGCCGAGCTCGTGGTGTACCGCCTCGTGCAGGAGTCGATCACCAACATCTCCAAGCATGCGAACGCGCACGCGGTCTGGTTGCGGCTGGGCGCCGAGGGCGGCCGGGTGATGGTGTCGGTGCGTGACGACGGTGTCGGCTTCGACCCCGTGAGCAGCCTGCCGTCGGCGTACGGCCTCGTCGGCATGCGTTTTCGCGTCGAATCCGAGGGCGGTACGCTGAGTGTCGAGTCGGCGCTTGGCCAGGGCACGACGGTGCGGGTGAGCTTGCCTGAACTGGTGCAGGCGCCGACTTGATACCAGGGGCCCCGGGGGTGGCGCTGTCGGCCACTTCCTACAGCGCAGCGTGCGCGGTTCCGACCTCAGGAAGGCCCGCCGGCCGATGGCCGGCCGGGCGATCGCCGGCCAGACTCGGACGCACGCGGCGCACTACTGTCGCGCATGCGCCCAAGGAGCCCCTCATGCTGCACTATGCCGTCGTCTTCCTCGTCATCGCCCTGATCGCCGCCTTGTTCGGCTTCGGTGGCATCGCCGCCGGCGCGGTGGGCATCGCCAAGATCCTGTTCGTGGTCTTTCTGGTCCTCGCCGTGGCGAGCTTCCTGTTCGGGATTCTCAAGTCGTCGAACTGACGCCGTCGGCAGCAAGCCGGGCCCATGTGGCACGCAAATGTTCCAGTGCATCGACGCTGTCGCGGACGCTGACCAGCCAGCGTTGCGCAGCGCTGTCCGGGTGCGCCGCCCGACCTTCGGCGGCCATCTCGCCGGCCATCTCGCCGGCCATCTCGTCGGCCAGGAGGCGCAGGCGATCCTCGACGGCCCTCAACAGGGTCGCCCCATCGGCGCGGCCGATGCCGTCGCCCGTGGCGTCGATGGGCTGCGGCCCGTCGAGCTCGCAGTCCGACCGACGGCTCGCGGCAGCCTTGTCCATCGCCGGTCGATTCAACCGTAGCGACCTTGCGGTGGACCCTTGCGCAGCGCGGGACCCTTGGTGGTCGGCTTCGGCACCACCGCCTTCGGCACCGCAGCCGGCTTGGCCGGCGGCGCGCCTTCGGCCGTGAAGTCCTCCTTCTGACGGGCTGTCACGGGATCGTTGGCAGGGGGCGGGACGGCAGGGCGCTTCATGTCGGGGACCTCGGGTCGTGAACGTCGCAACGGGCCGGGCGTCGTCGCTCGGCCGCACGTCGTTTCTCGCCGATTTCGGATTGCTGCGTCTGTGCGGCAGCGCACACCCGCCGTGCCGAGTCTCAGTTCGACGGCGCCGACGCCGCGGGCGGCATCACGATGACGGTCGTGCTGTCGCCGGGCCTGCCTGTCGCGCCTTGGGTGCCGGTGGCGCCGGGCTGGCCTTCGGTTCCCGTGCCGCCGGTCGCGCCCGTCGGGCCGGCCGGGCCGGGAACGGGCACGATCACGGGCGGCGGCGGCACCGACTCGGTCTTGTAGCAGGCCGACAGGGCCAGCGGCAGCAGCAGGCTGGCGATCAGGAGGGAAGAGGTGCGATTCATGGCGTGGGTCCTTTGGGGTGGGATGGGGGGAGCGAACAGGCGCTGGCTGGAATCATTTCGGCGCCGTGGCCGGTGTGGCCGGCGCGCTGCCGACGACCCCGATCTCGCGTGTCACCAGTTCGCGGTAGATGCCGCCGTCCAGGACACTGCCGCGGGTGGTGCCCTGGCCGTCCATCCGCGCCAGGCAATCGGGGCGATCCTGGGTCCCGAGGGCATCGCAGCGCAGCCGGGCGTTTCGCGCCAGCTGGGCCGGGTCGTCCGCGGGCCCGCGCTTGCGCGCTTCGGCCAGCGCGGCGCCGGCTTCCTTCAGGCAGGTGGCGCGATCCTGGTTCGATCGTCCGCTCAGGCATACGGCACGCTCCTGGTCGTAGAGCGCACGCGCGTTGTCCGCAGCCAGCGCGGGTGCGGCATCGGCGCCGGTGGCGATCAAGGTGGTGCCCATCAGCAGGGTTGCGGCGCAACCGGAGAGGGTGGTGCGGCTGAAGAAACTCATGGCGGACTCCTGGGTATCGAGGCAAGGTTCGGGGACGGCACGGACGCGAGCGTGTGTGCCGGGCTTTCAAGGGCTGGCGCGGGCCGGCCGGACGGTTCAGGACAGTCAAGGCGCATCGGCGCGCCGCGCCGCGCGCCGCACTGCCATCGCGCGGTGTCGTCGGCCGCCATGGCGGCGCGGCGCATGGTGCCTTGGGCCACCGCGTTGCGGACCACGAGCAGAAACGACAACAGCAGCGCGAACGCGGCCAGCGTCGACACGACGAGCGGCCGGTTCGGCATGTGCATCCGGGTTCGCAAGGCGGAGTTCACGGGTATCCGGTGTGGCCAGATCGTCAGGCCGCGGCGGCCATCGGCAGCAGACGCTCGTACTCGTGCCGCGCCGCGGAATAGCACTCGCAGGTCCGCTCCTCGAGACCAGGGCGGTCGAGCACCTCGATGTGGCCGCGGCGGTAGCTGATGATCCCGTCGCAGCGCAGCTTGGACGCCGCTGCCGTCACGCCTTCGCGGCGCACGCCGAGCAAGGAGGCGGCGAGTTCCTGCGTCAGCTGCAGGTCGGCACCGGTCGAGCGGTCCAGCCCCATCAGGAGCCGCCGGCACAATTGCTGGTCGATCGAGTGGTATCGGTTGCACATCGCCGTTTGCGCGACCTGCGCGATCAGCGCCTGCGTGTAGCGCAGCAGCACGGCCAGGGGGGCTCCGGCGCGATCGACTTCGCAGCGCACGGCATGGGCCGACATCCGGTAGCCCTGGCCGGCGCTCTGCACGACGGCCCGGCTGGGCATGGTGCTGCCGCTCATGAACAGCGAGATGCCGACGACCCCGTCGTGGCCGACGACCGCGAACTCCGCCGACGACCCGTCCTGCGTCAGGTACATCAGCGACACGACGGCGGTCGTCGGGAAGTAGACGAAGGCGGGGTTGCCGCCGGACTCGCACAGGACCTGCCCGAGCGGCAGCGCCACGGGCACCAGATGCGGCGACCAGCGCTGCCAGGCGGCGTCGGGCAGGGCAGCGAGCAGCTGGTTTCGGAGCGGGCCGACATCGGCGTGGGGTGGCACTGGGGGCACGGTGGACTCGATGGGGAACTGGTGTCATTGGATGATCCGGGCCGCGCATTGCCGGCGCCATCGGAGAGCACGGGGTTCTCGCGTCGGCCGCGTCCTACAGCGGCGCGGCCCGCGCCAAGGCCCAATCCTCGGGGGGTCGGCGGCGTGTAGTCCGCGTCCGACAGCGGCTGGCGCGCTCGTCCGATGGGAAGCGGCACGCCTTGCGCCCACCATGGCCAGGTCGCTTCAACGCAACGCAGGCCACCGGCCGGCGAACGTCTCGAGGCCGCCACATGACGGAGCTCCCATGAACCCCCCGAACCTTCAGATCCGCGGCCTGGCGCCGACTTCGGTGCTGGCCGCCGCAGGCCTGGCGCTGCTGTCGGCATGCGCCAGCACGCCGCCGCCGCCGCAGGAGCAACTGGCCGTCGGCCGCGCGGCAGTCGCAAGAGCCGAGGGCCCGGCAGCGGCCGATGCGCCGCTCGAACTGGCAGCGGCGCGCGACAAGATCGCACGTGCCAATCTCGCCGTGGTCAACAAGGATCATGTGCTCGCGCGCCAACTCGCCGAACAGGCCGAGGCCGACGCCACGCTGGCCGAGGCGCAGGCCCGATCGGCGCGCTCGCAGAAGGCGCTGACGCAGGTGCGCGAAGGCACTCGCCAGCTGCGCGAGGAAGTGGGTCGCCCGTGAACGCCGCCCGCCACCCGCCCGAAGACTCGAAGCATCCGGAGTACCGCACCATGAACCGAACCCTCGCCACCGGCGCCCTCCTGGGCAGCCTGCTGCTCGCGGCCTGCGCCACCTCGCAAGCGCCGCCGGCCGAGTTGATCGCGGCGCGCAACGCCGTCGAGCAGGCGGGGCGCGATCCCCGCGTGCAATCCCTCGCACCCGCCGAACTGAAGAAGGCCGCCGATACCCTGGCCCGTGCGAATGCATTGAACGAGCAGCGCGAATCGCTCGCCGAGATCGGCAGCGTGGCCTACGTCGCCACCCAGCAGGCGCGCACCGCGACGGCGATCGCCGACGCAAAGGCCAACGACGCCGCGATCGCCGGCGCCGAACTCGAGCGCGAGCGCATCCGTGCCGACACCCGCAGCGCCGACGCCTTGCGTGCGCAGGGCCAGGCCAGCACGGCCCAGGGCCAGGCCGCAGCGGCGCAGGCCCAGGCTGCCGCGGCGCGGGCGCAGACGACCGAGGCGCGCCAACAGACGGCAGCCGCCGAACAGCGCGCCAGTGGCGCGCAACTGCAGGCCGCCGTGTCGCAGGCCAATGCCGTGGACGCGCAACAGCGCGCCGCCCAGCTCCAGCAGCGCTTGACCGACCTGCAGGCCAGGCAGACCGAGCGTGGCATGCTCGTGACGCTCGGCGACGTGCTGTTCGAATCCAATCGCTCGACCGTCCGGCCGTCGGCCCAGGCCTCGCTGCACAAGCTGGCCGATTACCTTGCGCAATACCCGTCGCGCCGGATCCTGATCGAAGGCCATACCGACAACATCGGCACGGCCAGCGCGAACGAGGCGCTGTCGCTGCGGCGCGCCGAAGCCGTGGACATGGCGCTCAACGGCATGGGCGTGGCACGTCAGCGCGTGGCCACCATCGGATACGGCGAGGAATTTCCGGTCGCCGACAACGCCACCGACACCAGTCGCGCGCTCAACCGCCGGGTCGAGGTCTACATCGCCGACAACGACCAGCAGCCCGTGAGGGCGCGCCGCTGAGCGCCATGCGGGTGAGCCCTGCCATGAGTGCCGATCTCCATCGCCCGGCTTGCTGGCACACGGCGTCGTTCGGCGCCAGTCCGGATACGTCGCCGATGGAGTTGTCCACGCTCGGCGAGCACCTGGGCCGCTGCCGCGGCACGCACGCGCGCTGGTTCGCGTTGCGCTGCGGCGTCGAGTCGGTGCACGGCTTCGTCGCCTCGCGCATGGTGACGACACTGGTGATCGTGACCCTGCTCCTCGTCGTCGCTTCGCTGGCGTCCTAGGCCATGGCAACCAGCGAGTTGCGGCGCCTCCTGCCGACCGCGCCGCGTTCGTTGTGCGCGCTGCTGGACGATGGGCGCGGTGCGCTGCAGACGGCCGTCCGCTCCGAGATCTTCGGCCAGCAGCGCTTTGCGCAGCATGGCCTCAGCCTGGCCCTGACGCATCGCGCGGCGCGCGCGAGCTGGCGCGCGGCTTCGTTCTTCCCGCGCCTGCGCAGCAACATCCGCGTGCTCGGCGAGGCCCATGCCCACATCGCCCGCCAGGATGCCGCCGGCCACGAGGTCAGCCCGGCAGCCGAATGGCTGCTCGACAACTTCCACCTCATCGCGGCGCAACTCAAGGAGATCCACGAGGGTCTGCCGCACAGCTATTTCCGCCGCCTGCCCGTGCTGCTGGACGCCCCGCTCGCCGGCCTGCCGCGTGTCTACGGCGTGGCCTGGGCCTTCGTGGCGCACACGGACGGCGCGTTCGACGAGGAACTGCTGGTGCACTTCCTCGATGCCTACCAGAGCGGGCGCGAGCTCCACCTGAGCGAAATGTGGGCCTTGCCCACGACGCTGCGGGTTGTCCTGATCGAAAACCTGCGCCGGCTGGCCGAGCGCGTGGCTGCACAGATGGCGGCGCGCGAGCTGGCCAATCTGTGCTGCGACGAAATCGACCACTGGTCGGCGGCCGGCCTCGACCGGTTGCTGGCGCTGCTCGAGCGGCGCGGCGTCGGTACCGTCTTCCTGGCGCAGATGGTGCTCCGCTTCCAGTCGCTGCGCGCCACCGGCGATGTCGGCTACCCCGCACCGCTGCGCGCCTGGCTGCGGCTGGCACTGCCGGATCTCGCCGCGGTCCAGGCCCAGCACAACGCCGACCAGGCCGCCGACAACCTCAGCGTCAGCAACGCGGTCACCTCGTTGCGCATGATCGGCGACGTCGACTGGCCGGACATCGTCGCGCGCACGAGCGTGCTGATGCGCGTGATGCTGGCCTCGCCGATCTTCGAGGCCGAGGATGTCGCCACACGTGACGCGGTCCTGCACGACATCGAGCGCCTGGCGCGACGCAGCGGCCGCAGCGAGGTGGAAGTCGCCCAGACCCTGCTCGGCCTGATGCGCCAGGCCCGGGACGACGGGATGGCCGAGCCGATGGCCGGCCTGTGGCTGAGCGGCCCACGCGCGCCGGCGCTGCTGCACGCGCTGGGGCAGGGCGAGATCGGTGCCCTGCGGGTCGGACTGGCGCGCCGCGCCGTCGTGCAGCGGGCCGCCGTGCCGGTCTACCTCGGTGTGCTGGGCCTGGTGACCGCGGGCCTGCTCGCATGGATGTTCCATCGTTTCGGCGTCGTGGCGGCAAGCGCATGGGGGCTGTGGTTCGGCGGCATGGCGATGCTGTTCCCGGTATCGGAGACGGCAGTGGCGGTGATCAACCGGCTGATCAGCGAGTCGGTGCGGCCCCACCACCTGCCGCGCCTGGCGCTGCGCGACGGCATTCCACCCGAGCACCGGGTGATGGTCGTCGTGCCGGCCATGCTCGGCGGCACGGCAGCGATCCTGGCGCTGGTGCATCGGCTCGAACTGCACCACCTGGCCAATCCAGAGCGCCACGCCCAGTTCGCACTGCTGTCCGACTGGGCCGATGCCGAAGACGCCGGCATCGACGGCGACGACGAGCGCCTGGCCTGCGCGACGGGCGGCGTGCAGGAACTCAACGCACGCTATCCGGCCGCCGCCGACACGGCGCCCCGGTTCATCGTGCTGCACCGCGCACGCCGCTTCTGCCCGACCGAGCGGCGCTGGATCGGCTGGGAGCGCAAGCGCGGCAAGCTCGAGCAGCTGGTGTCGGCGCTGGCCGAGGGCACCAGCGATGCCTTCTTCGACCTCGGCCCGCAGTCGCAGATGGCCGCCGGCACGCGTTACGTCGTCACGCTCGACAGCGACACCCAGCTCCCGCCGGGCCGTCTGCGCGAGCTCGTCGGCGTGGCCGCGCATCCCGACAATGTGCCGCGCCTGTCGCCGGACGGCCGCCGCGTCATCGGCGGCTACGGCATCCTGCAGCCGCGGATCGCCACCCCGTTGCCGGCCGCAGGTGAGTCCACCTGGTTCCACTGGCTATTCGCGGGCCATTGCGGCATCGATCCCTACAGCGCGGCCAGCTCCGAGGTCTACCAGGATGTGTTCGGCGAAGGCAGCTTCACCGGCAAGGGCCTGCTGCACGTGCAGGCCTTGCATGCCGTGCTCACCGGGCGCCTGCCCGAGGGCCAGGTGCTGAGCCACGACCTGCTCGAGGGCTCGGTCGCACGCTGCGCCGCGGTGACCGACATCACGCTGATCGAGGATGCACCTTTCCATGCCGACGTCGCGGCGTCGCGCGTGCACCGCTGGATGCGCGGCGACTGGCAGCTGCTGCCCTTCCTGGGCCCGCGGGCACCGGTCGCGCTGAAGGCCATCCACCGCTGGAAGATGATCGACAACCTGCGCCGATCGCTGGTGGCGCCGATGTCGCTGGGCCTGCTGCTGGCGGCGCTGGCCGGCCACGTCGTCACGCCATGGGCGGCGATCCTGCTGGTGCTCGCGGCGTTCTCCGCCGGGCCGCTGATGGGGGCGGTGGCGGGGTTCTCGCCCGGGCGCGACGACATCGCCAAGCGGCACTTCTATCGGCAGGCCGGCCTGGACATGGCGCGAGTGCTGGGGGGCGGGTTGTGGTGGCTGCAGCAGCTGCTGCAGCAGGCCATGATGGCCGTCGACGCCGTGGGGCGCGCGCTCTGGCGCATGGGCATCAGCCGGCGCAATCTGCTGCAGTGGACCACCGCCGAAATGGCCCTGGCGCAGGCCGCGACCGCGCTGCCGGCGCTGCTGCGCCACCACTGGAAGACGCCGGCGGCTGCACTTCTGCTGCTCGCGGTGCTGCTGGCCGTGGGCACACCGACGCCGGCATTGGCCACGGCGCTGTGCCTGCTGTGGGCGAGTTCGCCGGTCGGCATCTGGTGGGTCAGCCGGCGCCGCCCGACCCGTGCGGACGCCACGCTGCCGCTCGTCGACCAGGCCTATCTCGGGGGCGTGGCGCGCGACACCTGGCGCTACTTCGAGCGCGTCATCGGGCCGCAGGACCACCACCTGCCGCCGGACAACCTGCAGACGACGCCCTACGACATCGTCGCGCACCGCACCTCGCCGACCAACATCGGCCTGTACCTGCTCAGCGTCGCCTGTGCACGCGAGTTCGGCTGGATCGGCACGCAGGATCTGCTGCAGCGCATGGAAGCCACGCTGGCATCGATCGACCGGTTGCAGCGCCACCGCGGGCACCTGCTGAACTGGTACGACACGCAGACCCTGGAGCCCTTGCTGCCGATGTACGTGTCCAGCGTCGACAGCGGCAATTTCGGCGGCCACCTGCTGGCCGTGGCACAGGCCTGCATCGCGTTGGCGCGCGCCCCCCGCGACGGCGCGGCAGCGCAGCGCGCTCTCGCGGACTCGCGGCGGCGCATGGCACCGCTGCTGGCAGCGCGCCGCAGCCTGCCGCATGCAATGCGCGACGAACTGCGCGGCTGCCTGGCCGATCACCGGGCGACGCTGGCGTCGGCGCGCCGCGACGCACCGGGCGCCGATGACCATGCGGCCAGCGACGCCGTCCTGCGCCTGCAGGTCATTGCACGGCGTTGCGAAGCCCTGGCGCACGAGGCCGACTTCGCCTTCCTGTATCACCGCAAGCGCCACCTGTTCCACATCGGTTACCGCGTGGCCGAGCAGCAACTCGACACCGGCTTCTACGACCTGCTCGCCTCGGAATCGCGCCTGACCAGCCTGCTGGCCGTCGCCAAGGGCGACGTGCCGGTGCGTCACTGGGCCGCGCTCGGGCGCCCGTTCTTCGCGGTCGGCGCCGGCGCCGGCCTGCGTTCGTGGTCGGGTTCGATGTTCGAGTACCTGATGCCCACGCTGGTGCTGGACGAGCCGCCAGGCAGCGTGCTGCGCGACGCGGGCCAGGCGGCGCTGACGGAACAGGTCCGGTTCGCGCAGCAGCAGGGCGTGCCGTGGGGCATCTCGGAGTCGGCCTATGCCGGCAGCGACGACACGCTGGCGTACCAGTACGCGCCGCAAGGCGTGCCCAGGCTCGCGCTGCGCCGCACGCCGGCCGACGAACTGGTGATCGCGCCCTACGCCACGGCGCTGGCGGCGCAACTCGATCCGCACCTGGCGACAGGCAACTTCAGGCGCCTGCAGACGCTCGGCGCGCGTGGCCGCTATGGCTTCATCGAGGCGCTCGACTACACCCCGGAGCGCCAGACCGGCACGTCGGTCTTCACCCGCGTGCACACCTACATGGCCCACCACCAGGGCATGAGCATCGTCGCCCTGGCCAACGTGCTGCGCGACGGCGTGGCGCGGCGCTGGAGCATGGGCAATCCGGCCACCGAGGCCGTGGCCTCGCTGCTGCACGAGCGCGCGCCGCGCGAGGTCTCGATGCTCTACGAGCCGCCGGCCGGGCCGCGCCCGCACGCGCTGCTGAGCCACGCGCCGCGGCTGCTGCGGCGGGTCGAGCCCGGCGCCAGCGCGGTCGAGCCGACCCAGATGCTGTCGAACGGCCGCTATACCGTGACCTTGCGCGCCAACGGCGCGGGCTTCAGCCGCCGCGGCGCGACCGGCCTGACACGCTGGCGCGACGATGCGCTGCGTGACGCGCTCGGCAGCTTCGTCTTCATGCGCCGCACCGCGGGCACGCGGCTCGTGTCGCTCACCAGCCACCCGGCACCCGACGCCGCGGCGACGTACA